>Ga0326728_10018644_pt1 | contig 13633 bp, 17 predicted proteins | sample MB3enrmetagenome_FD_207602 | JGI IMG/M metagenome (GOLD analysis project Ga0326728, IMG submission 207602) | Lab enriched peat soil microbial communities from McLean, Ithaca, NY, United States - MB31MN | ecosystem: Environmental > Terrestrial > Soil > Wetlands > Peat | place: USA: New York... | reverse complement strand
GTGAAATAGAAATGCCACTGCATTCCAAGATCGTCAAAGCAAGATAGATACCGATAGCCCATACCACAATTAATCCGTGACGAGAGTGGTTCGGCCATGATTCCTGAAGTCCTATGAATCCCGCAGCCATGCAGGTGACACCGAAGTCAGGCCGGTAATCTCCCACAATGCCGTCAGGACGGCGATGTGGGAAACTGAGGTTCCGGTGGAAGCTCTCACATCGTGTCTGTGAAGCGTGAATCTGGGCCATCCTGCTCGAGCTAGGCTGTTCCAGGATCTATATATAGAATCTACCTATAGAGTTTTTGTACTACCTCCCGGCAGATTAATTTGTTTGCAAGGTGGTAGCATTCCAAGCAGTCCGAGACGTGACGGTCCTATCGGAATGCGAGGTTAGAACTGGGGAAAATGAATCTTCAGCTTATAGCAAATGAAGAGAACCAGGATTGCACCCAGTGTGGAAAAAATCAGGCCGGCGGGATGATATCGTTCGTTTGTCGGGCGCGAAAACATTTGGGTAAGGCCGCCGCCGATGATTGATCCGATGATGCCGAGCACGATCGTCCAGAAGATCGTTATGTGCACGTGCATCACCGATTTCGCAATAACTCCCGAGGTTAGCCCAATAAGAATGTACCAGATTAAGTGGAACACATTTTCCCTCCATCCTTTGCCCGCAGAATGTCGTTGAGTATAACCCAGGGTTTGGTAAATGAAGCTCCCCGCCCCAAGCGGCGGAGAATTTACCCTGAGAGAGAATTAAAACTCAACGATTGGCTATCAAGATTCATACTAACGTTCCTTCGGCTTCTTTAGCAATCCTGTAGCAAAGTTGTTGCACTCCAGGGCATCCCGGTAAAGGGTTTCCAGCCTATTCATATAAAAATTTCTCAAATGCTATTGACAAATATGAGATCGGAGGCGTAGTTATATAGCGTGCATGTTAGATATCGCTATATATATTATGCAATCCCTTCCTGCTGAGCCCTTGAGGCCGGATTTAAGACTGTGCCGGGCGAATGATGCTGCCGGGCAAAAGTCCTTGTTATTCCCGCGGCATCTCTCCGATTTGCAGTCGAGCGGGCTTTCAGAGCAAACAATTCGCTCGGCTCGAATCTATTCCGGAACACGCGAGGAGGCTGCCCGGATTCTTGGCTTTGATCCCCAATCGGACGGTCTGTTCTTTCCTTATCCGGGAACCGACTTCATCCGGTTTAAGCCGGATATCCCGTTTATTGGCGACTGCGGCCGACCGGCGAAATACCTCACCGAGGTTAACGGCGGAAACCGTCTGTACATACCGCCCTTTTATGGCGATGCATCATTCGGGGATTCTCAAATTCCGCTGATTGTCACCGAGGGCGAAAAGAAAAGCCTGAAGGGCGCCCAGGACCTCCACGGATTTGTCGTAATCGGCCTGGCCGGTGTCTGGTGCTTCAAATCAAAAGACAAAGCATTATTGGAAGACTTCCGGATCTCCTCGGCCACGCCAATCCGACCGTGACCCGGAACATTTACGTTGACCCCTTTCCTGAGGAGCTTCGGGAGGCCGGCGAAAAATTCGAGGTCGACATCGTGCAGAAAAGGGGCAACAATGGGGCAACAGGCCGATTTGGAAGATGATTTTTCGACAGGATACCGCTAAACTATTGAATCTAAAATGAGCCGGGGTGGCGAAACTGGCAGACGCACAGGACTTAAAATCCTGGGCCTGGCAACGGGCGTGAGGGTTCGATTCCCTTCCCCGGCATTGAAAACAAAACACTTACCGCCTACATTCCGCAACAAGGAGAGGGTAAATTTTGGAATTTTGGATTTTTATAAATCATTCCAGAATCGGAACTTAGACTAATCGTGTCTTCTTCGATTTGAGCCCATTTTCGTCATACCCAATGCCATTTCCGGAAAAACGATGTCGATCTGCAGTGAAAAGATCGCCGCGATATTCGGCCAGTACCTTTAATGCCATAACTCGATAAACGCTTGCAATCATCATAATGATGTATCAGGCAGACAAGTGTCGGCTGAAAGAGACACGTGTGTTACTTACCGACTCAACTCAGGTAGTATAAATCCAAATCTAAATGAGGACCGGATTGGGCACCTTCTGCGCATCGTTGTATTGCAATAAAACCCTTTGCTGGCGCGGTGTTGCATTATTTAAAAAATAACTACGAAAATGCTTAGGCACTTGACTCCTACGATCTAAGTTGGACGAGAGACATAGGCTTTTTGTTTGAGGCAATGCCCAGCAGAGTTTGAAACGCGGCCATGGGTGTCTGACGCCGGTTGAAACGGAAGACGTACTCATCAAGATAGCTTGTGAGATACTTAGGTTCCACCCCGTGATGTGTACCGGTGAGCCAAGTTTTGAGATTCGAAAACACCCGATGAATGTGGGGCGCCACGAGATGAGCCTGCTCCGGGCTGCCAACAATCCGTTTGTTATGGTCGTACCCCTTCATCGCGGTTTTCGAGTAACCCCGCCAACCGTCCGAGCGAATCTCAGATCCTGGTTCCACATTCTTATTCAAAAAGCTGCCGATAGTTTCTTCATCGGCATTTTGAATGACGGCCAGTCGCAGTCTCCCCGCTCTCTCGCGAGCATCACCTTTTTTATCGACATAGGGGATAACTCCTACGGCACCCACCACCAAAGACTTGTGAGTTCCGTGCGTTACCCCACGTCCTCGCTTATTCTTGATGGGACCACCGATGATGGTCTCGTCCGCCTCGACGATGCCAGACAAGCGAGACCGGGAGTCGCTGACCATCCCTTTACGAAGCCGGTTCAACATAAACCATGCGGTGCGATAAGAGCCCAGACCCAACTGACGCTGAAGCTGAAGAGCGCTCATCCCCGGCGTGAGGGTGGTCACCAGATACGCCGCCCAAAACCATTCTTGAATGGGTACATGAGAGCGGTGCATCAGTGTGCCCGCTATGGGCGAGGTCTCTTTGCGGCAGCTCCGGCAGACCAAGAGTTTGCGCTTGGCTAAATACCAATACGCATCATGCTGACATCGAGGACAGGAAAATCCGTGAGTCCAGCGGCTCTGGATCAAATACTGAATACACGACTCTTCTGACGCAAACTGCCTGCGAAAGTCCCGCACTGTATTTGGATAAGCTGGCTTGATGGTCTTCACTGCCAATACCATAATTTATCATGAGTTATTTACGTCGTAGGAGTCAAGTGCCTAAGCATTAACTACGAATATTCTGGACATTCATTCCTATCTCCTATACGTTGGCATCGGAGCAGACAGTAATGCCAGAGATCGATTTTTCAGGCCGCAAGTTTTTACCCTCGGATCTGGATCTCATCATCCAGGTTACGAAAAGATTTTCCACACTCAGCCTGACAGAGCTTTCCAAAACTCTCTGTGAACTCCTCGAATGGAAACGCCCGAACGGCAAGCTCAAATACGAAGAATGCCGGGCCTTGTTGGAGAGACTACAGTCGGAGAATCTGATTTCTCTTCCCGTCGTACGCAAAATGAAGTGCACCCCACGGCGAATCCCGCTGACGGAGGAAGGCAATCCTCAAGCTGCCGCAACAGGCCCCCTTCAGCAATATGAGCCTTTGTCTCTGCGCATGGTGCAAGCGTGCGATGGTCCCCTGTATTCTCTGGTTAACCAATATATCCAGCGCTACCACTACCTCAACTATCGAGTTCCTTTCGGTGCGCAAGTCCGTTATCTGGTTCAATCCCGGATCGGTTCCCATCTCGCCTGTATGTTATTTTCCAGCCCCGCCTGGAAGATGGCTCCCCGCGAGGCTTGGATCGGTTGGACTGATGAGCAGCGTGGCCGTAATCTTCAGTACGTGGTCTCCCACAGCCGATTTTTGATACTTCCGTGGGTTTCGGTTTCGAGTCTGGCGAGTAAGATCCTCTCGTTGGTGATACGTCAACTCCCTCAGGATTGGCAGGCATTGTACGGCTATCGACCGCTGCTACTGGAAACTCTGGTCGACGGCTCACGGTTTTTGGGGACGTCCTATCGAGCTTCGAACTGGATCTATTTAGGTAAGACTCAGGGACGCGGACGCATGGATCGAATGCATGTCCGCGACGGTCAAGCCATCAAAGACATCTACGTCTATCCCTTGTGCCGCACCGCCCGTAAACGGCTTTGTCAGGACCCGGCGCCGAAGTGTACCGGATCGATCGAAGCCGCTGAATGAAAGGTGCACAATGTATTCCAATAGCGATAGTGCATCACGCCAAGTCGTCACCAAGCAAGGTCGCGCCGCCCTGCGTATTTATCGCGTCGGCGCGCTCCCGATCCTGCGCCATTTCCTGGACCGAATGACTTTTTCGCGCATTGTAGGTTCTCATCTCGGCACTTTACGCGGGCATGTCTTGGACCATGCTCAAACGCTCTCCCTGCTGATCGAAAACTATCTGCTTTCTCCCGCCCCGCTTTATCGGATTGCAGAATGGGCTAATCCTTACAGCAGCTCAGCCTTGGGTCTTTCTGCTGAGGAAAAGGCTGCTCTCAACGACGATCGCGTTGCACGCAGCCTCGACGCCCTGGTTTCCGTTCGCGGCGGTAACATCTTCTTTCGACTTGCTCTTCACATCATCAAGCAGTTCGAACTGGACACTCGCCGGATCCACCACGACACGACCACCGTGACCCTCCAAGGCAAATACCTGAACTCGGTCTCGGAGCCGCGCATAACGTATGGCTTCAACAAAGATCATCGGCCAGACCTCAAACAATTGGTCTTCGGCGTGAATGTTACAGCGGATGGGGCGGTCCCCATATCGCATCAAGTCTTCAGCGGAAACCGCAGCGACGATAGCATTCATCGCACCAACCTTGAACAACTCAGGGCGCAGCTTCGGCGTAACGACTTCGTATATGTGGCGGATAGCAAGCTAGCCACTCGGAAAAATCTTGCTTACATCAATGGCTATGGAGGGAAGTTCGTGACCGTGCTCCCGCGCACGCGTGCCGAAGACACAGGCTTTCGCAACCAGCTCCGGCAAGGGCTCAGCGCACATTGGCGACGCCTCCATGTTCAGGAGAATCAACGCCGAAAGAGTGATCCGCCCGAAGTCTACTGGACCACGGCCGCCGGTCCCAGCAAGACTACGGAGGGTTACCGGATCCTGTGGTGCCGCAGCTCAGTCAAAGCCGAGGTCGATGCCCAAGTGCGCCAGGACAGCCTTGAACGGGCCGAGGCCCAACTCTCAGAGCTCAGCGCTCGGCTGAACCGCCGCCGGCTGAAAACTCGTCCAGCCATTACCAAGGAGGTAAAAGCCATCCTCCGCAGTTCCGGGTGCCAGCCGTTCTTTACCGTGAAGGTACGCTCCGAAACTCAGATCCATACCCGACATCCACGGCGGGGACGACCGAGAAACAATACTCAGGCGCATGTCGAAACACGGTCAACCGTATATCGCTTGGAGATCCAGCATAACAAGGACGCGCTCCGAAGCGAATCGCGCACCGATGGGGTATTCCCGATAGTCACGAATCTCGAGCCGGGACGTGCACCTAAGAAAGAAGTCCTGCTCATGTACAAGTACCAACCCTATATCGAAAAACGCCATGCATTGCTCAAAACCGAACTCGAGACGGCTCCCGTTTATCTGAAAAAACCCCGCCGGGTGGCGGGCTTGCTGCATGCAGTGTTCCTGGCTCTGATGCTCGATGCTCTCATCGAACGCACTTTGCGCCAGGGCATGCTTCGAGAGGGGATTGAGAGTCTTCCTATTTTGCCAGAGGATCGGGAGTCGAAGACTCCGACGACGGCCCGCCTGCTTGAGATATTTAGCGACGTTACTTGGTATGAGTTTGAAAGAAAAGGTGAAATGACTGCTTTTCCAATTGAACTCTCGCCTTTACAAAAGCAGCTCTTAAAGCTGCTCGATATGGATCCATCGGCCTACGCTTAATCCGTTTTGCAGAGCAAGCAATGCGGAAAATTCATAAATTCACCCTCTCGTTGTTGCGGAATGTAGGCTAAAACTTTCCTGCGGGCAATTTAAAATGAAAAGCCAAGCCGGATTTAAGGTTTCGTGTCAATGCCCGCCGCCTGGCGCCTCCATCGAGTCCATAGGCAAATTCGCCAATTCCCTGACTATCGATCAGAAAGGTTGACGGGTCCGATTCCTACACGCCTCATCAATAAAATCAACAACTTGGCGAAACAGACCAAATCGACAAAATGCTCCCCGGGTAACACTGGGGCGCCGCGGGACTGCCAGCCGTTCACACGAGTTTCACAACTTCCTCGAATCCAGTAACTTACAGAAATAGTTAAGTTTGCCGTTAGCCATTTCCCTGATTTTTGCCGGTCTTGGGCCAGTTTTTGAAGGGTTTCGCCTGGTCCAAAATCAAGGAGTGGTGCATAGCTTTGTCGCCATCATGGCTTTCAGGGCTATTGAGCGCATTGAGCGCGGTGGGTATTGAAGCCCGGAAGTCAACTAAAGAATCCCGAATCCGATGAAATGAATAGGGCTATGAATCGCGAACAAACCATCCGCCTTTTGTCAGAACTCAATGCCGAATTGGCAGATCAATACGGCGTTAAGTCACTTTCACTGTTCGGATCAGTTTGCCGTGATGAAGCAGGGCCCGGCAGTGATGTGGATCTGTTGGTGGAATTTGATCGTCCTGATGGATACTTCGGGCTGTTCGCCTTGCAAGCGTATCTCGAATCGGTTCTTGGCTGCAAAGTTGATCTGGGAACACCGAATAGTCTGAAGCCGCGTATCAGAGACCGCGTTCTGGGAGAATGTGTGCGTGTCGCCTAGAAATTGGAAAGAACGGGATATCCTCGACGCCATAGCCGAAATTGAATCATTCACCCGTGGAATGGACTATGCGGTGCCAAGACCGTAAAGGCAGTTGAACTAAACCTCATCGTTATCGGCGAGGTTGAAGAACAATATCCGCAAATACCCTGGCCGTTGATGCGCGCAATGCTGTAACCGTTTGGTCCACGTTTATTTTTCGGTGGATGAAAGACTGCTGTGGGACACGATTCAAAACGATTTGCCTCTTCTGGTCGCACCGCTCGGTCTCTCTTTTGCAGTAACCAAGCAGGCTATTGACTGAAGCAGTGAGCCTGGGACGCGCGCCGCTTCGCTCGACGATCTTCCGTCACTCGGTTTCCTAAATTCTCAATTTACAAATTTGGCTCCAAATTGGTTCCACTCAGACCGATTCGCATTGACTCAATAAAAATCACACTATTTAACTATTTGCTGCCAAATCGAAAATCGCACCAGTTGCCAATGCCATTAGGTGTGGCGATTCGTCCTTCACCGCGTGCAGTAGTCTCACGCGGTTCAGCTCTTTGGAGTTGGTTTGTGCTCGGTTAGAATTTGTTCAAGCTCCTTGAGTAGCTTGAAATGCTCGTCCGTCGTCAATGGGGCTCGTGAGAAATATCGGCGGTCCTCAACAGCTTTCCCCAACTGGCGCTCCAGCGCAAACACTCTATGTTGCCCCGCGTCATTCGGCTCAGACCAGAAGGAAAGTCCCCCTATTTGAAACTGAGGCTTGGGTACTTCAATCATGGATTCCTCAATCCGTCTCGAAAATGCGGCCAGGCGTGGATTTATGAGATCAAAAGAAAGTTCCGATCTCACTATAAGCTCGCTGAGATAGAGACGCTTGCGCACGGTCTCATCATCAAATGCAAGGGCGAAATCCCGAGCTGCCGATTGCAGCAAATCCTGCGCAAACCGGTCGCTGTCTGCGGTTGAAGAAGACGTGTCTATGACAATGCCGTCATTGTAGAGGGTCAGCTTGTTTATCTCGATGAATATCTCCTCGCGCGCCTGGAAGTGGCCTCGTTGGAACTCTATGCCGGACGGAGCCTGATTCCCAGGGACTGCGGGAGCAGCTGAGACTCCGCCTGCAATCACACGTGGATCCGGCGCAATCTTGAAGTCATAGTTATCCTTGATCCAATCAATCAGATCTTCAGATATATCCTTTCCTCGCGGGTTCAAGTCCCCCAGATCGAACAGCCATATGGATCTCGCCAATCTTACTTGGATGATTTTCATGTGGTCCTCATTAAGGGGCGTGCTAATGGATCGCCGCATCGATTGCGCTTGAAGGAGGACGGCGAAGACTCTGGTTTCCTCTTTGCGCGAAATTACTTGAGAGCCCGACATCCCGAACCTGCACTCCAGGAAAACTCCCAGATGCGAACCTCGAGGCAATTTGCCGTTCGATGTTTTGTATGTGATCTGTTAGTGCTTCGAGCTTTCGGCTGACCTCTTCTCCGACGATGCCAGCCGAAAGCAGATGAACGATGTATTGATTCAGGCTTGTGCCGTTAATACTCGCTCTGCTTGCCAGCATCGAATGCAATGATTCAGGCAGACGCACCAGGATGCGTCCGCTATACTCCCCCGTCTTCGACGGCTTCGGGATAGGAAGCTCCTGTTCCAATGCCACTCGAAGCCATTCTGCCTTTGCCTCTTGCGCGCGGTTGAATGCTTCAGTTATGGTCGAACCACTAGCCGAACATCCTGGCAAGTCCAGAAAATCAGCGACAAAAAGTGAGTCCTCGCTGTCATATTCGATTCTCACCGGATAGTTCAAAGCGTTGAGGCTTTCAAATGAGTTTAAATTCATTGGTTCTCACCTTCATTCTGCAAAGCACCGATAGTTTCTCTCAATGCTTCAACCATCTGCTTTGCCTGACTCTGATCGTGCCTTGAAATTCGGTCGGAGCTGCGCCGTGCGCCGTGGGGGCGATAGAGATTTCTTGGATACCTGAAAATGGGGTCTCCCCTGAGCTGCACGTGAAAATACATCCAGTGGTTCGGATCTCCAGTTTGCTGAAGCTTGAACCCTAGTTTTTCCAACGCGTTCTTGACTTCATCGAAGCCCCCATGACTTACGATTTCAAGAGCTTCCTTGAAGGGTTGTTCCCAATCTGCGTCGGTCACCCTTGCTCTCCTCACATCATTATGGGCACGATCTACATAAAGATGATATCACAGATGATACTACTAGTCAAAAAATACTTAAAGCCGTTGAGGATCCAGCATCTGAAGTATTTCAAATTGTGACCCTCAGTAAAATCGTCTCCTAAAATCTGCCGTCGCCCAACAAGGACACATTCCGGAAAGCTCCTAAAATCCAGTCGAGCACGGAGCGCTACACTCTTCATGAGGAAATTCATGGAAATATAGGCCTCCAAAACCGGCCTGCGGCAGCGCCAGGACGTCCGGCCTAAGAAACCCGAATTCCCACTGCCTCACTCTGCGAGCTTTGTCAGGGTAGCCCGAACCAGCCGCATTGACTCATTAAAAATCACACTATTTAACTATTGTTGCCTCATCGAAAATCGCACCAGTTGCAAATGCCATTAGGGCGCACTGGACGGAAGGATGAGGCAAAAAATGAGTCTTAGATCATGTAGGGACCCGGGTCTCGCGGTGGAAAAAGAAAGGGCTGATCCTGAATGAGTTCGTTTCGAGTACCGGTGGCGATCGCAAGCATTCCATAAAGCTCATGAAACGGGTAATCCTGGTTGATATTCCAAGAAAGCGCTCGCCGCCGCGGCGCTACACTGACCCTGTTGGTCTGGCTCTGATCATCGTTTGGAAGGCCGAATCTGTTCCAGAAGGTTGATGTCATTCCGGCCAGATTTTGTTGCCGCCCTCGAGCGCTTTGGGCACATCTCACTCAGCGCAAGAGGTGCGCAAAGACTTGCTTGGCATGAGTTCTGCAACGGCCGATCGCCTGCTCTGCAACGAAAGACACGCAGAGCGGGGGCGACCATCTCGACCACGCGTCGAGGCAAGCTACTGAACCGTACGCTCGTGCTTGCCGGCATTTCGTGCGATTTCGGGCACGACAGCCCAACTGAGGAGCGAGATTCAGCGCATGGAGCTCCATCCCCGATTTTGTCTCCCCCGTTTCCCTGCGGATTCGATCAGGATGATCTCGATAAATTCAAGGTGACTGATTTCAGGTCCCAGGAGCTGTTCAATCTCATCGATTCCATTTATCGAAATGGCCAAATCCTAACAATCACGCGCAATTTCACGTTGAAGGAACCAGGAGAGCTCGAGAAGGTCCATCCGTCTTTCATACGCAGGATTGACGAGATCTGCAAAGTGACCGAATTCTGATAGGCCCGAGAACTAACGGTGAAACACATACTATGACCTTGCCGAAATTCTCGTTTTCCTTCACAGATCAATTTCGCGGGATGCCGATACGTCGACTTGGGCTGGTTGCTTCCCTGAAGGCATTTCAAGGCCGTGTGACTCATAATTATTTCAAAGGTAATTTCGTAAAGCATTGAAAAAACGATAGAACCCTCAGTTGGCAGAGGTTCTAGCATCGTTCCGTTTCCGGAGATTCCCCGAGTTTTCCCACGCTGCTTTCTGTGCTCAGGCGCCTCTCTGTGATTATGCTTGATGCTGAAGAATTACGGTATATACTGTAAGTATGCAATTTGCAGAAGCACGGGATTGCCTTTGCCCTGGCGATAACTGCCTTCGATGATCCCTTTGCCTTGATTGCCCCGGATGACAAGCACTCCAATGCGGAAGAGATGCGGGAGTGGCTGATTGGTGAATCTGACGACGGCGTGCTCGCAATAGTGTTTACCAAGCGGGAGGCGGGAGAGGTTTACCGTATTATAAGCGCCAGGCGAGCCAGCCGGCGTGAAAGGAAGCGCTATGAAGAATTCAAAAGAATTTCCCTTTGAAAAAGCAAGACGCATCAGCAAGAGGGAATTGACGGCCGCGCGCAAAGCGATCGAGGCAAAGACCGGTGTGCCGCGTCCTCCCCGTGGCCGCCCGGCTAAATCAGAAGAGGATAAATATCAGCCCACCTCAATTCGATTGCACCCTAAGGTCATGGCCTGGGCACGCAGGGAAGCCCGGAAACGTGGTGTAGGCTACCAGACGATTATCAATGAGGCTTTGCTGGAGAAGGCGGGATAGGGCGTTTTACCAAGATCTTTTCGGGATCAGTCCTGGCGCGCCTAAAGCGCGAGGGTACAAGGATGCGACCGCTACTGCCTATCTGTCTTGTGATGTTCGTTGGTCCGGTGGTTGGTGCCGCAGGATGAAAAGCCTCTTGTTGTGAACGTATGCGATCTGAAAAGGGATCCGGAAGCATACAATTATAAGCTGGTTCAGGTTTAGGGAAAGGTTAGCCACGAATTTGAGGATTTCTCCGTCCATGACGCTGGATGCCCTGATTTTAAAAACACGACATGGCTGATGTATGGCGGCAATGCTCCCAACGATGTGACGTATTACTGTGGCGTCACCGTCGGAAGCAAGAACCAGGTGAATATAGAGGGAATCGATGTTCCCCTTAGAAAAGATCCCCCACATGAGCGTTTTAGAAGGTTATTGAGTTCGTATCGTTTCGATAAGAAAGCAAAGGTCCACTATTGTGAATTGCAACCCTTCCTTCTCGGTTACCGCGACAACAATTGGACGATTTTTTGTCGGCAAGCAGGGAGCATTTGGCAGAGGCAGGGGATTCGGCCATATGGGATGCTGCACTCCTCTCGCGATAGAGCAGTGATCGGCGTCAATTACATTTCCCTAACGCGAGATAGACGCGCCAACGGCGGGGGAGCAAGATCAACTCCTTTTCAGACTTGAGCAGAGTCGAAAGTCGGCGTTCACCTTCCGGCTCGTTTTGGCAACCAAAGCGGTGGAGCGTTTCCAGCGGAGGATTCTTTCCCTGCGATCCGCTTCTTTCTCAAGCAGGTCGATTCCAGCCCTGAGGATGTCCACCTTGTTCGCGATTTTCAGCCGGCGCCTGAGGTTTTCTATGCGACGCTCATCCTCTTTTTGTATCCTTAGCGGTTTGCCCATACAAATTTCGAAGTATATCTAAAAATATGTCACTCGCGACGGAAAAGGAAAAGAGTTTTCACCCATGGGCGGGAAAGACAGCGACTGAAGGCGTTATCGGATTGGGAACGATTGGAAAGATCGGCGACGATGCGCAGAACGAGGTCTATACCGCAATCGCCGGGGTGAATTTTCCCCTTCATTCCATGGATCGCAAGAGCCTCAAAGCGCTTCCTAAAGGCGAAGGCAGTGGGGTGTTTTCGTCGGCATCGGACCTCCCAGGTTGCGCTCGCCTTTGCCATTTTGCGGACGAGATCGCGGATTTCTTTGCCTGTTCCTGGCCGACCGGATCCGTGATGTTTTGATAGATGGGTCCAATAAAGCGCAAACCGTCTCCGATGCCAACGGACAACCGATTCGGACTTGACCACGATGAGGGATTCTCGCCATCTCGGCCAAACTGATGCAAGACAAGCCCAGAAAAGCCGGCCTCTGCGTCGCAACCGTGCATGGGGTCGATTGCGTTTCAGGATTGCCGGCTGTTGCCGCAGCGCCAGATTTTCGAGGGCCAGCTCAGTTTGATTCTTGAGCCCGGATTTTAGAAATGAAATCAACAAAAACAGGGCTTCGATCGCGATTCAGAAGCCTGCTCGCTGGTGACTCTAATGTCAATGTCATCAACACGGACTGGATTTTGGCAAACGACACGGGGTCTTTCACGTAGTCAAGAATGCGGGCGCTGTTTCCAGGGATTTGTCCCATAACCTGTGGGACAAATATTCCATTGCGTCGGGCTTCCCGTAAAAGCCCGCATATCTTCAAGGTTCTGAGCGGAGTCTATGGTTATGAAAAGGACAGCAAAAGCACCGACCTTACTTTCCCATCAGTAATCTCTCAATTTGCTTTTTGAATTCCGGCAGGGACTTTTCAAGGATGTTCCACACGAGCTTGTGATCGATGTCGAAATATTCATGGACGAGACGGTTGCGGAGTCCTGCGATTTTCGCCCAGGGGATATCGGGATATTCGTCTTTGAATTCCCACGACAGCTGGACAATGGCCTCACCGATGACCTGGAGCCTTCGCTCTGCCGCGTCCTGCTTTTCCATGTTGGAAAGGTATTCCGCTTCGTCGATGCCGACGAGGTACTCATGAAGCGCCTCGATTGATTCCAGAATATGGAGAAGGAGTATCTTCGGATCCTTGCTCATAGGATTGGGACCTGCTCACGGAGGACCTGGTCACGGAGCAAATGGTGGAGCGAGCGGTAGGTTACGACATCCACTTTCCGCCCCAGCGCGGATTTCAAATTCTCCTCAAGGTCGATGAGATCGAACAGCGTCTTATCTTCCGGGAACTCGATCAAAATATCCACGTCGCTCTCCGGACCTGCTTCACCTCGCGCGAACGAACCGAACAGCGCCGACCTTAAGACCCCGGCTTTCTTGAGCTCCGGAATAGACTTTTTCTTGATGGCAGGAATATCGAGTACGGTATCCATAGCATCCTTATAATACCTTAAATCTGAGGACGTCCCAAAACCACTTCAATGTGTTTCATGAGATCATACAATTTTTAATGCGTAGACTTCGGTTTGCGGTAGCCGTCAGATCGCCTGAATTTATAAATCCAAATTCACTTAAGCGAAATAACCGAGGCTTCTCCTATGTTCGCATACCTGTCCGGCATGCAGGTGAAGATGACAATCTGGCAATTTTTTGCGGCCTTGGCCAGAACAGCTCCCACCATTTGCAGCCTTTGCGGATCGGTATAGCCCAACGCGTCATCCATGATGAGGGGCGATCCACCCTCCTCCGCTACAA
>Ga0326728_10018643_pt1 | contig 13633 bp, 8 predicted proteins | sample MB3enrmetagenome_FD_207602 | JGI IMG/M metagenome (GOLD analysis project Ga0326728, IMG submission 207602) | Lab enriched peat soil microbial communities from McLean, Ithaca, NY, United States - MB31MN | ecosystem: Environmental > Terrestrial > Soil > Wetlands > Peat | place: USA: New York... | reverse complement strand
CTGTTTTCCAGGAATCCCGCAAGCACGACCCGCCGCGAATTCCTCCAGTCCCCCGCCTCGAGGATATTCCGCAAAATGGGCCATTCCAGGTTCATGATAAAAAGGTCCGGGCGAATACTCAGGCACCTCGGGCTGTCGGCCTCCACCAGATCGACCCTTCGCTCGACGCGGTTTGCCCGAACGTTCTTCCGGGCAACCTTCAATGCGAGCGGATTACGGTCTATCGCCGGGACGAATTTTGCCCCGGCGAGGGCGCATGCTATTGCAAGGACCCCGGTCCCAGTGCCGAAATCAATCGCCGAATGAATTAGGTTATCCTGGAAAATCGAGGATATGGCAAGCAGGCACCCCTGGGTGGCCGGGTGCAGGCCTGAACCGAAAACGACCCCTGGATCGATCTGTATCGGGATCGTTGCGGGATCATCTGCAGGGGATCCCGAAAGCAGGATTTCGAAAGACCCCAGGCTGATTTGAGGGATCGATACGTCCTGCCATTTTTCGTAAGGCAAATCGTATCTGGAGGTCAGCAGCCAGCCGGGGTGCGATCTAAGCCACTGCCTGAGCCGTTCGTCGGTCTCGCTGACGCCGTCAGAGGCGGAGGCGGCCCCGCCCGGCGGTCCCACGGCCTGTTTTCTGTAAAAAAGATAGTAAAAAGGCGGTTCCGGCCAAATCCCCTCAAAACCTTCTTCGGGGACGTCCCGGGGCAGGTCGCATCCCTTTATCTCATAAACGTATATGTGAATTGGATATGGGATACCGGTTGCCGAAGAAAACAGAGCTTCACCCTCTTTAAAGGGAGCCGCTTTTTCCCGTTCACCCTTCACACTTCACTTCTTTCCCGCCTGTAATGGGACGGTCTCTTTCTCGTCAGCGGACTGTTTGGCCGACCCTTCTTGCACGTTCAAATCGTACGTGAAGACCACGCTTCTTGCTTCCTTCACTTTGAGCAGGTCTTTGGCAAACACCATGCTGATCACCAGTTGCTTTCTGCCGCTGCCTTCGAGGTCTCCAATGCGAAGCGATGTGATTTGCCCGTTCAATTTTCTGGTCTTCCAATTTTCGGTCAGTCCCATATTGTCCCATGAAAGGGATACGATCTCGCCCTCGTCGAAATACTTCATGGAATCGGGCAGAAACTTGTCGAAGGTGGTGGTATTCCTGTTAACAACGATTTCCGGGATCCCATTCTTGCGCAGGTCAGCAACCAGGATAGGAGAAGGGATGGAATACAGGTTCACCATATTCCACCGGCGGTCTTCGACCTTGGATTCGAAGCCGTTGCTCGTTGCCCCAAATATCCCGCTGCCTCTCCAAACCTGCTCTCCGGCCGCGCTCAAAATGCGCAGCCTGTGGTTATCATCGAACGTTACGATTTCATCGAGCTTATCGTTATTGATGTCGGCTTTTGCGAAATTGAAGACATTGATGTCCCTGGGAACATTGATCTCGGGTCCAAGTGCGATGGAATTGCTTTTGAGCTCCAACTCATATATCCCCTTGGAAAGGACGTCCTGGTATTTGTCACCCTGCTTCTGTCCCACAAGGACTTTTCCCCGCTGCCCGAGATACACACAATTCAAGAAATAAGGAACCCTCTCCGCCACCACCTCGATCTTGCCGCCTGAAAGCGACAGAACAAACGAGGAAACATCATCGCTCTGACTTGGGTCGTCCTTGGCCATTTCGGACACAGCCGGCCTCACGGAGTTTTTCGTCCGTATATTTGTCAGAAATATGTAAGCTTTCCCCTCACGATATATGTCCGCCACGCTCACCCAGATAAAGCGGTCGACGGTTGTGCCTTCGAAGGTGGCGATCGTCCGCAGCCCTTGATTCTCCTTTTTGTAAACCGTCAGCTTTCTTGTTTGTATGGTGACGATTTCCTCCTTTCCGTCGCCGTCAACATCGCCCACGTCCATACCCACTATTCCACCCTGAAAGTCCTGGCTTCTCCACAGGCCAGGCTGCCTGAGAGCGCTTTCGGGTGTTACTTCGATGAAATTGGGGTTGAGGTAGGAAATTTTGTCTCCTGTGGTAGCCGCGCCGGGAAGAAGCAGCTCCGGATTGCGGGTGGCAAGGGCTTCAGCCTCCGCTGAGGCCGTCTGGGACTTATCCTCCGGTTTGCCGAAAATCTTTTGATTTATCTGCTGGGCGAAAAGGTTTACCTGCGGCATGATGTCGTCGAGGGTCTTCGTTTGAGCATAGAAGGTTACAGGCTCGATCTTGCCGGATACGGTGACCATTTTCGCGTCTATGCTCACCGACTGGCCAACGCTGGTCATGCTCCCATACAGGACATAATCCGCCTTCAGCGCTCCGCCGATCCGCAATGCCTCGCCCTGCGTTATCTCCTTTGTTCCCCTGGCGGCCTTGTCCGTTTCCGATTTGTCCACTACCTGCACCTTTCCCTGCCACGAGAGGCGTGAGGAGAGCATATCGCGGACCCCGCTCTGAAGGTAGTTCAGACTTGCCGGCGTATTCATGGCAAAAGGTAGAATCGCCACTTTGGCAGGCACGGCATCCCCCGTTTGAGCGGCCGGGCAAGACCCTGCAAATCCCGACAGGAGAAACAAAAATAAAGCCATCGCGGCAATGCATTTGCGGGCTGTTCGGCGGTATCGGAATCCAGCGTCCGATAAAATCAAAAATTTGTTACGGAACATGCGATGCTCCTTCCGAATTGAATATCTACTATCTAACTGCGCCTGGATTTCTTTTACTTTTGTCCATCTTCACAGCAAGAAGGCCTGATTTCAGCCGTTTTCGAAAGCTTTGACGTGAACGGGCGGTTTTCCCCGGCGCAGTACAATAAATCAGGCCCGGTCCTTTTATCAAGTTAAATTTTGCCATTTTTGTCACTGAGAGTTTCTGCTTGACATTTATTGAGTTTTTAAAATAAATTCATACTCAAACTGTATTGGGGCAAATCGTTAACTTCTTTACCGAAAAGGGAGGTACCAAAGAATAATAATACCGAAAGGATGGGGCAGAGAAAGGAAAGAGTTAGTAAATAACGCGATGTAAGGTTCTGAGGAGGAAAGAGTTATGAGGAAGTATATTCTGATACTTGCCGTGGCCCTCATCACGGCATGGGGGGCTACACCTGTCTTCGCAGACGTGCAGTTCCTGTACGGCGGCCAGTTCCGTGTCCGTGCCCAGGATGGGAACAATGTATGGGACGGAACCAATACCAACGGTTACTACGGGAACTATGCGCCTCAAACGAACGATGCGCTCGGCAAGAACAACAGCTATTTCAACAGCATCGACCACAGGATGTTTATCGATCAGCGTCTCCGCCTCTATTTTACCTTCCTTGGCAGCCCAAACCTCAAAGTGGTGACGAAGTTCGAGGTAGGCGACACGAAGTGGGGCGACCCGGGTGATGGGGCGGCAAACGTTGGGATCAGGGCCGGTCAGAACGGGGGCGGCAATATCGGCGCCGACCAGGTTGCGGTAGAGGTGAAGAATGCGTATATGGAGTTTAACATTCCCAACACCCCATCAACAGGTCTGATCGGTATCCAGACAATCACACTGATGGATTCGTGGATCATAGATGACGATTTCTCTTCCGCCGTCCTTCTCACCAAACTTGATCCTTTCCGTGTAGCCGTGGGATACATAGGCGGCCAATACGGCGCGGAGAGAAGGTTGGGTACCGGTACTAACACCCTGCCCTCATCGACCACTAATGGCCTCAGCAACACTTACATGGCTTACACCAACCAGGACCTGAACATCGACGATGTCTTCGTTTCCGTCGATTATTCCTGCGGGCCGTTCAAATCCTCGTTCGTGGCTTTTTACCAGGATGGGCACAAAACCACCAGCAGTCTCGACAGAACTACCATGGGCACCCCGGTTACCTGGTTCACAGGTGTCTCGGACACCGGTTTTATGCCCGTTCAGGCCAACGTAAAAAATAATAGCCTGATCGACCTGGGCGTAAACCTGACCTACAGGGTCGACTGGCTGCTCGCCTATATAAATTTCGTCAAGAACCTTGGGTCGGTAAGCTACTATAATCCAGTCCAGCTCACCACGCTCACCTCTCCGGGTGTCAGCGGTGTGAATAAGGCTTTGGGCCAGGTGTCCGAGTCGGATTACGAAGGCTGGATGGTCGATATGGGTGCGACCTATTTCTGCCCCCCGTTTACATTTAATGCTGGCGGCTTCTACACTACCGGCCCACATTTCTCAGATACTGTCGGCAATAACGGGAACGGCACCGGCATTAACACCACCAGCGCCACTAACCCGGTTCCAACCGTCGGGGGCTTGCCCTTCAGGGGCACCACGGATACGAATGTTACATGGTTCACCGGCCCTGTCGGCACTTCGAAGTACAGCTCCGAAATTCTGGGCGGCGGCGTGCTTATGGACGACAATTGGGTCCAGCGCGGCTTTGCCAACGGCCTCTCGGCCGCCAAGATGAGCTTTTCAACAAGCGCCTCCTCCCTTAGCACTGTATATTGGGAAACCTTCCAATATCCTACCAACGTCTGGACGGTTACAACGGGAGCTTCCTGGCAGATCTGTCCCGGGACCAAGCTGAGCGCATCTTACTGGTACTGGGGGACGTCCAACCCGGTCCCGGTCTCATTCGACACAAGCAGTTTCAAGGCGGCGGGAGTGGTTCCCGCAACCGGATTCGTAGGCAATCCTGGAAACCTGAAGTACAATATGTCCAGTTCTATCGGGAATGAATTTGATCTTTATCTCGACCAGCAGGTCGTAGATAATCTGACGTTGACCCTTGTTGCTGCGTATCTTTTGGCCGATGACGCTTTTTGTCCGCTGCCGGTGCCTTCTACCAGTACCCTTTACGCATTCGGGAGCGGTTCCACTCAAATCAACCCGAGCCTGTATACGTCGCCGCAGGCCTCGAACGCCTATAAATTCGGCGCCCGGCTGCAATGGAACTTCTAGTCGAAGATCGGTCGGCTGGGAAACCCGGGCATGTTTTATCATGGTCTCTTTGGCCTTAAAAGCTGTCCGGGAGCAGCGAGTGTCGGAGACTTGATTCGATAAGATTAGAACGGTATGATTCGAGTTGGTCGGCAAATACGGCATGACAGGGCGCTTGGCGCTAGTATGCTTGCGCTAAAGAAATTTAGCTTCGAGATCCAAAGGAGTATTTCATGGCAAAAAGAACGCGCATAATCCTGAGTCTTTTAGCTGCGGCGGTCATTACAGTGCCCACGGTTGTCTTTGCGCTCCCGCCGTTGCAGACGCCGCTTCTCGCGCAGCCTCCCAACGGCACGATTTTTGAGAGTGTTCCCGCGAATGTGACACTGGACTGGCAAGCTGTTGGTTTGTCTTTGAATAGTTCGGGAGCGACGCAAAACTTAAACACAGCCTCTTACTCGGTGACTTTGCAGTACTGCACCAACAGCGAGTCACCATCGTCACCGTGTAAGCCATCATCCGACTTGTGGCAGAACGTGACCGGCTTCCCTGTGACTGTAAGCCAGGGCACGATTAGTACTGCCACACCCGGTACATACCCGGATTTATATAACACATCGCTTGCTATTACTTCTTCCACTACTCCTCCTCCTAATACCAACATTAAGCAGATTTCGTCTTCGATATTCGCCGAGTCCGGTCTTACGAGCTTCAGGTGGAAGGTGCAGGCTATCGCGGGAGGAAGCCCGCAAGTCCGTAGTAACTCTGCAGTCTCCCCCTGGCACTATTTCTACTTTAAGGCTCCGCCTGAGTCATCGGGGGATCCGGCCTCTCCTCTGGCGACGCCTGTCCTGGTGACCCCTTTAAGCGGAGCGGCGTTCAATAACGACTTGCCCATCAAATATAACATTAACGCGACATCCACTTCCTTTGCAACCACCGTCAGCCTTCCTCTCCGGACACTTACTCTGGCCTGGAAGCCGGTGCCGGGCGCCACAGGGTATAAAGTATATGTCCAATACTTCTCCTCTACACAAGCGTGGACAAACGACACATACTCTAACTCAAACACGTTCTGTGGTAATGCTTCTACCTTACCCACAACCATCACCATTCTACCCGCCTGCGGCAGCGTCCCCTGCGTCTGTAAGACAGCCGTGAATAACTACGCCCTGTCTGTGACAGGCAATGAGAATACATCGATTACGTTTATAGCTCCCATAAATCTAAATAGTGAAGCTACGACGGGGTTGACGGGTTTAGGGGGCTTCGCAATGAACGTGCCGGCGGGAGTGGTCGAAGGCCGGTGGGCCGTGCAGGCAATTGGAACTAAGAATTCACCGGCGCCAAATCCGAATAGTCTGGATGGATGGCAGTATATCGCGTTTTTGAACTAAGGCTCTGACAAAACCGGTTGGCTTGGGCTGACCGGGACCCGGGTGGATGACCTCCATCCGGGTTTTTTTATCGGGAAAAGCTCGAGCAGCTGAAGATGACACCGGCCCCCTGACTTATATTGTAATCGGCGCCCGCAGTTTGGCTGCTCACGGTGTGCAGACATGATCCGGTATTTATGGAATGCAACATTAATAACTTGGAAACTAAAAGCTGCTCCGGCATGTCCCAATTTCTCAAAGTCAAAACAGTCGATGAGGTTTTATCGATCCTGGAGATGATCCGGCCGCTTTCGACCGAGCCTGTTTCGCTCGATCGCGCGTGCGGCCGGAGACTTGCCTCCGAAATCATTGCAGGCGAGCCGGCGCCCCATTTCATACGAGCGACCATGGACGGCTACGCTGTTCGCGCGAGGGACACCTTCGGAGCATCTGAAAGCCTTCCGGCCCTTTTGCAAAGATCCGGAGAGGTGGTCATGGGCGAAGCGCCGGAAATCGAGGTCGCGCCTGGACGCGCGGTGGAGATTTCGACGGGGGGAATGCTTCCCGAAGGCTCCGATGCGGTTGTCATGGTCGAATACACTTCGATGCTCGACGACACGACTATCGAGATTACGAAACCCGCAGCGCCCGGGGAAAACGTGCTCAAGACAGGGGAGGACATGGCGCCCGGCGAGGTATTGTTGAGGAAAGGCGCCCTGCTTCGCCCCCAGGATATCGGCGTGCTGGCTTCCTTGGGGAGAGTAGAGGTCGAGGTTTTCAGGGTCGCGCGGGTCGCCCTGATTTCCACCGGCGATGAAATAGTGCCGATTGAAACGCTTCCTTTGCCGCCTGCAAAGATTAGGGACATCAACATGTTCAGCCTGGCAGCCGAAATTAAATCGGCAGATGCGCAGGTCGGGATGCGCAAAAGAGTTTCAGACCGGATCGAAGACCTGATCTCGGTCTGCCGTGAGGCACTCGTGGACCACGATGTGATCGTGCTCTCGGGGGGAAGCTCGGCCGGCGCCCGGGATTACACGGCCAGGGTACTGGCGGGACTGCCTGAGTCTGAGCTTTTGGTGCATGGGGTCGCAATCAAGCCCGGAAAGCCGACGATTTTCGGTCGGGCGGGCGGTGCGCTTTTCTGGGGACTTCCAGGCCAACCCGTATCGGCGCTCATCACCTGCCGGGTGTTCGTGCTTCCTTCTTTGCGAAAGCTTCAAGGAGGGATGGGAATTGAACTTGCTCAGGCACGCTCGATAATGGCGGTCCTCAACCGGCAGGTCCCATCCGTGCACGGGAGGACCGACTATGTGCCGGTTTCCCTGTCTCGAGGCAGTGGAGGGACAACAGAAGCATCTCCGGTTTTCGGAAAATCGGGGGCGATCGGCATTCTTGCCCGGGCTGACGGCTACGTAGTCATTCCCATACATGTGGAGGGCCTTGACGCCGGCACGGAAATCCAGGTTCACCCGTTTTGATCGCTCCCGCGAAACAGGAATGAGGTCGTGGAGTGGAGATCGGATGTGAAAAAGAATCCGAGTTCCGGCTACCAGTTTACTCCATGGCTTCTCAAATAGTTCTTTGCATCTTCGTTGTCGAGTCTTGCCGCTGTTTTCAGGTCCCTGATCGCCTGCCCGCTGTCGCCAAGTTCGCCAAAAGAGACAGCCCTGTTGAAATATGCTCTTCTATCTTCAGGATCGAGGTCAATAACTCTGTTAAAGTCTTCGATTGCTTTCCTGTGATTGCCAAGTTCGCCGTAAGCAACACCCCGGTTAAAATAGGCCTCGACATGTGCAGGGTGGATTTCAATGGCCCTGTCGCAATCCTGGATCGCCTGAATGTGGTTGCCAAGTTTATCCTGTGCAACGCATCGGTTAAAATATGCGTCTGCGTATTGCGGATTGATCTCGATCGCCCTGCCGAAATCCTCGATCGCTCGCTTGTGGTGCCCCTGTTTCCCGTAAGCAATGCCCCGGTTGCTATAGACTTCGGCATTTTTGGGATTTATCTCAATGGCGCTGTCATAATCGGAAATCGCTTGCTTGGGATAGCCTAGACGAGCATAGGCAACACCCCGGTTGTTATAGGCCTGGGCATATTCGGGATTGATTTCGATAGCCTTGTTATAATCTGCAATCGCTTGCCGATAGTTGCCGAGTTTATCATAGACTAAACCTCGATTATCTTGAATAAGGTAATTATGATCGGTAACTTTTAGAGTATGATCATACAACGTAATACTATCACGCCAGTATCCGACCTGTATCCATGTAGCGATGGACAGGGAGCAAACGATCATTGCTGACGACGTAGCGAGCGCCTCCTTGCGATAGCGCCAACTTTTCAACAATTCCGGCACGCCCCATGCCACCATAATGAACAAGCCGATGAGGGGTATATAGGTGAACCGGTCGGCCCTTCCAAAAGAGCCGAGTTGGACTATTCCTATCACGGGCACTAAGGTCCCCGCAAACCACAGCCATCCAATGGTCAGGTACGGGAATCTCTTTGCCGTAAGAATAACTGCTGCGGTTACAGCGGCGAGGAGAAGAGCTGCACCCGTTGCCTGCCAGAACGGCAATAGCCCGGGATGAGGATAAAAAACTGCAAGGTGCGTGGGCCAAATAGTCTTCTCTATATAGATGACATAGGAAACGAGGGCATTCCGAACCCGAACGTTCCACGGCGAATGTATCACCGCCGCCCCTTCAGCGATATAGGTCAACACACTAAAGAGGACAACCAGGGCAAAGAACGGGATTTTTTCCGTGAGTAGGTGCCGAGCTTCGGCCCATCCATATTTATCCTCCACAGGTCTTGCTCCTTTGCCGATGTTCTGCAAAGGCGGCTTTTTCCCTGACTTAGCTTTCTTCTTGTTGACAAGTATAGATCCATCAAGCCCTGCTCCGACCTCCGGGGCAACCTTCTTTTGCCCGAAGCGTTTCAGAGGCCAATAGTCCAGGAGGAGCAACACAAAGGGGAGGGTGACAAGCATCGGCTTTGCCATCAAACCCATGATAAAAAATGCTAAGGCAGCAATGTAGGGCTTAAGTCGAGGACGCTCAACGTAAGATATATACGCGACCATGGTGAGCATCCAGAAGAAAGTGGAAAGCACATCCTTTCGCTCGGCTACCCAGGCCACAGATTCAACGTGGAGGGGGTGAATCGCAAACAACGCCGCCACGAAGGCGCTTTTGTAAGGCGCTTTGGTCATCCGGTTAATAGCGAAGAAGAGCAACAGTGTGTTTGCGATGTGGAACAGGAGATTAGTCAGATGGTACCATCGGGGGATTAATCCGAAGAACTCGTCGTCAAGCATGAGAGATATTAATGTCAGTGGATGCCAGAAGTTGGCATAGGTGCTCGTGAAGGCCCACCGAACAGCATCCACTGTGACACCGTTCATTATATGTGTATTTTCGGTCACGTATAGAGGATCGTCGAAATTAATAAACTCGCATTGACTCACCTGCAGGAATCCCAGGAGCGTAATAACCGTCAGGAAAAGGCAAATCGCCGGGATTTGCTTGTTTTTTATTATGTTGGGCAAATTTATGTTCACTCTTGTCCTTAACTCAACGGCGTTGACGACGGAGATTGTTGCCTTCGCAACAGGTCTTCGCTTGTAATTCCCAATTCGTAATTATATTGGCAATTTCTCCGTCTTGAAAATCCGGCTTATCCGAGGGCGCCCATTTGAGAACGTCTTCTTCTTTCCATCTCCTGCGAAGTACCATTACATCCTTTCCCTGTGGCGCCCACACTCGAGGGTCGGTAGGTCCGAAAACGGCGATTGTGGGTATTCCAACCGCAGCAGCCAGGTGACTCACGCCCGAATCGCTTCCGATGTACAGGCGGCAATAAGAAAGGAGGGCTGAAAGCCTTATCAATGGTAATCCGCTTACGACGGAGACGCCTGCATCCGTCATGGCCCGGGAAAATGCGTCCGGATATCGATCCGCAGGCCCGATGGAAAGGAGAACTCGAAATGACGTTTCCCTGCCGACCCAATCGAGCAGGCCGTGCCAGTTCCTTAGCGGCCAGACTTTGCGTCTGCCTCCGCTCCCGGGATGAATGAGGATCGGCTTGGAATGGATTCCTAGTTCCCGAAGAAGGTCTCCGGCCGCCAGTTTTTCGGAATCGGAGGGAATAAGTCTAAAGGGCTTTCTCCCTGCCGGCAGGCCAAGGAGGTCTAATTGCCTTCGCAGGAAGTCGGAAACATGAACGGGGTCATCTCCTGCTGCGGGAAATGATCGGAGCCAGCTTACAGTTGCCGTAAGGCGAGCGGAAAGTCTTTCGGCCATGACACGAGAGCCGGTTTGGCCGAATATTAACAGACGGTCGGCCTCGAGCAGGAAATCGGGAAGAGCGGCGGTCCGCCAGAAGCTTTCATGCAGGAGGTAGCCAGCCAGAGCGGTGTCGGCAGAATAACAGTCCCCCAGGTAACTCTTCTCGGCTAACAGGGACACATATTCCGGCTTCGCCCAAAAGTCGAGGCCGGCCCGGCATTGGTTTTCCGCGAACCCGTCTATGGCCGAAGCAACCATGAGGAAATCCCCGAGCGCCCCCTGATGAAAGACGACAGCCCTCAATTGAGGCTCCATATCTATTTTTTTACGGGGTTTGAAAGTATTTCGAGAAACTTGGAAATTCTGAAATCCGGGTTGTTTCGCGTGAAGTAGTCTATTTCAATGTGCGCCAGTTCGCGGTAAAGAACCTCGCGCGAATCGAGCAGCGCATTGTAGGAGCGAAACAGCGCCTCTTCTACGCTTTCACCCGGTTCGATCCTGAAGAGTTCCCTCCACAGCACCGGCCGCGGATTCAACACGTATTGCCGCAGCATTGCCTCCCTGATCACGGCCGGAACGGTAAAGTATATAATAGTGGTCAAAGACCTGAGCCTCTCCAAAAGGTCATCGCCGGTATAGATAACGCTTCCCGTGGTATCTACCACGACATTCTCAGCCGAGCCGGTGAAAGCATTCTTATCCAGCCAGTCCAGGATTTCAGCCATGAGTTGCTTTTCACTGGAAAGATAGAGCTTTTCCCTCTCCAGGTAGCCGTCCTGAAAGGGGAAACCCATCCATTCGCCCAGGGTCAGGCTGCTTTCATTATCCCGCCTCAGTTCGCCGGAGAGTTTCTCTGTTATGAGAATGTCGAGGCAAAATCGCTTGAATCCGCGCCTGGCAAGCTTTTCCGACCAATACGACTTTCCGGAGCCGGACATTCCGATTAGAGAGATCAGCATCAAGCCTCCCGATTCCGCCACAATCAGCTTATTTAATAATATTGCTCATATATCGAATAAAATCAATGTATTCAGCAACTCTGCCATGAATTTCCTTAATTTAGAACCAGAATATGAAAAAGCAAGATATCCCTTGACGCCTGAACCGGTTTAAGCTAGCTGGTGAGCAGGAGGCTGCCTGTGGATTTGTTGAGCGCTCTTCGCGAGAGGCCGGTGATTGCCGCAATCAGGGACGTTACCTGCCCAAATATCCCTGCCTGGGACCGTATTGGGGTCTTATTCGTTCTGGGGGGGACGATTTTCGATCTGCCACGGATCGTGGAACAGGCCCATCGATATGAGAAGCTGGTCTTTGCGGATATCGATTTGGTCAAAGGTATCGGAAAGGACGCCGCAGGGGTGCGCTTTCTTGCCAGGGAGAGCCACGTCGACGGGATTATCACGACCCGCAGCAACCTGATAAAGAGCGTACATGGTGAGGGGCTGGCTGCGATAGAGCGCATATTCGCGCTCGATTCCGAATCCCTTGGCGGGGGACTGGGCGTAGTTGAAAAATCGGGCCCGGACGCCGTCGAGATCCTTCCGGGCCTGATAGTCTCAAAGATCATTAAGAAGATCAGGGCGTTCACCTCCATTCCGGTCATCGCGGGCGGGTTGATAACGCAGGAAGAACACATACAGGAAATCCTGGCAGCCGGAGCTATAGGCGTTTCAACCAGCGCCAGCCATCTATTCAGTCGCGATGCCACAAAAATGCCTTGACGTTCGGTTCACATTGTGCTAACCGTTTAGCTAATAGTTAATGGATAACAAGAAGTTACGAGTATCGGCGCCAAAGCGGCAGAGAATACAGAGAAGCCGCCCACGGCCAGCCTTGATGCGGATATTTCCGTAGGGGCGGCTTTGGGCGGTTTTTGTTTGGAATCGAACATGTAAAACCGCTTCACCGCAATGCCTGACATCGAAGGTTTTATATTCGACGTGTGCATAAAATGAAAGGAATGACACCCTTGCAAACTCAGGTCGTCATTATCGGCGGAGGCGCCACAGGGACTGGCTTGGCCAGGGATCTTGCCATGCGCGGCGTGGCCTGCGTCGTGGTGGAAAAAAAGGATATAAACGCAGGGGCTTCCGGTGGAAACCACGGCCTGTTGCATAGCGGGGCCCGTTATGTAGCTACAGACCCGTCCGCAGCGCGCGAATGCAGCGAAGAAGGCAGGCTGCTGAAGACAGTTGCACGTCACTGTATCGAAGAAACCAGCGGCCTTTTTGTTGCCGTTTCCGGTGACGATGAAACCTACATCGCCGATTTTCCCCGCCTTTGTTCCCAAAGTGGAATCGCGGCCATTCCGGTTCATGTAAACGATGCGCGCGAGATGGAGCCGGCTTTGTCCGGCAAGCTGATCGCGGCCTATCTGGTGGATGATGCCACCATAGATCCATTCAAGCTTTCCCTGGATAATATCGCCTCTGCCCAGAGGTTGGGAACGCGGCTTCTTCGTTACAGCCGGGTGAGCGGCTTTGAAATGGAAGGTGGGAAAATCCGCACTGTCCAGGTGCTGGATAGGGTCACGGGCCGAACAGAACACGTCGCGGCGGATCTGGTAATTAATGCGGCCGGCGCCTGGGCCGGGGAAATCGCCGCCATGGCCGGGGCCGACATCCATATGCGTTATTCCAAGGGGAGCCTTCTCGTGACGCAAACCCGAGTCGCCCGGCGGGTGATCAACCGGCTTCGCCCTCCGGCGGACGGCGATATTCTGGTTCCCGGCGGAACCGTATCGATCCTCGGGACCACTTCCGAGCGCGTGGACTCGCCTGATGTGATTTATCCCGAGATCCGCGAAGTGGATGCCATCATCGACCAGGGAGCGGCCATGGCGCCCGTGCTCGCCACTGCCCGGTATATTCGCGCCTACTGCGGTGTGCGCCCGCTGTTGAGCTCCGGCATCGACGAGGGGGAAAACGACCGCAGCGCAAGCCGCGGCTTTGCATTGATCGACCATAGCCGGCAGCCGGAAGGAGTTGAAAACCTTGTCACAATTACCGGCGGCAAGCTCACTACCTATCGGTTGATGGCCGAAAAAGCCGC
>Ga0326728_10018642_pt1 | contig 13634 bp, 13 predicted proteins | sample MB3enrmetagenome_FD_207602 | JGI IMG/M metagenome (GOLD analysis project Ga0326728, IMG submission 207602) | Lab enriched peat soil microbial communities from McLean, Ithaca, NY, United States - MB31MN | ecosystem: Environmental > Terrestrial > Soil > Wetlands > Peat | place: USA: New York... | reverse complement strand
ACCCATCCTTTCCTATAGCTAGCCCAGGCTTCTTGGCTTCTATGACAACCTCGCCGAGGCTTGGGTCGAAGTTTATCTCGGTAATATCGGCCTCGGAGGGAACGATTCCCTTTATCAAGCGTTCAGCTTCATTTTCTTTTAGTCGAATTGACGGGTCAGAGCGTACTACAACCCGTTTATGGAGCAGGTTTACGATTTCGGTAACGATGTGGCTCTGTTCAAGGAGTAGACCAACATTCTTGACGTAGATCGCGAGGCGTGGCCCTTCAAATTCAATTCTTGTAATTTCCGCCTCTTTCGGCATATGTGTGACTATTGTCTCCCGTATTCTTGCCTGCGTATCATCTACTATCCTAGCCACTGCCGAATCCACCTTGAAGACTAATTACTTAGAATTTCAATTAGGGGCGCTTAACTTGCTTGAGCGACCACTTTCTTCTTTTCGTCCTCGTCTAACTCTCTGTACCCTTCTTTTGATATGACGGCGACATCAAAACTGTCACCACTCGCCGAGTCACGTTTCATAGCGGAAGTCACTGCGCGAACCACAAGAGGAATGGCCTCATTGATGGACATGCCCTCCTTGTAACCCGGCTCGAGCACACCATAAGCAACAGGTGATCCAGAACCGGTTGACACGAATTTTTCTTCAGTAACGCTTCCTAGTGGGTCAAGAGCGAAGATGTGCGTGCCTTCGTCATCCATTCCACCAATAATTGATTGAAGTATGAACGGATAATATCGAGCAGAGAATAGTAGGTTGGCTGCTAGGCGTGCAATAGCGCTGATAGGCATAGGCAGACCTTTTTCGTACTTGTAGAGTTTCGCGTTTGCACGTAGCGTCTCGACAACGCTCTGCGCATCTGCAACGCCCCCAGCTATTGTCATGGCTACATGGTCGTCGATTTGGTAGACTTTCTTAGCTCTCTTGTGGGCTACGAAAGTTCCGAGTGTGGCGCGAGTGTCAGTCCCTAGAACTATTCCATCACGACAGACAAGCCCCATCGTGGTTGTTCCAGTCAGTACGTATTTCGGCATATTGTTCTTCTGTTCGTGGTACATGAGTTTGCTTTCCCTCCGAAAACAAGTTCCGGAGCACAAGGCGACGCGCAGAATAAGTTTCTAGCGCGAGTGCGTAAACCGACGCGTGACAACTTAAAAACGTTTCCCGACCATGCGGGACGCGTTGACAATCCATCAATACTCCGTCAATAAATAGAGGGACCTGAAAACAAGAGCTTAAAATGCCCGCCCACAGCGAGAACCTTGTTTCATTGTTGTTGGAATGAACATGTCAACCGCTTTCCATCAAGAGAAGGAGTTGATGGATGAAGCTTTCAGCGAACTTGAATCGGGAAGGGCACTCTCCGCCCAACTTAATGACGCCTTGAAGAAGCTGTTTGGAGAGCGATTCACTAACGGATGGGAACTAGCAAATTCAAAGAAAGTCAGAAGGTACGACTTTGCTCCGAGCGGACGGACCGTGTGGGTAGTTCAGGGGAGGAAAAGTGAGTATCAGGTTATGCCTGACATACCCTTCTGTTATTGTGACGATTATTACTTCCGAGTGATGGATAAGAAGCGAGGCTTATGTTATCACATAATAGCACAACGTATCGCTGCGGCCCTAGGCAAGTTCGAGAAGATACAAAAGAATGACTCACAATATTCAACCGTCACAGATCGATGGCGCAAAAGATCAAATGGCAAATCGGACTGAGTAGTTTTTAAATGGGAATTTGCTTTCTAGCGACAGGCGGGCGTTGGGATCTTGACAACTGATGAGTTCTGGGATCTTTTCCAGATTGGTATAACGTTCCTAGCGTTCGTAGCGGTTATTGTAATCTTCGTATATCTGGCCTATGAGAAGCCTTCTGCATAGGCAAGTTGATTATTCCGCCGAGGATTATATCGGACAATTTTCGATGGATGGTAAAGCCTAGCGGGCTTGAAGCCTGCATAGTCTAGGGTGGATTGGTTGATGGAGAATGCGTTTGCGCAATTGCATAGGACCATTCGCGCTCATTTGGAAAGTATTGGGTTAGAGGAACCAAGCGATATACAGCAAATCGCCATACCGCCTATACTTGCCGGTCGAAACGTTCTCGTGATTGCTCCTACTGGGACCGGAAAGACGCTTGCCTCCGTCCTCCCGATCTTCAATATGTTCATTGAACGTAGGTCCGCGGGTGAAACCAAAGGCATCTCGATTCTTTACGTCACTCCGTTGAGAGCGCTAAACCGGGACATTGTCCGTAGGCTTACGGATGTTGGGAGAGAGTTGGACATCAAAGTGCAAGTTAGGCACGGGGATACAACCACCAGTGCTCGCGCCGCGCAAGCAAGGGCACCACCTGAAATGCTGGTCACTACCCCCGAGACTCTGCAAGCAATCCTTCCGGGTAAGAGGATGCGGGAACACCTCAAAGGTGTCATGTGGGTTGTGATCGATGAGATTCATGAACTAGCTACTGACAAACGAGGCATCCAGCTAGCATTAGCGTTAGAACGATTGGAATATCTGACTGGTCGTAGGTTTCAAAGAATAGGGCTTTCCGCGACCGTTGGAGAAGAAGCAAAGGTCGGCCAGTTTCTAGTAGGCACAAACCGAAGCGTGACGGTTGCGAAATCAGGTGAACTAAGACAAGTCCAGATTGGGATCCAATACGTCGCCCCAAATCCCGAAGACACCAAAGATGCTGAAAGGTTTGGATTACCACCAACAACCATCGCGAGATCAAAGAGAATCGGGGAAATAATTGCAGACAAGCGTTCGACACTAGTTTTCACAAATACACGCGAACAAGCAGAGGCAGTAGGATCGCAGCTACGTGCCTTGAAGCCGGATTTACCGATACGCATTCACCATGGATCACTTTCACGCGAAATTCGCGAAGAGGTTGAGAAGGCTTTCCACGACGGGTCGCTGAAGGGCGTCATCTGTACCTCTTCGCTGGAGCTGGGGATGGATATTGGTAGAGTCGACTATATCGTCCAGTACATGTCCCCCAGGATGTCCACGCGCTTAATTCAAAGAATCGGCCGAAGCGGCCATACTTTACGAGGCATCGCCCAAGGGACGATCATAGGAGCATGGGCCGACGACCTTTTGGAAGCGGCCGTGTTGGCCGCTAACGCCAAAGCCTCGAGAATTGAGAAAACAGTAATACACGACAACGCGCTCGATGTATTAGCACATCAAATAGCCGGAATCGCACTCGATTTGAAGCGAGCCAAACTCGCCGAAATCTATGAGATTATTCGACAGTGTTACCCCTACCGCAACTTCACAGGCGAAGAGTTACACGATTTCGTCAAGTTTCTCGACTCAGTCAGAGTAATTCGACTCATCGACGATGTGGTATCAGCCCGGTTCCCGAGAACCTTCCGATATTACTATGAAAACCTCTCAGTCATCCCTGACGTAAAGAAATTCGATGTCTTCGACTTCTTCAGGAAACGCCGAATTGGCACCCTGGATCAAGGATTCGTTTCCAGGAAGTGTAAAGGGGGTACGATCTTCATAATCCATGGACAAACCTGGAAGATCATTAACGTAAACGAAGAGAAGCTCTCAGTCGAAGTAGAGCCTACCGCTCCCACACTTGACGCGATTCCGAGCTGGGAGGGAGAAATCATTCCTGTCAGCTACGAAACCGCTCAAGAAGTTGGCAGGTTGAGAGCCTACATAGCTTCCATGGTAGATCAACCGGAAGAACTGGGAAAGCTACAGCGACAGCTTCAACTTAGCGAAGGCGCCCTTCTCAAGATTACTGATACTATAAACGCCCAACTGAAACATTCACAGCTACCGTCAGATCGGCGCATCATTATCGAGAAATTCGAGAACTGCCTTATCCTGCACGCGTGCTTTGGTAGTGCGGTTAACGACACGCTTGCGATGATACTTGCCTCCCTGCTGGGTTCGAAGTATGGAGTGAACGTAGCAACCCAAACCGACCCATACCGCATAGCGCTCATATGCCCATTCAAACTTGAACCTGAAACCGTGGCCCTTGAAATCCTGAAGTTCATGCCGGAAGACGTTGAGAAGGTCTTGGTGGAGGCTCTCCAGAATTCAGATCTCTTCGCATGGCGACATTGGCATGTAGCCCGGCGCTTTGGCGTCATAGAGAGGAAGGCCGACTATAGATCAAACCGTGGGCGGATGCTCGTCCGTGCGATGAAGCAGTCACCGGTCAACACTGAAACCCAAAGAGAGGTTCTACTCGACAAATTCGACCTATTAACCACACAGGAGACCGTTGCAAAAATCCTTGATCGGGAAATTGCCGTCGACGTAGTCACAGGAAAAGCCGACACGTGCTCCCCGTGCGCTACACCAATTATCGACAAGATAATCCCGCATGATTTACTCAGGCCTGTAGTCCCTTCGAAGTCGTTAACCGAAATTGTTCGCGAGCGGCTCTTATCAGAAACGGTCCGGTTGGTCTGCATCTTCAATGGTGATTGGGACGCTATAAGAGTGGTCGATCAACTAAAGCAGAAAGTTCGTTGCCCCAAGTGTGGGTCGACGCTCATCGCTGCTACATATACAAGGAATGATCAACTCTTGAAAGTGGTTCAGAAGAAAAAAAGAAACTCTAAGTTGACATCGGAGGAAGACCACGTGTGGAGACAAGCGTGTTTCAGCGCGAGCCTCGTCCAAACAAAAGGCAAAGAAGCGATCATTGTTTTGAGCGGGCGCGGCGTAGGCCCCGCAACCGCGACCCGAATTCTTAGAAGAGTTCACCGGACCGAAGAAGACCTATACTTGGACATACTCAAAGCAGAACGGGAGTACGCGAGAACCAGGTTGTTCTGGGACTGAACGCGTCCACTCAGGTTGGCCTGGTCAGGAAGTCACTTTCAACGATATCGACAAGTGATCAGGATACCGAGGACGCCCTAATTCTTGGTATTCTTCTTCGGTTAAAGTAACGACTAGGCGCGGGGTTCCAAGCTGCTGCCCGACGCCCGGCAACTGTGTAAGTACCCTCTGAACAGCAATCGTAACCCCGGCCATTTCGCGATCCATATCCAGAGGCATCGTCACCGGTCCCTTGATCGTATCGCCTAATGTAACCTGCACCATAGGCCTTCCCTGCGAAGATTGGATAGGCGTAACGACCAGAACGGTTCCCTCGATTACGACATCCGCCAAGATTTTGCACCTTAATCGCGCGTACTCGGTAACGAGCTATTCTAACCTTACGCCAATTTGTAGACGATATCGTTCTCTCGGACCCGATCTGCAACCTTGAGACCAACCCGCTGCCCAGCCTGGGCGAGGGAAACCTGCTTGTGTTCTACCTCCATCGAGTCCACGGTTTGTTCAATCTTAGTCGTACTACCTCGAATCACTATCTTATCTCCCTGCTTAAGCGGTGATGACAGCTCCACAATAGCTACGCTCGCCTTAGAGTAGAAGTGTTCGATTCGCCCCACTTTAGTATACTGCGCTTCCATTGTCGAATCAGTACAGATTACGGTGCCCAACCTTGAATTCGTTACGGTCCCTCTCGCTAGCCTAGGTGGAACGGAACATGTTTCCCATGTGTGTATGGGGTCCCTGTTTCGCGAGCATCGGGAGTGAAGATATTAATGTACGTTCTTGCAAAATTGAGCACATTGATTGTTATGCCTACTGAAAAGGGCGACGAGAGGATTTAGTTTCTGTTCAACCTTCTGGAGTAAATTTGCTTTGAGGCGAACGAACTCTTGTCCGTTGTACAAACTATAGTTGAAGACATACTCTCCAAGCGCCGCGAGCTTTCGCAAGATCAAATTCTCGCCTTGATTGAAGAGAAGAAGAAAGAGGGTCGCGGATTGCTTTCAGACGAAGGCGCTGCTAGGTTAGTTGCTGAAGAACTTCTCATACAAACCCGCGGAACGGACCTCGGACGCATGCAAGTGAAAGACCTCGTGTCCGGCTTGAATGATGTGACGATCTCTGGGCGGGTCCTTATGATGTGGCCACCTCAACAATTTCAAAGACGGGATGGGACACCAGGTCGCGTCATGCGAATTGTTCTCGCAGATAAGTCTGATCGGGTTCGCTGCGCGATATGGGACAGGCACGTTGACGTACTCTCTCGAGCGGGTAATCTACAGGGTAGGGTATTGAGAATTGGCCACGCCTACACGCGACAGGGACTGGCCGGAGACACGGAGATTCACGCAGGTGACCGAAGCAGTATACAGATAGATCCCGAGGACATGCCCAAGTCTGATTTGCCAGAATTCGGAGACCTGTTCACTCCACTCGGTAAACTGGCGGCTGGCGCGAGTCAGGTGAATACGATAGGTATTGTCCAATCGGAACCCAGGTACTACACCTTCGCGAAGGAAGAAAGAACAGGGAGTGTACTTCGGACAATAGTCGCTGATGAGTCTGGAAGCATTCCACTCGTTGCTTGGAATGAGAGGGCTGAGGAATTAAGAGAGGTGAAGAATGGGGACATAGTCCAGCTGCTGAATGGCAGAGTGCGCCTCGACAAGAACGCCAGACTCGAATTACATGTCGAGAGCAGAAGCCAAATTCAACTTCTCAAATCCACGCCAGACTATCTCAAAATTCCCAGCCCTAAGTCCTACAAAATCGCAGACCTGAACGATCAAACAGGTTCCGCCGACCTTTATGTCCGTGTCCTCGCGAAAGGACTGCCCCAGGAAATCCAGAGACCGACCGGCGAGACAGTCAAAGTGTCTAGGCTCTTAGTCGCGGATGAATCTGGAATGGTTTCCCTCTCACTATGGGACGACAAAGCACAGCTCGCACGTGATCTTGCAGAGGGAGACGTGATTGAAGTTAAGGGAGTCTCGGTTCGCGAAAGAATGGGGGAAATTATGTTGAGTTTAGGCAGGTCAGGCGCACTGCAGAAGGCCTCGGGGAAATCGGTAGGAGTTAGACCTGCTACCAGCTTGAACGCCCTTCAGCAATCGAAGGGGCTCGTTATCGTTGAGGGCTCAGTGAGTGACCAACCATTAGCCCGACAGGTTGTCACAGAAAAAGGTGAGACAATAAACCTCTCCTCATTCACACTTCGAGACGGCTCGAGTTCCTCCAGAGTTACGTTCTGGCGAGACCAAGCCGCCGATGCGCTAAAGCTCCGTGCGGGCGTGAGTGTGAGAATTCAAGGACTCAAAGTTCGGACGGGACTAACTGGAGATTTCGAGTTGAGTTCAATCCCTCTATCCCGCATCGAGGTCCTGAATGAGATTGTAAAGGAAAAACCGGCCTGGGAGGACATACGACATGTCATTGCCCTTGAACCGGGGCTCAGCACTTGGATAAAGGGTATAGTGCTTGAGATCGTTGAAGAGCCCAAACTAGTTGCTTTATGCGAAATTTGTGGGACGCCGTTGAGAACCTCTGAAAGTGAGTATGCGTGCGAAACTTGCAAACAACCAAGATCTGGAAAGTTTGTGTTCACGGGGCGAGTACGGATTGATGACGGAACTGGATTAGCAGATGTAGTTTTCTCTGACATTGATGAACAAGCACTGCCAATCCTGAAACTCTCTCACCTCAAAGATCAAATGCTCAAGAAACATGACTGCCAGGTCCCACTGAGTAAAGGACAAACCTCGACGCTAGTTGGAAGAGAGATCGAAGTGTACGGAATAGCGAAGCAATTAGCAGGGAATGGCAAGTTTGAGTTAATTGCCAAGAAAGCCTTGCTGACCAATGCATCCTAGGCGGCAACGAGTTTATGTTAAATGAAAAGTCAACGTCAACCTACGCCGAAAATCTAATAACTCCTTGCACCAGCCAATACCGCCTGGAAATCGGACAACACAATGGAGATTATGCAGTCCGTATGACGCTGCGGTTTTTCTTCTCATAGACTGAACCAAGACTAGAATCCGAGTAGGTTAGACCATTTGTCGCTTCTCCGAAACGTTATCGGCCCCCATCCTAGCCTACGTGACTACATCAATAACATCAGAAACCCCACTGTGAAAGGGACGGTTAAGAAACGCGTTCAAGAATACCAACCTAATCCTGCAGTTATTGAGAAGTTCTCAGGCTTAACAGATCGATTCTTCTTTGTCGTTTTCGCCACAGAATGGAACGCGGAATGTAGGGCACAACTACCGGATTTGGCTAAAGTTTTCCTGGCGGCGAACAACGCTGCCCTAAACGTAAAGGTAATAGACTTTGATGAGAACCGGGACATTGCGGATGAAATGAGAGTTCTGCGAATACCTACCGTAATAGTTCACGACCGGACATGGCGTGAACTTGGACGATTCGTCGAAAAGCCGCAGCACGCCGGCACCCTCGAAGAGGAACTGTGGAAAATCATCGAGAATTCACAGAAAGTATAGTGAACCATCGCTGGACTGTTTATGGATACGTTCACCTGCATCAGAACGCGTCGGGAAATCCGAGATTACCTAGACAAACCAATCCCCAACGAAACCCTCCAGCGAATCCTAGAAGCAGGTCGCCTAGCCCCGAGTTCCAAGAACTCCCAACCATGGCACTTCATAGTAATTAGAGACAAGGTGACGCTCAAGAAGATCTCAGAATTGACTCCTACCGGTGCACACATAGCCAGAGCAGCACTCGCCATCGTCATACTAATGGATGGAGCAAAACTTCCTGAGATCGATGGCGCGCGTGCTGTCCAGAATATGGTACTTGAGGCGTGGGAGATGGGCGTGGGTTCATGTTGGGTCACCAATTTCTATGACGACGGGGTGAAGGACCTGCTTGGCGCTCCTCAGAGGATGAAACTGGTTACTGTCATGCCCTTTGGTTATCCCATCGAACCGAAGTCGAAGGGTAAGAAGATCCGTAAACCGTTAAACGAAATAGCGGACAGTGAGAGATTCGGCCAAGCGTTTAGTACGTCGAAATCTTGACCACGCCAGGGATCTTGAGTAGTTTCTGGAGCGTTGTCCCGCTTGGTTCTTTCTCAACGACCAGGGTAAGCTTTGGTTCCGGTGTAAGGTCAGGGTCGTCAGCTACTGCTTGTCTGATTGCTATATTTTCTTGCGCAACTAAAGCCGCGGCCTGCGCTACGACTCCGACGGTGTGTGGGTCGGCGAAGATTTCGATTACGCTGTAGCCGAGAAATTTGGCGACGTCAGCGAGGAATGGGCCTGCGGGTTTGAGTTTTTCAAAAACAGATTTGAGTTCTGGGTCTGAGGTTATGAGTTGTGCTGTGTCCCTTACGGTTCGTCGATCTACGTCTAGGTATCGAGCAATTTTGACGTCCGAGAGTTCGATGCCTCCACAGTAAATCTTGTTGCCTTCTTTGATGGCCAATCCAAATTCTACTAGGGCTCTTGCGACCTTCTGTCTTCCAGGATATTCTTTGAGTCGGTCTGAGATTTGCCTCCACATTTGCAGTCTAACCTACGACGTACATATTTGTACGACAAAGTCTTAAATGCTGCTCTGTCGCTTCAAAGCGACACCAATCAACAGGATACTGCACTCATGAGCAAACCAGGCCCGATCGACAAAGAACATGCCGTCTACCTCCCCCAAGACGAAATGCCCGACCACTGGTACAACATTCTCGCCGACCTTCCTGAGCAGCTCCCCCCGCCTCTTGACCCGCGAACACTCAAACCCTTGTCACCAGAACCATTACTACGACTCTTCGCGAAAGAACTCGTCATGCAAGAGGTGGCGACAGAACGCTTCATCAAGATCCCCGACGAAATCTATGATGCATACCTACGCCTCCCCCGTCCAACGCCATTACTTCGAGCGAGGAGGCTTGAGAAGTTTCTGAACACACCTGCCCAGATATACTACAAATGCGAGTACGTCAATCCCGCGGGTAGCCACAAGTCCAACACCGCAATAGCCCAAGCCTACTACAACATGGCCGAGGGAACAAAGCGCCTCGTAACCGAGACCGGAGCGGGACAGTGGGGTTCCGCGTTAGCTATGGCTTCGGCGATTTTCGGTTTGAAATGTAGCGTCTACATGGTTCGAGCAAGCTACGACCAGAAACCAGGCAGAAGAGTTATGATGGAAACCATGGGGGCCAATGTAGTTGCGTCACCTAGCAAGAACACAAAATTCGGCAAAACCGTCCTCGAAACGGATCCCAATAACAGCGGCTCATTGGGCATGGCCATAAGCGAAGCCATCGAAGACTGCGTCGGCCATGATGATACCAAATACTGCCTCGGTTCGGTTCTCAACCACGTCCTCCTCCACCAGACAATTATTGGAGAGGAGGCGAAGAAGCAATTCGAAATGATCGACGTTACTCCTGACTTAATCAGCGGTTGCATCGGAGGCGGATCAAACTTCGCTGGATTTGCATACCCATTCATGGCTGACAGATTGAAAGGAAAGTCCGAAACTGAATTTGTAGCTTGTGAACCGAAAGCTGTCCCATCAACAACCCGCGGGGTCTACACTTACGATTTTGGCGACACGGCTGAGATGACACCACTACTCAAAATGTACACCATTGGGCATAAGTATCTACCACCCCCCATCCACGCAGGCGGACTCCGTTACCACGGCAAAGCACCATCGCTCTGTTACCTGATCAACAAAGGTTACATGAGTTCCGTCGCCTACTCACAAACCGAAGTGTTCGAAGCTGCACAAATCCTAGCACGAACAGAAGGCATGATAATCGCGCCCGAAACCGCGCACACTTTGAAATACGCAATTGATGAAGCCTTACGCTGCAAAAAGTCTGGAGAGAAGAAGGTGATAGCGTTCAACAATTCCGGGCACGGCCTACTAGACCTTCAAGCATACGACGCCTTCCTAACTGGTAAGCTCCAAGACTACGAACCCGCCCACATTGATGTCCCGAAATTAGTCCAATGATGCAAGGCTCTCCACCACAGATCTCGGGCAAGCACTGCCCTCTACACACGAAAGCCTTTAGACTCCAATTATACACACTCACCTAGAATTTTGCAACGCGGTTACAGGTGAAGCATAATGCAAGAGTTGGACCTCCTGCTTGCTATCGCGGTAGTCGTAGTAGCTTCACTTAGTTCATTGACTAATCTCTTTGTGATTCATCGTTTCTGGCGGATGCCCCAGACCTCCAGCCCTACAACACAGGAAGGTGATGAAGAAAACGAGGAAGAGCCTGAAACTGAAACTGACAAAACCCCTTCAAAAGAAGAGATACTCTCCCGGAGAGCTCAGCTGATTCACGATTTGGAAGAAGAACGGGGTTCCAAAGTTCTAACTCTTATCCATCGAAAGGAGCCTTGGAGCGCCAGCGATGATGAACCCGAAATCGGGTTTGAAGATTCCGAATATATACTTCAACAAGTAAGAGAGACCCCCCCAGACAAGCCAATAGACCTAATCGTCCACACCGAAGGCGGACTAACATTTGCGGCTGACCTAATGGCAATGGCTCTAAGGAACCACAAGGCGAAGGTCACGGTTATGGTTCCATTCTACGCTATGTCCGACGGCACATATCTCGTGTTGGCAGCTGACGAGATCATGATGGAGAAATGTAGTATCCTCCAGCCGGTGGAACCACTTATAGAAGATATGCCGGCGAATTTAGTGATGGGTATTCTGAAGCGCAAACCGATCGAAACAATTTCAGACAGAACAATCCTCCTTGCTGAATCTGCCCGCATGGAAACGGAAAATGCAAAAGAGTTCGTGAAGTGGCTATTGATAGATCATATGAACGAAGAACAAGCGACACAGGTAGCCAATTTCCTGGTTGGAGGATATATGGCGAGCACTACACCAATCACATTGGATGTGGCCCGTGCCATCGGGTTGAACGTTGTGGAAGGCGTGCCTGAGAAAGTTCACCAACTCTTCGAGACCATTGAGTTCACGGGCGGCCTTAGACCAGGTAAACAATATCAGTGAAGAGGAAAAGTGATCTAGGATGGATGACGGGGAGCTTTTCCTCGGATTAGGGCTACTCGCGATCTGTGCCATTAACTCAGGCGCTCTCCTATATGCGCTTCACAAAATTAACCCATCCAACGGAAAACGTGAGTCCGGAGACGAGGAAGAGCAAGACGAATCTTCCGAGGAGGTGCAAACCACCGTCCCGACAGAACCAAAACGGCCCACCACCAAAGCAGGAATCCTAGCATGGCGGCAAAGTATCATCGAAGACCTCGAAAAGGAACGGGGAACCAGAGTCCTCACGATGATCCACAAGAAGGAGCTTTGGACCGAGCCTGGTGGAGACCCCGAGATTGGTATCGAGGACACTGAAACAATTCTTCAGAAAATGCGCAATACTCCACCGGATACCCCCGTGGATTTCATCATCCACACTCCTGGAGGCTATGCTCTCGCCGCGCAAATGATGGCGATGGCGATTAAATTTCATCCATCCAAAGTTACTGTCATGGTACCTTTCTACGCCATGTCGGGTGGTTCTCTCATGAGTTTAGCAGCCGGTGAAATCCGCATGGAGAAGTACAGCGTTCTTGGGCCCGTAGACCCGCAGATTCCAACACCTGACGGAATGTACCCTGCTGGCTCGATAACTGCCTTGGTCAAGACGAAACCGATTCAAAATATTACTGATAGAATGGTCATTATGTCAGACGTCGCCAACTTGGAAATAGAGAACGCTAGAGCATTTGTCATCTGGCTCTTGGAAGGAAAAATGGATAAGGAACAGGCGGAACGCGTTGCGGATTTTCTGACGCGCGGCTCCATGGCGCATGGAACGCCATTAACTCTCGACGTAGCCCGAGCCATAGGTCTGAACGTCGTCGAAGGTATTCCCGATAAAGTGTATGAACTCTTTAAGACCTTCACCTTTACCGGACAACCTTACCGTCGTCCCTAGTTCATGTTAGCAAATGCTTAGTGAAGGCGTGTGGCCGAAGTTGAGTTATGCCAGCAAAGAGTTTTTCAACATAACCCGCCACCTGATTCTGATTACTCATTGGAAAAGGCAATGAAAACAGTTAGACCTGGAATTGCTAGATCCCGAATCGAGTCACTCTCGGACATTATATTCGGGCTGGCCCTAGCGATCAGCACTATTCCCTTGATAACCCGGCTTCCCCCCAGGCCGTTCGGGATCATGATTGACATCTCAGAGTTCGGGTTCAGTTTCCTGATATTGATGTCTGTATGGTTAAGTTACACGAACATAATGTCCGTTCTTCCAGTAGAGGATAGCGCCACGGTTACCCTTAACCTCGTGTTGCTTTTTCTAGTCTCGATTGAACCTTACCTCTTCTACCTGAACATAACCTTCGACCTTCTAACCCATGAAATATTCCTTTACTATGCTTCAATACTGTACGCCCTAGATATGACTGGACTGATGCTGATTCTCGCGTTATTCACGCATCAATTAGCCACTGAAGAGAGAGGGTTGGTTCCAAAAGAGTCACTCGCGAAATACACGAGAGTTAGGAACATTATGTTCGTATCCGCAGCCCTCTTCGCTATCACGGTGCTGCCGGTATTCTGGAATATCAAACTCTGGGACCAACCGATACGATTCTATTTCTGGTTCATTCCACTAATCGTATCCTCAGTCAGACGCGTATCAGAGCGTAGATTTCAAGAGTAATCTCAATAGCCCACCTCGACGTGGGTCGACCGCGTTTCGCACAAGTCCGCCCCAATGAGACGATTTGCGACGAAGCTGCTATTCGTTAATTCTGCTAACCCAGCCTGC
>Ga0326728_10018640_pt1 | contig 13637 bp, 15 predicted proteins | sample MB3enrmetagenome_FD_207602 | JGI IMG/M metagenome (GOLD analysis project Ga0326728, IMG submission 207602) | Lab enriched peat soil microbial communities from McLean, Ithaca, NY, United States - MB31MN | ecosystem: Environmental > Terrestrial > Soil > Wetlands > Peat | place: USA: New York... | reverse complement strand
CGTGCCGCCGGTCGAAATGCACGCCCTCCGCGGCGAGGTCGGTCGCGAAGAGCACCGGCGTGGACGCGGGCCCGAGCACCGCGGCGTCGTCGCCGATCCAGACCTCCCCCTCGGGGCCCGGGCCGATCAGGGAGGCGAGGAGCTCGATCGCCTCGAGCTCGTGCGACCTTCCCATCGAGCCGGTCACGCGTCCACCCGCGCGTTCCCGACCCCACCGAGCGCGAGGACCGCGGCGGCCCGGACCGGTGGGGCCGCCATCAGACGGCCTCCGTCGGTCCCGGCAGCGCCAGACGCGCCGCCTGCCGACGCAACGTGCCGCCGAACGTCCCGTACGAGATGCAGGCGGCGGCGCAGGCGAGCGCGATGACGACGTCGCCGAGCTTCAGGGGGAAGGGGATGACGACCCCGAGCACCGCGGCGATGACCCAGGTGAGCTGCAACCGGGTCTCCAGCCGGCCGAACGCCCGCCCGAGCAACGCTGGCGGGACGTTGCGCTGCACGATCGAGTCGAGCGCGGGCTTCGCGCTCGTCGGCCCGACACCGACGACGAAGGTGAGCATCACCTGGGCCCACAGCCCGCCGACGATCGCGGTCGCGACGGCCCCGACGACGATCGTGGCCAGAGCGCCGACGATGATCTGGCGTTCCGTGAAGTGGCGCCTGAGGCGCGGCACGACGACGGAGCCGAGCAGCGAGCCGGCCCCGCTCGCCACGATGAGGACCCCGTACCACCACGTCGCGGCGTGCTCGCGGCGCAGCGCGAAGGCGAGGAAGAACTCGACGAAGCCGACCGTCGCCCGCGCGATCGCCATCGCCCCGATCGCGGCGAGGACCTCCGGCGGATAGAGCGGCAGGCCGAGGATGCGCCGGTCGCGACGGATCTCCCGGTACCGCGCCGGGGTGACACCCCACGTGTCCTTGTCACGGGGTTTATCGACGCGGGGCTCGGCGACGCGGGGCGGCGGCGCAGCGACGGCGACGAGGTGTGACGGCCGCGGCAGGCGCTGCGACGCCGCCGTCCCCGCGACAAACACCAGCGCGCCGAGGCAGAGCGCCCACTGCGGGCCGATCTTCAGGAAGCCGACGGCGATGGGCGCCATCGCAAAACCGGCGAGCGAAGCGAGCACGGCGAGCTTGGCGTTGGCGCTCGCGAGGTCGTCTCCCGCGGCGGCCATCTCCGGGACGAGGGCGGCGCGGGCGACGATGTAGAGCTTGCCGAGGACGAGCACGCCGAAGGCCTCGGGGAACAGAAGCAACCCGTGGACGTCGCGGGCCATGAGCAGGCAGAGCACCGCTGAGCCGAGATTCGCGACCGTGGCGCTCGTCCGGCGCGCCTCGCGGCCTCGATCGAGAAGCGGGCTGAGCGCCGGGCCGACAAGCGCGAAGGGCGCGATGGTCAGCAGCAGGTACAGCAGCACCTTGCCCTCGGCGGCGTCGGCGGAGATCGAGAAGAAAAGCGACCCGGCGAGCGACACGGCGACGCAGGTCGCTCCCGCGGCCTGCACGGTGTGGAGGAGGGCGAGCCGCCCGAACGGCTGGGACTGGTCGAGCAGGCCGCGGACCGAAGCGCGCACGACTTTCGTCACGCGCGCGAACGCCCGCGGCTCGGCCATGTCGGCCATGGTAGGGGCGGCTCGCCGACGGGAGGGGTGCTAGTGCCCGGAATCCTCGCCGTAGCGCTGATAACCGGTCCGCTCCAGCTCGTCGGCGAGCTCGGGACCGCCGGACTCGACGATGCGCCCGTCGAAAAGGACGTGCACCCGGTCGGGGTGGAGCTCGTCAAGCAGCCGGCTGTAGTGCGTGATCGCCAGGACGCCGAGAGGCTCCCGGCCCGTCGGCCCGCCGGATCCCGGCCGGACGGCTCGCTCGACGCGGCGGGCGACGTCCCGCAGGGCGTCGACGTCGAGACCCGAGTCGAGCTCGTCGAGGACGGCGATCGCCGGTTCGAGCACGGCGAGCTGGAGGGTCTCGAGCCGTTTCTTCTCCCCGCCGGAGGCGTCGACGTTGAGCGGACGCGCGAGGAACTCCGCCGCCAGCCCGATCTCGGCCGCCTCCGCCGCGGTGCGCGCCGCGAGGGCGGTGCGGTCGGGATCCGACCCGCCGCGGCGCGCGGCGAGCGCCTCGACGAGAACGTCGAGAGGCCGGACGCCGGGGAGCTCCACGGGGTACTGCGGCGCGAGGAACAGGCCGCGCGCGGCACGCTCCCAGGTCGCCAGGGCGAGCAGGTCGGTCCCGTCCAGCGCGACCGAGCCGCCGGTGACGGTGAAGTCGGGATGACCCATCAGGGCGTGGCCGAGCGTGCTCTTGCCCGCCCCGTTCGGGCCCATCACCGCGTGGACCTCGCCGCTGCGGACCGCGAGGTCGATGCCGCGCAGGATCTCGGTCCCGCCGACCGCGACGGACAGCCCCTCGACGACGAGGGTCGTCATCGTGCCGTCCCTGCCGCGCGCAGCGCCGTCACGGCAGCACCACCGACACGTCGTCGGTCCCGACGACGACCTCGTAGACGTCGACGGGACGCGTCGCCGGCAGCGTCAGCGGCTCACCGTTCACCAACGAGAACAGGCTGCCGTGCTTCCAGCACTCGATTTCCGCGTTCGCGGCGTCGACCTCGCCCTCGGTGAGCGAGTAGTCCTCGTGGCTGCAGGTGTCGGCGACGGCGTGGTACCCGTCGTCGCACCGGACGAGGCAGATCTCGACGCCGTCGACTGCGAACCGGCGCGCCGCGCCGACCGCCAGGTCCTCTGGGGCGCAGAGCCGAACGAGCTTCGCGTCGGTGCCGCTCACCTCGCTCCGACCTCCCCCGCCGTTGCTCGCTCCGACTGGACGAGGCGCCCGGCGACGACGCCGCGCAGGTACGCCGCGACCCCCGGCTCCGGGGACCGGGCCAGCAGGTCGTCGAAGAACCCGAGCAGGATCAGCCGCTCGGCGGCGCTCGGCGGCACGCCGCGGGACTCCACGTAGAAGCGCTGGGCCCGGTCGATGGGGCCGACCGCCGAGGCGTGGCTGCACCGCACGTCGTTCTCCTCGATGTCGAGATTCGGCACGGAGTCGGCGTGGGCCGAGTCGGAGAGCACGAGGGTGCGGTTCGTCTGCCCGGCGTCGGACTTGCGCGCCCCTTTGTGGATGTGGATGAGACCGCTGTAGACCGAGCGCGCCGCGTCGTCGACCGCCCCTTTGAAGATCAGTACGGACCGCGTCCGGGGGGCGGCGTGTTCCTGGAAGGTCCTCATGTCCTGGACCTGGGTGCCGTCTCCGAAGTAGGCGGCGAGCAGCTCGCTCGTCGCCGCCTCGCCGACGAGCGACGAGTGGGTGCACAGCCGGGCGTAGTCCCCACCGAAGGAGGCCGCGAAAGACCGCAGGGAGCCGCCGCGCTCGACGCGGCTCGCCACGTAGCCGAGTTGCCAGGCGGACCGATCGAGCTCCTGGATCGAGTGGTAGGCGAGCCGGGCGTCACGCCCCACCTCGAGCTCGGTGACGGGACACACGAGCGCCTCGCCGGTCGCGGAGACGAGGTGATCGACGACGGTCGCGACCGCCCCTTCCCCGAGCTCGACGAAGGTCCGGGGAAAGACCGCCGCCGGCCCTGGACGGCGCTCGAGCTCGTGGACGACGACGATCGGGCCGGCGACGTGCACCCCCGCCGGGACGGTGACGAAGACCGCGTCAGCCCCGAAGGCCTCGGCGAGGTCGGTGAAGGCGTCCCGCGAGGGGGCGACGACCGACCCGAAACGGGCGGGCGGAGCGGCGAGGGTGCGCGCCGACGTGACGGACAGGCCCGTCGACTCTGCCGGAGCGCCGAGGGCGGACGAGACGACGAAGCCGTCGCGCGTCCGCACGAGCGCGGCGGGCGCGCCGAGCCCGGAGAGCAGGTCCGCGGGCCCACCGGCCAGGTCGGGCGGGTCGCCGCCCGGTCCGACGACGGGTTCGTAGACACCGAGGTCGAGACCGTCGATCCGTCCGTAGCGCCAGTCCTCATCGGCCTCGGTCGGCACGGAACCGGCGTCGAATCGCGCCGCGGCCTGCGACCGGAGACGACGGAGCCAGTCTGGCCCTGCGATCGAACGGGCGAGTTCCGGGGTGAAGCGGTGTTCGCTCAGAGCCGGTCGCCCTCGTCGCCGGTGGTCGGCCTGCCCCGGCGTCCGATCCGGCGCAGCGCCCGCCTCACAACCGAGCCCTGCGCCCGGCGTTCTGCGCGGTCCTCGGCGGCTTCGACCTCGGTGAGCTCCTTGGGGGCGGCCGCCTCGACGATTTCCTCGGCCGAGGCGAGCAGTTCGCTCACGTCGGCAACGGGCTCCTCCGGTTCGGCCTCGACCGGCGGGGCGACGAGCGATCCGTGCGTCCAGGTGACGTCGGCGATCCGTCGTTCATACGAGGGGCAGTTCTCGGGGCAGCGCCACGGGGCTTCGGGCGCGAGGTCGAGGACACAGAACCGCGCCACCTCGCCGGAGGGGTAGGTCCTCGATTGGAAGTGTTTGCAATCCTCTCGCATTGCCACGCGCGCCCGACCTCCCGCGACCGACCTCGCCGTCCCAAGGATATTGACCCGACCTGCCCTGCGTCGGATGACGCGGTCAACCGACCGAGCCCTCCATCTGCAGTTCGATGAGCCGGCTCCACTCGACGGCGTACTCCATGGGGAGCGTCCGGGTGATCGGCTCGATGAAGCCGTTGACGATCATGCCGGTCGCCTGACCCTCGGAGAGCCCGCGGCTCATCAGGTAGAAGAGCTGGTCGTCACCGACCTTGGAGACCGTCGCCTCGTGGCCGATCTCGGCGTCACGCTCGCCGACTTCCATGTACGGCTTCGTCTCCGAAACGGAGTCTTCGTCGAGGATGAGCGCGTCGCAGCGCACGAACGACTTGGCGTGCGTCGCGCCGGGATCGACGTGGACCTTGCCCCGGTACGTCGTCGAGCCGCCGTCTTTCGAGATCGACTTCGAGATGATCGTCGAGGTCGTCTCGGGGGCGCAATGGAACATCTTCGCCCCCGTGTCCTGGATCTGCCCCGCACCCGCGTAGGCGACCGAGAGGACCTCGCCCGAGGCCCGCGGGCCCATGAGGTACACCGACGGGTACTTCATCGTGAGCCGCGAACCGATGTTGCCGTCGATCCACTCGACGTGCGCCTCGGCTTCGGCCCGTGCCCGCTTCGTCACGAGGTTGTAGACGTTCGACGACCAGTTCTGGATCGTCGTGTACGTGATCCGGCTGCCGGGTAAGGCGACGAGCTCGACGACGGCCGAGTGCAGCGAGTCGGTCGAGTACACCGGGGCGGAACACCCTTCGACGTAGTGCACCTGCGAACCCTCGTCGGCGATGATGAGCGTCCGCTCGAACTGGCCCATGTTCTCGGCGTTGATCCGGAAGTACGCCTGGAGCGGCATGTCGACCGCGACGCCCGGCGGCACGTAGATGAACGAGCCTCCCGACCACACCGCCGAGTTGAGCGCCGCGAACTTGTTGTCGTTCGGCGGGATGACCTTCCCGAAGTACCGGCGCACGATGTCCGGGTACTCGCGCACCGCCGTGTCCATGTCACAAAAGAGCACGCCCATGCCGGCGAGGTCGTCGCGGTTGCGGTGGTAGACGACCTCCGACTCGTACTGGGCCGTCACGCCGGCGAGGTACTTGCGCTCCGCCTCGGGGATGCCGAGCTTCTCGTAGGTGCTCTTCACCGACTCCGGCAGCTGCTCCCAGGCGTCGACCTGGGTCTCGGTCGGCTTGATGTAGTAGTAGATGTTGTCGAAGTCGAGGTCCGGCATCTTGTCGGCGAACCAGGGCATCATCGGCTTGGCGAGGAAGCGCGCGTAGCTCTTCAGCCGGAACTCGAGCATCCAGCCCGGCTCCTTTTTCATCAGCGACATCTCGCGGATGATCTCTTCGTTGAGCCCCTTGCGGGGCTTGAACACGTAGTCCTCGACGTCGCTCCAGCCGAGCGTGTACTTGTCGAGGTTGAGATCGGTTACCGCCATCGGCCCCACGGACTCCGTTCGGTCGGGATCACCCACCAGATGGATTTCTCCTATCTGTATAGTAACAACTCCGCCGGGGGCGGCGACACGTCCGACCTGCTCCTCCGGCCGATCGGAACACCCGCCGGGCCGGGCGGTGTGCTTGGCTGGAGGCCGAGCCACCCGCCATCCGGCCGGCGCCGGAGCGGGAAGGAGGGCGCACCGTGACGTTCAGCGAGGGTTTCATCGCCGAGTCAACCCGGGTGCTCGGCGCCATCGACCCGGAATCGGTCGAGCGCTGCGCCTCGGGGCTCGCCGAGGTACGGCAACGTGGCGGGAGGCTGTTCGTCCTCGGGGTCGGTGGATCGGCCGGTCACGCCTCGCACGCCGTCAACGACTTCCGCAAGATCTGCGGGCTCGAGGCGTACTCGCCGGTCGACAACGTCTCCGAGCTCACCGCCCGCATCAACGACGACGGGTGGGAGACGTCATTCTCCGAATGGCTGAAGGGATCGAACCTCTCCGACAAGGACGCGCTGCTCGTCTTCAGCGTCGGCGGCGGCGACGCTGAACGCGGTGTCTCGGCGAACCTCGTGCGCGCTCTCGAGGTCGCCGTCGACCGCCATGCCGCGATCTACGGGGTCGTCGGGCGCGACGGTGGGTACACGGCCAAGGTCGCGAACGCCTGCGTCGTGATCCCGCCGTTGTTCGCGGACCACGTCACGGCGCACACCGAGGGCCTGTGCGCGGTCATCTGGCATCTGCTGGTGAGCCATCCGGCGCTCGCCCGTGAACCGACGCTCTGGGAAGCGATCCGCTGAATGCATCGGACGCGGTGAGCTGGTTCCCGGACACGCCGTCTGGCGAAACCGCTTCCCGCCATCCCAAGCGTCCGCGTGAGGGATCCGGAGACCGGCTGGCGAGCGGACAGAAGACCGGAACCCCGACTCGTCGGATGGTGGTTCGGCACCAGTCGGATCGCTTCTGCGGTGAGCGGTCCGCCTCAACGCGTCGCCCCGGAGCTGCGAAGCCGACGCGAGGTACTTGACCAGCCGGCACTCAGGCAGTCGGGCTCGAGGTCAGCGTGTACGTCTGCTCAAAGGTGTCGGGGTGGTCGCCGCCGCCCTTGATCGCGATCGTGTAGGGGTGCGCCCGGGTCTTGAACAGGGCGATCGGCAGCTCGGCCGTGTAGCCGACACTCCACCCGGTGTCCTCGGCCGGCCACCCGTACTGCTGGTCAATGGGCCACGAGGTTCCAGCGAGAGAACCGCAGGCCCGGGTGTACTCGGCCGGCGATCCCTTCCACCCCGTCCATTTGCTGTACGAGCTGTTCACGAACAGCAACACCGTGGATCCGTGTACAAAGCCCGGTGCAGCCGAGGTTGATTGGTTCACGGGGTTGTACCGTCCGAGGACCGCGTTGAACGTCAAGGTCCACGAGCGGGGCGAGATCGTGCAACCGCTCCCCGGCTGGAAGGGGATCGTGGCGGCCAGCGTCTCGGAGCCACGCAGTTGGTCCGCTGCACTGACCGTGACTGACCAGGTTCCGGTGAGGGTGAGCAAGCAGCGCGTCGTCACGCAGTTGTTCACCCCCGACATCTGGACGGTCCCCGAATACACGCCGGGAGGGATCGCCGGGGCGCTGCGTGGCCCGGCGGCGAGTGCGGTGGGGGTCCATACCCCAATCCCGACGAGTATCGCCATGCACCCGAAAAGTGCGCCCGTCATCTTCCGAGTTCGTGTCACGATCGCTCCCTTCCTTGGAACTTCTGTGGGTGATGGAGCCGACCCCGACGCGTCGGTGGGATTGGCGGCGATCCGCCCGTCCGTGCGGTTCGCGCCGACGAACCTCGGCGTGGCGGCGACGGGCGGCATCGGTCGCTCCCACGCGGCGCCCGGGGCGCCACGGGGTGGAAATCCGGCGAGCGGACGGGGGTCGTAATCGGGGCACGCCGGGGGCGGGTCGAGCCGCTGGCCCCGCGAGCGCCACCGGACACGGCGTCAGGCGGCGGAACGGCGCGAGGACGAAAACGTGATGTCGTAGGGCTGGACATTGGTCGGGGGAAGCTCGACGTTCACCCCGTTCACCTGAACCTTCACGTACGGCGGCGCGCCGAGCCGCACCGCGACCGGTCCGTTCGCCTTGTACGAACTCGTCTGGCCGGCGAGCAGGGTCGTCATCCAGAGGTACTTCCCGTTCACCCCCTGCTGAACGCCGAGCCAGCACGGGCCCGAGGCGGAGAACGTGATCGTGTAGGCCCGGCCCGTGATCGCGTAGGCGACGACGCTCGGCGAGACCGACGTCGGGACGAGACCCTGCCCGCCCGTCTGACCATGGGTGCCGGTGTGCGTCCTGCCCTTCGACTTCCCCGTCGTCGTGGGAGGCGTGGTGGCGTGGTGCGTCGGCGCACCCCCGGATGTGAGCTGCCAGGTCGCCACGCCGAGCGCGGCAAGAGCGACCGCCGAAGCGGCCGCGGAGGTCGCGCGTCGGGCCGGACGCCCGCCGTGGTAACGGTCGCGGCGGGGACGGGAGGCGCGCGTCGCCACTTCGGAGATCGGGATGAGTGCCTCGCGATCGTAGGGAGCGGCGCGCCCGCTCGGGCGGGTCGCACCGTCTGAGGCACCGACCGTTTTGCCACCCCGGTCGCCAGCATCCGCCTCGCCCGGTGAATCGGACGCGACACCCTCGTCGACAAAGATCGGGAGCTTGACGGATCTCGAGCCGGACGGCGGCACGAGGCGGACTCCCGAACGGCGCGTCGACGCCGGTTCGCCGTCATCGAGGTGCCGCGCGCTCGGAGGGTCGCCAAGGGTCTGGACGTGTGCCCGCGCGACGTCCTCGGGTTTGGGCACGTGCACCGGCGCGACGCCCTCCCAGCGGCGCGAAGCGGTACCGAGCACGTCGAGGGCGCGCTGGTGGGTCGTCACGGAACGGTGCTCGGCGCGGTGGGACGCGAAACGCGACCACGCGGCGAATCCCGCGACGAGAACGAAAGCGCCGATCGCGATGCCCGCAATCAAGACGCGACGCCCCCAGAATCACCCTGCATACGCACCATTCAAGCGCGCCGCCCCCGGCGGCGCAGGACAGCTATCAGATGCTCATGCCCTCAGCCCGGCCCGGGGTACAAGGGCGTCCGGGATCTGAGACCGGCGCGGGTTCTCGCGGTCACGACCGGACAACACCGGATCGGCGACCCCCCAGTCGGCCCCGATGTCGGGGTCGTCCCAGGCCACTCCCAGCTCGTCCTGCTCGTTGTAGTAGGAGTCAACGAGGTACGTGAGCGTCATGTCCGTCAGCGACGCGAAGCCGTGCGCGACCCCGGGTGGGATGAACACCCCTCGTTCGTCTGCTCCGAGGTCGACGAGCTCGAGCGCACCCTCGGTCGGCGAACCGAGGCGCAGGTCGTAGAGCACGACGCGCGCCCGACCGCGCGTCGCGTACCAGTAGTCGGCCTGGTGCAGATGGTAGTGGAGGCCGACGACGGCGCCCTGGGCCTTGTCCGACCGGTTCGCCTGGATCATCTCGCGTCCGAGCGGGAACCACGACCGGCGGTACGTCTCGACGAAGCGACCGCGTTCGTCGCCGTGGATGACGGGTATGACATGGATGACGTCACGGATGATCTTCGACTCGACGATCTCGGCCACGCTGTTCCTCTCCCTGGCAGGATCCCTAAGGCTACGCACCACAGTCTGGCGCGCCGGACCGGGCCGCCACCCACCTTCCCCGTGCGCGCCGGGGTCAGGCGAGCGTCAGCTCGCCGCCGGCCCCGCGCACGAGGATCCCCTCGCTGACGAGCGCGTCGGCGACGCGCCGGGCGCGTGCGACCCGCTCCGGGAATCCGGCGACCCGGGCGAGGTCCGCTGGCGCAATCGGTCCGGCACACGCGGCCCGCACGAGCCGACCGCGTCCCTGTCGGTCCGACCCTTCGAACCGGGATTGTCCGGTCGTCACCCGAGCCGAACCGACTGCCGGGTCGGGATCGCCGCCGGGCTTTCGCCTCCAGGCACAGGCCCCGACCGCACGCACCGGACAGATGACGCAGACGGGGGCTCGCGCCGTACAGACGAGACTGCCGAAGTCCATCACGGCGAGGTTCCACTCGCGTCCCCGTCCGTCCGGGACGAGGCGATCCGCCAAAGCCTGCGCCTCGCGGGGGCGAAGCGGTCGGCCTGCCGCGGCGCGGGCGAGAACCCGGCCGACGTTTGTGTCGACCGCGGCGACCTCGGCGTCGAACGCGAATGCCAGTACGGCCCGCGCCGTGTACGGGCCGACACCGTCGAGGGCGACGAGTTCGTCGAGGGTTGCCGGAACGCGCCCTACGTGCCGCTCCACGATCCCGGCGGCGGCCGCGTGCAGCGCCAGGGCACGACGGTTATAACCCAGCCCCACCCACGCGCGGACGACGTCACCCGCGGGCGCGGCGGCGCACGCGGCTGCGGTCGGGAAGCGCGCGACGAACTCGCGAAAGCGCGGCGTCACGCGGGAGACCTGGGTTTGGGCGAGCATCGTCTCGGAGACAAGCACCTCCCACGGATCGCGGGTCGTGCGCCACGGCAGCCGGTCCCTCGCCGCCCGCGCCCCCGCCCACCAGCGCCCGATCGCGTCGACAAGTCGGGCTTCGCGCCGGCCGAGCTCCGCAGTGGCCGGCCCCGCCGTGGGGATCGACGTCGTCAATCGCGAGGGGCGCGGGTCGAAAACGGCAGGACCCAATCCTCCTGGGTCTCGCCGTCGATCGAGAGTCGCCAGGTGAATCGTGACGACGGTGCGATCGGCAGCGGGCCGAAGTTGAGCGCCAGCGCGACGTCGACCGGGCTTCCTTCGGGCACCGACTCGGGACGAGACACTTCGAAGTCGCCGCGCACCTCGATCGGCTGGGGTCCATCGGGCGTCTGGGCGACGATCGGCTGCCCGTCCTCGTCGACCAGAAACAACTCCCAGTGGTGCAGCCGGTCGACCTCGGTCCAGTCGACGTCGACCTTCATCGCCACAGCCGACGGGGTCGGGTCCGGCCCGATGAGGCTCCACCCGCCCCCCAAGATGTAGAGCTTGCCGTCCGCCACCTGGGCGGCATCACACAGGAGCAGCGTCACCCGCATCGCGCTCACCGTAGTGGCTCCTCCCGACCCCCGTCCGACGAATCGGGACGGAAACGCCGCCTGAGAGATGGGCCAAGAGCGAGTGACCCCGGCCGGTAGCTTGGATCCCGATGAGAGTGCCCCCGCCCGCCAACGACCTCTATCGCCGACCGCTGCGCGACGCCCTCGGCTACGTCCCGGTCGGGCCCGGATGGCGCTGCGCCGATGTCGGTGCCGGCACCGGCGACGTGACGCTCGCCCTCGCCGACCTCGTCGGACCGACGGGCCGGGTCTACGGGATCGACCGCTCGGCGGCCGCCTGTGACGATCTCGCCAAGCGGTCGGCCGGGGTGGGCGCGACACAGGTCGTCCCGCTGGTCCAGGCGGCAGAGGGTCTCGAACTGCCCGAGCAAGTCGATCTCGCGTACTGCCGATTCCTTCTCATGCATGTGGTCGATCCCCACGCCGTCTGGTCTCGCCTCGTGGCCGCGACGCGCAACGGCGGCTTCGTCGTCGCCCAAGAACCGATCACATCCGCCGGGCGCGTCGGCGGCGTCGCACTGTCGATGCCGGACGCGCCCTGCCCCGACGTCGGGGCGCTCCTCCCCGGATATGCGATCGGGGCCGGTTGCAGAATCGTCGCGGCGTGGGCGGAGGCGCCGGCGGGAGCGGGCGCGGGCCCGGTGGCCGCCTATCTCGCGGAGCTGACCGGGGTCGATCCCGGTGACGACCCGATCGTGCTCCCCGTGCTCGTCACCGTCGTCGCCCAGAAGCCGGAGACACCGTGACCCCGGCCGTTTACCTCGACCGCGACGGCGTGTTGACGGTGCTCGTGCCGGACGAGTCGACGGGGATGCTCGAGTCACCGCTCCACCCGGAAGACGTCGAACTCCTCCCCCGGGTGGCGCAGGCCGCTCGGGCGCTCGCCCGGGCCGGATTCGTGCTCGTCGGTGTGACGAACCAGCCGGCAGCGGCGAAACAGACGGTCACGGTCGACGTCCTCGAAACCGTACAAACGCGCGTCGTGGAGTTGCTCGCGGCCCAAGGCGTCGAGTTCGACGCGTGGCGGATCTGCCTCCACCACCCCCAAGGGACCGACCCCGTGTTCGGCAGGGCCTGCGAATGTCGAAAGCCCGCTCCCGGCATGCTGCTGTCGGCGGCGGAGGAGCTCGGCATCGACCTCGCCGGATCCTGGATGGTCGGCGACACGGACGCCGACGTGCTCGCCGGGCGGGCTGCGGGTTGCAAGACACTGCTCATCGAAAACGCGCAAAGTGCGCACAAAAGATCGGGGTCTGTCGCGCCTGACCGGTGCGCACCGGACCTCGTACAAGCCGTATCAGTCCTGCTCAACGGCTAGGGCGACTGCTAGCATCACACCCGGTGCTGGACAAGATCACGACGCGGATCTTCGCCGACGGCGCCAACCTGCAGAGCATCCTCGAGTTCGCCGACGACCCCCGGATCTCAGGATTCACAACGAATCCGACGCTGATGCGCAAGGCGGGCGTCACCGAATACACGCGCTTCGCGGCTGAGCTCCTCAGCCACGTCACCACGCACCCGGTCTCGTTCGAGGTCTTCGCCGATGAACGCGAGGACATGCGCCGCCAGGCGAGGCTCATCGCCTCGTGGGGCGCGAACGTCTACGTGAAGATACCGGTGACGACGACGTCGGGCGAGCCGATGACCGAGCTCGTGCACGATCTCTCCCACGACGGCGTGAAGGTGAACGTTACGGCGATGTTCACTCTCGACCAGGTCGACGCGTTCACGGGCGCGGTCGCCGGCGGGGCACCGTCGTACCTGTCGATCTTCGCCGGAAGGATCGCCGACGCCGGCGTCGATCCCGTTCCACTCGTTCGGCGCGCAGTCGAGATCATGTCGGCGGCGCCGGCTGCCGAGTGCATCTGGTCTTCGCCGCGCGAGGTCCTCAACCTCGTCCAGGCGAACAGCGCCGGCTGCCACATCATCACGATGACGCCGGACCTGCTCCGCAAGCTCGACGGGCTCGGCAAGGACCTGTCGCAGTTCTCGCTCGAAACCGTCCGGATGTTCTTCCGGGACGCGGCAGCCGCCGGCTACTCGATCTAACCGTGTTCGACATCGGCGGTCGGCGCGCACGTCCCGAGCGGGCCGAGCGCGAATGATGGCATCTTCCGCCCCGGTCAGACGCGCCTGTATCACGGGAGGCGCCGGCTTCATCGGCAGCAATCTGGCGGATCGGCTCATCGACGCGGGTTCCGAGGTCGTCGTCGTCGACAACTTCCGCACCGGCAGGCGTGAGTTCCTGGCGTCGATACTCGACCATCCCCGTTTCTCGCTCGTCGAGGGCGACGTGCTCGAGCCCGGCGTCCTCGAACCGGCCCTCACCGGCTGCGACTGGGTCTTCCACCTCCAGGCGAACGCCGACGTCCGGCGTGGGTTCGAACACCCTCAATGGGACCTCGAGCAGAACACACTGTCGACGTCGCGAGTCCTCGAAGCCATGCGGTCCGCCGGCGTGCACCGGATCCTTTTCGCCTCTTCCGGTTCTGTCTACGGCGAGCCGGCGGTCTTCCCGACGCCTGAGGACGCGCCCTTCCCTCAGCAGACGTCGCT
>Ga0326728_10018639_pt1 | contig 13639 bp, 11 predicted proteins | sample MB3enrmetagenome_FD_207602 | JGI IMG/M metagenome (GOLD analysis project Ga0326728, IMG submission 207602) | Lab enriched peat soil microbial communities from McLean, Ithaca, NY, United States - MB31MN | ecosystem: Environmental > Terrestrial > Soil > Wetlands > Peat | place: USA: New York... | reverse complement strand
CGAGTTGCTGGCGAAGAGCCAGGTTCTCCAGCAGCAAGCCTCTGCGAGTGCGGAAGATGCGAGGGAGTGCCCCGAACCAGAGCCGGAACAGGTCGACCATGATGGCAAAGTTATAACAGATAGGATTCTCGTCCCCGCTTCAATGTTGTTGATTTCAAAGCTGGACGGAATTGTGGCGAATGACAGACTCAATTTGTTCCTTGATTGCCTTGGCTCTGCTTCCTATCTGCTGGTCAATGATCATGATATCCGAGCCGAGGCCAGCCAATTGCAAGGCGGTCGCCGTACCAATTCCCCCAGCTCCACCGGTGATTAAAGTCACTTTGCCGTTCAATTTCATAATCCCGAACTCCTTCATCTACCGAAATCTGCCGAAAACCCAGGCAAGGCGTGGCCCCACTGCCCAAAATGCGGATTCCTCCCTTCTCACTTGCAGCCTGGATGAGAAACTATTCATCGTTTCCCGCAATCGCTCGAGAGGACAGACCAAAATTAGAAGGGATGTCCTTTCCCCAGGAGGGTGTTGGACCAAATAAAGTGTGGCAATCGGAGTTGAGTCGCTTTCACTCGAAGCAATCACTATCAGATATGCCTTCTCGTCATTCGCATCATTTCAGTTCCGGCAACTCTGCTTCTTTCTCGACACCAAGTGGGATCCTGGAGCCAGGGGGGCTAACTCGAAGGACACCGTTTGAGCAAACCGCATTTGGAGGTGAAGACTCCTCTATGCAGTTTTATCTTTGTCGTTCGGTCGGACTGGCCCAAAGTTTACTCGTTATTGGTTCATACGATCTAAACGCGCCCTCTTGCGCCAGCATAACCCCCTCTCTGCCCACCGAAAACATAACCTCCCGAAGATAAGACGGCCCATTCTGGTCGCGCTACAGGGGTACTGACCGAGCGACGCACAACGAACCCATTCTCAATTCCAGCCTTAGAGATGCTTTAATACGACCACAACTGATACACCAGCTGGAGCGCCACTGTCAAGCAGAATCCTCTCCGTGACGCCCTTTTGCCGCCGATCAACTAGATTGCAAGCTTCTCATTTGGCGGAGACCTTCTTCATCAGGGTTCCGAGAGCTCCTCAGCCAACATGCTCGTGCGACACAGTCGCGTCGTCACAAGCTTCGAGGAGGAGTAAATCAACGGTTTCGCAACCGTGGCCACCGCCAGGTCACCTTGGCAAGGTTTGGACGCAAGCGTTGCACCGAGGCTGGGCCTTCCAATTGTGCCCATCGGTGGCTACGGCGGGGCGGCTCAGCACAGTCCGCTCCCCGGTGAGCAACCCACATAGGAATAACGAAAATCTTACTGGAACGAATCGTGTCAAGCGGCTGACGCCACAACCTGCGTGGGGTGAAGCGCAAACGGAGCACCTTCCCACCATATGCGTAAGTAGCTTGCTCGAATGTTCGACTCAACACCTGGGGTGCACAATAATTGTTAAGTGAACAGTGTGCTCCTGAAGTTGATACCCGGAAGTAGAAAGAAGGCAGACCTGCGGACCTGTCTAGGTTTGTAAACTTCCGAGCATTGTGGGATAATATAGAGACATCAGTTCATTGACAGGACCAAGGCGAAGCACTTCGAAGCTGGCCTTGACTACGGACTTAACTTGAATCTAGCGTTGTGAGTGTTTTGCAGATGCTCGAAAGCTTAGTCCACACAGGGTCTGAAGCCGATTGTGGTGTTTGCATGAGAACCGCACCAAGAGTGCATCTCTGGGATAATGGGGCAGGAGCCGCAAATTACTCAGGACGCAGTTGGACTGGCGCATTGCGGCGGCGTAGGTCTGGGGCATTTCTCCCATCGCCTTGGGTTGCGGGTCGCCCTGGAGCGGCAGTTCCGATTTCCGCAACGAGACAACCGGCACGACAGCAGAGAGTCCCGCAAAGCGTTGCTTTACGCAGGCGCTCGGCCTGGGACGGATCGAAACAACTGAGCCGCTGCGGACCAATGGCGTGTTTAATTGCTTGGCCGGCTACCCAGACGCCACCACCTTGAGCCGTTTCTTAGAGCGATTCGCGCCCAGGGCACGAAACTCGTGGATCAAATTGCAAGACGCCTGAACGTCGATCAAGATCTACTCAACCCAGTATTACCTGGCCAACTGGGCCATCATCAAGGTTGTGTTGCTGACCCACAAGCCGGGGAATTGGGTCGAGCCGTTCTGCGCCACATCTCCTCTCCAACGAGAGACCCTCCAACGCCTCGGGCAGCATTTGTTTCTGGTGCCCGCAAAGTTAATGCGACCCGGCGGAGCACCGTCCCCGCGCTTGCCGGCGAATTGCGCTGGCGGCAGGAACCTTCGGGAAACACTCAAACACGTTTGCCGCTTGCTGCCACCGTTCTGGGATGCCTGGCCGGACGCCTCCAACACCCTTCCCGGACTCGTGCAGGAATCGCGTAAAGCCAGTTTGATAAGATCTGTTGCCGGGTTCAGATCAAGAGCTGATCGTTTATGGAGATAGTTGCATAATAAGTAATACTGGGATGATAGTTGAAACTCCAGACCGACTTCGGAGACTTCGGATGGGTAAAACCTCTTTACGGGAGATGTCAGGGATTTCGAAGAACGTAGCATCACATCTGAGTTTGGCCGATCGGGCCTATCACTTAATCTTAGATCAAATGCTCCGAGGAAATCTGCCAGTTGGTTCGGTTCTTTCGCGTCGCAACCTGGCTGAGCAGCTTCAGATGAGCCTGGTACCGGTGGCGCAGGCCTTACAACGGCTGGAGATAGAGGGTCTTTTGGAGAGCCGGCCGCGAGCGGGAACAAGAGTTAAAGTGCCCACTGCAGACGAGATACGCGAGCATTTCGAATTACGGGATGCGCTGGAATGCCAGTCTGCGCGCCTATGTGCAGAGCGGGCCACCTTTCAGGAACGTCTGGAACTCAGAAGGCTAGCCGCGGATGTAGATGCTCTATTTGAGAAACTACGCGGCCAGAAACTCGAGGACGACTGGGCTTTTTCGGTGAACAAGTATCACGTGGATCTTCACATGAGGGTCGCTGGGTATGCACGTTCGAAGTTGCTTGAATCGGAAATCGAGAAGAGCCACGTTCTGATTTTTAACTGGCTTTACGACAGAACGTCGGGACGCCAGGTATTGCCCTCAAATTTCCATCGAGACCTGATTAGCGCTATTGTGGAAGGAAACCCACAAAAAGCCGCTAAGGTCATGCGGGGACATGTCATGTACGGATTGAGTTCGATACAGCTCGCAATGGAGCCACTCCTCGGGAAGAATTGGCGGCTCAAGCACTCGCCGGATCGAAGAAAAGAGGAGTCGAATGTCCGGTCGCAGTAAGGACCTCGGTTACCCACCGGGGTTACTGCAGCCCTCGCTGGTACCGGCGCCGCCATGCGAATACTTGGTTAGCGTTTACGCCGTGCGCCCGCGCTGCACGGGCCACCGACACGGCTGGGGCCAAGGTTTATTCGACGATCTGGCACTTTAGCTCCGGACTGCGGTGCTGCCTCTTGGCGGTGGTGAGTGCCTTACGGGAGGAGACGGCTTCGATTACTGCGGCATTGCAAGCATCCATCTGTCCTCCAAGTGGACACAACCAGAGTTTCCACTTGGAAGAATGCCTACTAAAATCAAACCCGTCCAGACGGCCAAGACCGTACGCTTACCCTGCCGCAGCCACTCGATGGTTTGCAGAAGGCGCGCGTGCATACGTCGTTGCGGTTGCGCTCGAATGTCCTTGAGCTTGGCTGCCAGGCGTTTGCCTATCGTCCTCCGATGTGCCCTTTATCCCTGCGATGAACAGGGACCCAGTTCTCGAGGTTGTTACACGCCGGTGCCTCCGTGATACAGTTCAGTCACATGTGTTTTCCCGCCACTTATCGGGTCAGCAATCGTTTGCTTCATCGCCACCAGTGGGGCAAACTCGGCCCCCGTCCCCGGCACGTGCAGGCTAATCCCCAGGCGCAAGAGGAGTTTAAAAAAAACTCCCGGAGATCCTCGCCCAAGTGATCGCCCAGCGGCCGGCGGGCCTGCCCGTGCGCCTGCTCTTTCAAGACGAAGCACGCTTCGGGCGGCTCAGCGACCACCGGCGCTGCTGGGCTCCCTGGCCGAGTCGCCCCACGGTCGGTCAACAGGTCATCCGGGAATATATTTACGCCCTGGCGGCGGTCAGTCCCTCCGACGGCAGACTCTCCTCGCTCGTGCTGCCTTGGGTGGATACCGAAACTATGTCGATTTTCCTGGCGCAAACTGCCCTGGATTTCCCTGACCAATATTGCCTCATGCTCCTGGATGGAGCCGGCTGGCACCGCGCCACGGCCCTACGGATCCCCCCACGGATGCGGTTGATCGCTTTGCCGCCTTACAGCCCCGAACTCAATCCGGTCGAACATCTGTGGGACCATCTCCGCGAAAACCATTTTGGCAACCGGGTCTTGCTCTCCCTGATCGCCGTCACCGACCTTCTTTGCCAGGGCTTGCGCGATCTGGATCAGCAACCCCAGCAAGTGCAGTCCTTGACTTGTTTCGATTGGATAAAAACTCTATCTTTGACGTAAAACTTGGTATCAGCATGAGTACGCCCTCTATATGTACAAACGAGGGATTAAGCACCCAAGAAACCGAAATATGAGAGATTTTCAATTTTGGCAAAAGTGCTACGGCTGAGAAGGGTTGAAGCCTGGGGGATTCATAATACCGTGGAGGTGATTTCGTTGTGCGCTATCAACTGGATATCGTGGCCTTGGTGGCGCCTGTCGATATGCCTCCGTCGACTAGCAAGGTCTGGCCCGTAATGTACAGGCATGCATCGGAGGCCAGGAAGATGACCGCGCCAGCGAGATCGTCAGGCTGCCCCGGACGCTTTAGTGGAATTCGGTCGCATATGTATTCGACCCATTTTTGGTTTTGGTACAATACTTCGTTCTGCTTCGTCTTGAACCATCCGGGCGCCAGGCAATTCACGGTAATGCCGAAGGGCCCCCAATCATCGGCAAGACTCATCGTCAGTTGTTTTACTCCCCCTCGGCTGGCGCAGTACGGAGCCAATCCCGCGTAGCCAAAAACGCTGGTAACCGAGCCAATGTTTACAATTCTTCCGTACCGGCGCGGAATCATCCTCCTGGCAACGGCCTGGGCAACGAAAAACGTGCCCCGCAGGTTCGTGTCAAGTACCAGGTTCCAGTCATCCCACCCGAGGTCGAGCGCCGGTTTGCGGACATTGCAGCCCGCGTTGTTGATCAGGATATCGATCTTGCCGTATGCAGCTTCGGCGGCTTCCGCCATCCGCTGAATGCTCTCGTAGTTTCTGACATCGAGTTCCAGCGGCACAGCGCGCCGGCCCAGGCTCTCGATCTCTCCGCGGAAAGGGTCCAGAGAATCAAGTTTGCGGGCGGTTATTACCAGGTCCGCCCCGGCACGCGCCAATGCCCGCCCAAAGTACTGGCCGAGTCCGCGGCTTGCTCCTGTCACAATTGCCACTTTCCCGGATAGATCGAATAAGTTGTCACCCATTTGGACTCCTTAAGGCTGCAGGATTACTTTCATCGCCTTGGTGTTGCCCTCGTACAAGCGTCGGAACCATGCTGCCCCCTCCGAGAGGGGTGCGACCGCGCTGATCAAGGGATCCACGCGTATAGCCTTCCGAGCCAGCAGGTCTATGCAGACGGGGTATTCCCCGGACGACGCGCACGACCCGAGGACGCGTATCTGCCGCGTCACTACGGATTGCAGAAGCAATTCAACCTTCGGGCAAAGGTTGCCGATCAAGGTCAGCGTCCCGCCCTTGCGGAGGCTCGCGAGGGCGGTCTGTAAAGCCGGCGTGTTTCCCACAACCTCCACGGCCACGTCCGCCCCCCGACCCGAGGTGTGATCACGTACGGCATTCGCTACATCCGCTTTGCCGGCGTTGAGGGAGACCTCAGCTCCAAGCTCCAATGCAAGGCGGAGTCTTCCTTCGTCCAGATCGACGGCGATAACACGGCTGCAGCCCGCGAGCCGAAGGGCCTGCACAACCAGCAAACCGATCATTCCGCTCCCGACCACTACAGCAGTGTCACCCAGTTTCACCGGTGTCAGGCCCACCGCGTGCACTGCCACGGACACGGCTTCGATCATGGCGGAGTGTTCGAAGCTGAGAGCATCGGGGATCGGGTAGGTTATATGTTGGGGAACCGCAACATACTCTGCAAAAGCCCCGTGTCGCCGGTATTCGCCCGGGGAGACTCCCAGCACTTGGCGGTTATCGCAGAGATTCACCTCACCACGACGACAGAAATAGCACTTTCCACAATAAACGGTGGAGTCAAACGTTACCCGGTCCCCTACACGGAACTGTGCTACGTTGTCGCCAGTTCTAAAGACGACACCGGAAGCCTCATGTCCCATAACCAAGGGGGGGACACGCCGTCCCGTGCTGCCATCGAATCCGTGAATATCACTCCCACAAATGCCGCAGGCTTTCACCTGCACGAGCAGGTCGTCGGCACCTATCTGTGGCTCCGGCATTTCCGTCATTTCAAGCCTTTTGTATTCCTTCAAAAGTAAAGCTCTCATGTGCACTCCTGCTTTCTGCCTATTGAGCGCTGCTCAGTGAAAGTCCGTTCATTTCCCGCTCACTACTTGTGCATTCGGTTCCTCTATTGGCTGCAGTTCGTGTTACAATCACTAGCTTACAGACTCACGACTCTTCATAACCACTTTAGCGCAATTATAGGCTACGTGCTACGTCTGGACTTCGCTCCAGGGCGCCAAGGCGTAAATCCCATCGGGAGACGGGGAGCCCGTAGCCCTGAGCGGCAAGGGAGAGCACGTGCTGTTCAACCTTGATCATGGAGTGCTACCTTTGAAGAGTATCCTTCCAGGGTATTGGATGAAATCACACTTGCTGCGGTGAAAACGCACCTCCCTGTGGGTCAGCGGCTTCTCAACCAATCCCAGGTTTGCCAAAGGCTGTTCTCCCTCGCCGCCATACTGATATAGCAATTATTCCGGCGTGTCAAGGCTCAAGGTACCTTGCCTCCAGTCCCGGAACCTCGGCCTGGAGATCTCAAAAGGAGAGCGGTTGGCGAGAGTTGGGCATGCAGATGAGGAGGTGGTGGTAGTCGGTCTATTCCCAAGAGAGGTTGGCTGGGCCTGCGACAGCGAAGGCGGGCAGTTGAGATGTCACAGGGGGCCCTCCAGGTGGGAGTGGGCACAATTCAACGGTTGTTGTCGGCGACCGGGCAGGGCGAGTTCAGCCAGAGGAGTTGCCATAGGGCTAACCTTCCTCGACGGCCCAAGCCTTTACCGGATGGGCAAAGTCGGCCCAAACGCGATCGATAGCAGCCGGATCGGGCCGTCCCGTATGGATGTAAAAGCGGTAGCGCGATCGATAGGGTTTTCCAGGCTCGATGCTAAAAGGGCCGAGCGCGGGAGGCGGAAAGCAGAAGTAGGGCTTCTCCGGATGGAGGCGAGCAGGCTCTGGAAACCGGAAATTAGCAGGATGGCTCAAGACGGCGATGCCGCTGAGCTTTCCATCGACCCAGCCGTACAAATCAACCCAACGTGGACGGGTTTGGTTACCATCTTTCCGGGTTTTTCCCTCTGTCATTCGCCACAATTCCGTCCAGCTTTGAAATCAACAACATTGGAGCGGGGACGAGAATCCCATCTGTTATAACTTTGCCATCATGGTCGACCTGTTCCGGCTCTGGTTCGGGGCACTCCCTCGCATCTTCCGCACTCGCAGAGGCTTGCTGCTGGAGAACCTGGCTCTTCGCCAGCAACTCGCCGTGCTTAAACGCCAGCATCCCAAACCCAAACTTGGCCTACTCGACAAGCTTTTTTGGGTCGCGGCTCGTCGACTCTGGTCCGACTGGAAAAAGTGGCTCCACCTCGTCGCGCCTGAAACCGTGGCCGGCTGGCACCGCGCGGGATTCCGGCGGTATTGGACCCTCCTCTGCAAAACGCGAACGCCCGTGGGGGGCGGAAAGAGAATTTCCAAAGAGATCCGCCAACTGATTTTCCAAATGGTGGCCGAGAACGCCACCTGGGGTGCTCCGCGCGTTCACGGCGAACTCCGCATGCTGGGCTTTGAGGTTTCCGAACGCACCATCTCCCGCTGGATGCGCCGCGCACCCAGAAACCCTGAACCCGCCCAGCGTTGGCGAGCATTTCTTCGTAATCATCGCGAAGCCATCGCGGCCATGGACTTCTTCACCGTTCCTACCCTCACCTTCAACCTCCTGTACTGCTTCTTCGTCATCAGCCACGACCGTCGGCGCATCCTCCACTTTAATGTTACCCGGCATCCCACCAGTAGTTGGATCGTTCAGCAGTTACGAGAGGCCTTCCCCTATCAGTCCGCTCCCCGATTCCTCCTCTTTGATCACGACCAGAAGTACGGGCTCCATGTGCCCGCTGCCATTCGATCCATGAACATGGAGTGCGTGCAAACCTCGATCCACAGCCCTTGGCAAAACGGCGTTGCCGAGCGCTGGGTCGGAAGCTGTCGGCGGGATCTACTCGACTATGTCATCGCTCTGAATGAACCCCATCTGAAGCGACTTCTTGGCGATTACATTCGCTATTACAATTACGCTTCATACTGCCCCACCTCGCTATGTAGTTGAAAAACTTAACTTCCCCTGCTCAGCCGTTGGTATTGCGGGGTCTCGATCGGTCCGGCGGACACGGGCGAGGAATTTTGCCGCGGCTTCTGTTACCAATGCACGCCGGTTAAAAACCCAAGGGCCGTCGGCTAGGGGATGCTCAGCTTTAATCTCGCCTCGTTCGACTGCGAGGCGGAGCGTTCGAGCACTCACGCCTAACACCTGGGCCGCTTCCGTCAGGTTCATCCATCCTTCCGACTCTCGCCTGTCGATACTGTAAACAGGGATCTGGTGATGACTACGGAGCGAGGTCACCCGTTCCCGCGTCCAGCGATTACCGCGCCCGGTCGCCAACCCACCACGGTTCAGTGCGCTGGCCAGCAGATCATCCGAACAGATCCGCGCCAGCACTCCCACCGCCTCGACGATCTCTTTCGAGGTGTGGCTGCTATTCTGCCCACGCCGCCGTCGGGGTAAATGCAGCTCGGTGTGCACGCCCCCCTTCCAGTGAATCACCAGAATGACTTCACCCCCTTCCGCATCCACATCGACGACAATTTCATGGATCAGCGTTCGTACAATGCGTTTCTTCAAGCGAACATCGGCGTCCGGATCATTCCACACAGTCTCCACGTCGGCCGCTAAGTCCTCGAACTCTTTCCGCGTGGGTCGAGCCGCCCGACCCTGACCCTCGGCGTGCTGCTCGATTCGCTGTTCGATTTCGTGCACTCGTTGCAAGGCTTGGTTCCAGCGACGCTCCAATTCCTCTGTCACCAAACGGTTTTCCGGGTCCGCTACATCGTACTGTTTCTGGGCACGCTGGGCGGCATAGCGTGCAGCCTCCAGGTCTCGTCTCAGGGCTTCTAAGACCTCGTCGCGCTGACGATCTTGTTCTTCGCTGGCCAGGACCGCCGCTTCTATCGCCGCCGGTTGCACGACCCGCACCACTTCCTTAGCCATGATTTCGTCAACTAGCCTTCCGCCAAAGGCGATACAACGCGCTTCGCCATTGTCCAGCCAGCCTCGATGGCACCCATAACGGAGCACGCCATGCTCGTTCCCGGTGTACCCGACGGTCAGCTTACGACCACACCGTCGGCAACGCAACAGACCGGCCAACAAAGCCGGTCCACTTCGGACGGCGCCCGCTTGACCCCATCCACGAACATTCTCCGCCATCGCCTGTTGAATCCGCTCAAACTCTTCCCAGCTCACGTAGCCTTCGCGAGCGTTCGGAATCAACGCCAGCCACTCCCCCCGGGGTTTTCGCCGAGAGCCTCGGCGGGGCTCGCTGTTTTCATAGTGCAGCGTCAGTTCGGTTTTTCCGTACGCATAGGCACCGCCATAGATCGGGTTGGTGAGCAGGCGGTGGATCGTGCCATAAGAAGGACGCTTCCAGCTGGTCTCACCTTGGGGGGTGTGCAGGGGAAGCTGCAAGCCGTGTTCCAGGAACCACCACAAGGTCTGACGGGCGCTCCCTAGCTCGAGAAATTTGTGAAACACCAGCAGGATGGCTTGTTGCACCCGACGGTCGGGATCTTTCTCCCAACCTGACGCTTCGGTCTTGAGATAACCGACCGGCGCTGCCACCAGTAACTCGCCCCGCCTCGCCTTTTCGCGTCGTGCTTCCACCGAGCGCTGGCGCAACAGGTCCAGTTCGTACTCATTCAAACTTCCTTTCAAACCTAACAGCAAGCGATCGTTGCTTTGCCGAGGCGAATAAACCATCTCTTGGTCGATCAGTACCGTATCGACGACCCGGCACACTTCCACCAAATGTTGCCACTCTCGGCTGTTGCGAGCGAAGCGGGATACCTCTCGCGCCGCCACCGCTCCTACCTTGCCCAAACATACCTCCGCCACCATGCGTTCGAACCCTGCACGCGTCACCGTCCCGGCCGCGGACCGGCCCAGGTCTTCATCCACGACTTCGATCTCGCGCCAGCCTAGCTGTGCGAGGCGTTCCTGCATGGCATACTGCAACTTCTGGCTTTCCAGGTTGTGGCTGACCTGGTAAGCCGAGGACTGGCGAACATACAGGATCGCCTTGCGCTCGAGATGCTGCGTCTTGATCTTGTCACTCATGCCGCGCCTCCTTTGGGGGGCCGGAGGCGAGGACTCTGCTCAAGTGCCCGCGCAGCAGTTGCGCCAGCAGCTTCAGGGTCTTCTGTTTGATTTCTCGGGGCAGCCCCGGCCAGGACGGACTCGAGTGGGGCGGACGAAACAATTCGACTGTCGGTCGGCTCCCTGACGTTCGCATCAGCACCTCCTAGGGCTAGCAAGGAATGATGCTGAGCTTGTAGCACAACGCCTGGGCGACCGAGGGATGCACCTTGAAGCAGGACCTTCAAATCCCACAGCGCTTCGCAGGCCACCGTGGGAACTGCCATCCTACGCATCCGAGAGCACTGGGCAGGATCGAACATCCATTGCGGTATTTCCAAGCGCCGAGCCTCTTTGTTCTCCTCGATGCCGCACCGGAATACTGCTTGGCCATTTTTGACGAGAGTTTCATAAATCCAGACCGAACGAACGTACCACGGATGCCACGGGTAGCAGACTTCTCGAGATTCAGTAATATGGGTGTTGAGTTGTCGAGTTGTACCACGACGACCGCACGCACCTCGGGTTGAGCAAGGAGACGCCGGACCGCAGAGTTCGGGCATTGGCTCAGGGTCGCGTTGTTGCTCACACGCGACTCGGCGGCCTGCACCACCGGTACGACCGTGCGGCGTAAGCAGCATCACGAAATGATCTCGGTACTCCTGCGCTGCTCGAGGGAGAAGTGTCACGCGTTTCCGGGCCATCGCAAGCACGACACTGCCAAGAAACATTTCACCGCCAGAACCAACCTTCATTCAAGCGAATAACTCTCGCCGACTATGCACCTACCTTGATGCACATTGAATTGTGGCGAGACACAACGCTAACGAGTACGCCAATGATGTCGTAAAATACGTTCCACCGCCGGCCCCTCCGCCGCATGGGCCCCCGCCCAAATACTGACGGAATTCCACGAGCAGGTGGCGGGTTTGTTCTTCAATGGTATTGATACCACGCGATGATTTGGCCTGACCGAGATTTTGTACCAATCCAAGTGAGAGACTCTACAGCTCGGGGCTGCGAAACTGCATTTGGTGAAACCAGGGGCTATAGGCCGCCGGTACTGGCGGCTTACAGCCGAACGCCAAATGGGGTTTCCGCGTGTTGTGCTCCATTCGAGCCTGGCCGCAAGGCCATGGCAGGTTGGTCGAGCCAGCATATCCTTCACCGTCAGGTCCACTTGTCCTGCCCGGTCTGGAATCCTCCCCGTAAATCCATCCCTGCCTGGGCGAAGTGTCTCGTGACGTGCTGTCCTCCCAGCAACCCTTCGAGTAGCTGGTCACTACTGCCAAAGGATGAGGTCCCCCACAAGGCTGGTCGGTAGATCAACGCTGGCAGGGTGGTTCGGGTAGCACTAGTGCCTAGCCGATCTGTTCAGGTCCACAGGCTGTACGCTCGACTGGCAACTGGGGACCGAGAGAGAACGCCTCGCGCGGTCGCGGCTTGAATTTTAGTTCCAGTGCCTGGGCGAGCAGGCAGAGGATAGGACCTCGGTTTTGAACAAGCACCTCCACCCATTCCCGCCGCTTCATCTGTGGGAAATAAATTCCCCGGAAGGCCAGACGGCAGAGCAGATGAATCAGGCGGTCAGGAAAGGACTTCGATCCCAACCATCCCATGGCGGAGGCGATTGTCCGGGGGCTGTAAGACGACGCCCAGGCCTGCCGAACCTCTGACTCCGCTTGGTCAACGGTAATCCCCAGAGGTTTGAAGGCCATAGTGAACGGCTTGAACTCCAGCCAGTGTTTCGGCCGAGTGAGTCGCCCGACCGCTGCCAACCGGTCATAGAGCGGAGTGGCCGGATAGGGCGTCAACAAACCGAATACAGGAAGCCCGGGTGGCCAGGAGCGAATCGCCTCCAGCGTGCGCGCCGCCACTCCCGTGCGGTCACCATCCATCCCGAAGATGAACGAGGTGATGGCGTAAAGATTGTGGCGAGCGAGGCGCTCCAGAACAGCCGGATATTCGTCCGGCTTGTTGAATCCTCTGCTGACATTTTTGAGGTTCTCCGGATCAATGGACTCGAGGCCCATGAAGATCCACTTGCCGCCGCTTTGGGCGATCAGGGAGACCAATTCCTCGTCACGCAGCAGGTTCATGCTGATTTGTCCTACCCAGGGCTGTCCCTGCCAGAAACTTGATCGACCACAAAGAGCGGTTTATTCACCGGGGGCGTCAGGGATCAAGGGGGGTTACAGAAGAGGCGCAGGCTCCAGATTGGAAGGCGGTGCGAACTTGGCGAGAATCCTATTCCCACCGAATCGGAGTTTTCGCGGATCTCAGTCGACTCCAGGTTGGAAGACACCTCTCTTCAGTCCGAAAACAATTCTTCAACCCACCCGCCGTTCGTAGCGGTGATGCAGTCCGCCGACCTCCGGCAGTTCCACGACCGACCCCCGCTCCGGCGGTTGAACCGGTCGGGTCTCTGGTGCATCTTCCTCCAACGACAAGTGCGTGCGCGTCCCGTGGTAATAAGCGAAATACGATTTGAGCGCGCGTCGCAGAGACGATTCGCTGAACACGACGATGTGGTCCAAACACTCCCGCCGGATCGATCCGATCAGTCGCTCCGCATACGGATTTTGCCAAGGCGACTGCGGGGCCGTGAGGACTTCCCGCACACCCATCCCTTGCACTCGCTGGCGAAACGGATCTCCATAGATCGAATCGCGATCGTGCAGCAGATAGCGCGGAGCAGTGTCCCTCGGGAAGGCCTCGGCAATTTGTTGGGCTGCCCATTCCGAGGCGGGATGGGCGGTGACATTGAAATGCAGCACTCGGCGCCGATGATGCGCCAGAACCACAAAAACAAACGACACTCGAAAGTTTGCGGTGGGCACCCTGAAAAAGTCCGTCGAGACCCATTGCTTCACGTGATTGCGGAGAAAAACACGCCGAGTCTGGGACGGTGGTTTGTGCTGGCGGGCCATGTACTTGGCGACGGTTGCCTGGGACACATCGATTCCCAG
>Ga0326728_10018638_pt1 | contig 13640 bp, 13 predicted proteins | sample MB3enrmetagenome_FD_207602 | JGI IMG/M metagenome (GOLD analysis project Ga0326728, IMG submission 207602) | Lab enriched peat soil microbial communities from McLean, Ithaca, NY, United States - MB31MN | ecosystem: Environmental > Terrestrial > Soil > Wetlands > Peat | place: USA: New York... | reverse complement strand
CAAAGTGCGATAGGACTGATCTGCTTTCGTAGGTGAATGCTACAGCCTTACACAGTTCCCGCTGATTGAACTTCTCGCACTGTAGCCTGCGCGTGTCAACATAATTCCAATCCTTGAAGCGCGCAAAAGAGACCCGCGCACAACGATCATGATTTTCGGTTGGAGATTAAAGCGCCTTTGTCAACAGTTTCCGTAAGAAGCGTCTTATTCTTGACAAAGATAAAACCATAGGGAACTATCCTCTCTTCATGAACGATTGGGCTCAAAAGTCTCCACAGTTCAGATAGCCCAACATCGCACCTGGCAAGCTTCGGTATTGTGTGCTGAATTCCGTTGCTCTCAAGCTCTGCCAGTAAGATCTCATTTTGGGTGCTGCTCATTCACGATCCCCGCAAAAGCCAACAAACCACGATACATCGATAAATACTTCTTAGGAAGCTCTTTCGAAGGCAACCCAGTCAAAGCTCCCGAAATCCTCGCCCACCAATGTCGAATTCTGATGCACTATCTCACGGTATCGGGCAAGGACATGTCGGCATTTATCTATGATGGAAACTCGCCGTCGCTTAGAACCTCCACAAAAAGTCTTTAGAACCTCTATCGAAGCCGCGTCACTGCCGGGCAGAGAATACCCTATCACGACTAATTCCTCTGCGGCTACGATCCGCTGGTGGAACTCTTTCCATACCTCGCATAATGCTTCACGGTGACCATGATCGACAAAGCCATCGTGTGTTTTACCGCCAACGTCAAGCAGCTTTGTTGATGAAGGCGGGATGATTGCAGGCACCTTTGAAATTGCACTTTTGGCAAAAGGGCTGGATAACCCCATCTCTACAGGACCGAGTGGGTCCTTCAAATGCAACATATAATACTTCAGACTATCACCTATGACGTTCACGTTTGATGAGGTATCTATCATCAGCAATTCACGGTCCAATAAGGCGAACCAGTTTATGCTGCCATGGGGCTTCAGGATAAGAGTGTGGCTGTCAGCGCCGTCAGCAGGTAGGTAACAAAATCGCTTTCCTGCCTTCGAAAGCGATAGTTCAAGCAAAACATCCCAATTAAACGAGACGATGCTCGCGTTCTGCTCCAGATTTGCAACGAACTTATCGTATGGCCCAAGGTGGTTTTGTACCTGTATGCATTTTCCTCGGATGAATTCTCTTAGACCTCGCAGTGCTATCTCAGCTGATTGCACTCTGCCTGCTTTCGACAGATCAATCTGGCAATTGGCAAGATAGGTGAACGACCTCGGATCTAGGTTATTCAGAAACTCCTCAAAATTTGGACTTTTAACTCCATGTTCTCGGCGCGAGCCACAGACCTCGAAAATAGCCCGCTCCAAAACCTTGCGGTCAGTTTCGGGTAAAAACTCGCACAGCTCCCAAGTTAGGGAATTCATTCCAGGGAGTCCTAGAGCGCAGGACGCGCCTGCCCCCATTATATACAGCCGTTTGGCCATGTTTCCCTCCAACCGCGAGCCAGAATTCTTCGGAATTTTCGAAAGGGAAAAACATTTTCGAGCGAACCATATTGCGCAAACGGGGAATTGTCAATTGCGAGGGTGTGGTGTTTTATCTGCATGAAAGTAAATGTAGCTTACCATAATCTTAAAGTACCCGGAAAATTCAAGATGTTGAACAGATTTATTAATTGTGCAGGGGTAAACGATAGATGGGGTAGGCCAGGGCCGTCAATTGCGCCTTGACTATAGCTTTTTCCAATGTCCCGGTTGAGTTCGGCCTGACGCAGGATTCTTAGCCAAAGCCCCTGCCGATATTCGACCCAATCTGACTTGCGGACCTATATGGTTTATCGCGTAGACGCCAGTTTCCTTACACTTTTTACGGTTCCGATCAAAGATTGCAAATAAAGTACTTTCCCGGCAACTGGGAAACAAGACCTTTGAGTTCCAAATCGAGCAAAACGGCGGAGATGCGGTGAACGGGCATATTTGCTTCCTGAGCTATTTGATCTATATGTTTAGGAGTCTTATCCAATATTTTCAACAGAAGAGTTTCCTCCGGGCCGGCGGGTTGTTCCGTCATTTGCGGGCAAGGCAAGCGGCCTCCGTCAGCGGGCGGAGAGGACGGCAGAGACTGTGCCGGACTGACAAGAGGCCGGATTTCCTCCAGAACGTCTTCTGCGCATTCGACCAGCTTGGCGCCCTGTTTGATAAGACGGTGGGCGCCTTTGCTCCGCAAACTTTGGGCGGCTCCGGGTACTGCAAAGACTTCGCGGCCCTGTTCCAGCGCAAAACGAGCGGTTATGAGCGAGCCGCTTCTTTCGGCGGCTTCCACCACGATAACGCCAAGCGAAAGCCCGCTGACTATGCGGTTTCTCGACGGGAAATTTCCTGAACACGGGGGCGCGCCGGGCAGTAACTCCGTGAGCAACGCCCCGGACCGGGCTATTTCCTGCTTTAGATCGGCGTTTATAGATGGATAATTAACATCGAGCCCGCAGCCCAGAACGGCCAATGTCCTCCCTCGGGCTTTAAGCGCTCCGCGGTGCGCGGCGGAGTCAATGCCGAGGGCGAGACCACTGACGATTGTTAAACCGCATGCGGCCAGGTCCGAACTCAATCTTTCAGCAAGTATGATTCCGGCGGGCGAGGCGTATCTGGAGCCGACTATGGCGACCGAAACCAAGTCCCGAGGCAGGGGCGAACTCGACGCAAACAAAACGGCCGGGGGGTCGGGAATCTCGGCCAGATTTGCGGGATAATCGTCATCTCCGATACATATCAGGCTGAAATTGCTGCTTTTGAGGTAGTTCCACTCCTTTTCGGGATCTCGGATAAACTGTTTTGCAGCGAGCGCAGCCAGCGGTTTGTCACGGGAAAGACCCACATCGAGCAGTTCAGACTGTTTTGCGGCGATCACTCTTTCAGGCGACCCGAAAACCTCCAGAAGGCGCAGGATGGACTTGTTCCCAAGACCCGGCACGAGCTTGAGACTGAGCCAGGAGATCCGGTTGCGCTCCCGGTCTGCGGCAATAAGATTGGAATTGCTCTCTCCTATTTCTCCCCCCTGTAGCCCTTGTTCCTTTCTTCCCTCTTACGAAAAGTTCGTCGGGGCTGGAAGCCCCTCCTACAAAAAATTACGAACTTTTCATGGTTTCAGGGTGCCCCAGAGGGGCGTGAACAACTGCTTCTTCACTTTACCATTCACACCTATACGGCGACGCGTGATTTGTCAAATAACCGCAATCGGTTTAAAATATTAGATTGTAGAGTATACCGAATTACGGGAAAGATTTGCACGATAATGGAAAAAGGGTTGCGAACAAAAGCTTCAAAGCCTGAACTGCTTTCACCGGGCGGCAGCCTGGATAAGCTGAGGATTGCCTTTTTGTATGGCGCCGATGCGGTCTATGCTTCCGGAAAAGAATTCGGGCTACGGGGTTTCGCGAACAATCTCGACACCGAGCAACTGGCCGCGGCAAGCCTTATTGCTCACAGGCTGGGCAGGAAAATCTATGTGGCGGTCAATGTCTTTGCGCGACAGGCGGACCTTAAAAAGATTCCCCAATATCTCGAATATCTCCGGGAACTGAAAATAGACGCCCTTATAATATCCGACCCCGGGGTGCTGCTTCTCGCGCGAAAATATGCTTCTGAAATCCCCATTCATCTTAGCACACAGGCAAACACGACGAATTCGTCAAGCGTTGAGTTCTGGCAAGATCAGGGAGTGCGGCGGATAAACCTGGCCCGTGAGTTGAGTTTTCAGGAGATAGCCGAGATAGCGGAAAAAACCGCCGCCGAGATTGAAATATTTGTCCATGGCGCGATGTGCATGTCCTATTCGGGCCGATGCCTGATGAGCGCTTTTTTAAATGCCGGTTCGAATCGCAGCGCCAACAGCGGTTTTTGCACCCAGCCGTGCCGCTGGTCCTGGGGCCTGGTTGAAGAAAAGCGGCCCGGCGAAGTTTTTTCGGTTGAGCAAGATTCGCGCGGCGCATATATCTTCAATTCAAAGGATCTCTGCCTTCTGGAGGAAATCGGCTCCCTGGCCCTCCTTGGAATTGATTCTTTCAAAATCGAAGGCCGTATGAAGGGCGCGCTATATGTGTCGAGCGTCACCAGAGCGTACCGGCAGGCGATAGATAGTTGCGCCGACGGAAAATCGCTCTTTCGAGTCGCACCCGACTGGATCGAAGATTTGCAAAGAGTCAGTCATCGTCCTTACACCAAAGGCAATTTATTGAACTGCGCCCAAACGCCTGAATCCAGCCTTGAGACAAGGATATCCTATATTCAGACGGATACGCTCGCCGGTTTAGTGCGTCCTTGCCCGGAGAGCGATTCATTGTATGCTGAGGCCGGGGGAAAGATTTTTCTGGAAACCAGATCCAGGCTGATTTGCGGTCAAACTCTGGAGTTTCTCTATCCCGATGGGTCGAATGCGATCCATCGCCTTGATTCATTTGAAGACCTCAACGGCAATCGAATCACACAAGCCCACCCTAACAGGTGGATCAGGTTCGGCGTTGATTTCCCCGTCATGCCGTTCCAGACGGTGAGGGTCTCGAATGGAATCTAACCGATGGAAACATGGCGCCTGTTGAACTCTGAGGGACGTTGTTGTAAAGAAGATTAACAGTTGGGAACCGGCATCGTTTGGGAGGGCGCTTTGAGCGAAGTCAACGTGGAAAATGGATGTGCAAACGGGTGCCCGAACGGGTTGGAGTGCACTCTTACCGAAGAGATAGCGTTGCTGCGCGAGCGGTGCCGCAAGCTTGAGGAACTTTCATTTTTTGATGCTCTCACCGGTCTCTACAATTTCCGGTACATGCAAAGATCGCTCGAAATGGAGATGGAAAGGACCAGGCGATATAAAGGGCCGACCGGCCTGATAATGATCGATGTGGACCACTTCAAAAAAGTGAACACGGTCTTCGGGCACGAATGCGGCAATTCTGTCCTTGCACATTTCGGCAAAATACTGAAAGAAGGAGTCCGGGTAATAGACATGCCTTGCCGCTATGGCGGCGAAGAATTTGCCATCATCTTGCCCGGAGCATCCCTGATGCAGTCGGTGAGGATCGCGGAGCGGCTTCAGGGGGTCATACGATCCAACCCTGTCACTCTGGGTTCGGAAACATTGACGGTTACCGCCAGTTTCGGGGTAGCCGTTTTCCAATACGGAGACGAATGTTCGGCCGGCGAGTTTTTAAGCAAGGCCGACCGGCTTCTGTACAAAGCTAAAGATATGGGCCGAGACAGGATATGTGCGCAAGAACCCGTTCCTATGTTCGTTTCTGATGAAGTTACAGAGAGCGAAAAGGCGGCTTTATTCTCCTCAACGGGAGAGAGTGAATAGGTCGGAGAAGCACTGGACCGTGAGAAAATAGATTCATGGAAGAGCAATGGACCATCCTGAAGGTTATTCAGTGGACAACGGAATACTTGAAAAGCAAGGGGTTCGAGCAGCCGAGGTCGGATGCGGAGGTCTTGCTGGCCCACACCCTCGGGATCGAACGTGTTCAGCTCTATCTCAACCATGATAAGCCGCTCTCTCCTGAAGAACTGGCCCGATTCCGCGGCTTCATTCGCCGAAGAGCCGTTCACGAGCCGACTCAGTACATCACGGGGAGGCAGGAATTCTGGTCTTTGGATTTTGAGGTTACTCCGTCGGTGCTCATACCTCGGCCGGAGACGGAAATGCTGGTTGAGGCGGCGCTTGAGATCGCTGGAAGCGGGCCTTTCCGCGTCCTCGATCTTGGCGTTGGATCGGGAGCGATAGCAGTCTCACTTGCCCACGAGAGGAGTGGGGTACGGGTAATCGCCACGGATAAATCCCGGTCCGCAATAGAGGTGGCGCAAAGAAACGCGGTGCTCAACGGCGTCGCAGACCGTATTTCATTTGTTGTTGTGGACCTTTTCGAGGCATTTGAACCCGGCCCTCTATTCGATCTTATCGTCTCTAATCCGCCTTATGTATCGGATGCCGAACTCTTTGACCTCGCGCCGGAAATCGCCGATTATGAACCTCACTGCGCTCTTCGAGGGGGCGGAAAACGGGGGCTGGCCCTGATCCTAAAAGTTCTTGAAGAGTTTGAGGCGTATATGAAACCGGAGGGGTCTTTGCTTGTTGAGATAGGGCTCGGGCAGGCTGAAATACTCGAGAGCGAGATTTCGGAAGACTTGGCCGGAAGGTCCCGATTCATTGAGGATTACTCAGGCATAAGACGGGTCATGCACATACACGGCAAAGGGAGGACCGCACCGCGCATCACTCCATGAGAGCCTGCCCCGGAAATGCTTTCGATCACGGGGACTGACGAAAACGACAGGGTCGGTTTTTTGTTCGACGCTCACCGCACATTGGATTGAGGTAAGTTCATGGATAAGCTGATTATCGAAGGAGGGGTCCCCTTGAATGGGGAAGTTCAGATCAGCGGGGCCAAAAACTGCGCCTTGCCCCTGATGGCGGCAACTCTTATCGCAAGCGGCAGGCACAGCTTCGGAAACGTGCCTCACCTGCGCGACATACGGACGATGCAATATCTGCTTGCCCACATGGGGGCATCCTCCCGGCACGACCGATTTTTGGAGATAGACACATCAGACGTTCACTCGTTCGAAGCTCCATATGAACTGGTCAGGACCATGCGAGCTTCGGTTCTTGTTCTGGGCCCGATGATAGCCCGGCACCGCCAGGCGCGTATCTCTCTTCCCGGCGGGTGCGCTATCGGATCGCGGCCAATAGATCTGCACCTCAAGGCCCTGGAGCAGATGGGTGTGGATATTAAACTGGAGCACGGTTATGTCATGGGGCTCGCCAGAAAATTGCGGGGAGTCCCGATCACCTTCGACCAGGTAACGGTAACCGGAACCGAAAACATCATGATGGCCGCCTGCCTGGCCGATGGCGTAACGGTATTGAAGAACGCGGCGCGCGAGCCTGAAGTGGTGGCCCTCGCCGATTATCTGAATCAGATGGGAGCACGGATCGAAGGCGCCGGCACAGATGAAATTACTATCTCAGGAGTTCGCGAACTTACTGCGGCAAGTTGCGATGTGATTCCCGACAGGATTGAAGCCGGCACCTACCTTGTTGCAGCGGGAATTACAGGGGGCGCTCTTAAGCTGAAAGGATGCAGACCGGACCACCTGGAAGCGGTAATGCAGAAGCTCAGAGACGCAGGCCTTTCGATCGAGAGTTGCGGGGACACGATTGAGGTCTGCCGGAAAGGCAGAATCCGAAGCGTAAACATGGAAACCTACCCGTTCCCTGGCTTTCCAACTGACATGCAGGCCCAGTTCATGGCGCTTATGGCGCTCGGAAGCGGGACCAGCCTGATAAAGGAGCGCATATTTGAAAACCGCTTCATGCACGTGCTCGAATTGGAGCGCATGGGCGCCGATATTGACCTTGACGGCAGAACCGCTGTTGTGCGTGGAGTCAAAAGGCTCTCCGGGGCGCCGGTTATGGCGACGGACCTCCGGGCTTCGGCATCGCTTGTGCTCGGGGCTCTGGCGGCCCATGGCGCCAGTGAAATCAGCAGGGTTTATCACCTGGACCGCGGCTACGAAGCCATGGAGAAGAAGCTCTCCGCCGTTGGGGCAAAAATCGAGCGGGTGAGCGGCTGAACGATAATCTCAGGAAGGGATGATGAATGGCAGGGCGTAAATCGGATTGGAAGCCGATCGAGTTTGACAGACTCAAAATGAGAAGTCTCAAGGACCGGGAAAGCAAAGTATCGATGGACGATTTCGCCCATCCCCTTCCGCCTCGCAGCTCTTTTCGCCAGTTCATGGATTCTCTTCCCTCGATACTTGCCGCCGAGGATCTTCGGAATTCGGCCTCAGCCATATCGAAGGCGGTAAGAAACGATGAAACCGTCATTTTGGGAATGGGCGCTCATCCCATAAAAGTCGGCCTGAATCCGATAATCATCGATGCCGTAGAGCAGGGGCTTCTTTCGGTGATAGCGATGAACGGCGCCTGCATTATCCACGACGTGGAAATTGCCCTGGCGGGGAAGACTTCTGAAGATGTCGCCGCGCACCTTGGCAGCGGGGCGTTCGGCATGGTGCGGGAGACTGCTGAATTCATTCACCGGGCGGTTTCGAACGCCTATCGGGAGCAGGGAACAGGATTGGGAAGAGCGGTCGGAAAGGCGCTGCTCACGGAAACGGCCCCCTATGCAGATGCGAGCATCCTGGCTGCGGCCGCCCGAAACGACCTGCCTGTAACCGTCCATGTGGCGATCGGGACCGACATCATTCACATGCACCCGCAAATGGACGGCGCTGCGATGGGTGCGTTGAGCCAGTTTGACTTTCGCCTGTTTTGTTCGATTGTCGCGACTCTGCGCAACGGAGTATTCATAAACCTTGGTTCGGCCGTGATCATTCCTGAAGTTTTCCTTAAAGCCGTGAGCGTTGCCAGAAACCTTGGTTTTACTCTCGAAGGACTAACCACGATAAACATGGATTTTCTGAGTCAATACAGGCCGCTGACCAATGTGGTGCAAAGGCCCGTCATGGATGGCGGCACAGGCATCAATCTGGCCGGCCGCCATGAAATCATGTTTCCGCTTTTGATGGCGGCGGTCCGGGATAAGCTTGACGCGGAGGGCTTATGAGCCCAAAGATTTTAATCCGTTCGGAAGGAATCGAAGTCAGCGCGGAGCTCAACGATTCACCAACGGCGAAAGCCATTTTTGCTGCACTCCCGTTTTCCTCCGGAGCCAATACATGGGGAGACGAAATCTATTTTGAGACGCCCGTGAACGTGAAGCTTGACGCTACGGCTGTTGAACTCGTGGAGGCCGGAGACATTGGATATTGGCCCTCGGGACGCGCCTTCTGCATATTTTTCGGTCCGACTCCAATCAGCCGCGGGGATGAAATCCGCCCTGCTAGCGCCGTCAATCTGATCGGCAAGGTTATAGGGGACGCTCGAACATTCAAAGCTGTTTGTGACGGGGACCTTATTGATTTGGAGGTTGGCCGCTGAAATGTTATTCTAAACAGCTCCTCACGTCCCTTTGGGACACTCTGAAACCATGAAAAGTTCGTTATTTTTTGTAGGAGGGGCTTCCAGCCCCGACGAACTTTTCGAAGCTGATCTTATATTATGTGATTGATTCTCTTGGAGGGTTAAATGCCGATATACGAGTACGAGTGCTGCAACTGCTGTGAGAGTTTTGAAAGGCTTGTTTTCAGGAGCGATGAACCTGTAAGCTGTCCCAAGTGCGAATCGTCCGATGTCAATAAGAAGATGTCCGTTTTCGGCTTCAAGAGTGGAGGCGACAAGGGAGCGGCGAGCAGCCGGGTGGGAAGTTCGGCGTCGGGCTGTTCGGGGTGTGCAGGCGGGTCCTGCAGCAGTTGTCATTAAGGGAGAGAGGAAACATATTTGACGTTTTTGTCAGGTGAACCGATCCGGATTGCGACCCGCGGCAGCATGCTTGCCCTTCAACAAAGCGGGATCATAAAAGCGGCCCTTGAGAAGCTCTGGCCCGAAATCCGCTTTGAACTTCAAATCATAAAAACCACTGGCGATAAGATTACCGGCGTGCCTCTTGCGAAGGTGGGCGGCAAGGGACTTTTCGTAAAGGAAATCGAGGACGCATTGCTGGACGGATCTGCCGACCTGGCGGTCCACAGCATGAAAGACGTCCCAGCCGTTCTGCCTGCGGGCCTCGATATAGTGGCTATTCCGGAGCGGGAGGACCCTCGCGACGCTTTGATTGTCAACAAGGGCAAAACGATAGGCGACCTGCGTAAAGGAGCGGTTGTCGGCACCAGCAGCCTTCGGCGGGCGGCGCAGATACGGGCCATGCGACCCGATCTTGAAGTTCGTGATCTTCGTGGGAACCTGGATACGCGCCTGCGAAAGCTGGATGAGGGATTATACGACGCAATCATTCTGGCTGCAGCCGGTCTCAAAAGGATGGGCTGGCAGCAGAGGATTACTATGTACATGGATCCTGTGGACTTTATTCCGGCCATAGGGCAGGGCGCGCTTGCAATCGAGGCCAGGTCCGAAGACCATGCGACGCGTAGTTTTCTCGATCCTCTGGACCACCACGAAACCCGTACCGCTATCCGGTCCGAACGCAGCCTGCTCCAGGAACTCGAAGGCGGATGCCAGGTCCCCATTGGCGGGCATGCGCGCATCGCCGGCGAGACCGTGGAACTTGCAGGTCTTGTCGCTTCGCTCGACGGCATCCAATCGTACCGGGCGAGGGGTAGCGCGCCCATACAGGACGCGGCCGCGCTTGGCAAAAGGGTCGCCTTGGAATTGCTCAAACTTGGCGCAAAGAAAATACTCGATGAGGTTTACGGGGCGTCCGCCTCGGAACCTGGTGGAGTATGAATTTAAAGGAGAAATCATGTGCCGCTTGCTCTACGCGGCAAGTGAGGAACCGGATTGAATAAGGGCAAAGTTTATCTGGTGGGCGCGGGGCCCGGGGACCCCGGTCTTCTGACGCTTAGAGGCAGGGAAGTTCTCGAGAAGGCTGAAGTGGTCATTTTCGATTACCTTGCCAATGAGGAGTTGCTCAAATTCGCGCCGCCGGGGGCCGAACTGATTTATGTCGGAAAAAAAGGCGGAGATCATACGCTTGGTCAGGAGGCGATAAACGCCCTGCTGGTCGAAAAGGGCAGAGAAAAGGCGGTCGTGCGGCTAAAAGGCGGGGACCCTTTCGTTTTCGGCAGGGGTGGGGAGGAGGCGCAGGCGCTGGTTGAAAACGGCATAGCGTTTGAAGCCGTACCGGGCATTTCCGCCGGGGCGGCAGTCCCGGCATATGCCGGCATACCGCTTTCACACAGAGATTTTACCTCGACCATCGCTTTCATCACCGGCCACGAGAGAGCGGATAAAGAAGAGCATAAATCCAAAATCTTATGGGACAAAATATCGACTGGAGCGGGAACTCTCGTTTTTTTCATGGGCGTCCGGAACCTTGCCGACATCTGCGGTAATCTGATCCGGCACGGCCGCCCGCCTGAGACGCCTGTAGCCCTGATTCGCCGTGGAACTACGCCAATGCAGCAAACCGTTACGGGCACGCTTGCCGACATCGTAGTCAAGGTCAGAGAGGCCAACTTGCAGCCGCCTGCAATGATCGTAGTAGGAGAAGTCGTGAAGTGCCGCGACGAGCTGAACTGGTTTGAAAGCAGGCCCCTTTTCGGCAGGAAGATCCTTGTTACACGGGCAAGAGAGCAGGCGAGCGATTTCAAGATGCAACTGGAACAACTCGGGGCGGAATGCATAGAATTTCCGACCATCGCCATCGCTCCTCCACCTTCATGGGAGCCGCTCGATAATGCAATAGCCAATCTTTCGCAATACCACTGGGCGATCTTCACAAGCGTAAACGGGGTCAAATTCTTTATTGAAAGGCTGATTGCCGCCGGCAAGGACGCTCGTGACCTTAAAGGCGTCGGACTGGCTGCAATCGGGCCCAAGACCGCCGAAGCCCTGGGGTCCGTGATGCTTCGAGCTGACATAGTGCCGGGCGAGTACCGGGCAGAAGCGATACTGGAGGCCCTGTCAGGGTGCGAGGTCGGTGCAAAGCGTTTTCTAATGCCGCGCGCACTGGCCGCGCGTGAAGTTTTACCCGAACAACTGAGGGAAAGGGGCGCCAGGGTCGATGTCGTTCCAGCCTACCAGACCGTTCTGCCCGAACAGGATGTGCGTAAAATCCGGGCGCTTTTGACCGAATGCGAGATCGACTGCCTCACGTTTACATCTTCTTCAACGGTTTCGAACTTCTTCACCCTGATCGGCAGCGAGGACCTTCGCAACTGCTTGAATAGAATGGCTGTTGCCTGCATCGGCCCGGTAACGGCTCAGACAGCGGCCGGATTCGGTCTCGAAACCTCCATTATGCCCTCCGAATACACAATCGGAGGGCTTGTTGATGCGATTGCTTCCTACTTCAAGAAGGATTAGGGACGCTCTATTGCCGGATTTTGCCGGCTTCCAAGTTTTCCATTGTGATGCAAAGCGTATCAGGTTATCTTCCGGTGCAAAAGATTACCTTAGGCAAACCGAAGGCAGGGGATTGCGTTCATCTGGACGAAGAATGTTTTTAAGGTGTCTTATGAGCAGAATAGCGAAATTTTTGATTTCAGCGGCTTTCATGCTTTTGCTGCCTTTGTCTCAAGTCGCCGCCGAGGAGCAGTTCCAGACGGATGTCATCAAGACATCCGACGGCAGGCTCCAGATCACTTTCCTGGGACACGCTTCCCTGAGAATGGATTTCCATGGCAGGCATGTCTACATAGATCCATACACGGAAGTGGCGGATTTTACCAAGATGCCAAAGGCCGACATCATACTCTTTACACACGAGCACGGTGATCATTTTGACTTGCAGGCCCTCAGCGAACTAAAGGGCGAAAACACACTGGTTGTCATGCCCGAAATCTGCGCCGCCAAATATGGCGAAGGCATAATAATGAAGAACGAAGACGTCAAAATTATACAGGGTTTAAAGATTGAGGGCGTACCTGCGTATAATATCGTGCACAAGCGCGCCTCCGGGTTTCCATATCACCTCCGTGGAATAGGAAACGGCTACATAATCACTTTCGGGGATAAGCGCGTATACGTGGCCGGAGATACGGAGAAAATACCGGAGATGAACGAGCTGAGCGACATCGACGTTGCATTTCTTCCGGTAGCGCTTCCGGATGCGATGACAGTGGAAATGGCGGCGGACGCCGTGAAAGTGATGAAACCCAGGATTGTCTATCCTTATCGTTACGGCGATACGGATCTTACAGGGCTGGAGAACTTACTGAAGAACCAGTCGGAAACCGAAATCAGAGTCCGCAATCTTAAATAGAAGCCGGTTGTTTCCAGGTTTGAATGCAATTTCTCACACTCGTCATACGAAATACATTGAGGCAAAAATTACGAACCATCCTCACCGTATTCGGGATGGCGGTTGCAATTCTTGCGTTCTGCCTGCTCGACACAGTCCTGGAAGCCTGGCATACGGGCGTTAATTCCGCTTCACCAAATCGGCTTGTGTCCCGTAACGCCGTTTCCCTGATTTTCCCTCTCCCGATGAATTATCGTTCCAGAATACAAATGGTGCCTGGAGTTGACCGGGTCGTCTACGCCAACTGGTTTGGAGGAATCTATATTGACGAACACAATTTCTTTCCCAGAGTCGCAGTAGGGCCTGACGACTATTTCGACGTAGCTTCGGAAGTCGTTATCCCACAAGATGAACTGAAAGCCTTCTGGAAACAGCGAAACGCGTGCATCGCCGGACGAAAGATCGTAGAGCGTTATGGATGGAAACCCGGCGATACGATTTCGCTTACCGGAAATATCTATCCGGGCGAATGGCGTTTCGTGCTGAGAGGAGTCTACACCGGGGCGACAAAATCAACCGACGAAACAGTGTTTTTCCTTCGTTGGGATTATCTGGATGAAACGCTCAAGAAAAATATGCCCCAAAGAGCGGGACAGGTCGGCTGGTATTTGATACGCATAGGCGCCCCCGCCGATGCCGGGCAAATTTCGGGAGCTGTAGACGATCTTTTCAAAAACTCGTCCGCCGAGACCCTTACGGAAACCGAGAAAGCTTTTCAGGCCGGGTTCCTGGCCATGACGGAGGCAATCGTCGTAGCTGTGCGGATGGTGTCCTATGTGGTT
>Ga0326728_10018637_pt1 | contig 13642 bp, 27 predicted proteins | sample MB3enrmetagenome_FD_207602 | JGI IMG/M metagenome (GOLD analysis project Ga0326728, IMG submission 207602) | Lab enriched peat soil microbial communities from McLean, Ithaca, NY, United States - MB31MN | ecosystem: Environmental > Terrestrial > Soil > Wetlands > Peat | place: USA: New York... | reverse complement strand
GATCTTGCCGCCAACGGACAGGTGACAAATCACGTGATCCGGATTAATCACCTCAACGTCGTGCGGCAGCTCGATATCGCCAGCCAAAACAGCGCCCTCGCCCTCTTTACGCAGGGTAAGAATAACGCTGTCACGACCATGCAGCTTAAGTACCACACCCTTCAGGTTCAGCAGGATGTCTACAACATCCTCACGTACACCATCAAGTGCCGAATACTCATGCAATACGCCAGCGATGGTCACTTCGGTAGGGGCATAACCCGGCATCGACGACAGCAGAATGCGGCGCAGCGAATTGCCCAGGGTATGGGCGTATCCACGCTCAAACGGCTCCATCGACACACGCGCATGCGTCGCCGAAATCGGTTGTACGTCGATGAGTCGAGGTTTCAGAAATTCCGAAGCGCTGTTTTGCATAGTCATTCCCTAAAAGCTAGCGATTACTTGGAGTAGAATTCCACAACGAGCTGTTCGTTGATATCGCTAGACAGTTCGGAACGTTCCGGAGCGCTCTTGTAAACGCCTTCCATCTTCTTCGAATCAACAGCAACCCAGGACGGGAAACCGCTCTGTTCAGCCAGGGACAGGGCTTCGGCAACGCGAACCTGTTTCTTGGCCTTTTCACGAACGGATACAACGTCGCCAGACTTGACCTGGAAAGACGGAATATTCACAACCTGACCGTTTACCACGATGGCCTTGTGGCTGACCAGCTGGCGCGATTCAGCGCGAGTGGAGCCAAAGCCCATGCGATATACAACGTTGTCGAGACGGGACTCGAGCAGCTTCAACAGGTTTTCGCCCGTGGAGCCCTTGCGACGTACAGCTTCCGCGAAGTAGTTGCGGAACTGACGCTCAAGAACACCGTAAATACGGCGAATTTTTTGCTTTTCACGCAGTTGAACACCGTAGTCCGACAGACGACCCTTACGGGCGCCATGTTGGCCAGGTACGCTGTCCAGCTTGCACTTGGAATCAAGTGCGCGACGCGCGCTCTTCAGGAAGAGATCGGTGCCTTCGCGGCGCGCGAGTTTACATTTCGGGCCGATATAACGTGCCATGTCTCACTCTCTCCGAATTAAATACGACGTTTTTTGGGCGGACGGCAACCGTTGTGCGGTACCGGCGTCACGTCGGAGATGCTGGTAATCTTGAATCCCAGCGCGTTGAGTGCACGAACAGCGGATTCACGACCCGGGCCAGGGCCCTTGATCCGAACTTCGAGGTTCTTTACACCATATTCTTGGGCAACTTTACCAGCGTGCTCTGCTGCGATCTGAGCAGCAAAGGGTGTACTCTTGCGCGAGCCCTTAAAACCAGCGCCGCCAGAGGTAGCCCAAGACAGTGCATTGCCTTGACGGTCAGTGATAGTGATGATCGTGTTGTTGAACGAAGCGTGCACATGCACGATACCTTCGCTCACGCTCTTGCGCACTTTTTTACGTACACGGACAGCTGTGTTTGCTTTAGCCATTATCTGTGTTCCTTAAGTTACTTCTTGCCGGCAATCGCCTTGCGCGGACCCTTACGGGTACGAGCATTGGTACGAGTGCGTTGGCCACGGCAAGGCAAACCGCGACGATGACGCATGCCGCGATAGCAGCCCATGTCCATCAGTCGCTTGATGCTCATCGTGACTTCGCGACGAAGATCACCCTCTACGGTGAACTTCGCAACTTCAACACGCAGAGCTTCCATTTCGGCTTCGGTCAGATCCTTGATTTTAGTCGAGGTGCTGATGCCAGCGGCAGTGCAAAGCTGCACAGCGCGGGTTTGTCCGATGCCGTAAATTGCCTGCAGGCCAATAACGGCGTGTGCATGATTGGGGATGTTTACCCCTGCAATACGGGCCATTCTCTTTCCTTAAGCCTTAAGACCTTGAAAAGGTTGCGATTGTAACATGCAATCGCGGGACTAACAAATATTAGCCCTGCTTTTGCTTGTGACGGGGGTCCGTGCAGATCACGCGTACAACGCGATTGCGACGGATAATCTTGCAGTTACGGCAAATCTTCTTTACCGAAGGCTGTACTCGCATGTCAGTTCCTTTCAATACTCTAAAAGAGCGAGTGCGTTATTTCGCACGGAACACGATTCGGGCCCGGGACAGGTCGTAGGGCGTCAGCTCTACAGTTACCTTGTCCCCTGGAAGGATGCGGATGTAGTGCATCCGCATCTTTCCGGAGATATGCCCGAGCACAACGTGTCCATTCTCAAGCTCGACCCTGAACGTTGCGTTAGGCAGCGTTTCAAGGACCTCGCCCTGCATCTGGATGGTGTCTTCCTTAGCCATATAACCCAGTGTCGTTTATCAGCGGTTGAACGCGTTGCCTTTGAAGTTAGCCTTCTTGAGCAAGCTTTCATACTGGTGGGACAATACGTAGGATTGAACCTGCGCCATGAAATCCATCGTCACAACCACGATAATCAGGAGCGACGTGCCACCGAAATAGAACGGTACGTTCCACTTCAGCACCAGGAACTCAGGCAACAAGCAAACCAGCGTTATATAAATCGCACCGATCAGCGTCAAACGCAGCGTGATCTTCTCGATATAACGGGAAGTCTGCTCACCAGGGCGATAACCCGGGATGAACGCACCACTCTTCTTCAAGTTCTCAGCCGTTTCCTTGGGGTTGAACATCAACGCCGTGTAGAAATAGCAGAAGAAGATGATGGCTGCGGAGTACAACAGCACGTAGATCGGTTGACCGGGATGCAGCTTGTCGGCAACGCTCTTCATCCAGCCCAGACCATCCGTGTTACCAAACCAGCCCAAAGCGGTGGCAGGGAACAAGATGATGCTCGACGCGAAGATCGGCGGAATAACGCCGGCCATGTTGAGCTTGAGCGGCAGATGCGAGCTCTGACCCTGCATGACACGATTACCAACCTGACGCTTGGCGTAGTTCACCAGCACCTTGCGTTGGCCGCGTTCTACGAACACAACCACGAAAGTAACCAGAAGAACACCGGCAAACAGCACAACGGCAAACAAGAGCGGCAGCGAGCCCTGACTGGTCAGAGTCAAGGTTTTACCAATGGCCGCAGGCACGCCCGACGTGATACCGGCGCAGATAATGAGGGAAATACCGTTACCGATACCTCGCTCGGTAATCTGCTCACCAAGCCACATCAGGAACATCGTCCCGGTTACCAGGGTAACCACGGTCGTCAGGTAAAACTCCCACTGCTGCGTCACCACCAGATTAGGCTGCTTATAAAGCATGACTGCAATGCCGAAACTCTGGAAAGAGGCCAACACTACAGTTGCGTAACGTGTGTACTGGGTTACCTTGCGACGCCCCGCATCGCCTTCCTTCTTCAGCTGCTTGAGACTGGGCAATACCTCAGCCGCGAGCTGCAGAATAATGGAAGCCGAGATGTACGGCATGATGCCAAGAGCAAATACCGTAAATCGGGACAGGGCACCCCCCGAGAACATGTTAAACATGTCGAGGAGCCCCGTCTGCGACGTGCGGAACAACTTCGCTAGTTCGGCAGGATTAATCCCGGGAACCGGAATATGTGCACCAACACGATAAACGATCAGCGCACCGATCAAAAACCAGATACGATTTTTGAGATCGCCGAATTTATTGGCATTCGCCACTAGAGAAGTATTCGCCACGTACGTGTGCCTTATTCAACAATACTGCCGCCAGCAGCTTCGATCGCTGCACGGGCGCCAGCAGTTGCTGTCAGGCCACGCAGTTTCAAAGCACGCTCAATCTTACCGGACAGGATAACCTTGGCCGAAATGGCCAGGGCGCTCACAACACCGGCTTGCTTGAGGGCGAGCAGATCGATTTCATCAACAGGCAACAGATTCAGTTCGGACAAACGAACTTCTGCAACCTTGCCAGCGGTCATGGACTTGAAGCCACGCTTCGGCAAGCGACGTTGCAGCGGCATTTGACCGCCTTCGAAGCCTACCTTGTGGAAACCGCCTGCGCGGCTCTTCTGACCCTTGTGACCGCGACCGGCAGTCTTGCCCAGGCCGCTGCCAATACCACGGCCCACGCGGCGCTTGGCATGCTTGGCGCCGGCACCCGGTTGAATGGTGTTCAGCAACATGTCTTAGCCCTCGAATTTCAGCAGGTAGCTGATCTTGTTGATCATGCCACGGTTTTCAGGCGTATCGATCACTTCCACGGTCTGGCGGATCTTTTTCAGACCCAGACCACGAGCGCAGGCGCGATGGGACTCCAGACGGCCGATCAGGCTTTTCACCAGAGTCACCTTTACGGTCTTGGTGTTACTCATGATCAACCCCCAGGATTTCCTCAACGGTCAGCCCGCGCTTGGCAGCGATTTGAGCCGGAACGTACATCTTGTTCAGACCATCCAGCGTGGCGCGAACCACGTTGTAAGGATTGGTCGAACCCAGGACCTTGGCGGATACGTTACGAACGCCCATGGCGTCGAAAATCGCACGCATCGGGCCGCCGGCCTTCACACCCGTACCATCTTTGGCCGGTTGCATGAAGACGGTGGTAGCACCGTGCTTGCCTTGAACGGCGTGATGCAGGGTACCGTTCTTCAGCGGGATCTTCACCAGGTTACGACGTGCCTGTTCCATTGCCTTCTGTACGGCGACCGGCACTTCCTTGGAGCGACCCTTGCCCATGCCGATGCCGCCATCGCCATCACCAACTACGGTGAGAGCGGAGAAAGCCATAATGCGACCGCCCTTCACCACTTTGGTGACGCGGTTGACGCTGATCATTTTTTCGACCAGACCGTCGCCACGATCTTCCATTTCGTGCTTAGCCATTCTTCACTCCGAATTAGAATACCAGACCGTGTTCGCGAGCAGCGTCGGCCAGTGCCTTGATACGACCGTGGTACTTGAAACCCGAGCGGTCGAAGGACACGTTTTCGATGCCGGCGGCCTTGGCTTTTTCAGCGATTCGCTTGCCAACCTGTGCCGCAGCGTTCACGTTGCCACCATTGGTCAGATCGGCGCGAACTTCAACTTCCAGAGTGGAAGCACTGGCAAGTACCTTGCCGCGAGTTTCGTCAATGATCTGAGCGTAAATGTGGCAGTTGGTGCGATGTACAGAGAGTCGCACCATCTTGAGCTCCGCAATCCGAGCACGGGTTTTGCGTGCACGGCGGAGTCGAGCTTGTTTCTTGTCCATATCAGGGCCTCAATTACTTCTTCTTGGTCTCTTTCAGAACCACGACCTCATCCGCGTAACGAACGCCCTTGCCCTTATAGGGTTCGGGAGAGCGGTAAGCGCGAACTTCAGCGGCCACCTGACCTACGAGCTGCTTGTCAGCGCCCTTGATCAAGATTTCGGTCTGAGTCGGCGTGGTCACCGTGATGCCGGCAGGCATCGGGTGTACGACCGGATGCGAGAAACCAAGCGTCAGGTTCAGTGCATCGCCTTGGGCCTGGGCACGATAGCCCACGCCAACCAGGGTCAGTTTCTTTTCGAAGCCCTTGCTAACACCTTGAACCATGTTGTTCAGCAGCGCGCGCAAGGTGCCGGACATGGCATTTGCGAACTTGCTGTCGTTCTTGGCTGCGAAGGTCAGCTGACCGTTATCCAGCTTGACATCAACCTCATCGCACAGCGGGGTGCTGAGGGTGCCAAGGGAGCCCTTAACGCTCACCTCGGTTGCGCTGAATTTGACTTCAACGCCGGCCGGGATCGCTACAGGATTCTTAGCTACGCGAGACATTAAACCCCCCTTACGCCACGATGCAGAGCAGTTCGCCGCCGATGCCGGCAGCACGTGCCTTGCGATCGGTCATCACACCTCGGGAGGTGGACAGGATGGCGACGCCCAGGCCATTCATGACCTTCGGAATTTCAGTAGTGCCCTTGTACACACGCAGGCCAGGGCGGGATACGCGCTCGATGCGCTCAATCACCGGACGACCAGCATAGTACTTGAGCTGGATATCGAGGACAGGCTTCTTGGCTTCGCCGGCAATGGCGAAGTCTTCGATGTAGCCCTCTGCTTTCAGGACCGCCGCAAGCGCCACCTTCAACTTGGAAGAGGGCATGGCAACAGCGGACTTGGAAGCGCGCTGGCCGTTGCGGATACGGGTCAACATATCGGAAATAGGATCATGCATGCTCATTTATGTGTCTCCTATTACCAGCTAGCCTTAACAACACCCGGGATTTCGCCTTTAAGAGCGATTTCGCGGAGTTTGTTACGACCCAGACCGAATTTACGGAACACGCCACGCGGACGACCGGTGATTGCGCAGCGACGACGCTGGCGAACCGGGCTAGCGTTGCGCGGCAGTTGCTGAAGTTTCAGACGGGCCGCAAAACGCTCTTCTTCCGAGAGGTTCTGGTTGTTGATGATTGCGAAGAGTTCTTCACGCTTGGCAGCAAACTTGTTCGCCAGCTTGACTCGCTTCGCTTCACGGTTAATCAGTGCAAGTGTCGCCATGTGCTCAACCCTTGAACGGGAACTTGAAAGCAGCCAACAGTGCGCGGGCTTCTTCGTCAGTCTTTGCCGTAGTGGTAATGGTGATGTTCATACCGCGCAGCGCATCAATCTTGTCGTACTCAATTTCCGGGAAGATGATTTGCTCGCGCACGCCCATGTTGAAGTTGCCGCGGCCGTCGAAAGACTTGGCGGAAACACCACGGAAGTCGCGTACGCGCGGCAGCGCGATGGTGACCAGGCGATCGAAGAACTCGTACATCCGTTCGCGGCGCAGGGTTACCTTGCAGCCAATCGGATAGTGGTCGCGGATCTTGAAGCCGGCGATCGATTTGCGGGCGGTGGTCACAACGGGCTTTTGACCAGCCAGTTTTTGCATATCGCCCACGGCGTTGTCCATTACCTTCTTATCGGCAACAGCTTCGCCCACACCCATGTTCAGGGTGATCTTTTCGATGCGCGGAACTTCCATGACAGACTTGTAGCCGAACTGTTCGATCAAGCTCGGCACAACCGTGTCTTTGTAGAAATCGTAGAGACGTGCCATGTTGACTCCTTACGCCCCGATGACTTCGCCGGAAGACTTGAACACGCGCACCTTGCGGCCGTCTTCAAGAACCTTGAAGCCCACGCGGTCAGCCTTTTGGCTAGCCGGATTGAAAATAGCCACGTTGGAGACGTTGACCGGCATGGTCTTTTCGACGATGCCACCAGCGACGCCACGGATCGGGTTCGGCTTCTGGTGTTTCTTGGCCACGTTCACGCCTTCTACGACAACCTTCTCGTCGAGGACGCGCAGCACGGTACCACGCTTGCCTTTGTCTTTACCGGTGATTACTACGACTTCATCACCCTTGCGAATTTTGCGCATGTGTTCCCCTTACAGCACTTCAGGAGCCAGCGACACGATCTTCATAAAGCGTTCGGTACGCAGTTCACGCGTTACCGGCCCGAAGATACGAGTGCCAATCGGCTCAAGCTTGTTGTTGAGCAACACAGCCGCATTGCCGTCGAATTTGATCAACGAGCCGTCCGGACGACGCACGCCCTTGGCGGTACGTACAACTACAGCGTTGTATACGTCGCCTTTTTTCACGCGACCGCGTGGAGCGGCATCCTTGATGCTCACCTTGATGATGTCGCCAACACCTGCATAGCGACGCTTGGAGCCACCCAGCACCTTGATGCACATAACTGCGCGCGCACCAGTGTTGTCAGCGACCTCAAGAATGGTCTGCATTTGGATCATTTAATGATTACCTTTTCTAATCCAACTTTTCCCGTCACTTTCGAATGTAATTACGCCGGCAATGCATTCCGACGACTACAGACGAAACGCCGCAGATAACTCTGCGGCGTGTCAAACGGCCAGTTTTGGACCCCGTAAGGGCAGAGTCCTGCCTAAAGCGAGGCAGGAAAACGGCCATTATACAGAGGAGCGAACTCCTCTGCAAGCTTTACACCAGACGAGACTTCTCGACCAGTGCAGTTACTACCCACGACTTGGTCTTCGAGAACGGACGGGACTCGCTGATTACCACGATGTCACCAGTCTTGAACTCGTTCTTTTCGTCGTGTGCATGGAACTTCTTCGACAGACGGACAATCTTGCCGTAGATCGGGTGCTTTACCTTGCGCTCGACCAGAACGGTTACGGTCTTGTCCATCTTGTCACTGACCACTTTACCGGTCAGCGTGCGTACCACTTTGGTTTCGCTCATGTTAAGCAGCCTTCTCTTTCAGAATGGTGCGGACACGAGCTACATCGCGACGCACTTTCTTCAGTTCACTGTTTTTGGCGAGCTGTTGGGTGGCGTGCTGCATGCGCAGCGCAAACTGGGCCTTCAGAAGGCTCAGGAGTTCGGCCTTCAGCTCGTCCACGGTTTTCGCTCTCAGTTCGGACGCTTTCATTACTGACCTACCTGTCTAATAACAAACACAGTCGGGATCGGCAACTTGGCTGCGGCCAGACGGAAAGCTTCGCGAGCGAGTTCCTCGGAAACACCATCCATTTCATACAGCATCTTGCCAGGCTGAATTTCTGCCACGTAGTATTCCGGGCTACCCTTACCGTTACCCATACGAACTTCTGCGGGCTTCGACGTAATCGGTTTGTCCGGGAAAATACGGATCCAGATGCGGCCACCACGCTTGATGTGGCGAGTCATGGCGCGACGGGCAGCTTCGATCTGACGTGCTGTCAGACGACCGCGGCCCAGTGCCTTAAGACCGAAGTCACCAAAGCTCACTTTGTTGCCACGCGTAGCGATACCCGTGTTGCGGCCTTTTTGCTGTTTACGGTACTTGAGTCTAGTTGGCTGCAGCATGGCGAGCGCCCTTTCTCACTTTCTTTTCGGGAGCCGGAGCCACGGCCTGAACTTGGCCCGGCTTCAGCTCGCCCTTGTAGATCCACACCTTGATGCCGATGATGCCATAGGTCGTCTTGGCTTCAGACGTAGCATAATCAACGTCGGCACGCAGGGTGTGCAGCGGAACGCGACCTTCGCGGTACCATTCGCTACGCGCGATATCGATACCGTTCAGACGACCCGAGCTCATGATCTTGATGCCCAGAGCACCCATGCGCATTGCATTTTGCATGGAACGCTTCATGGCGCGACGGAACATTACGCGCTTTTCCAGCTGCGATGCGATACCGTCGGCAATGATTTGTGCATCCAGTTCAGGCTTGCGAACTTCTTCGATGTTCACATGCACCGGCACGCCCAGGCGCTTTTGCAGTTCTTGCTTCAGAACTTCAATGTCTTCGCCCTTCTTGCCAATCACAACACCCGGACGGGCGCTGTGAATGGTGATGCGAGCGGACTTGGCCGGACGTTCGATGGTCACACGACCAACCGAAGCGTGCGCAAGGCGCTTCTTCAGAAACTCACGGACTTCGATGTCTTGCTTCAGCATTTCAGCGAAATGCTGGCTGCTGGCAAACCACTTCGAAGACCAGTTTTTGGTGACGGCAAGACGGAATCCCGTCGGATGAATCTTCTGACCCATTTCTTACCCCTTAATTGCCCACGGTCAACATGATGTGGCAAGTCTGCTTTTCGATCTTATTGCCACGACCTTTAGCACGTGCCGTGAAACGCTTCAGGCTCGGACCCTTGTCAACGAAGATGGTCGCCACTTTCAGGGTGTCGATATCAGCGCCTTCGTTGTGCTCTGCGTTGGCAATAGCCGACTCAAGCAGTTTCTTGACCAGAACAGCACCCTTCTTGGGGCAGAAGGTCAGAATGTTAAGGGCTTCTTCCACGGACTTGCCGCGGACGAGGTCAGCCACCAGGCGGCCCTTCTGCGCCGACAGGCGAACGCTCTTCAGATATGCAGATACTCTCATCGCTTCACCTTACTTCTTCTTCGCCTTCTTATCGGCCGCGTGGCCTTTGAAGGTACGAGTCAGCGAGAATTCGCCCAATTTGTGGCCGACCATGTTTTCAGAAACATAGACGGGTACGTGGGTGCGACCGTTGTGTACAGCGATGGTCAGACCAATGAAATCCGGCAGGATGGTCGAACGACGCGACCAGGTCTTGATCGGACGTTTGTCACTGGTCGCACGCGCCGCGTCCACCTTCTTCAGAAGGTGAAGATCAACAAACGGGCCTTTTTTTTGCGAACGTGCCATATGTCAATTACCCTTTAGTGGAATAGCGGCGGCGTACGATCATGTTGTCGGTACGCTTGTTGCGACGGGTACGATAGCCCTTGGTCGGCGTGCCCCACGGGCTGACCGGTACGCGGCCAGTGCCGGTACGGCCTTCACCACCACCGTGCGGGTGATCAACCGGGTTCATTACCACACCACGGACCGTCGGACGGATGCCACGCCAACGATTTGCACCGGCCTTGCCGATCTTGCGCAGGCTGTGCTCTTCGTTACCTACTTCACCAACGGTAGCACGGCAATCGACATGCACCTTGCGAATTTCGCCAGAACGCAGACGCAGCTGAGCGTACACGCCTTCACGAGCCAGCAGCATCGCGGAAGCACCAGCGGAACGAACCATCTGGGCGCCACGGCCAGGTTGAATTTCCACGCAGTGAATCGTGGTACCAACCGGGATGTTGCGGATCGGCAGGGTGTTGCCAGCCTTGATCGGCGCTTCTGCACCGGACAGCAGAACGGTACCCACCTTCACATCGCGCGGAGCGATGATGTAGCGGCGTTCGCCATCGGCGTAGCACAACAGGGCGATATGCGCGGTACGGTTCGGATCGTATTCGATACGTTCCACCTTGGCCGGGATACCATCCTTGTCGCGACGGAAGTCGACGATACGATAATGTTGCTTGTGACCACCACCCTTATGACGCGTGGTGATGTGGCCATTGTTGTTACGACCGCCGGTCTGATTCTTCTTTTCGACCAGCGAAGCCAGCGGGGCGCCCTTGTGCAGATCAGGGTGAACCACCTTGACCATGCCGCGACGACCAGCGGATGTCGGTTTAACTTTTACGATAGGCATGCTCTATCTCCTTACTGCGCAGCCGGCGCGGTCAGATCGATTTCCTGACCTTGCGTGAGGCTCACGTAAGCCTTTTTCCAGTCCTTGCGACGACCGGTCATGCGGCCAAAGCGCTTGACTTTGCCCTTGACATTCACGGTAGACACACCCTCGACCTTCACGTTGAACAACAGCTCAACAGCGGCCTTGATTTCGGGCTTGGTCGCATCGCCAGCAACGCGGAACACCACTTGCTGGTTCTTTTCGGACACCATCGTGCTCTTTTCGGACACAACCGGAGCAAGAATGATTTGCATCAGACGTTCTTGATTCATGCCCATTGCTCCTCAAGTTGCTTCACGGCGTCGCGGGTAACCACGATCTTCTTGAAACGCAGAAGGCTGTACGGATCAGCTTGCTGAGCTTCAATGACCAGCACGTTCGGCAGGTTACGGGAAGAGAGATAGAGGTTCTCGTCCAGTTCCTTGGTAATGAACAGCGCATTTTCCAGGCCCATGGACTTCACCTTGCCGACGAATTCCTTCGTCTTCGGCGAATCAACGGTCAGCGAGTCAACCACGATCAGACGTTCGTCGCGAACCAGTTGCGACAGGATCGACGCCATACCGGCGCGGAACATCTTGCGGTTAACCTTCTGGCTGAAGTTTTCATCCGGCTTGTTCGGGAAAGCACGACCACCACCACGCCACAGCGGGGATGCAGAGGTACCGGAACGAGCACGGCCCGTACCCTTTTGGCGCCACGGCTTGTGGGTCGTGTGATGCGCTTCAGCGCGGGTCAGCTGGGCACGGTTGCCGCTACGAGCATTCGCGAGGAACGCAGTAACGATCTGGTGAACCAGCGCTTCATTGTAGTCGCGGCCGAACAGGGATTCGGACGCTTGCAGACCTTCAACAGCCTGACCTTGGGTATTGATAACTTTCAATTCCATCACGCACCCGCCTTCACGCTAGGACGTACGACAACGTCGCCGTTCTTGGCGCCGGGCACCGCGCCCTTGACCAACACCAGCTGACGCTCAACGTCAATACGAACGATCTCAAGGCACTGAACCGTGCTCTTGACATTACCGTACTGGCCAGCCATCTTCTTACCCGGCAAAACGCGGCCCGGGTCCTGGCACTGACCGATGGAACCCGCGGAGTTGTGCGAACGCGAGTTACCGTGGGTAGCACGGTTAGACTTGAAGTTGTGGCGCCGGATGGCACCGGAAAAGCCCTTACCCTTGGAGGTACCGGAAACGTCGACCAGTTGACCCACCTGGAAAATCTCGACGTTAATGCTGTCGCCAGCCTTGAATCCGGACAGTTGCTCAGCGGACAGGGTGAACTCGCTCATGCCACGACCGGCTTCAACACCAGCCTTGGCAAAGTGGCCGGCTGCTGCCTTGACCACGCGGTTTGCACGGCGCTCGCCGAACGTAACTTGGATAGCCGTGTAGCCATCCACTTCGGGGGTTTTGATTTGCGTGACGCGATTAGCAGACATGTCCAGCACAGTTACCGGGATGGACGCGCCATCTTCAGCAAAAATGCGGGTCATGCCGACTTTGCGACCGACAAGACCTAAACTCATATTAATTTCCTTTTGCAGGTGCCGATTACGATTGACCGGCATACAAAAACAAAAGCGGACTCGCCAAAATGGCGAGTCCGCAAATATATCACAGAAAATTCAAGAATCGCAAGTACTTAGCGCACTTGCGTTCCTGTTCTGCAATTATTGCAGCTTGATTTCCACATCAACACCGGCCGGCAGGTCCAGCTTCATCAGCGCGTCGACGGTCTTGTCAGTCGGATCGATGATGTCCATCAGGCGCAGGTGAGTACGGATTTCCAGCTGGTCGCGCGAAGTCTTGTTGACGTGCGGCGAACGCAGAACGTTGAAGCGCTCGATTTTGGTCGGCAGCGGAACCGGGCCCTTGACTACGGCGCCGGTACGCTTAGCGGTTTCAACAATTTCTTCGGCCGAACGATCGATCAGGTTGTAATCGAAAGCTTTCAGGCGGATACGGATCTTTTGGCTCTGCATCTTGGCTTCCTAATTACTTGATGATCTTGGCAACAACACCGGCACCAACGGTACGGCCACCTTCGCGAATAGCGAAGCGCAGACCTTCTTCCATGGCGATCGGAGCGATCAGCGCAACGGTGATGCTGACGTTATCGCCAGGCATAACCATTTCAACGCCTTCGGCCAGCGAAACTGCGCCGGTCACGTCGGTCGTACGGAAGTAGAACTGCGGACGGTAGTTAGCGAAGAACGGAGTATGACGGCCGCCTTCTTCCTTCGACAGTACGTACACTTCAGCGGAGAACTCGGTGTGCGGGGTGATGGAACCCGGCTTAGCCAGGACTTGACCACGCTCAACTTCTTCACGCTTGGTACCACGCAGCAGAACGCCCACGTTGTCGCCAGCCTGACCTTGATCCAGCAGCTTGCGGAACATTTCCACGCCGGTGCAGGTGGTCTTGGCGGTCGGCTTGATACCAACGATTTCGATTTCTTCGCCGACTTTGACGATACCGCGCTCAACACGACCGGTCACAACAGTACCACGGCCGGAGATCGAGAACACGTCTTCGATCGGCAGCAGGAACGGCTTGTCGATTGCACGTTCCGGGGTCGGGATGTAGCTGTCCAGCGCATCAGCCAGACGGAAGATCGACGGTTCGCCGATTTCGGACGTATCGCCTTCCAGCGCCTTCAGGGCGGAACCCTTGATGATCGGCAGATCATCGCCCGGG
>Ga0326728_10018636_pt1 | contig 13643 bp, 11 predicted proteins | sample MB3enrmetagenome_FD_207602 | JGI IMG/M metagenome (GOLD analysis project Ga0326728, IMG submission 207602) | Lab enriched peat soil microbial communities from McLean, Ithaca, NY, United States - MB31MN | ecosystem: Environmental > Terrestrial > Soil > Wetlands > Peat | place: USA: New York... | reverse complement strand
GCGGGCCTTGATCCACAAACCATCTGCCCATGGTTATGAAATCCTCCCAATCCTTTTTTCTCGGCAAAAAGGAATTAGGCCCCCAAAGTCTCTCTTTTATGGTCTTCCCCTTTTCCTTATTAAAGAGCGTAAAATGAGTACAATAAGCAAGAAAGATGAAAAATTCCAAAAAGATAATGAACGCACATATATGATGAAGGAATATTGCTCCCTCCGCTCCACCAATAAAATGCACCATGAACTTTGACCAACCGGCATCGGGGAATTTAATAGGGAGGCCTGTGAAAGCGAGTCCAAAAAAGGCAAAGATACAAATAAGGTGGAAAAGCCTGTCTCTAATTTTAAAGCGGATATAGGTCTCTCCGGGGTTTTCAATATGGACAAGTTTCTCCGATATGAGATATCCTTCCCTCAACTGCCTCTGTTTCTCCCAATAGGCTTTTCGCCACCAGAGAAAGGTATGACCCCAGTAAAAAACGAGGATGCTCAAAAGGAGGATGACCATGAAAATTCTTGTCCAAAAGAGGAGAGGATATTTTTCCCTGTTACTCAAATCAGGATGGGCGATATATTTTATAAAGTTTAGATTGACCCCCTGATGGCACTTTGAGCACACCTTCGTGAGGTTTTTCGGATTAATTGAAGATTTAGGATCCTGTTCAGGGAGGATATTGTGGGCGCCGTGACAATCAGCACAACCTGCGGAAGGACCACCCAATTTTCTTATCGTTCCATGAAGAGTCTCTTGATAGGTTTTAACCGCAATGGTCGTGAGATTATTCTTTTTCATAAGGTCTTTATTGCCATGACACCTAATACAGGTTTTCGTATAAAACTCCCTTGCCTCTGCGGAATATCCCCTTCCCAAGACACGGAAAAGTTTCGTATTATGGAGGCCATGACAATCTGAACAGCATGCAGAATCCTGGTTACCGTTCAGGATTGCTTTATCATGGCCACTTTCGACATAATCCTCCATACTGTGACAGGATGTACATTTGTTTATGATCGCCACTTTGCTTCCATGCCATTTTCCCAAATAATGGATGTCAGAGTGACACTCGGTACAGTCGTAATGATTCTTAATACGGTGCACGTTTTCCAGGTATTCCTTTGCTTCGGTCTCATGGCAAGGACTGCAATCTACCTTTGCGGCTATGTAGATTTGTTTCGCATGTTTTTCTAAATCTATAATATCTACATGACAGCTGGTACAGGCATTGAAACCATGGACAGAGTTTGCATATTTCATCCCGTCTATTTTACTTCCATGGCATTTCAAACAATCTGCTGTAAAAAGGGGCCTTTGCATACGTACGTCGATTGTAACCGTTCGGAATTCAGCAAAAGAAGGTGAGGAATAAAAAAGGATGAAGAGGATTAAAAAGAGTCTCATCATACTCTCCTTACTTAATTTTTTACCAAAAAATTACTATTCATGGAATATGAAAACAGTGTAACTTTATACTGGGACCATTTTAGAGAGGAGGGGGGAAAAGAATCCTTTTCTAGACTCTCCCTTTAAATCTTCTTAGAAGCACATTTCACAGCCGACTCGATGTCTTCGATTCCATGGTAGGTCCCTCCTACATCCCGAGCCAACTGATGGTTCTTCCTTCAAAGACATTATGGTATCCTTTAAGAACCTCTCCTTTTGTCTTTTAAGTATGCAAGGGAGGATGAAGAGGATCTACCACCACCATAACACCGTCGTCCTCTATGACCGACTTGCTCTCCGGATCTTCCCCGGTCGGTGCGAAAACGGGGTCAATAACGGAATGATAAGAACTTGTTTTGGAATGGGTTGAATATACAAAAAAGGGAATAGTAGGTCAAGGAAAATCGACCACCGATGATTACCGATTGGAATCAAGCATGCTTATGAAAAAGTCGGGTTGTTGACTTCAGGAAGGAGTCGTCGGGATGGCTTCCACCTCGTATGTAGGTTTTTCAGGGGGGCAGCAGAGTTACATCTTCAGATATCATGAATTTGTCCGATGTTTCTCCGGTGTCTGCCCGTGTTCGGGCACTTCCTGGTTCAGAGAATACACCTCTCAGATTTCTATGTCAAACACAGGTTTCCACCTCATAATAGACATTGACTGGATCCAGTACTCGCAGAAAGGGCTGATTTGAAGAAGTAATTTAAAATGTTTTCGAGCCAAGGCCCTGTTTCTGAGCTTAATTCTCCCTGATAAATTCCACAATGATCCGAGCCCATTCCTCACCTTTATCTTCCTGAACGAAATGGCCGGCGTTCATGATCGTTGTGTGCTTCATTGCCTTTGCTCCGGGTATGGTCTTTTGGAAATGGGCATCACCGCCTCCCGTGATGGGATCTGAATCGCTAAAAGCGGTGAGAAAGGGTTTCTGCCACCGGGAAAAAACTTCCCACGCTTTCAGATTCGCCGGGACAGCCGGATCATCAGGCGCTATAGGGACCAGCGTAGGGAAAATTCTTGCACCGACCTTATATGAGTCATCGGGGAAGGGGGCATCATAGGCAGCAATCACTTCCGGTGCGAGTTTATTCACGCAGGCCCTGTTAACGATTTCTCCAATATTAAAATCGGGTGTTTTTTGAGAATACTCGCGCCACGCGAGAAAAGCCTCTGATGGCTTCCCTTTTCCGGCTGGCAAACCTGTGTTTGAAACGCATATCCGTTTAAATCGTTTTTCATTTTCAGCGGCGATGCGCAGTCCGATCAAACCTCCCCAGTCCTGGCATACCAATGTAATATTTCTTAAATCAAGTAATTCGACGAGTCCCGTCATCCAGCTGACATGTTTTTGATATGAATAGTCGCTCATCTCCGTAGGTTTATCCGATTTTCCGAATCCAACCAGGTCTGGAGCGATGACACGGTATCCGGACTCAACCACAACAGGTATCATTTTTCTGTAGAGATACGACCACGAGGGTTCGCCATGCATCATTAATACTGTCTCGCGGCCATTACGGCCTTCATCAACGTAATGAATTCTTACCCCTTCGACTTCAGCATAGTGCGGTTTAAAACGATAACCGGGCAATCCCTTAAATCTTTCATCAGGGGTTCTTAGACATTTCATGAATAGCCATCCTCCTCTCTGATTTAAACCCTACCTTGTTTCTCCGGTGTCTCCCGTGTTCGGACGCTTCCCGATTCAAAGAATATATCTCTTAGGTTTCTATGTCAAACATAAGTTTCCGGATTAAAGAATTAAGAATTGGGGCTACCTCTTCGGCGCACAAAGTCTGGAGATCAATCTACGTTAAGAAAGGTTGATTTTGGATTGGAAGAGGGGAAGGCTTCATAACTTAAAGGATTAAGAGAAGTAATGCGAGCGGAGATAATGTTGATAGGGTTATTTGTTTTCCTTTGGTCATCGAATATCCTATGAGAATATTGCTGGTTGCAATATACCTATTTTATGGAAACTAGCCAACTCGAACTTTCAGAAAGCAAGGGTGGAAAAAGGGGTTTGTTCTTCGCCACCTTGAAGGTTTCCCTTAAAGGTGGCGAAGAGCGGAAAAACTGTTCAGATTTAGCGCCTTTTTCTCCGCCTATTTGCAGGGGCCGATGCGCTTTCCTTTCATCTTCACCGTCATGGTCTTTCCGCTTGTGGTCGTTTCGACAACGCCTTCCATCGTGGTTCCGGCGTAGGTGACCTTGCCTTTGCTCATCGTCGCACCCTCTCGGCAGACCACAGTCCAGGTGACGGTGTTCCCCAGGTTCTTCACATCCTTGATGGTGCAGTCTGACAGCGACGTTTGAGGTACTGCTTTCTCCTTGGTTAAACAGCTACTATGGGTGAAGGATCTAGCAGGCATGCCAGGTATATCCATTGTGCTTGTGATCTCCCAGAGACCATCCTCCATGTTCGGTGCAGCAAAGGAAAACGTTCCAAAAAATAAAAACAGTACCACAGGGATGAAACATATACCTTTCTTCATAGTGTGCTCCTTTCCGGCTGATCCTGAATGATGAAAAAACTCGTTTGGAGTAGGTTGAGGATACGAAAAATTGAGTTCAAAGTCAATCAAAAAAGAATCGAAGATTACAAAAACACTATAACGCAGAAGCTGGCTGCCTGCAATACAGCCCCGCTGTCGCATATCCGATAGGTTGTTTCTTTGGCCTAGTAAGAAAAAGTCCTTGCCCTGAGTCAGGGCAAGGACAGAAAAGTTTTTTCGGCTAATGTTTAAATATGAAAAAAGTTACTTCTGCTTTTCGGAATGAGTGACTTTAGACCCTGTACCACCTGTCTTCACAGCGCCATGCCCTGTGCCTCCTGAGACCTTAGGTGTTCCCGTTTTCACCCCGGTTCCTGCTTTGGTCCCTGTTACTGTTTTCGTTCCTGTGGTCGTTTTCGTTCCTGTTACTGTTTTCGTTCCGGTTGTTGTTTTTGTCCCTGTCACTGTCTTCGTTCCTGTCACTGTTTTTGTCCCTGTCACTGTCTTCGTTCCTGTCACTGTTTTTGTCCCTGTTCCTGTAGTCTTTTCAGTAGACCCTACTTTCGTTTTTGTGTCTTTTGCGCCAATGGGCTCTTTGCCATGATGGAGATCTCCGCCATGATGAACATCTCCGCCATGGTGGAGATCCGTATGATGAAATTCTGAGGCCTTATGAAACTCTCTTCCACCCCAATGATGCAGGGCGTGGTCTCTGTACCAAGGCTGTCTGTTCCAGTAGTGATTACGACCCCAGTCCCTCCAGTGGCCACGGAACTCACCGTAGTGTATGCGATGATATCCTGGCGGCAGTCCGAGGATATAGTCAGGTGGGATAACCCCGACAGCCGCGGGGATAAGAGGCGTCTCGACAAAACCCCAGGGTCCGTTGTAGATGCTGGACCTGAACCAGTGCCCCTCGTGGAAGCGGAACCAAGCGCCATCGAAAAAATAAAGACCTGGCGTGTTCGGGACCAAATAGACATCGCTTTCTTCACTGGGAACCACCACGACATCGGGCGGTGCTGGAAATGCCAGAGGCGGGGGAGGGGGAACGTTTATGCTAACGCTCACCTGGGCCCTACCGACCACTGCCATGCCAACGACAAAAAAAAGACAGACCATAAGTAACGAGGGTCGCTTCATGAGATGTTCCTCCTTTAGTGTAGTTTTTAGAGTGAAAGACCCACCTCTAAGAAAGTCAGACGGTCACTCATAGCACTCTATGACTTCCTTTGGCTCCAGCCCTTCTTGTTTCTACCAGAAAACAGATTTAATGCATTTTGGATGCCAGACGACGAACCATTGTAATCCATTGTTTCTTAAAAAGTTTTTCAAAGATTCTTCACCCTTGTCAGGGTAAAACGCACTATTTTGTCACATGGGTGACGAATTTTTGACCATACCTTACTGCTGATTTGCGAGTTGAATTTTTGTATTCAATACAACGATTCCCGCCATCATCTGCTTTGTTTCTTGTTGCTGGGCTATGACTGCCTTAAGTGTATACCTGGCCTTCGGCATTCTGCCATCGGGCTATTACTCCTTCAGTATAACGTTCGCATCCACGGCCACAGGAATTCCTTTGCTGACCACTAAAGGATTGATGTCGATCTGCTCGATCCCTGGATAGGTAATGCCGACATTGCCCAACCTCACAAGGATATCCGCCAGGGTATCTTTCTCGAGAGGCGCCATCCCCCGGAAGCCTTGCAACAGGCGCTTGCCGCGAATCCGGCCGATGAGTTTCAACGCCCACTCCCTGTCCAGGGGTGCCATGGCAAACACCACATCCGGCTCAAGTTCTGAAAAGATTCCTCCCAGGCCGAACATCACGCAGGGCCCGAATTGATTGTCCCGGATGAAGCCGGCGATCAGTTCATAGTCTGATTTGACCTCTTTCTGGATCAGGATTCTGCCACGAGGGCCGACTTTTTCACGAAGATCATGATACGCCGACTCCAAAAGGGTTTTGTCCATGATTCCCAAATGTACCAGCCCATGTTCGGTCTTGTGCACCTCGCCGGGCATCAGTCCCTTTAAAACAACGGGCAAGCCCATTTGCCGGGCAGCCTTCCACGCCCCGCTGAGGCTTCGGACCAGTCTTTCTTCCACCACCGGAATCCCCCAGCCGGAAAGGAATTTTTTGCTGTCAAATTCATCCCATATTTTTTCACCGGAAGGGAAGGGCGGTTTTTCAGGAAAGTCCGGTGAGGGGGGTACAGCGTTCACATGAACGGTCCTCAAGCTGAGTTTATGCGCTCTGAAACGAGATGCCGCCGCCAAACACTCGGCTATCCTGGGGACATCATCATGCACGGGTATGCCGAGGGCCCGGGCCTTCTGACGGAATCGCTCGCATCCTTCCCGGCGCCCCATCAGCCAGAAAAAGACCGCCTTTTCAGACCGGTCCGCTTTTTTCTTCAAGGCATCGAGATCCAGAATCCTTTCATCCAGCCCCGCTACAAAATGGATGAGGAGCACATCCGTATTGGCGTCTTCCAGCACGGCAGAAATGGTGTGATCGAAGACGACATCCCGGCCGTGTAATCCCACCGAAGGGAAAAGGTCTATGGGATTCGCGACAGGCATCCAGACAGGAAAGACCTCGCCGACCGCTTTTTGCGTCTGTTCTGAGAGCTGAGCCACAGGAACGTCATGGCTTTCGAGTGCATCGCAGGCGAGAACGCCTGCGCCGCCGCTCAGGCTAAGGACGGCTGTGCGACAGGGCGGGTTGACATGGGGGATCATGGCCAGGGTGTTCGCCAGATCCATCATTTGATAGATGCTATCGGCCAGGGTGACCCCTTCCATTTTCAAAACGCTATTTAACAGGCGCGAGTTCCCTGAAAGGCTGTACGTATGGCTCTTGGCTGCCAAGGCTCCGGCTATGCTTTTGCCTCCTTTCAACAGGACGATGGGTTTAACCGAGTTTCCCGCTATTTGAGCAAAGAGCCTGCCGCGGGGAATGGACTCTAAGTACAAGGCGATCACCTCTGTGTCCGAGTCCTTCAGCAGGTATTCGAGGATATCACACTCGTCCACATCCGCTCGATTCCCGATGGAACAAGCCTTCGCGATACCAATGCCCCTTCGGCCCAACTCTGCAAGAAAAATGGCTGACATCATTCCGCTCTGTACGATCAGAGAGATCCGGCCGGGAAGCAGGCCTTCCTCACGCACACCCGGATGCATAAAAGTGAAAAAGTGTTTTTGATGAATATCAACGAGCCCCATGCAGTTCGGCCCCCAAATTCGCATGCCGCTTCGTTTTGCGACAGCGACACACTGGTCCTGCAATGCGAGACCCTCTTCTCCGGTCTCGGCGAACCCCGCGCTTTCGATGATTACACTTCGGATGCCTTTGACGGCGCATGCCTCCAGCACGGAGGGGACGGATGAGGCAGGCACCAGGACGATTGCCAGGTCAATCGGGTGAGGAATGTCTTCCAGAGAGGGGAAACAGGGCAGGCCTTCAATTTCCTTGTAGTTGGGATTTACCGGATAAACCGCTCCTTGGAATCCGAGACGCAGATTTCCGACCACGTAGTTTCCTATATTACGGTTGCTGGCTCCGATCACTGCGATCGAGCCGGGGTGGAAAAAGGTATCCATATCCATGGTCGAGAATCCTATTTGGTCTTCGGCGTGGTCGCCGCGGTCTTTTCAAAGACCTGCCTGGCGATCTCCAGTCCCTCGAGGCAAACAGGCATGCCACCGTAGGTGGACATCTGGAGGATCACCTCAGCCACTTCTGCCTTGGTGGCGCCGGTCCGGATTGCGGCGATGATGTGGCTCTTCAGTTCGTTGGCACGATTCAAAACACACAGTGCAGCCACTGCGCAGAGTTCCCGTTCCCTCTGCGTCAGTACATCGCGGGCGTAGAGATTGCCGAACACGTGATCGATGATCTTGGCCGGTATATCAAAGTAAGCGAGCAGCTCTCTCATCAGACGAGTCCGCGTCTCGCCAACGAGTTTTTTGGCGACGTCAACGGGGTCGTCACCCAGACGGATATTCGAAGCGATGGCCATGGTTGTCTCCTTTCCTTTCATTGTATCAGGATCATGTTTGGAGCCGGGGATGCAATCCCCTCCGTCAATTTCTATCCTCTCTCTCCGATTTTTTCAACTCCTCTCACCATGCGCTGTAAGAGGTGTCACCCATTCCGAGGCACCTGTCAAGAGAAAGAAAATCCTTGTAGAGGAGGAGAAGATACCTGCGGGACAAAAGCAGTTACAGGGGTGACCTCCGATGAAGATATTGGTATGCGGAGACATGATTGCCGAAGCGCAAGTCAAACCGGGACGAAATCCGCAGCTCGGACCTCTTTGAGCCGGAGCGCCTCCGTGGGACAGGAGACGGCGCAAACGCCGCAGCCCATGCATTTTCCCGGATCCACTGAAGCCAGATCATTCTTCACCGCAATGGCGTCGAAGAAGCAACGCTCCAGGCAAGTTTCACAACCCGTGCACAAATCGGGATCAACGACGGCCTCGAAGCGGCTGGGGGCAACCCATTTTTTCGGTCCCGCCGTGATGGTCCAGTTGAGGCAACAGTCCTTGCAGCAGTTACAGATGACATGGCCTACGACCTGGTGATTATCAACGACATGAACGAGCCCCTCTTTCTCGGACATCTTGACTATTTCAATGGCCTCACCTTTGGACAAAGCTCTTCCCGTACCTCTCTCCAGGCTGTATTCGGCCGCGCGATCCACCTGTATGCAGACTTCCAGTGGTTTCCCGCAGGCGCCGTCGATCACGCGACATGAGCATTTCACGAGTGAAAGGGTTTCGGCGTTCTCGATGATCGTGACCACATCATCGTAGGCGAGGATACGCGATTCCGGCTCGATGGTTTCGTTCACGGGAATCACGCGCACGACGGAGCCAGGAAGGAAATCCATTATTTTCTGACCATATTCCCGCCATTCCGTCTCCATATATTCTTTCCACAGATCCAGCACCTCCCTCGATAAGCCGATGGTAACAGCAGTGGCATCGTGCATTTGGGGAATGCTTTTCACACGATAGTACTTCATCTGCTCGCCCTTTTTCGTTTTGAATATAAGTCCCTTTTTAAATAAGGGTTCCATCATGGCCCTGATCGTTTCCGGAGGGAGTCCCGTTTTCTGGCCGAGTTCCTCCACTGTTGCCGGCGGCGCCGCCGCAAGCAGAACCTTCGCCTCATCATCCTTGACAAGGGCCCCAAAAATCTTCTGAATCAGGAGAGATTCCACTGCACCCACTGCCTCCGCCAGCTGCCGACAAAGTATCTTATCCGCCATTTCTTGTGTGCTCCTCCTTTCTCTCTGTTTTAGCTAAGTATCAAAAATAAAAACCTGTGTGTCAAGGGCAAGCCGTGACGTGTGCGTATTGCCTCACTCTGCCGTGAAAACTCGCCGAGATCGGGCAGGGGTGTCAAATAAAATCTTATAGCGGATACCTCAGCTTGTCCCCCAACTATAGGAATGTCTTGAAGGTCGAAAGGACGGTACTATCACGAAGAGAAGTTGCCTTTGCCCATTAGAACTTCGGATCATCCGCTTGATAAGATTTTCAGAGACATTCCTGCTCGATCGGAAGATATGATCCATGGTTCAGTGAGGCATTACTGCTGATGATATGGTGAGGCTTTGAAATATCCTCGTAATGGTATTAAGATGGCATAAGACAGCCGAATCGATTTGAGGGGACAGAGGCATGCACGAGCTTCCCATCACCGAGAGTATTCTGAAGATTGTACTGAAACATGCTGAAGGGAATAGAGTCCAGAAGGTAATAGCCATTCACCTGCAGGTCGGCAAGCTCAGCGACCTCGAAGACGATTGGATTCAGCGTTATTTCGATTACCTTAGCAAGGGCACGGTAGCGGAGGGGGCAAAGCTCAAAATCGAAAGGACGCCTGTCATGATGCGGTGTAATGGCTGTTCCGCATCCTATGAAACCGATATTGCAAGAATGGGCGATCTTGTCTGTCCTGCCTGCGGTGAAAAAGGTGGCACGATCCTTTCAGGAAGAGAATATACGGTCAAAGAGATGGAGGTGCTGTAGTGGAGGAGATCAGACTCATAGAAGTGAAGGAGGAGATCCTTTCCGACAATATCAAACAGGCAGAGGAGGTGCGGGAACGCCTCCGGAAGACAAAGACGATGCTTTTGAATCTCATGTCCTCGCCCGGTTCAGGCAAGACCAGCCTCATTCTCCAAACGATCGAAGGCCTGGGAGGTGACTTACGGCTTGGCGTGATCGAAGCGGATATTGAGTCGACCGTTGATGCGGAAAAGGTTGCTGCCCGGGGAATACGGGCCATTCAGCTCAGAACAGGGGGATTCTGCCATCTCGACGCAGCCATGGTCACCCAGGGCATTGACGCTATGGACGTGAGCGAGTTGGATCTGGTCATCATCGAAAATGTGGGAAACCTGGTCTGTCCTGCTGAATTCGATACGGGAGCCTACAAAAACGTGATGATCCTGAGCGTTCCCGAGGGGGACGACAAGCCCCTTAAGTATCCCCTCATGTTCTCCGTATGCGATCTTCTGCTGGTCAATAAAATCGATTATCTGTCCCTCAGCGATTTTGATATGGCGGCATTGCGGAAGCGGGTCCTGGCGCTTAACCCCCGTATCATCATCCTGGAGGTGTCCTGTAAGACCGGTGCAGGAATCGAGAGCTGGATCGACTGGCTAAAGGCGGAAGTGGCAGCCTTCAAGCATCTGAAGTAGTTGCCGCAGGAAGGCTCGGATTCTTATTTTTTGGCTTTATGGAAGACTCACACCTCGAACAATTCCACCCATCGTCAAATCTCAAAGCAACCTAACCGGCTATTTCTCAGTAAGAAGTCGCCTTAGCATTACAGGCAACTGCTGGAGCCTCTTCTTTCAATAGGTTCATAGAGAAAGGACAATTTTGGTACATGAGTAGGTCCAGTCCCGAAGAAATAATCTTAAAAAGTGCTGAAGTTTTGGATGGTTATATATTTTTCGAGGAACTGGCATCGTCTTTGCTTCAACACAAAAAGGATCACAAGAGACGAACCGGTTGGCATGTCTTGATTCAGACGCCAACTCTTCGAATATGTAAAACGGTGAAGATTTATGTGTTGAGGCTCGGGCGGTTTGAGTCTTCGGTCAAGTCGCACGGGCCGGGTGTATTCGCAGGCGTTGGCTTTGGTGGTGAACGTGGCGTGGACATATGAAAGGGGAGAAACTCATGGAACAATTCAAACAATTCATTCTGCGACATTTTGAAAAAATTTTGGTTGCCGTGATCCTTATCGCTGCCTTGATCGGCACCTACGTCGTTGAAGAAAAGTTTATCATCCTGAACTTTTATTATCTTCCCGTGCTTACGGCAGGGTATTTTCTTGGGCGCCGGATGGGCGTCCTCGCTTCGGTCTTCTCCATTCTTGCCGTGCTGATCTGCGTCTTGGTCTTTCCGAGGCGTTTTCTCGGTGACAAGGAAATTCTGACAGGCGTGGCACAACTTTCCTCCTGGGGCGGGTTCCTCATTTTGGTCAGTTTCACCGTTGGGACTCTGTACGAAAAAAACGAACGGCGGGTCAAAGAATTGAAAAATGCGTATATCGGTGTCTTAGAAATCCTCTCGAAGTACCTCGAATCAACGGATCGCTACACAAAGGGTCATTCGGTCCGGGTCTCGGAGTTGGCGACGCAGATTGCGATTGCCATGGAGTTGCCCCGGGCGGAGGTTGAAAACATCCGCGTCTCGGGTTTACTGCATGACATTGGAAAGATCGAAATCAGCAGCGAGATCTTGAGCAAGGCCGCCGAATTGAGCACGGAGGAAAAGGAGCTGATGGATTTGCATGCCGTCAAAGGCGCCTATATCCTTACTGCGGTAGGGTCTGTTCTTAAAGAGGTTGTGCCCATTGTGGTCGCTCACCACAAGTATTTTGCGGACACGCTTGAGAATAATAACGGAGTCACCCAGAAGATACCGTTGGGAGCTCGCGTAATCGCGGTAGCAGATGCCTATGATGCGATGACAACGGACCGTCCTTACCGCAAAGGCATGCCGCCCTGGGAGGCTTTTCAGGAGATCGTAGCCAAAACAGGCAAACAATTCGATCCCGGAGTGGTTGACGCGTTTAAGCGGGTCGTCAGCGAAAAGTTAGAGAGAGGATAGAAAGAAGGAGAGGGAGTTCGTCAAGGCGCATCCGGTTGAAAGACGGATGTCTGTTCTTTATGATTCAATCTCAACAGGATCTCGAGAAAGAAATATTGAATTCGGCAGGAAATAGACTGCACAGGCGCCCCGAAAATTTTCCTCGTTCCTCCTGTTGACAATCTTCTCTCCTTCTTTTTAATATCAAACGATGCCCTTTTTCCTTCTCTTTCTGATTCTTCTTATTTCGACCCCCTGCTTCAGCCAGTCGCTTGACGGCCGGCACGTGCCCGGGAACTCCCGTCCTGCGGGCGAGGAGCTTCAACCCTCTGATCAGGTCTGGGAAGTCGGTGATCGGCGGTGGACGGTTGAAGAAGAGCATCGGTTTGAAAAATGGGTGGATGAGACGATTACGGAAGATTTTTTCGTTCGTTACAGGATCCCCGCGGATTGTGCGGATGCGGTCTATGCAATCCGATGGATCTATGCCCGGATCGCCCATCTCCCCGCTGCGGCTACCACAACGGACGGGAAACTCATCGGCCACTGGTCCACGGAGTGGAAGCACCTTCCGACCGACCCGGAGTGGCACAGGGACGTGCGTTTTCGCGCTTGCCTACTCTACGTCCTTCAGAAGACGTGGACGGGAACCCTCCCCCTCGATACCTACCCTGTCCGTATTTCTGCCGATTCGATCAGACCGGGAACGCTATTTTTGGTAAGAGAATCCCATGCCGGGATGATCGGCCATGTCTTCCTCGACGGGAGCCAAGCCCATCCGCTTCAGACTTGGGAGTCGGCGCTTCCCGTGAAGGTTCAAAAACTGAGCCCGGGGTATTTCTTTTCAGCGAGGCCCGAATTCAAAGCCCGCTCCGGTCTCGTGAAATTCCGATGGCCTGTCTCTGAAAACGGGGAATGGAAATATCTCCCTTTCGAAGAACACCCCTTCTATTCCGAAGAGCAATATGCCCCTGGTTTTTGTGATGGCTATGCCGACTTCGTCGAGGCCGTGGCCAAAAGGATTGACCCCACCCACTATGCCCCCGCGGAGAAGATGGCAAAAGTTATGGAAACGGCCACTCGTCTTCTCAGGGAGAGGGTTCCCATTGTTCTGGCAGGCTACCAACAATGTCGCAATGGAGGCTGTCCGGAGGCTTCGGAATTGTGGGAGGTCTACAGTACCCAGGGCCGTGACGGAATGATCATCTCCCTGATGGACCATCTTTCACAGATCATCGAATCGAACCATCTGGACCATGAGATGGTGAAAGGGATGATGGAGGCTATTCCAATCGCTATCTCAGAGAATCGTTCGGTCACACTTTATCATATTTATCAGAACCATCTCTGGTTTTCCCCTCATCCGGAGGACTCGATCGAAGCCCGTTGGGGGTTGGAGAAGTGTGAGATGATCCACGCACAGACCCGCACAACCAAGAATTCCATTGCATTCATTGAGAGGACTTATCGAAAGAAGGATCCCAACTATGCCGACTTCTCGATTCAACAACAACAGCTGCTCTTGGGAAGGCTCAACGAGGAGTGGAGCAAGTCCGAATGCGGGGAGCCGCCTCCCA
>Ga0326728_10018632_pt1 | contig 13645 bp, 11 predicted proteins | sample MB3enrmetagenome_FD_207602 | JGI IMG/M metagenome (GOLD analysis project Ga0326728, IMG submission 207602) | Lab enriched peat soil microbial communities from McLean, Ithaca, NY, United States - MB31MN | ecosystem: Environmental > Terrestrial > Soil > Wetlands > Peat | place: USA: New York... | reverse complement strand
AAACGGGGACGAGCTAACTCCTTGTCCGTGTTCATGCTACCAGTGTACCAGAGCCCAGATATTTAAGCTATGTAAAGTTTGTAAAATTCTGCATGTTTTAATTTTTTCACACGTTCCTGACACCCTTCTCCCTGTGACACCCTTCTCCCCTGACACCCTTCTCCCCCTCAGAGCAGCGTTCGAGCGTGGCATAAGGAATATCAACCGGCTGCGGTCTGACCGCACCATGTGCCAAACGTTGCGATTGAACTGGTAAGCTTCGAAAAAGGCCCGCCTCTCAAGCCGCTGGGGTAGGGTTGGAGAAGGCCCCAAAGATCATTTTGATGCCGAGCCTTCCTTCAACAAATCGAGGACCTGGTCGAGTCTCAGGGATTTGTCGCTTATTGACGCGCGTCCTGTCGGATTGATGTAGATTTCGTCACCGTCAGAATAGAAACCCGCATGTCCGTCGCGGAGTGGGTCCGCATGAATGTGACAAGCAGCAGCAATGATTTCCAGCGAATACTGGTATTCCTCGTCATATTGGGGGTCAAACTCTTTCCGAGGAGTAAAGCGGTAACTCCCACCCGTGCCGATACACCCGTTTCGCATTTGCTCGATGGGGACATAGACTCCCATTGCTGCATAGCAGTTCTCTTCTGCGCCGGCGATAATGAAAAGGATTCGGAGAGCCCGCCTTTCGTCCACCGACAACCCCAAGCGCGTTATCTGTTTTCTGCCATCGTCCGCCTTATTTGCCAAGGGAGGAGGGGTGGTCACACTCTGGGGAGTTTTGTCCTTAGTTGCGTCGCCCTCTGGAGGGGGCGACTTGGCCTCAGCGGCCGATTTCTCTTCTGCCGTGGGATTGTGGGCGCTCTCCGGGCCCCCGCCCTTTCCCGGAAGATCGTCGTTTGTGAGGACCTTCAACGGTTTGGCTTGATCCTTTTTGGCTTGATCCTTCTTACGCTCGCGCTCCTGGCGCGCAATGTCAGCCAGGGATTGGTTGGTCTCCTGGGCTGCAAGGCTTGAAATCACCAGGAAAAGGGAAAGAAATAGGAACGCCCCGCCAAGAACCCTTTTCACGATGCACCAGCCTTTCAGGGGTAGCTGGAATTTTCGATTTGAACTTCCGCAATTATAAGCTAGCCGCCTCCTCCTTGTCAAGCTCGGGTCCACAGCCGATATGGTCCGTGTTGACCATCACGACCGACGACCTTAAGTCCGCTATTCAATGATGACCTGCCATGTGGCCCCGCAATAATAGCCGGGGGCACCGTTTTCGGCTGGGCGTGCTGTGCTGAGGAGTCCCTTAGTGCTTCCGTCTACATGCGAATTCTCTGAGTACCCCCACAAACCCAACCCATGCATTTTCCCCGTCCTTCAGGCGGGCAGTCGGGTTCAAGGGAAAGGCATGGGTGGAGTTCGTATTCTGGCAGCGAGAATCGAGATCGGATTCGGTGTCACAGAGTTGCCTATAGGCGGGTTACTGGCGGGCTGAAAAGTACAGATTTCGAAAGTCGCGAATGCAGATTGTGGTCAAACTTAGTACCTTCCGGTCGAATCCTCCAAAATCCCCACACCCCTCAAAGCCTCATGGATGGCTCATGAAAGCATGATGAGCCCACAGCTCAAGCTGCCCGCTTGATTGTCTGTCCATCGTTCTAACCCGTCCGAAGTGTCTCGCGCACAGGTTCATCGCTCAGCTTCTGGGTAACTTCCATATGAGAGCCTCAGTGCTCATTGCGTGTGGAGCAACGCGCAATGCGCGATGGCTGGGCGCGCTCACATCCAAAACAAGGGGAGGCTTATGCCCGAACAAAAAGTGGAACGAAAGTTTGAACTGGAAAACCGGAAAACCGGGGAAAACCCAAAACAAGGGGAGGCTTATGCCCGAACAAAAAGTGGAACGAAAGTTTGAACTGGAAAACCGGAAAACCGGGGAAAACCCAAAACAAGGGGAGGCTTATGCCCGAACAAAAAGTGGAACGAAAGTTTGAACTGAAAACCGGGGACAGTCCACTCGTTACACTGGTTTTTCGAGCTCATGAAAACATGGAAACCGGGGACAGTCCACCCGTTACACGGGTTTTTCGAGCTCATGAAAACATGTATAACGAGTGGACTGTCCCCGCTTTTCCGCTTTTCGTCCGCTTTTCATTCCGACCCGCTAGCCAGAACGGTCACCCTCCGATTCGACGTCCCATACCTTAGGGTTTTCCATCAGCTACTGTACCCTCGGTTTAATCGTCATGTGGCATCACGGCGACCTGGTCGGTTCGGCCGCCGGGCGAACCCCACGAGTATGAGAACGACGCCTACCAGCATGCACCCGATGGCGGGCACAGTTACAAAGAACAGGGTGGTTATCATGTAGCCTTCGTAATATTCGGGGTCCACTCCAACCATCAGTCGGGGGTTTCCGGCATCCAACAGAGTGCCGTCGACCAAGATGTCGACTTCGAGCATGTATCGCCGACCCCCTTTCGCCCGAAATGAGCCTATGTCCCGATCGATTCCTTCTTCGAACCAGCCGCCGCCCCGATTCTCATCGGAAGAGCCCCGCGCCACGACGACGCTGCCGCTGCGGACCGTCCATGACGCCTTCAAAACTGGGCGAACGTCCTTGCACCTCTCCGGGTGGATGTCCTCGACCCCCAGCAGGCAATTCAGTGTTTCCTTCTGCACCACCACGTAAATGTTGTACAGGGCGTCTAGATTTACCTCGAACTCCGGCGTGCGGACATGGCCCACGCGCATCGCGATTGGCATCCCGACGGGGAACCAGGTGCGCGTCGATGACCAGGCGTACCGCGCTGCGATGGTCGCAAGTCCGACGGAGACCAAAATCATTCCCGCCTTGGCCCAGGCGGGAATGCGCAATGCGGCTTCATCTTCGTGCCCAGCCTGGATGGACAGCAGCGCGCGCTTGCGGTACGCCACTCCGCAAAGCGCGATGCCGCCGAGGAACCCGCTCGCGTATGAGGCGGCGTGCGCCCATGAATCCGCCAGGAATCTCCGATGAATGGCTTGGGGCAGGAGCGCGGCAACGCTCTGGTCCAACCGTCCCCAGAAGAACCCCGCGAGCCCCGAGGCGAGCGCGATGAGGCTCATCGCCAAAAGCAGTATTCCAATTGGCCTGGCCAAATCGCGAACGCTGAGCTTCGGGCGGGAGCCAGCTCGTGCCGCGACGGCGAGCGGGATGCCAAGCAACGCCCCCATCCACCAAGTGGCGATGACGCCCCAGCCGAGCGCTAGGAGCGTCGGAGAACCGGTGTGGAACACTGGCGGATGAAAGACCGTGAAGTATTCGACGCAGATCCTTGCGGTCACCTGGTCATGCGCGATGCCGTACAGGATGGCCGCAACTACGCACGCGGCGACAATCTTCAGTGATTGCATTGGGGAGGGATTCTACACCGGTTCAGCCGCACGGGGGCGAAATAACTCATTGCTGAAGAATGCCTCCACAGGCTCTCCATCCCGCCCGGCACCATGAGCGCATACCTAACTGCATCCCAGCCCACTTCCACCTTACCTTTGTACGGCCTTTGGGGAAGGAATCGCATGCCCGTTAGGAGTCTCCTTGCAGCCAGGGAGGTCTGGGCCTGGGTTCTCAATTACGCACGATTGCCGAAAGCACACCAAGAAGCGACTCCGCGACGCTGGGCTTCTCTAAGTCGGGACGGGTTGCCGCCATCTTTCCGAACTGCTATCGTGAACCTGGGGACAGACGGAACGTTACACAGGTTTATTATGTCCATGCTGTGCCTGGGGCCAACCGGTGAAAAAGGTCAGGTACGCTTTTCCCGCAGCGCCAAAGTGGTTCCTGGCACCATTCCGCCCCTGGCACCATTCCGCCCCCAAGGCCAACCGCTGTTCAATGAACTTGTCAGCTGCCCGGTCCAGGCGTGGTTTGGAGGGAGTTTGACTCATATTTTACGTTTGCAGGTTGTAGTGAACTTCGCTTCGTTATGCAAACGGAATAAATCCTGGATCATCGGGGTTGAAGTAGAGGGAAATGGAACCCGGGGACGGAACGTTACACAGGTTTATTATGTCCATGCCGTGCCTGGGGCCATCCGAAAGCGAAAAAATAATCTCTGATGCGTTCCGTCTGACCCCATACTCCCTGATGATTGAGGCGGTCACGTCCGCTCGATAAGGACGACCCCGGCCCGCTGCCCTTGATATCATTTAGGATACAGTGATATCATTGAGTCGGACAGAGGGGGTGCGAGAATGCCGGCTATTGTGGTGCGGAACATTGGGGCGGAAACGCATCGGGCGCTGCGGGCGCGAGCGAAGCGGCACGGACGGAGCACGGAGGCGGAAATTCGCGCGATTCTTGACGGGGCGGTCAAGCCTGCCACGCGCGTCAGGCTGGGCTCCGCCCTGGCGGCTCTCGCCCAGCCCCTGGGCGGCCTCGAACTCAAGATCCAGCGCGACAAAACCCCCGCCGCCCCGGCGGACCTCCGATGATCCTGCTCGACACCAACGTTGTTTCTGAGCCCTTGCTGCCCCGGCCCGACCGCAGGGTGCTGGGCTGGCTCGATGCCCAAGCGGCTGAGACCCTCTATCTTTCCACCGTAAGCCTGGCCGAACTTCTGTTCGGCGTCGAGAACCTTCCCGCCGGCCAACGCCGCAAGCCGTTTTCCCTCCAGGAAAAGATCATGGCCTTGTTCGGGGAGCGCATCGTTCCCTTCGATCTCGCCGCCGCAAAGGCCTATGCGAAAATCGTCGTTCGTGCCCGCCGCCAGGGCCATCCCATCAGCGTGGCCGATGCCCAAATCGCGGCGATAGCCGCAGCTCGCCGGTTCAGCGTGGCGACCCGCCGCGAAGCCCCGTTTCATGCTGCCGGCGTTCCCGTCATCAACCCGTGGATGGCAGGGGACGCACAGTAGCGCGTCAACCCCGGCGAACCTGGGGACGGAACGTTACACAGGTTTATTATGTCCATGCCGTGCCTGGGGCCATCCGAAAGCGGAAAAAATAATCTCTACAGCGTTTCGTCTGACCCCATCCTCCCTGATTGCTGATTTTGCCGGATGGGAAGCCCGCAGAGTGATATAATAGCCACATAGGGATACGACCCATGGTGACGATTACATTCCCGGACCGCGAGACTGAATAGAGGGCGCTGGCCTTTTTGCTCGGACGCTTTTCCGGCCGGGTCCTTCGTTCGGGGGAGCATTTGGTTCCCGAATCCGCTTTGGAAGCGCTCGCCGACCAGAACATCCCATTTAAAGTCGAGGGCAAAACCACCTATGAGCAGCAACTGGCGGCGATTCGAGGTGCTGCTCCCTCTCCAGTTCAATGATGGGCGGGATGTGCCCGCTGAGTGGCTTGCAGAAGCCGTCTTGGAAGTTGTCGACCACTTCGGCGCTGCCAGTTACGAGACCCAGAAGTTGGAGGGCCACTGGCGCCACGGCGGTGTGATCTACCGAGACAATCTGGTGCGGCTGGTGGTGGACGTGCCTGATACGTCGCCGAGCCGCGAGTGGATGAAGGATTTCAAAGTCCGCTGGAAAACGCGCCTCCAACAGCTTGAACTCTGGATGGTAAGTTATCTCATTGAGGTTGAATAGAAACAGCCGCACTCGATTTCCTCAACAACCGGCTCCTTTCAGGGAATAACTTGTACTCCTGCCACCGGCGGCCTCTTTGACCAGAACGCCCTTTTCGATCAGGGATTGGATGTCACGGAGGGCCGTGTCATGCGAGCACTTTCCGATCTTCGCCCACTTTGTGGAAGTGAGCTTTCCCTCCAATCCATCGAGCATGCTATTGAGGACCCGCCGTTGACGCTCATTGATCGCGGTGCCCCGAAGCCCCTCCCCGAAGCGCGCCTTGCGCAGGACGATGGCCAGGGTGGTTTCGGTGGCGGCCAAAGCGCGCTCCAGGCAGCCCAAAAACCACTCCATCCAGGGCGTAACGTCGAGCGTTCCTTTCTGTGTCCTTTCCAGGATGTCGTAATAAGCGTTCCTCTCCTGCCGGATTTGCGCCGACATGCTGTAAAACCGCTGCGCGCTGTTTTCTGATTTCGCCAGAAGCCAATCGGCAATCGCTCGCGCCATGCGGCCGTTGCCGTCGTCGAAGGGGTGGATGGTCACAAACCACAAGTGCGCAAGCGCCGACCGGAGAACCAAATCCGTGTTGTCGGCCTCATTCGCCCACCTTATGAACCGGGCCATCTCAATCTCGAGAAGGGCCGCCGCCGGGGCTGCATAATGAACTCTCTCCTTGCCGACCGGGCCGGAAACCACCTGCATGGGTCCATCCGCATCCTGGCGCCAAGCGCCCACCGCAATCTTGCGTAGACCGCTACGGCCGGTCGGGAATAAGGCCGCGTGCCACCCCAACAGACGCTCTTCGGTGAGGGGCTGCGCGAAGTTCTGCGTGGCGTCGAGCATCATCTCCACGACACCTTCCACATCGCGGTCCGCGGGGACAGCACCGGCGATGTCCATGCCCAACCGCCGCGCAATCGACGACCGCACCTGGTCGGCATTCAGTTTTTCACCCTCAATCTCGCTGGACTTCAGAACGTCAAGGGTCAGGGTCGCCAGTTCTGCCTCTTTCTGAAGGGAAAAGCCCAGCGCCTCCATGCGGCCCAGCAGGCGTCCCTGCAGGTGACGAACCTTGGCAAGAGGTGCGCTAAGAGCCCCCTCATTCCAATGGAAATGCAGCCATTCCGATAATTCGTGAATATAGTGTCTCATTCTACGCACCTCATGCGTAGATAATAGCACTCATTCGACGCACTGCAACCTTAAAATACGCGCGTTATGCGTATATTACCCCTCATGTTCTACGCACCGAAAATGCGGAACAGCCATATTTCAAATTTGCCGACGTCGTAGGTTCTGCCGCCTTCCACTACGGATTAGGCCTTGGGAATTAGGGTTCTGTAACCACCCCCGTCGCTGAGCGCTCCGGCCCCTCCTGAATCAGGAGGGGAGTCCACACGCCCCTGCGCCCGGCTGTCCGCCCGCCCGTGCAGTTTGTGGGGCGGAGCATCCGCCGGTTTTTCCTCTGTGCCTCCGTGCCTCCGTGGTGAAGGTTGGTCTGGGGGATGGCGTGCCCCTACGAGACGTCAAATTGGTTGCTAAAGAAAACAAGAAATTACACTATGGCAATACCGACGTGTTTGCACAGAGTGTCAAAGTCGGTTCGTGGATCAGGCGAGGTGACCTTATGGACAGTGCAGCGAACGTCGCTCTAATTCGCCGCTTTATCGAGGTGTGTGTCCGAGCTGAGCCGGAAGAGTTCGCCAGTTACTTTACCGAGGACGCGGTCTGGTGGAATGCTCCTTGGAGTCCTGTCAAAGGCCGGGAGGCCATCCGCGAAACGCTGCGCCGGGGGGCCGAGCGCATGGTGGCGTTGCCCTGGGAGATCCGGCACATTGTGGCGGAGGGCGACATCGTGATGACGGAGCGGGTGGACAACTTCCTGGTGGGAGAGACACGCGTCAGCGTTCCCTGCATGGGCGTCTTCGAGCTGCGGAGTGGAAAGATCGCCGCCTGGCGCGACTATTGGGATCTGCAACAGTTCGAGCGTCAACTCCCCGCCACTCCTTGACTTCCGAGACAACCAGCAGGCGGGCGGCGGAATCGAAGGGAAAGCGGGGGCGGTTAACGACGGGAAGGTACTCGATGATAAAAGCTTCGAATTGGGCGGCGAAGGCGACGATGGCGGTTGCATCATTGTGTTTGGCGGTCTGGGTGGCGGTGGTGGCGCGCGCTCAGGACAAAGTGCAACTGACCGGCCAGTGGAGTTACAACCAGGTCCAAAGCGACGATGCGCAGAAGAAGGTTGACGACGCGCGCCAAAACAGCAAGGCCCAGCGCAGCGGTGGAGGCGGCTACCCCGGCGGAGGCATGGGCCGCATCGGGCTGGGCATACCGGGAATTGGCGGGATTGGCGGGGGCCGCGGCGGACATGCGGGGCATGGCTCGTCCGTCAGCAGCCAGGAGTGGGACCGCCTGGCCGCCGACCCGGAATACCTGCGCATTGACCAGCGCTCTGACCAGGTGGTGGTGATCGACGACTCCCACCGCGCCCAAACGTTTTACCCCGACGGCAAGAAGCACGACGATAAGGATCCCAACGGAAATAAAATTTCCACCCAGGCTTCCTGGGAAGGGGGCGCCTTGGTCGCTGAAACCAAGCTGCCCCAAAAGCAGCACCTCACCCAAACCTTCCGCGTCAGCGACGACGGGAAGCAGCTTTACGTGATCTCGCAATTCGAAGCGCCTTCCCTCAACGGGCCGCTCAGCATCCGGCGCGTCTTCGACTTCACGAAAACCACGGCCCCGGCAAAATAGGGGGAACGGTTTCGGGCACGTGTGAAAAAATTGGTCGGAGCCGCGGATTTACACAGATCAGCACGGATAAGTCCTCTCTTTTCATCCACGCGAATCCGTGCTAATCCGTGGCCTGGCATTTTTTCACACGTTCCAGGTACCCTGTTCCTTGCGCCGGAACCCGCATGGATAAAGGTTTGGGAAAGAATCCGAAGGTTTTATCCGGCAGGTTTGAGACGGAAATCCGGGATTATTGGCAAAGCGTTGGAAAGAGCTGCGGACCATGCCGGCTAGGCCGTAACCACTACGGTCCGCACGCTGGCGAAATCCATTGTCCCCAAGCCACGCTCCTGGGCTAGCTGCAAATAGCGCAACTGGAGGGGGTCGAGGTCCCAACAGGCCTTGGCCACGTAGGCGTCGAGGGCCACGGGATCGGTTCCGGCCACCAGCGTTTTCTTGAAAACCACGTCGGCCAGGCTGCCGCCCGTGGGTCCGTTGCGGATGAGCACGCGATACGCGTCGATCAGGGTCAGGGTGGGGCGCATGGCGTCGGCCAGGTCGGCCAGGCTTTCGTGGATGCGCTGGTGCAGGCGGTTGCGCGCTCCGCCCAGAATGCCATACCAGTTCTTCATTCCCAGCGTGACGCCCGTCAGGCTATGCGACTTGGCTATCGGAAAATTGATCAGCTTGTCGGCGGCCAGGAAGGGCGCGAGCACCGGCCACTCGCCCAGAACGTCGCCGCGCAGGTCGACGGAATGAAACAGGCGCTCCTCCGGCAGCACGATTTCCGCGCCCTCGTCGCCGGCGGCGCGGGCAATCCCACTACGCTGGAAACAGCGGTGGGGCTCATTGCAGCTTACGTCGGTCACGATCACTTTCTTGGCGCCCGCTTCCAGGCACTGCCGCACCATTTCCGCCACGGCCTGGGGATTGGTGTTGGCGGCCTGCTCAGGAGTGCGGTCCCACGCAATGTTGGGCTTGATCACCACCACGTCGCCGCGCGCAATAAAGCGCCGGACGCCGCCCAACCCCTCGAGCGCCTTCCGCACCAGGGCTCGGGGGTCTTCGCCCTGCGCCACCACCATCTCCGGATAGCGGGCGTCGGCTGGCGCCGTGGAGCTCCGGGCGAGCGTGATGGGGGCTTCGTCCTCCGGCCGGCGACTGCGGCTGTTCAGCCACACCCCCGCCGCCGCCGCCGAAACGCCCAATCCTCCTAAGCGCATGATTCTTAAGAGCATTTCCCGCCGGGGCACTGGGGAAAATCGCGGATTCTCGGGGCTTTGCGGAATATCCATAATGCTCGTTGTACCGGCCTTAAAATCCATTTATCAAAATTTCATGGATTTCAATAAGTTGGCAACCATATTGCGCCGACTCCATTCAGATGAGTCAGCAAATGGGCTTCCAAAGCATCGGCGGGCAAGCGCTGAGGGCAACTTGGACGTTGCGCGCCATTTTAGCGCTCATCGGCTTCACCGCGGTCATCGCCCAAGTCGTGCTGATGCGCGAGTTACTGGTGGTCTTCTATGGCAACGAACTCGCGCTGGGCGTGATGCTGGCCAACTGGCTTCTGTGGACGGCGCTGGGCGCAAGGCTGCTCGGGCGCTGGGCCCTGCGCACCCGGCATCCGCGAAAACTCGTAGCGGGGCTTCAAATGCTGCTGGCTTTCGCACTGCCGCTCACCTTGCTGGCCGTGCGGGCCAGTAAAAGCTTTTGCCAATCGGTGCCCGGAGAAATCCTGGGGCCCGTGCCGATGTTTCTCACCTCCTGCGTGACGCTCAGTGTTTTCTGCGTAATCTCCGGCGGGCTGTTTGCGGCGGGCAGCCGGTTGTTCGCGGATATGGCGGGCGCCTCCACCGCCACGGCCACGGGCGCCGTGTATCTGCTGGAAGCGGCAGGTTCGGGAGTGGGCGGGGTGCTTGCCGGCTTGGCGCTGGTACGCCTCGCGAACCCGTTTGAGATTACCGCGCTGCTGGGTGTGCTGAATCTCCTTGCGGCTTGGGTGCTTCTCGCCCCAATCAGCGCGTGGCGGCGAGGTCTGGCCGCATGCTTTGGGCTGATGGCTGCCCTTGTCCTCATCGGCGGTTATGAACTCCAGCCCCTTTCACTCGCCCGGTTGTGGCGCGGCTATCATTTGGTGGCGACACAGAATTCCGTATATGGCAGCCTGGCCGTGGTGGAGACGGGCGCCAGCCGAAGCCTCTTCGAGAATGGTTTGATCGTGATGACCGTCCCCGACCCCTCCGCGGCCGAAGAGGCCGTGCATTTTGCTCTGCTCGAGCATCCCGAGCCTCACAGCTTGCTGCTCATCGGGGGTGGCGTGAATGGCAGCGTCGCGGAGGCGCTGGCTCATCCCAGTTTGCAGCGCGTTGACTACGTCGAACTTGACCCGATGATTTTTGAAATTGCGGCGCGATATTTCCCCACAGAGTGGGACGCGGTCCGCAAAAGTCCCTACATGCGCTTGCACGTCATGGACGGGCGGCGTTTCCTGAAGAGCACTTCGGACACTTTCGACATCATCATTGTCAATCTGCCCGACCCGCACACCGCCCAGCTCAATCGTTTTTACACGGAAGAGTTCTATCGCGAAGCCGCCGCGAAGCTCCGCCCGGGGGGCATTTTGTCGTTTCAGGTGACCTCCTCGGAAAACTACATCAGCCAGGAATTAGCCGATTTTCTCCGTTGCCTGAACCGTACTCTGCGTCAAGTGTTCCCGGAGGTCATCGCCATTCCCGGCGAGACGGTCCATTTCTTCGCGGCCACAAAGCCCGGAACGCTGACCGCCGATCCTCAGCAACTCCTGCGGCGGTTGCGAGAGCGCCGGCTGCACACCCAGTATGTGCGAGAATACTTTTTGCCCTTTCGCATGTCGCCGGACCGCATGCAAGATTTGCAACTCCAGATCGCGCCCCTGCCCACGACGCCGGTGAATCGCGATTTTTCTCCTGTAGCGTATTACTTTGACGTGGCGTTGTGGAGCGCACCCTTCCACCAGACCTACGCGCACAGTATTGAGGCGCTGGCCGGCATGAGTTTCACCCGGCTCCTCGTGGCCACCCTGGTGGCGCTCGCGGCGCTGGTCCCATTGCTGTGGATGTGGCCGGCGAGCCGCGAGGACAAGCCGGCGGCGCGCGCGCGCCGGTCAGCGGCCTTCGCGGTGGCGGTGGTGGGGTTCACGGAATTAGGTTTGGAAATCCTCCTGTTGTTGGGTTTTCAGGCTCTTTACGGGTATGTTTACCACGAGCTGACGATTCTGGTGGCGCTGTTCATGGTGGGCGTGGCGCTGGGCGGCTGGTGGGAGCTGCGCTTGCCGCTGAGCCCGAGCCGTCCTTCAAGGCGGCGTGACCTGCAACTCCTCGCGGGCCTGCAAATCCTTCTGGCGGCGGCACCGTTGCTGCTTTATGGATTATTCATTCAGCTCGGGCGAGTGAGCAGCGCGGCCGGGCAACGCGCCGCCAGTGAATTCCTGTTCCCCGCGCTGGCGCTGGTGGCGGGATTGCTGGGCGGCTTCCAATTCCTGCTCGCCAGCCGCGCCTACTTTGCGGAGGGGGAGCCGCGCGCGGCTCGGCCCGACAGCGATGGACATTCTCCCGACGACGAGAAGAGCCCCCGCTCGCCCGGCGTGCTCTATGCCCTGGACCTTGCCGGGGCCTGCGCCGGGGCTCTGGCGCTGAGCGTTCTGCTGATTCCCGTTTACGGATTTTTGCGCACAGCGGCGCTTATGGCTGCGGTAAACCTGGCCCCGGCAGTGATGGCGGCTGCGGCTGGCCGGGAACGGTAGGCCGGCCGGGGAAGTTGGGCTCAGGCGCGGAGTGTTCCCCAAAAACCAGCGCCGTAAACATAAAAATGTCGGTGTCATCGTCCTTCCAGGCTTGGCGCGGCAGGCCGGCTTTGAGGCAGGTCTCCTGGATAAACATATCGCGGTCCCAATGTTCTTCCACCGGGACCTGCGGCAGCAGGATTCCCTCGATATCTCCCTGCTTCATAATCAATCCATGCTTGCCCACCTTGATCTCTTTGATATCCAGGACGCGGCGCAGGGGTGACATGACGGAAATTTCATACTCGAGGAGCGGCAACTCCGTGGCGTTGACGGGCGTGAAGCGATTATCTTCCAGCGCCGCGTAGGCCGCCACGTCACGCACCGTTTCCGCCAGAGATTTCATCGGTGTGATGTAGCCGATGCATCCCCGCAGCTCGCCATGCTCCTTGAGGGTGACGAACGCGCCGCGAGCTTCTTCCAGGCGCGGGAAACCGGTGGAGCCCACCAGGTACATTTTTCGATCGCGAACGGCGGTCTCCACGGAACTCCGTGCAATCTTCATCAAAGCATCCCTCTCGCGGCCGGTCAGGGTGAACTCCGCGCCCTTTTTCGCGTCCGCCGGACTGGCCGGTGTAATCGCCACCGCGCCATAACCCACCACGCGAGTCTTGTCGCCCGTGGTGTCGCCGGAGTTGAGGTATTTCAGGATTCGCGCGTGGGTTGCGCCCAAGCCCTCCGCGGCGATCATGCCCGAGACGATGGGTCCTCCACCGCACGCTTCCCATGTCGCAATGCCGCGCTCCCACATGGCGAAGTTGCGCGACAGGCTGAGGTAGTCCCAATCCTCGATGGCGTGGAGCGTCTGATGGTCCACATTCACCGCGTAGTCGTAAGGGTGATAGTGCGAGAGGTCGGAACTCACCAAGATAAGCGTCTGGGCGCGCGCCTCCGGCGTCTCCGCCAGCAGCGCCTTGGCGAGAGCCCGTCCCAGCGCCCGCTCGATGTTGTAATTCTGATCGCCCATGATGATGGGCACCAGCTTGAAATCACCCAGCGTGCGTTGGAGCCAGGGCAGTTGCACTTCCAGGGAGTGCTCGGCGTTCTCGGCTTCTTTGACGTGACCGCGATCGGAGATTTTGATGGAGGAGTTCAATTTCGCCAGCTTGGCGCGAAAGTCCTTGTCCACGGGAACATTGCCCAGCGGAGTGGCGTAAGCATCGCCATCATAAATTGAGGAGAAAGGGAAATTGACATAGTGCGACGGCGCAATGATCACGACGCGCGTGTATTTCCGTCCCTTAAGCTGGGCGAAGCACGATGCCGCCACCGGGCCCGTGAACATGTACCCGGCGTGCGGGCAAACGAGCGCCACCAGAGGACCCTGCACCGGCGGCACGGTGACCTGCGCTAGGAGACCGTCAATCATCTGGGTGAGTTCTTTGGGGTCGGAGGGATAAAAACCGCCCGCCACGCCGGCGGGGCGTATCTTCTGCTCGGCGGCGCAGCCGACTTGGTGCGGAACGGCAATCATCAAGGCGAAGAGTGCGAAAAGAACTACAAGCTTGGTATGGGGAATCTTCATAGCATCACCTTTATG
>Ga0326728_10018631_pt1 | contig 13645 bp, 3 predicted proteins | sample MB3enrmetagenome_FD_207602 | JGI IMG/M metagenome (GOLD analysis project Ga0326728, IMG submission 207602) | Lab enriched peat soil microbial communities from McLean, Ithaca, NY, United States - MB31MN | ecosystem: Environmental > Terrestrial > Soil > Wetlands > Peat | place: USA: New York... | reverse complement strand
CCACAATCAGCGTGGGATTCACGCCGGGAGCAACCGGAGTGCGCACGGCGACCCTGACGATTGCCGACAATGCCGCGGGGAGTCCGCAAACGGTGGCGCTATCGGGGACGGGGACGGCGCCGTCCGTGAGCCTCAATCCGGCGGCGTTGAACTTCCCCGGGCAATTGGTGCAAAGCGCGGGGGTGCCGTTGACGTTGACGGTCGGCAACACAGGGAACGGCAATTTGGTGATTTCGACGCTGACGGTGACGGGCGCGGACATCGGGGATTTTGTAGTGACCGGTGGCCCGTTGCCGCTGACCGTGACTCCCGGCAACAGCACGGAATTGACGGTAGCCTTCACGCCGCGGGCGGCGGGAAGCCGCACGGCCACGTTGATGATTGCCGACAACGCCGGCGGAAGCCCGCAAACGGTGGCTATTTCCGGTACGGGCACGACGCCCGCGATCAGCATAAGTCCTGCTTCCGTCAGCTTTGGCAGCCAATTGTTGAATCAGGCCCAGGTTGCTGCCCAGCCGGTGACGGTCGGTAACAATGGAACCGGAAACTTGGTGATTTCCGCGCTGGCCGTCACTGGCGCCAATGCCGGGGACTTCGGCGTAACGGCCGCGGCATTGCCTATCACCGTCACTCCCGGGAACAGCACCAGCGTCAATGTGACTTTTTCGCCGACGGCCGCAGGTCTCCGGACGGCCTCCTTGAATATCAGCTCGAATGCCGGAAGCAGTCCGAACGGCGTGGCCCTCGCGGGCACGGGCACAACCACGACCGCAAGTGTCTCCCCGGCGGCGCTCAATTTGGGAAACACTGCGGTAAACTCCACCAGCGTCACGCAATATGTCTCCATAGCCAACCTTGGAGAAGCAAATCTGGTGGTTTCGAGCATAAGCATTACGGGCGCCAACGCCGCGGATTTTGCCTATAGCTTTATGGCTCTGCCCGATACCATCAGCCCCATGGGGGCGTCGTCCATTGCCATTACGTTCACGCCCTCGGCTACCGGAAGCCGCTCGGCAACTTTGACCATTACCGACAACGGCACCGGCAGCCCTCAAGTTGTCGCGTTAAGCGGTACGGGTACGCAGCCGGTCATTGGGCTGGCTCCCCCGAACATAAATTTTGGCAACCAGCAAGTTAAAGTGGCCAGCAGCCCCACGGCAGTCACGATCAGCAATTCCGGCACCGCCACTCTGGTGATCTCAGGCATTACGGTTTCAGGGACGAACGCGGCCGACTTTTCGTACGCCGGCGTGGCATTGCCGATTATGGTTGTGCCCAGCGGCACCGCGGCCGTGAATGTGAGCTTTACCCCGGCAGCCACGGGAGCGCGCTCCGCGGCCCTGGCGTTCAGCGACAATGCCGGCGGCAGCCCCCAGACCGTAACTCTGGCGGGCACGGGCATCGCGCCCGGCATAGGCATAAGTCCAGCCAGCCTCAGCTTCAGCAGTGTGCCCGTCAACACGAGCAGCACACCCACGCCCGTTGCCATAAGCAACCCGGGTACTGCGAACCTGGTGATTTCGGCACTTACCGTTACCGGCGCCAACGCGGCAGACTTCACGATTGCCGCGGGCACGCTCCCGATTACGGTCGCTCCTGGCGGCAACACGAGTATCAACGTAACGTTTACGCCCTCGGCGGTCGGCAGCAGGACGGCGTCGCTTTCCATTAGCGACAATGCAGCCGGCAGTCCGCAGACGGTTGGACTTTCCGGAACGGGCGCGAGCGCTTCCGGCATCAGTCTGAATCCGCCGAGCGTTAATTTCGGCAATCAACCGGTCGGCGCGGCCGGCGCGGCGATTCCGATTACGATAACCGACACGGGAACGGCGAGCTTGACGGTCACAAGCCTGGCGATTTCGGGCGCGAATGCCGCGGACTTCTCTTTTACGGCAGGTATGCTGCCGGCTACCGTCACTTCCGGCAACAGCATGACGGTGAATGTAATCTTCGCGCCCGGGGCCACCGGCAGCCGGGTGGCTTCGCTGAGCATTACCGACAGCGCCGCCGGCAGCCCGCAGACCGTACCGCTGAGCGGTACCGGCACGGCGCCCGTGGCGAGCATCAGTCCGGCTAGCCTTGCGTTCGGCAATCAACTGGTGAATACGGCAAGCGCGCCATTGCCGGTCACAATCAGCAACCCGGGTACCGCCAACCTGACGATTTCGCAGCTCCTCATTTCCGGCTCAAACACCGGCGACTTCGCTCTGGCGTCGGCGGCCTTGCCGATTACCGTCACTCCCGGTAACGCGGCCACCGTAACCGTAACCTTTACGCCGGCGGCAGCGGGCGCGCGTTCGGCGCAGTTGAACATCACCGACAATGCCGGCGGCAGCCCGCAAACGGTATCCCTTTCCGGCACCGGCACATCGTCAAGCGCATCGTTAAGCATGGTGACGGCGCTGGACCTGGGAAGCACGCCGTTGAATACCACCAGCGCCGCGAAACAGATTGGCATCAGCAACACGGGGGTCACCAATTTGGTGATTTCCAGCGTGGTAATTTCCGGATTGAACGCCGCGGAGTTTGCCTACACGTCGGCCCCGCTGCCGGTTACGGTGGCTCCCGGGGGCCTGACGTCGATAAGCGTAACCTTTACGCCGGCAAGCTTGGGCCTGGGTTCGGCCACGCTGACGGTCACGGACAATGCCACGGGAAGTCCCCAAAGCGTGGCCCTAACGGGCACGGGAACCGGAGCGCCGGCAATCACGCTTACGCCGCCTGCGACTTTGAACTTCGGCAATCAAAACCTGAACACCACCAGCGCCGCCAATGCGGTGACCGTTGGCAATTCCGGGACCAGCAGCCTGGTGATTTCCGGCATCTCTCTGTTGGGCGCTTATCCGGGCGATTTCGCTTACAGCGCCGGCACGCTGCCGCTGGCCGTTTCACCCGGCAGCAATATAAAGATCAATGTGACGTTTACGCCGTCGGCGGTAGGACCCCGGTCAGCGACGTTGCAACTCGTGGATAACGCCAGCGGCAGTCCGCATTCGCTGGCGCTGAGTGGGACCGGAGCCGTTCCATCGGTTGGGTTTACTCCGGGGAGTGTCAGTTTCAGCAATCAGACCGTCGGGACCACCAGCGCTCCGGCCACGCTCACCATCAACAACACCGGCGCCGGGAGCCTGCTGATTTCGAATCTGGCGCTCTCCGGTGCGAATGCCGCAGATTTTGCGGTCAGCGGCGCCACCACGCCGGTTACCGTTGCCGGGGGAAGCAGCGTTGCTCTTAGCATTACCTTTTCGCCGGCCGCCACCGGCGCGCGTTCCGCGACCCTGAGCGTAACCGACAACGCCAGCGGCAGTCCGCAGACGGTGGCGCTTACCGGAACCGGCACGCCGCCCGCTCCCGGCATCACTTTGAATCCCACGAGTATAAGTTTCGGCAATCAGCCGGTGAGCACGACCACCGCGGCGCAGCCCGTTACCATCAGCAATCCGGGCACGCAGAATTTAGTAATTTCCGCCATAGCCGTGAATGGCGCGAACGCGGCGGATTTCAGCTTCAGTTCTTCTACGCTGCCCATCACCGTGCCGCCGGGCAGCAAGACCGTCATCGAGGTGGCGTTTACGCCCGCGGCGGCAGGCAGCCGGGCGGGGACAGTGAGCATTACCGACAACGCCAGCGGCAGTCCACATACGGTGAGCCTTACGGGCACGGGAACGGTTCCCGGGATTTCCGTATTGCCGGGCTCCGTGAATTTCGGCAATGAGCCGGAGGATGTTACCAGCTCACCGGCGACCCTCACCGTGACCAATACCGGCACGGCGAATCTGGTGATTTCAAGTATTCTGCTCTCCGGGGCCAATGCCGGAGACTTTGCTTACACGTCGGCTGCCCTGCCGATTACTATCGCTGCCGGGGGCAACACCACCATTAGCGTCACCTTCACGCCGGGCGCCGCCGGCGAGCTTTCCGCCACGTTGAGCATTACGGATAATGCGAGCGGCAGCCCGCAGACGGTTGCGCTCTCCGGGTCAGGCATCGGCTCAGGCGCCAACATCAACATCACTCCAACCACGTTGACCTTCGGGAACGAGTTCACGAATACCACCAGCGCTCCGGCGAGCGTCACGATTCTCAATACGGGCACGGGGAACCTGGTAATCACGGCTCTGACCATTGGTGGCGCCAATGCCTCGGACTTCGCGCTGGTCCCACGGACGTTGCCCATTACCGTCAGTCCCGAGGGTTTAACCAGCCTTTCGGTGACGTTTACGCCGACGGCAGGCGGGGCGCGTTCCGGCGCCTTAAGCATTACGGATAACGCCAACGGCAGCCCGCACGGGGTCACTCTATCCGGGACGGGAGTGGTGCAGAACGCGGCGATAAGCATGAGTCCGGCCAGCGTCAGTTTCAACAATCAGACCGTGGGCAGCACCAGCGCTGCCGTGCCCGTCACCTTAAGCGACACCGGCAACGGCAATCTGATCATTTCAAGTTTTGCCATGACAGGCGCCAATCCCGGGGATTTTGCGGTAGCCTCGTCCGCCCTGCCGATTACCGTTACTCCCGGCAACAGCACAACGGTCTATACGACTTTCGCGCCGGCCGCTGCCGGCAGCCGGTCGGCAACGGTCAACGTTACCGACAATGCTAATGGCAGTCCGCAGACGTTCACGCTTTCCGGCACCGGCACGACGCCCTCCATCAGCATCACTCCCGCTGCCGTTGCTTTCGGCAATCAACTGGCGCTCACCACCAGCGCACCGGTGTCCGTGGTGATCGGCAATAGCGGCACGGGGAATTTGGTGATATCGAGTCTCACCATCGCGCCGGCGGCGGTACAGTTCCAGTTCACCTCAAACACCCTGCCCATTACCGTTGCTCCGGGCCAGAACACGACGGTCAACGTAACATTTTCTCCGACTGCGTTGGGCGCGTATTCCACTTCGCTGGTGATCGCCACGAATGCCGCCGGCAGTCCGCAGTCGGTTCCACTTTCCGGCTCCGGAACCGCCCCTGCCGTCACCACGACTCCGGCGAGCCTGAGCTTTGGCAGCCAACTGGTAGCGGCTCCCAGTGCGGCAACCCCGGTTACGGTCACGAACAGCGGCACCGCCAACCTTGTGATCTCGAACTTTTCGATTACGGGAACCAACGCCGCGGACTTCGCCTATACGGCGGGGACGCTGCCTTTGACCGTTACTCCCGGCAACAGCGTTACGGTGAATGTAACGTTTACGCCGGCGGCAGCGGGCAGCCGGTCGGCGTACCTGAATATCAACGACAATGCCGGCGGCAGTCCGCAAGGCGTGGCGCTCTCCGGCACGGGCACGGTTCCCGGTATCAGCATCCGTCCGGCGAACCTGAGTTTTGCCAGCCAGGCGGTGGGCACCCCCAGCGCTCCAACGCCGCTGACGTTGAGTAACAACGGCACCGCGAATCTGGTGATCGCGAATTTGGCGGTTACCGGCCAGAATGGCGGGGACTTCTCCTATTCGGCGGGGACGCTGCCTTTGACCATTGCTCCCGGCAACAACACGACGGTGAATGTGACCTTTACACCGGCGGCTAGCGGCAGCCGGACGGCGGTTCTGGACATCAGCGACAATGTCAGCGGCAGCCCGCAGGCGGTGCCGCTTTCCGGCACGGGCAGTGCCCCGGCCATCACTCTGAACCCGGCTTCCCTAAGCTTCGGTAATCAACTGGTGGGCAGCAGCAGTTCGCCGGCGACGGTCACAATCAGCAATACCGGCACGGGGAATCTGGTGATTTCGAATCTGACGGTTAGCGGAACCAATGCCGCGGATTTCAGTTTAACGGCCGGAACCTTGCCGATCACAATCGCGCCTCAGGCCAACACCACCCTTAGCTTCACCTTCACGCCGGCGGCGGCCGGCAGCCGGACGGCCTCCCTGAGCATTAGCGACAACGCCGGCGGCAGCCCGCAAACGCTGGCTTTATCCGGCACGGGGACGGCGCCAAGCGTCAGCCTGAGTTCCACGACTCTCAGCTTTGGCACGCAACTGGCCGGTTCAAGCACTCCGCTAGGCGTCATCGTCACGAACTCGGGCACCGGCAACCTGGTGATTTCCACCATCGGAATATCCGGCGCCAATGCGGCCGACTTCAGCTACAGCGCCGCGGCCACTCCGATTACCGTGACTCCCGGCGGCAATACCATCATTACCGTCACGTTTGCGCCCACGGATATGGGCAGTCTGGCCGCCACGTTGAGCTTCAGCGACAACGCCGGCGGCAGTCCGCAAACGGTGCCTTTGTCCGGAACCAGCACGGCGCCCAATGCGCAAATCAGTCCGCTCAACCTTGCGTTCGGAAACCAGTTGGTGAGTACCAGCAGCCTGGCAAGCAGCCTCGAGGTCAGCAACTCGGGCACCGCTAATTTGGTGATCTCCGGCTTGATCTTCACGGGAGCGAACGCGGGAGATTTCTCCTATACCGCGGCGACACTGCCCATCACGGTGACTCCCGGCAACCGCACCTACATCAACGTGACCTTTACGCCGGCAGCCGCCGGCAGCCGCGTGGCGGCATTAGTTATCAGCGACAATAGCCTTGGCAGCCCGGTGACGGTGCCCCTGTCGGGAACGGGCACGGCGGCGGTTATCGGGATTAGTCCGGGGAGCATTAATTTCGGCAATCAGGCGGTGGGCGCCCCCAGTACGCCGCCGGCGGCGATCACCGTGAGCAATTCGGGCACCGGCAACCTCGTGATCTCAAGCTTGACCGTTGCCGGCAACAATGCGGCTGACTTTGCCTATACCGCGGGAACACTGCCCATCACGGTGGCGCCGGGCACAACCGCAACCATCAATGTTACGTTCACGCCGGGAGCGCCCGGCGCGCGGTCCGCCGGGCTGAACATCGTCGATAATGCCGTCGGCAGCCCGCAAACCGTGGCCTTGTCGGGGGTGGGGATTGGGCCTATCGCCAGTCCCAGCCCAACCAGTGTGAACTTCGGTTCGGTGGCGGTGGGTTCGAGCAGCAGCTCATCGGCGGTTACGATCAAGAATGCGGGCAATGCCAACCTGGTGATTTCGGCCTACGCAGTTACCGGTGCGAACACCGGAGATTTCGTCTTAACCGCTCCCGCCACGCCAATTACCGTCGCGCCGGGAGCCACCACTTCCGTCAGCATAAAGTTCCAGCCCCAGGCGGGCGGCAGCCGCTCCGCGAATTTGAGCATTACCAGCAATGCGGGCGGAAGTCCGCAGTTGGTCCCCTTGTCCGGCACGGCCACCGGGACGGGAACGTTAGGAATGCCGCCGGTCACGGTCGGGGCGAACCTGGAAGTGCTGGCCACGGCAACCCTGACCTTCGCGCCATCCGCAGCTACGACGGTGACGGTTACCAGCAGCAATCCCAGCCTGGTTTTGCTCTCCACGGATGCGACGGGTACAACCGCGGGTTCAGCCAGTGTCAACGTCACGATTGCCGCGGGCGCCACCGCAGCTTTCCCCGGGTTCTTCGTGCAAGGCTTGGGCTCTTCGGGGACGGTAAGCCTGACGTTATCTTCGCCGGGATTCGCCAACGCCAGCGGAACGGTTACGTTAACTCCTTCAGGATTCTTGCTGGTCAGCCCGGCCGGCGCGGGCGTAAACTTCTCGGCGATTCTGGGATCGGGCAATACCACCCTGACGGTAGCTGCGGCGGCGCTTACTTCGTCCCTCAACGTAGTAGCGGGAGCGGCCAGGATTCGCGGCGGAATTTCGGTCACCGTGCCGGTAACCAGCGCTACGCCCTCAACGGGAACGATTGTGGGCAGCGCCGTCTTCCAGGGCGGGGACAGCACCAACAGCGGGGCAGCGTTCCAACCTAATCAGGTTGGCACCAGCGTGCTCGCCACCACGCCTCCCGCGGGTTTCAGCATGCCGGCGGCGGAGGCCCAATTGACGGCGTCGGTCGTAGCGCCGCAGATTTCGCTATATCCCACGACCGTTGGCGTCAACTTGCAAGTCCTAGGCTCGGGCCAACTGACAGTTCCAGCCCCAGCGGGGGGAACGGGAGTTCAGGTAACCATCAGCAGCACAACCCCGGGCACCGTGCTGTTGTCCACCAGCCCAGCCGCGACCGGTTCCGCAAGCATAATATTGACGGTCCCGCCGGGAGGGACGGCCTTGCCGACATTTTATGTGCAGGGCGTGGCTATTGGTTCGGGGCAGTTGCAGGCCAGCGCCAGCAACTATAGCTTCAGCACGGCTAACTTCAATGGCAGTGTGGCCATCACGCCTTCCGGATTCGTGATTTCCGGGCCCAGCGGAATTACCGGGCAAGGCATTTCGACGACTACGATATCGAGCGGCACGCTGTTGACGTTGACCGTGATGCGCCTTACCCCCTCCGGCGTTCCGGCGCAAACCGGACAAATTATGGGAGGCGCCACGGTATCGGTGAAGGTGCAAAGCGGATCACTGAATATCGGCACGATCGGCAGCAGCCCGGCGGTGTTTACCGGGGGAGAATCCAGCAGCACAACCATAGTCTTCGATCCGGCGGGGCCGGGTTCCAGCGTGCTCAGCGTGGTTCAACCCGCCGGCTTCAGCACTCCCGCCAGTGGAGGAAATCTCACCGCCACGGTGACCCAACCGCAAATCTCGTTGGCCATGTCCACGACCAGCGTGGGCGCTAACCTGCAGGTGCAGGCCTCGGGATCGCTGAACGCGTCGGCGCCTTCGGCCATGACTATAACCATCACCAGCGGCGATCCCACGAAGGTATTGCTGTCGAATTCCCCCTCCGCCGCAGGCTTCGCAAGCATCCCCGTGGCGGTTGGTTCGGGCAACGGATTGAACGGAGTCGGGTTCCCAACGTTCTATGTGCAGGCCCTGCAGCCTGCCGGCAGCGTCGTCCTGACGGCTTCAGTTCCCAGCGGCTGGGCCTCGGGCACAATCACCGTGAATCTGACTCCTTCCGGCTTTGTGCTTATCGGCCCGAACGGGACGGGGCAGGATTTTGGGACAGTTTGCGAATCCACTTCATGCTCCAGCACGTCGTTGATGGTGCAGGCAATGCAACTCAATCCGAGCACGCTCGCTCCGCAAACGGCAGAGGCAGTGGCGGGCGGCTCGACGGTGAATGTGCCGATCGGCGACTCTGTCCCTGCGTTTGGAACGATTTCGGGCAGCCCGGCGGTCATCGCGGGCGGCGCCTCGAGCAATTTGATCGTGTTCCAACCGGTCAGCACGGGAACGACCCAGCTTTCGGTGACGACCCCCGGCGGCTTCAGCACCCCGTCCACCGGATCGTCGCTGAACGTCACGGTGAATTGAGAACGGCAGGCGGGAAGGACTGATGCAAGCCCAACCTTTTGCCCAAGCCATAGCCTTATAATCTGTGGCAGAGCGATTAGCGCAGCCCGGTTGGAGGTCATGGTCTGATGCGGTTCCCGAGCTTAGCAGCCGGCAGGCACACCGCGGGCAGCAGCACGTCCGGGAGGAGCCAAAGGGCATGTCTCCGGCGCCTGCTTCCAGTCCTGGCGATGGCAGTGCTCTTGATGCCGGCCCAGCAGCGTGCGGCGGCCCAGGTGCTGAGCAGCGCGGTGCTGAACAGCACGGTGTGGATCTCCTACGAAGTCGCGCCCCCAGCGGCGGATGCCGGCAAGACGCAAGCCCATCCCCCCGGAGCAGGTCCTTCGAGAACGGCCGAGCCGGCGGTCTTCGGCGGTACGGGCTTTCTCTTCTTCCAGGGAGTTGGCATCGGCAAGGGCCGGATCTTTCTGGTGACCAACAAGCACGTTCTGCCTCCGGAAGGGAGACCGCAGGACATCAAGGTCCGGGTCGCCGTCAGGGACCAGGACGGCGCCGCGCGCGTGGAAGCGGTCAGCGTGCCGGTGGTCGGCCGCGACGGAAAGTACCTGAATTCGGTTCGTGTCCACCCCGATCCGGAAACGGATGTGGCGGCAGTCAATATTGCCCTGGTGGCTTTTGGCGCCAAATTTCAGTTGTTGATCGACGCTGTGACCACGGGCAAGTGTCTGAATACTTCGATGCTCCTGACTTCAGACCGGCTCCGTTCCTCGACCGTGGGAATGGGATCGCCAGTCTATATCATCGGGTTTCCCGATGCGATCTTCGATCCGCGAAATGTTTCGCCCATTCTGCGGGCCGGCATTATCGCCACCGATCCGCGGGAAGGGTTTGACTTCAATCAGGAGTTGCGGCGCACGATCGCGTTTCCGGAGCACGTCAACGGATTTCTGATCGATGCCAACATCTATCCCGGCTCGAGCGGCAGCCTGGTGGTCCTGGGCCGGGATGGCCAGCGCGATGGGCAGGACGCGAAGGCCTCAGATTGGCAGCCCACGATTCTGGGCATCGTGGCTGGCTCGATTCCCATGCTGGATGCATCCCTGCATTCTTACGCCCGCATTGGCTTGGGGATTGTATATTCCGCAGATGCGATCCGCGACGTGATCCGCTCCTTCGACCGCTAGCCCGGACTACTCATGAACACGCGACGACTGCGCGAGACTTGGTGGAAGCACCGGGCTTTAGCCCGGTGAACCAAATGCCCTTAAAGCTTGGGCCTTTAGGCCCGGTGGCGGAAGCGCCGGTCCCGCGCGGCGGCGTAGCACTTGGAAGCCCGAAACAGGTAGCGCGGGCGGCCTCGCCCGCGGGCCCTGTCTGCAATCGTAAGGTGCTGAGGCGCTCCGCTATGCCCTGCGCCTCTCGCCTCCGCATCTCTTCAAATTTCTGCTTCCCTTTCCGAAGCCCGCGTAGCCGAAAAAAGATGACAGCCCGCAGAGCGCGGCGCGAGCCTGGGGTGGTGCGTTACCGCATTTCCCAGGTCTCTCCCTGGTCGGCCGTGACCCAGGTTTTGCCCGTAGCGGTAATGATCGAGCCGTAATTGCCGTCCGTGAACTCTACCCGCACGATGTCTTCCGCTAAAGCCAAGCCGTTGCACACGGGAACAACGCGGGTCCAATGGCGGCCGGCGTCGCCGGAATGAAACAGCATTCCGCCGTTGCCGCCAACCCAAACATCGTCACCCGAGGAACTCACCGCGCGCAACGCCAGGTTTTCCCGGACCGCCACCGATTGCCAGCGTGCGCCATGGTCGAACGATTCGTAGAGCGCTCCCGATGGCGACACCATCCACTCAGCGTGCGCCGGCAAAGCTCCGCCGGCGCCGGAGTTTGCCGCTACCGCCGCGGAGACATCTTCCGGTGAAAGCGGCGCTAACCAGGACTGGCCCAGAGAGCCGCCCGGCGAGGCCCCAAAAACCACTTCGCGGCTGCCACTGACGGCAAAGCCGGTGTTGATCATGTCCGTGTCCGGTTCCTCGACCGCCGGAGAATTTGCCCTAGGCTCTACCGCCGGCCGGCTCTTCGCTGCCGTCAGCGGTCTTGATTGGCCGAGGCTAGCCACGGCCGCCGGCTTGGAGGCGGAAGCAAGGAAGTTGGCCGGGTGTTGCAGAGCCAAATCCGCTTTCCCCGGGGATTGTTCCCCGCGTATGACGGGGCGCTGGAGGGCAAGCTGGGGAGCATTGCCAGTACCGGCGGTTGCCACGTCAATGCGAGCGGCAGGGAAGATGGTCCTGAGCTCCATTTGGCCGATCCAGGCGATGCCCACCAGAGCGGCAACGGCGGGGACAGCAACGGCCCAGCGCCAGGGGGCCCAACGCGTCCAAAACGGTGCGGCCGCAAACGCAGGCTGGGCCGCGGACGCAACTTCCGGCCGCGCCACGGCCACCACGCCGCGGCAGGCGGTGCAGGCGAACAGATGCTTGAGAACGGGGGTGCGAAGACTTTCTGCGAGCGCACCTTCCGCAAATGCCGCCAGCAAATTCTCATCGGGATGCGGGCCCGCGGGCGATGACTGCTTCAGTTGCCGCCGGACGGTCTCAGGTATGCAAGCCATCATTTTCCTCTAGGGTTCGCCGCCAGGGGCGAAACCGGAGATTCTCTCTGTTTAGAGAACGCTCCCGCGGGAGTTTCTTGCACACTTTCTCGCAGCCGGGCGCGGACATTTACTTGCAGGTCGCGCACGTCCGCCTCGAGCGCCTCCTCCGCCTGGGCGCGGCTCATCCCCCGGCTCAGCAAGGCATCGCGGATCTTTTTGCGGAGCCGGGCGGCAATCTTCTCGACCCGGCGGCTGACCGTAGATTCGTGGAGCTGGAGGGCACGGGCGATATCGGCAAGCGTTTGGCCATCCAGAAAATAAGAGGCGAGAATGAATCCGTCCTCCGGCGAAAGGGAAGCCAGGGCCTCGCCGGTGGCGTGCTCGAGCCGCCGATCTACCGCAATGGGCGTAACCGCGGGCGGCACGGCCAATCGCGGGTCGTCATCATTCTCCTCTTCCAGCGGCGCCCAGCGGCTTTCCCGGCGGAGGCGATTTACATGGGCCTGAGCGAATACGGTGGAGAGCCAACCGGCCAACGAGCCAATGCCCGTATAAGAGGTCAGCTTGGAAACGCGCCCGCCGGCCCGCGAATCGGAGCCATACAGGTCGGCATAAAGCGAATCCGCCAGTTCCCGGCCGAGGGCTTCGTCCTTGGCAATGGCGGCCGCCGACTGGTACAGGCATTCGCGATACCGGGTCAGGAATACTTCCCAGGCGCGGTCATGGCCGGCCGCGCAAGCGCGCGCCAAGGCCAACTCCTCCACGTGCAGCTTCGAAATCAGCTCCCGAACGGCAGCCTGACCGGCTTCCAAGGGCAGGTATTTGGCCGCGATCTGGTTGAGAATATTGGAGAATTCGGCGGCCGGCAGGTCAAAGCGGGCGGCGCCGCTGGTTTCATAGAGCGCCGAAACGAGAGTTTCCAAACCAGCGAGGCGGGCCGGCGAGGTTTCGCCGCGTTCCTCGTCCCCGGCGGCGGCGGTTGCGGGTTGGGAACCGGAGATCATGCCAAAAAACCGCTGACCATATTTTTTTCTTGCAAGTTCGCCACCCCGGAGCGTTCTATAATCAGACAGGGCCTGGTTCAGAAGCCCTAAAGATTCAGAAAGGAAGCGGGCCGCAAAGACCGGCTTGATGACAGTTCTGGTGGCGAGGATCCTCCTCTACTGAACATTCGACGGCGTGCCCGCTTCCCCCTTTTTTTTAACCTCTTCCGCAAAAATCCACGGGAAACGCATTGGGGGAGTCAACCTGCTCCTGGGGGAACGCCGCCGGGGTTTGGAACAGTTTAGCCCGCCCGCAAACGCTGAACGGGGGAGACCAGATTCCTGCCGTCTCCACTGCCACTGCCACTGCCGCTGCCACTGCGGCCGGCGAGCAGGGTAACCGCATGAGAGCGGGATACGATTCCCGACACCCGGCCAATCAAGCCGGTGCGGGTGGAAACGCCGGCTTTGGTCATCACCAGGCGCAGGAACGATTTGACGGTGTTGGGACTGATCCCCATGTGCTGGGCGATCTCTTTGCTGGTTAGACCTCTCACCAGGAGTCCCACGGTTTCGCGCTCCCGCTGGGTCAGATTGAGTCCCTGGCAAAGTTCCTGCATGGTGACGTCGGGCGAATCGGTTCGTTCCAGCAGAATGGCCAGAATCTTCCCGCTCTGCACGCCTTGCACATTCAGGACGTGGCGGGTGCAGCGGTAATGCCTGCGGCCCGAGACGAGATCGGTCATGGCAAAATCGTTGGAGGCGCCGGGGCCTTCCTTGAGAAGCCCCGCAATCTTTCCCGTCAACAGCGAGCCGATGCGCTTGATGGCGGAAGCAGAATTCGGATAGGCGAGA
>Ga0326728_10018629_pt1 | contig 13646 bp, 9 predicted proteins | sample MB3enrmetagenome_FD_207602 | JGI IMG/M metagenome (GOLD analysis project Ga0326728, IMG submission 207602) | Lab enriched peat soil microbial communities from McLean, Ithaca, NY, United States - MB31MN | ecosystem: Environmental > Terrestrial > Soil > Wetlands > Peat | place: USA: New York... | reverse complement strand
GCAACGTGTGAAAATGAGGGGATACGTGAGTTGGTGGACAGCCACTTGTCACGATGTTTTGATTGGCGTTCCTGCGCGGACCTGTTCGATCATCGCGACGCCGAGGTCGCCAAGATTGCTCGCCAGTCTTCTGGAACGATCGAGTTCACAACGGACGAAACGATCGCTCAACTCAAAGACGATGCTCGAGCCTATAATCATTACAATGGTAGCGGCGAAAGTCTGAGAGACAAAATAGTCGACGTAGGATTCGACCGTGTACTGGAGCGGATAGCCCATTGGCCCGCAACCATGCCTTTTTCCGAATGGATCGAATTGCCGTTTTCGTTCTTCTGGACATACCGCGCCGAGTTTGACCTCGAACGGGTCGCCCTGGCGACTGCAAGACGGACACAGGGCATGCCAGTTCCGCTGTTTCGCGTTCTTTCCTTTCTCAATACGGCGGACACGATCGGGGCGACGATCGAGGGCCTCGGGCTGGAGTTGGCGAAGAGTGAGTGGAGATTAGATGGGTGGGCGTTTCACGAACTTGGCGCCAGTCGTGATCCTAGGAGACTTCCAGCGATTCTAGCGGCGGCCGACAACTTTCGGAGGTCTGTCCACTCGAAGGCGAACTCTCCGTCATATGTCTATTTCCAAACCGCCCGAATGATGATCGCCAGCGCGATTGGGAAGGAGCGGTCGGACGAAGGGCGCGCGATCCTGTGCGAGGCGCTGCGGTCGGATTCAAGCCACGTCCAATGGGTTGCAGCGACCGCTCTGGGTGTCGCAGGGAATCGCGATGCGCTGGCCGACTTGCTTCAACTGCTGCGGGCAGAGAAGACCCATGCAACCTACGAGCAAGAATCGGTTGCCGTCGCCGCGGCGGTGGCGATCGAACGTCTCCTTGAAAATGGCGCGGGGGTCGTGTCTCCGTCTCTCCGTCATAGCTTGGAAAGTGAGGGGGACTGCCCGACGGTGATCGGCGAAGATCCACCGAGATCATCAAGTTACAGCCTTGCCAAGCTTCGGGCGTTGGCCGGAACCGTCGCGAATAATAATTGAACCGGGTTCGGTTCCGGCTACGGGGGGGGGGGGGTTACGGGGGACATGATACGCATTACAGCGTTTCGCGATCCGATCCGCGCTGAAAGCTCCAGATTTTCTCCGCGAGAACCGCCCCTGTCCCTCTCCGCCACACACCGCGCCGTCGACCTCATGGAAGCATAAACTGCCGAAGTTTTGCGGCTGTCAATGGCGCGCGTTTCGCGCGCCGCCTCCGGCGGCCGAAGACCATTGACAGCCTCGAAACTCCGGAAACGAAGAGGCTTCCATGAGGTCGACGGCGCTCCCCGCCAAGCTCGCGCCGGAGCGATGCGAGCCCAGGGGCCGCTGAGCGGGCGCAGCCAAAGAGCGGAACGAACCCCACCGCCAATTGAGGTTTCTTTCGCGGCGCCGCGCTGCTATGCCCGCGCCAGCCTCGTTCACGGCCCCTGATCTGGGGGCCAGCCGGAAAACCATGGCCGCCCACCCTATCGCCAACATCCGCAACTTCGCCATCGTCGCCCATATCGACCACGGCAAGTCGACGCTCGCCGACCGGCTGATCCAGCAGACCGGCGCCATGCCCGAGCGCGAAATGGTCGAGCAGGTGCTCGATTCGATGGAGATCGAGCGCGAGCGCGGCATCACCATCAAGGCGCAGACGGTGCGCCTCGAATACCAGGCCAAGGACGGCGCGACTTATGTCCTCAACCTGATGGACACGCCGGGCCACGTCGACTTCGCCTACGAGGTCTCGCGCTCGCTCGCCGCCTGCGAGGGGTCGCTGCTGGTCGTCGACGCAAGCCAGGGGGTCGAGGCGCAGACGCTCGCCAATGTCTATCACGCGATCGACGCCGGCCACGAGATCGTGCCGATCTTGAATAAGATCGATCTGCCGTCCGCCGAACCGGAGCGCGTCAAGGAGCAGATCGAGGACGTCATCGGCCTCGACGCCGCCGACGCGGTGCCGATCTCGGCCAAGACCGGCCTCAACATCGACCGGGTGCTGGAGGCGATCGTCCATCGCCTGCCCCCGCCCAAGGGCGACGAGTCGGCGCCCTTGAAGGCGCTGCTGGTCGACTCCTGGTACGACGCCTATCTCGGCGTCGTCGTCATGGCGCGGGTGATCGACGGCTATGTGAGGAAGGGGATGCGCGTGCGCATGATGGGGGCGGACGCGCGCTACGAGATCGACCGCATCGGCGTCTTCCGCCCCAAGATGACCGAGGTCGCCGAGCTCGGCCCCGGCGAGATCGGCTACGTCACCGCCCAGATCAAAGAGGTCGCCGACACCCGGGTCGGCGACACCATCACCGACGACAAGCGCCCGACGGCCGAGGCGCTGCCCGGCTTCAAGCCCGCGCAGCCGGTGGTGTTCTGCGGCCTCTTTCCCAGCGACGCCGCCGATTTCGAGGCGCTGCGCGCCGCCGTGGGCAGACTGAGGCTCAACGACGCAAGCTTCTCCTACGAAATGGAGACCTCCGCCGCGCTCGGCTTCGGCTTCCGCTGCGGCTTCCTCGGCCTGTTGCACCTCGAGATCATCCAGGAGCGGCTCGAGCGCGAGTTCGACCTCGACCTCATCGCCACCGCGCCCTCGGTCATCTACCGCATCGCGCTGACCGACCGGAGCGAGATCGAGCTGCACAATCCGGTCGACATGCCCGACCTCGCCCGCATCGTCGAGATCAAGGAGCCGTGGATCAAGGCGACCATCCTCACTCCCGACGACTACCTCGGCGCGGTGCTGAAGCTCTGCCAGGAGCGGCGCGGCGAGCAGATCGAGCTCACCTACGTCGGCAAGCGGGCGATGGTGACCTACGCGCTGCCGCTCAACGAGGTGGTGTTCGACTTCTACGACCGGCTGAAGTCGATCTCCAAGGGCTATGCTTCGTTCGACTACCAGCTCGCCGACTACCGCCCGGGCGATCTGGTCAAGATGTCGATCCTGGTCAACGGCGAATCGGTCGACGCGCTCTCCATGCTCGTCCACCGCGACCGCGCCGAGACGCGCGGCCGCGCGATGGTCGAAAAGCTCAAGGACCTCATCCCGCCGCACATGTTCCAGATCCCGCTGCAGGCGGCGATCGGCGCGAAGATCATCGCCCGCGAGACCATCCGGGCGCTGCGCAAGGACGTCACCGCCAAGTGCTACGGCGGCGACGCCACCCGCAAGCGCAAGCTGCTGGAAAAGCAGAAGGCGGGCAAGAAGAAGATGCGCCAGTTCGGCAAGGTCGACATCCCGCAGGAGGCCTTCATCGCCGCGCTGAAGGTGGATGTGTGAGGGAAGCCCACCGACCTCCGCAAAGCGCGCAGGGGAGCGACGGCGCGCGCTCCCCTCTCCCGCGCGCGAGAGGGGTTGGGGCGAGGGGAAAGCGCCGCGCGGCGCGCGGGAAATAGGGCGTCGGCGCGCCGCCCCCTCATCCGGCCGGCTCGCGCCGGCTGCGTTCTCCCGAAAGCAGGAGAAGCGAAGCGATCGCTTCCGCCGCTACGTCTTCCCCGGCGGCCAGCGGCGGTTGACGGCGAGGATGACGGCGGCGAGGCCGCCGCCGAACGCGACGACGAACAGCGCGATCGCAAGCGCCGGCCGGTCGGCCGCCAGCGCGCCGATCATCAGGCCGATCGCCGCCAGCGCGACGCCGGCGACGCCAGCGAGGGCGACCAGCGTCTTCGGGCACCTGATCGGAATTCCGCGCCGGCGATCGGCGCGTAGGCGCTGGATCGCCTGCGCGGCCACGAGCAAGGCGAGCGCCGCCGACGCGATCCAACCCATGGGAACGCCCCCTCGTTCGGCGCAGCCGCGCGCGGAGCGTCCGGCGTCGCCTCGCCTCTCCCCGGTCAGATTACAAGGAAACGCCGACCTCTTCTCGATCAGGAGGGCGCGTCGCTGGCGCGCGCCTCGCGCAGACGGCGTTTGGCCGGCGCTTTCCTCGCAACAACGTGATCGAGGCGGCGCGCGGTCGGCCGGGCGGGGGGGCGAACTGGCGCTGGTCTTGCTCGGGGCGGCGGGCTCAACGGCTTCGCGGCGCGCGCCAAGCAACGTCGCAGTCGCGCTCGCGGCGCCGATCGGCCAGCGCGCCGAAACGAACAAGAATTGGCCGGTAGAGCCGCGCTCCCCGGGTCGAGCGCGCCGCGCCGGCGCCATCGGTATATTTCGCCATTATCGCGCCGCGTTTTCCCCGGGCGGCGACGGGACGATGCGATTGAAGATAGAGGATGGCGGTTAATATCGCTTCTAGCTTAAGCGATCGCGCGGCGAAGGCGGGTAAAGTCAGTTTAATTTACGGGGCGTTAACGCAACGACCGTAAAGTCGCTCGCATTCTTAAACAACGCGGACGGTATCGCGCGGGGCGAATCGTCGCGTCGGGGGGTCGCGCGTGCACAGCAGACCGATCGCTCGAACCAAAAGCGCGCGCAAGGAGACCGGCGTCGCCGCGCTCGCTCGCGCGTCCGCCGAGGCTTACGAGGCCGTCGTCGGCGCGCTGAAGGCCGACAACGCCGAGTTGCGCGCGCAGGCCTTGGGCTATCAGACGGCGATCGACGCCGTCCCGGTCGGCGTCTGTTTTTTCGACCGCGACTCGCGTTTGGTGCTGTGCAACCGCCGCTACTCCGAGATCTACAATCTCGGCGCCGAGACGATTCCATCCGGCACGCCGTTGCGCGAGATTCTCGAGCGCCGCTTCGCCGCCGGCACCTGCGCGGCGGGGACGGTCGAGGACTATCTCGATTTCTGCGCGCCGATCGCCGCCGGCGGCGAGGCGAAGGACTGGGACTTCCCGCTTCCCGACGGCCGCACCGTGCGCATCCACCACCGGCCGACGCCGGACGGCGGGTGGGTGGCGATCCACGACGACGTCACCGAGATCCAGGCCAGCCGCACGCTCGCCGCCGAGCGCATCTCCCTGCAGACGCTGATCGACCTGGTGCCCGACAATCTCTGGGTCAAGGACGCCGAGAGCCGCTTCGTCGTCGCCAACGTCGCGACGGCGGCGCGCTTGGGCAAGACGCGGCAGGAGCTGATCGGCAAGACCGACCTCGAGCTCTGTCCGCCGGAGACCGCGCAGAAATACTTCGCCGACGAGCGCAAGATCGTCGCCACCGGCCGGCCGATGATCGACGGCGAGGAGTACATCCTCGGCGCCGACGGTGCGAAAACCTGGATCGCGACGACCAAAGTGCCGATGCGCGACGACGCGGGCGAGATCGTCGGCCTGATCGGCGTCTCGCGCGACATCAGCGCGCGCCGCAAGGCCGACGCGCTACGCGACGGCCAGACCGAGATCCTCGAGATGATCGCAATGAGCGCGCCGCTGGGGGGCGTGCTCGATCGGCTGGTCCGCCTGATTGAATCGCAATTGACGGGCATGCGCGGCTCCGTCGTTCTGCTCGACGCGGACGGGCGTAGCCTACGCCTGGGCGCGGCGCCGAACCTGCCGCCGGCCTATCTGAAGGCGATCGACGGCCTGAAGGTGGGCCCGAAGGCCGGCTCCTCCGGCACCGCCCTCTATCGCCGCGAGCCGGTCGTCGTCGTCGACGTGACGACCGATCCGTTGTGGGAGGACCTTCGCGGTCTCGCGCGGACGCACGGCTTGCGGTCGTGCTGGTCGTTCCCGGTGATGTCGCATCGCGGCGAGGTGCTCGGCGTCTTCGCCCTTTATTCGCGGACGGCGCGCCAGCCGACCGAGGAGGAGGAGCGGCTCGTCGCCTTCGCCAACCGCATCGCCAGCATCGCCATCGAGCGCAAGCTCGCCGAGGACCGCATCCAGTATATGGCGACGCACGACACGCTCACCGGCCTGCCCAACCGCGCCCTGCTCAAGGACCGGCTCAACCAGGCGCTGCTGTTCGCCAAGCGCTACGAGCGCTGGGCGACGCTGGCGTTCGTCGATCTCGACAATTTCAAGGTGATCAACGACAGTCTCGGCCACAATGCCGGCGACGAGCTGCTAAAGAAGGTCGCCGCCAAGATGGTCGCCTGCGTGCGCGCCACCGACACCGTGGTCAGGATCGGCGGCGACGAATTCATCGTCCTGCTGTTCGACCAGACCAAGAACGTCGAGGCGGTCAGCGTGGTCGCGCAGAAGATCCAGGCGGCGATCGCCGAGCCGATCGAGATCGCAGGCCACACGCTGCGCGTCACCAGCAGCGTCGGCATCGCCAATTATCCCGACGACGCCGAGAACCCCGACGCGCTGCTCGCCAACGCCGACGCGGCGATGTACCGCGCCAAGGAGCTCGGCCGCGACAATTTCCAATTCTACACCCGCGAGCTCAACGTCAAGATCCACGACAAGTTCCTGATGCAGGAGGAGCTGCGCGTCGCCGCGGCGCGCGGCCAATTGATCCTGCTCTATCAGCCGCAGGTCGACCTGCACACCGACCGCATCTTCGCCGTCGAAGCGTTGCTGCGCTGGCGCCACCCCGTCCACGGCCTGCTTTCGCCGCTGCGGTTCATTCCGCTCGCCGAGGAGACCGGGCTGATCGTGCCGATCGGCGAATGGGTGATCCACGAGGCCTGCCGCCAGAACAAGGCGTGGCAGGACGCCGGGTTGCCGCCGATGGGCGTGTGCGTCAACGTGTCGGCGCGACAGTTCAAGGACAAGCGCCTGGTCCAGGTGGTCGCCGCGGCGTTGAAGGCGAGCGGCCTCGCGCCGCGATACCTCGAGCTCGAGTTGACCGAGAGCCTGATCATGCAGGACGTCGATCAGGCGGTGGCGACGATGGGCGAGCTGCAGGCGCTGGGCGTTCAGCTGTCGATCGACGACTTCGGCACCGGCTATTCGAGCCTCAGCGCGCTGAAGACGTTCCCGGTCGCGCGGTTGAAGATCGACAAGTCGCTCATCTGCGGCCTGCCCACTGACGAGCACGACAAGGCGGTGGCGACCGCCGTGATCTCGCTCGGCCGGCAGCTGCATATGCGCGTCATCGCCGAAGGGGTCGAGACGGAAGCGCAATTGACCTTCCTGCGCGAGTACCACTGCGACGAAATCCAGGGCTACCATTTCAGCAAGCCGGTGCCGCCGCAGGAGCTGGAGGCGCTGGTGCGGTCGCGCAGCAAAGTCGCCGAGCGCGGCTAGCGATCGCCGGGCCGCCTCGGCGGCCGAGCGCGCCGGCTCACAATCGAGAGACGAGCGGCGGCGGCGGCGCGCGGCGGGTGAGCGCCGCCCGCCGGTCGGCTTTCGAGCGGACTGCGGCCGCCGTCGGAGTGCGGATGTCCAGGACGAACAACGTCGTCGCCACGGCGAAGACGCCGTCGCTCGGGGCGGCGAGGCGGTTGTAATGACGCGCCGTCCCGCGGATAGTGGCGACGTTCGCGCCGAGGCGTCGGACGGCGCGCGGCGCGCCAGACCAACAAGCGGAGCGCGGCATGGACTTGGGCATCTCCGGACGCAAAGCGATCGTCTGCGCTTCGAGCAAGGGCCTGGGGCGCGCCTGCGCGATCGAGCTTGCGCGCGCCGGCTGCCTCGTCGTCGTCAACGGCCGCGACGCGCAGGCGCTCGGGGCCGCCGCGCGCGAGATGCGCGAGCTGACCGGCGCCGAGATCGTCGCGGTCGCCGGCGACGTCGGCGCGCCCGAGGTTCGCGACGCGCTGCTCGCCGCCTGTCCCGAGCCCGACATTCTGGTCAACAACAACGGCGGCCCGCCGCCCGCGCCGTTCGCCAAGCTGACGCGCGAGGACATCCTGCGCGGGATCGAGGCCAACATGCTGACGCCGATCGCGCTCATCCAGCGCGTCGCGCCGGGCATGGCGGCGCGTCGTTTCGGCCGCATCGTCAACATCACTTCGTCCTCGGTGCGGGCGCCGATCGCCGGCCTCGACGTCTCCTCCGGCGCCCGGGCGGGCTTGACCGCCTTCGTCGCGGCGGCCGCCCGCGCGCTCTCCAAGCACAACGTCACCATCAATTCGATCCAACCCGGCGCGTTCGACACCGACCGCATCCGCCGCATCATCGACCGCGCGGCGGCGGAAAGCGGCGTCTCGGCGGCGGCGCTGCGCGCCGAGCGCGAGGCGGCGATTCCCGCCGGACGCTTGGGCGCGCCCGAAGAGCTCGGCGCGCTCTGCGCCTTCCTCGCCGGCGCGCGGGCGGGCTACATCACCGGCCAGAACATCCTGATCGACGGCGGCGCCTTTCCCGGCGCGTTCTGACGCCTCCGGCGTCCTTCCGGCGCCGCGCGCGGGCGCTCGCTGCGAACGATTCCGTTCGATATTTCGGACGTTCGGCCCTATACCAGACGGACGCAGGCGCGCAGGGCGAAACCGGATGGGCGTCGAAGGCAAGGACAAGGCGAAGGTGCTGGAGGCGGGCGCGGCGGCGCTGTCCAACCAGCTGGGGCGCACCGTCGCCAAGCTGCGCAAGGACTACGGCCTGTCGCTGGCCGACCTCTCGACCCATTCGGGCGTCGCCAAATCGATCATCTCGCAGATCGAGCGCAACGAGACCAACCCGACGCTGACGACCATCTGGCGGCTCGCGCGCGCGCTCGACGTCTCGATCGAGTCGATCCTGCACGGCGGCGACGACGGCCCGTTCATCGAGCACGTTAGCCGCGGCGGCACGCCGATTCTGGTGTCCGACGACGGCTTGTGCCGCTTGGCGGTGATCGGCTGGCTGCAAACGGTCGACTGGCTGCAATGGTACGACTTCCACGCCGAGCCCGGCGGCGCGCTGGGCTCGCAAGCCCATCCGCGCGGCTCGATCGAATGCCTGTCGGTGCTCGAAGGAGAGCTTGAGGTCGAAGTCGGCGAAGCCGCCGAGATCGCGCGCGCCGGCGAGACGCTGCGCTATCGCGGCGACCGGCCGCACCGCATCCGCAATCGCGCCGCCGCGCCCGCGCACGCGACGATGGTGTGCATCCTCAAGGCGGCGGCGCTGGACTGAACCGGCGCTCCGCGCTGGAGGCCGTCGCCCGCAGCTCGCCTTGTCCTGCCGGCCTTGCGGTGGGTCGAGCGGCGTTCGTTCCGGCGAACGGCCTTCGCGCCCCGACGCGTCCAACTTCGCGCGCGCCAAGCGACGTTGACCATTTGTCGACTATAACGCGCGAGGCGGCGCGGAAGCGCTTGCCAGCCGCGCGCGATCTTGGCGCGAATCCAAACCTCGCGATTCGTGCGCGTTTTGTCCGGCGTTTCGTCTCTCGCGCGCCGTTTCGAGGCAGGCCGCCGACCGCCGCCGGCGCCATTTGCTAACCGTGCGGCGGCGGCGGCGCGGAAATCGGCGGCGTCGCTGCAGAATCGACTCGCCTTTCGGCGAAAAAGCGGATTCGTTTCCCGCGTCGCTGATTCGTGCTGGTTTTGTTTCCGCTCCCGCCGCCGGCGGCCGGCGCCCAGCCGCCTTCGCCGCGCGCGTCTCGACAGGCTCGGCGCGTCGGGCTAAGACCTTGCTCGGCGGGCGAAGCGAGGCGAAATCGCCGCGCCGTTCGCCACTTGGCCGCGCGCGCGACGGATCGTCGATGTCCAATCCCGCGCTTCACCGCAGTTCTTGAGGGCCGGGGGGTCCGAGCGCCTGATGTCCGCCGCTCCCGCCATCGCCAGCGAAAGGGCCGCCGACAGCGTCAGCGTCGCCCTGACCGGGGCGTGGACGATCGACGCCGGCTCGCAGCTGGAGAAGCGTGCCGACGCCTTGACGAAGCTGGCGCGCGGCGCCCGCGCGGCGACGATCGACCTGTCGCGCATCGATCAAATGGACACCGCCGGCGCCTGGGTGATCGACCGCTGTCGCTATAGGCTCGCGACGCAGGGCGTCGCGGCGGAGATCGTCGGAGCGCGCCCTGAATACGCGATCCTGCTCAGGGAAGCGCGCTACCGCCCGATCGAGGCCCCCCCGCCGCCCGCGATTCCCACCTTGACCTCGCTGGTGGCGGACATCGGCGAAAGCGTCTACATCGCCGGCGGCGATCTGATCGGCGGCCTGGGGTTTCTCGGCCGCATGGTCAGCATCGGAGCGATCGTCGCAGTTCGTCCGCCGCGCTGGCGCTGGACGTCGACGACGTTCCATCTCGAAGCGTTCGGGCTGCGCAGCGCGCCGATCATCCTTCTGATCAATTTTCTCGTCGGGGCGATCGTCGCCCAGCAGGGCATCTTCCAGCTCGCGCGTTTCAACGCGACGGCGTTTACCGTCGATCTGATCGGCATCCTGGTGCTGCGCGAGCTGGGCGTGCTGCTCACCTCGATCATGATCGCCGGCCGCTCCGGCTCCGCCATCACCGCGGAGATCGGCGCGATGAAGATGCGCGAGGAGGTCGACGCCTTGATCGTGATGGCGCTCGACCCGGTCGAGGTGCTGATCCTGCCGAGGATTCTCGCGCTGATAGCGGCGCTGCCGCTGCTGACCTTCCTCGCCGACATGTCGGCGCTGTTCGGCGGTCTGTGCGTGGCCTGGGGCTATGGCGGCATCGCGCCGATCGTCTTCCTCTCCCGCCTGCACGACGCGATCGGCCTCAACACCTTCGCCGTCGGGCTGATCAAGGCGCCGTTCATGGCGCTGGCGATCGGGGTGATCGGCTCGATCGAAGGCTTCGCCGTGCTCGGCTCGGCCGAATCGTTGGGGCGCAGGGTGACCGCTTCGGTGGTCAAATCGATCTTTGTGGTCATCGTCCTCGACGGACTGTTCGCCATGTTCTTCGCCTCGGTGCGGTTTTGAGCGGCGGGGCGGGCGATCCCCGCGCCGCCGCGGCGGCCGGCCCCGCGCCGCCGCGCGACGACGAAGCGCGCCGCGAGGTGGTCATTCGGGTGCGCGGGCTCAAGGTCGGCTTCGGCGACAAGCTGGTCATGAACGGCCTCGACCTCGACGTCTACCGCGGCGAGGTGCTCGGCTTCGTCGGCGCCTCCGGCGCCGGCAAGTCGGTGCTCACCCGCTCGATTCTCGGGCTCCTGCCCAAGCGGGCGGGCCGGATCGAGGTCTACGGCGTCGACGTCGACGCCCTGTCGCTCGCCCAGCGCCAACGGGTCGAGCGGCGGTGGGGGGTGCTGTTCCAGGAGGGGGCGCTGTTCTCCAGCCTGACGGTGCTGCAGAACATCCAGGCGCCGATGCGCGAGCACCTCGACCTGTCGCCGCGGCTGCGCGACGAGCTGGCGATGCTGAAGATCGACCTCGTCGGCCTGCCGCCGGACGCCGCGGAGAAGTTCCCCGCCGAGCTTTCCGGCGGCATGGTCAAGCGGGCGGCGCTGGCGCGGGCGCTGGCGCTCGATCCCGACCTGTTGTTTCTCGACGAGCCGACCTCGGGGCTCGATCCGATTAGCGCCGCCGAGCTCGACGAGCTGATCGCCACCTTGCAGCGCACGCTCGGCCTGACGGTGTTCATGGTCACCCACGACCTCGACAGCCTCTACGCCGTCTGCGACCGCATCGCCGTGCTCGGGAGGGGGAAGGTGACGGCGGTCGGGCCGATCGCGGAGCTGCTGCGCTCGACCGATCCATGGGTCAACGCCTATTTTCACGGCAAGCGGGGAGAGGAGCGCGGCGCGGCGCAGAGCCGAGTGGAAGGGCCGGCGCGCCAGACGTGAGCGCGGCGGCGGCTCGCCGAGGGGCGTCGACACGAAAAATCTGCTATTCAACCTGGCGCCGCAGCGCGGCGACGGAGTCGGAGGAGCCGCCCAAGGGCGGGGTCGGGCGCGGGCCAAGGCGATAGGCGACGATGGAGACGCGAGCGAATTTCGTACTGATCGGCGCCTTCACCCTGGCGGTGATCGTGGGCGCGTTTCTGTTCGTGCTGTGGTTCTCCGGCTTGACGCGCATCGCCGCGCACCAGACTTATGAGGTCGTCTTCACCGGGTCGGTGTCGGGCCTGTCGCAAGGCGGCTCGGTGCTGTTCGACGGCATCAAGGTGGGCGAAGTGACCAGCATCGGCTTCGACCCCGACGACCCGCGGCGCGTGCGGGCGTTCATCGACGTCGCAGGCGACGCGCCGATCAGGAAGGACGTCAAGGCGCGCCTGGAGATCCAGGGGCTGACCGGCTCCGCGGTGGTCGCGCTCTCCGGCGGCGCCGCCGACGCCCCGCCCTTGACGGCGGCGCCGGGCGCGCCCCGGCCGGTCATCGCCGCCGAGCCCTCCGAGCTGCAGAACATCCTCGAAAGCGTGCAGAGCGTCGCGGCGCACGCCGAATCGGTGCTCGACAAGGCGGACCAGCTATTGAGCGACAACCGCGCCGCCGTCAGCGACGCGGTCACGAACGTCGACGCGTTCGCCAAGACGCTCAACGAAAACGCGGCGGCGATGAGCGATGCCGTGAACAACATCGACCGCCTGGTCAAGGCGGTCGATAGCGAGAAGGTGGCGCGGTTCGTCGACGGCGCCGCCGCGCTCGGCGACACGTTGCGCGAGAATCGGGGCGACATCGACCGAATGGTGAAGAACGCCTCCGAACTCGCCGCCAAGCTCAATAATTCGGCCGACAAACTCGATTCGCTGATGGCGAGCCTGCAAGGATTCGTCGGCTCGCCCGACCTGAAAGGGCCGCTCGGCGACGTGGGGGAGGCCGCGCGCTCGGTGCGCAAGCTCGCCGACGATCTCGACGCCCGCACCAAGGACATCACCGCCGGCCTGGCGCGCTTCAGCTCGACGGGCTTGCGCGAGTACGAGGCGTTGGCGGTCGACGCGCGGCGGACGGTCAACGATCTCGATCGCGCCGTGCGCGCCTTCGAACGCAATCCCAACGAAATGATCTTCGGGACGAAGCCGGCGTTGCCGGAATACCACGGCGGGCCATGATGACGATCGGTCGGCTGACGACGCGGCGAGGGGCGAGGCGACCGGGCGGCGCGGGCGCGCGGCGCGCCGCGGCGGCGGCGTTGAGCCTCTTCTTGGCGTCCTGCGCCAGCGCGCCGACGTTCGACAGCTTCGACCTCGCTCCGGCGCGGCCCGCGCCGGCGCGGCCGCTGCGGGGCCAGCTGCGCGTCGTCGAGCCGATCGCCTCGACCAGCCTCGATAGCGACCAAATCCTGGTTCGCTCCGGCCCCGAGCAGATCGCGACGCTTGCCGGGGCGAGATGGGCGGCGGCGCTGCCGATCCTGATTCAAACGCGGTTGACGCAGACCTTCGAGAACGCCGGTCTGCTCGGCGAGGTGAGCCGTCGGACGTCGACCGGCGCCGACTATGAGCTCGACGTCGAGATCCGCAAATTCGAGCTCAACGCCGCTTCGTCGCAGGTCGAGGTCGACCTCGCGGTCAAAATCATCTCAGCGAGCGACGGCCGGACGGTGGCGGCGCAGGCGTTCGCCGCCTCCGCGCCGGCGGCGGCGGCCGGCGGCCGGGAAGTCTCGGCGGCGCTAGACGGCGCGCTGTCCACCGTGATGACGCGCATCGTCGCCTTCGTCGCCGCCCGAATCTAAGGCGCTCCGCCGCTCGGCGGGACCAGGGAAGGGCCCTCATCCGGCGCTTCGCGCCGCCTTCTCCCACAAGCGGGAAAAGGGATCTCGCGGCGCCGTCGAAGCGCCCTCTCCCGCTTGCGGGAGAGGGTCGGAGCGAAGGCCCGTCTATCCCAGCCGGCCCGAGGCGTGGGCAAGCAGCGTGTACACCTTGCCGGCGTCGGAGAGCAGCGTCGCGCGCGACTGTGCGCCGTCGCGGTCGCTCTGGCCGATCTTGGCGAGCAGGCGCTCGAACTCCTGGGCGTAGCGGTTCACTGAAGACT
>Ga0326728_10018628_pt1 | contig 13648 bp, 11 predicted proteins | sample MB3enrmetagenome_FD_207602 | JGI IMG/M metagenome (GOLD analysis project Ga0326728, IMG submission 207602) | Lab enriched peat soil microbial communities from McLean, Ithaca, NY, United States - MB31MN | ecosystem: Environmental > Terrestrial > Soil > Wetlands > Peat | place: USA: New York... | reverse complement strand
CCCCTCGCTTGACACTCTGTCCAAGATCGCCCAGGCCCTCGACCTGCCCATCGCGCAGTTCTTCGCCGATGAAACGCTGGGCAAGCAGTTCAACACGCAGAAGCTCTCCGACGAGGAACTCCGCTTTCTCACCCAGATCCGCCGCTACTCCGCCAACCTCAACGAGAGCGACCGCAAGCTGCTGCTCGCCATGATCAAGAAGTTCTCCACCACCGCCTCGCGATAGCTGTAATCCCTCGAACGTTTGTCATCCTGAGCGAAGATCGCCGCAGCGACCGCAGTCGAAGGATCTGCGGCTGTTTTTCTTCTTATTGATCCGGCCCGAAACAGTACGACCGCGGGTGCCCCATCCAAACGACGTACTATGTCGTTTGGATGGGAAAGCAGGAACTCATCCTTTCGGGCCGGATCGATAACAACCCGCCACAAACCAGCTAGAAGCTAGAGGCTAGTAGCTAATGGCTCTCCGCGCCTCAGCCCTGCGGCGGCGGAACATGTGCAATATAAAACCCGAACAGCACCAGCAGCCCCACCATCATCAAGATCGCCGCACGCAGCCGGGTCTTGAACGAGCCGGGCTCCGAACCGATCCGCGGAACCATCGGCATCGCCATTAACAACCCGCCCGCGAACCCGCCCAGGTGCGCCATGTTGTCGATGTTCAGGCCGGAATGCACAACCTGGTTGCCCCCCCAGATCGAAAACCCGATAACCAGGTTGATCGCGGCAAAGTAAATCACCGACTTGCGCAGCTTCTTCAGTTCCAACTCCGGCACCGGCAACTGCTTTGACTTCAGCAGCACAATCAAAATCCCGGCGATCCCGAACACCGCGCCCGAGGCGCCTGCTCCGGCCGGAAAATAGATAGCCCCGCCTTCCCGTATCGGCCAAACCCAGTTAGCCCACGCCGAAAGCAGGTTCCCCGCCGCTCCGGTCAAAACGTAAGCCGCCAATAACCCGAAAGACCCGATCAGCGGCTCAGCCAGCAGCCCCAGATTCCAAAGGCACCACATGTTGGTAGCCAGGTGGATGAGGCCGACGTGAAGGAACATGGCCGTCACGATCCGCACCCACTGGCCATCTATCAGGATGCTTCCAGCGTTGTTGGCGCCCCAGTGCATCAACTGGTCCACACCGGGATTCATCGGGCTGATCCCCCGCCACACCATCAGCAGAAACACCAGGCAGTTAACGGCGATCAGCACATGCGTAGCCGGCGCGGCCGCCCACACCGCACGGCGTCTGCGAACCGGCGTACCGGACGGCGGCATCGAACCGCCCTCGGGAGGCAGAATCTCAGCGTCTCGCGGCAGAACCACGCTCGGCGGATTGGCTTCGGGGGGAAAACTACCCATGACTCCACTCTACTGCATCGCGCAAAATCTCATGTATCTGTTCAATTTGACGCCGCATCCGCAAAATAAGACGCGCGATCCCAGCGTCCGTGAGCCACACCCGCGCCGCCTCCAAGGTTGTAATCTTGAAGTAAGCCTTCTTCTCTCCGCCACCTCTGCCGGCGAGTGCATTCCATTACTTTCAGGAGTCGAACCGTGTCCACCGAGCAGCAATTGAAGCCCATCCGCCGCGCCCTCTTAAGCGTTACAGACAAGACCGGACTGGTGGACTTCGCCCGCGCCCTCGCCGGCTTTGGAGTCGAACTGGTCTCGACCGGCGGCACCGCCGCGGCCCTCCGCTCCGCCGGCCTCGCCGTCAAGGACATCTCCGACCTCACCGGCTTCCCCGAGATGCTCGACGGACGCGTCAAGACCCTTCATCCCCGCGTCCACGGCGGCCTGCTCTACATCCGCGGCAACGCCGAGCATGAAGCCGCCGTCGCCGCGCACGCCATCGAGCCCATCGACATGGTTGTCGTCAACCTCTACGCATTCGAAAAAACCGCCGCCCAGCCCTCCGTCGCCTTCGGCCATCTCATCGAGAACATCGACATCGGCGGACCCTCCATGGTTCGCTCGGCCGCCAAAAACTTCGAAGACGTAGCCATCGTCACCCGCGTCGCCGACTACCCCGCCCTCGCCGACGAGCTAATAGCAAACCAGGGCGCCCTTTCCCGAGCCACCCGCTGGCGTCTCGCCAAGCAGGCCTTCGCCACCACAGCCGCCTACGACTCCGCCATCGCCTCCACCCTCGACCAGATCGCCGACGCCCCCGCTCCCGCCTCGCCCGCCGTCTTTGACACCGTCAGCTTCCCCTCCACTCTGCGCATCAACATGCCGCTCTCGCAAAGTCTGCGTTACGGTGAAAACCCCCACCAGCGCGCCGCTCTTTACTCCAACCAGTCCGGCCTCGGCATCGCCGGCGCAACCCAACACCAGGGCAAGGAACTCAGCTACAACAACCTCGTCGATCTCGACGCCTGCTGGGAGCTCGCAAACGAGTTCGACTCCCCCGGCGTCGCCATCGTCAAGCACACCAACCCCTGCGGCGCGGCCACCGGCGCAACCATCCTCGATGCCTACCAGAAGGCCCTCGCCTGCGACCCCGTCTCCGCATTCGGCGGCGTCATCGGCATCAATCGAGAAGTCGACGCAGCCGCCGCCGAGGAGATCGCCAAGCTCTTCGTAGAAGCCATCGCCGCCCCCAGCTTCACCCCGGAGGCCCGCCGGCGCTTCGCCGCCAAAAAGAACCTCCGCCTCGTCGAAGTCAAACCCGCCCCGCCGCGTCCTCTTCTCAAGCACATCTCCGGCGGCTTCCTCCTCCAGGACGCCGACACCGGCCACGTCGAAGCTTCCGATCTAAAAATCGTCACCCGCCGCGCCCCCACGCCCGAGGAGATGCAGAGCCTCCTCTTCGCCTGGCGCGTCTCCAAGCACGTCAAGTCCAACGCCATCGTCTACGCCCGCGCCAATTCGCAATTTGCCCAGACCCTCGGCATCGGTGCCGGCCAAATGAGCCGCGTCGATGCCGCCCGCTTCGGAGCCATGAAAGCCGCCCTCCCGCTAGCCGGCTGCGTAGCCGCCTCCGATGCCTTCTTTCCCTTCCCCGACGGCCTTGAAACCGTAGTCCAGGCCGGCGCAACAGCCGTCATCCAGCCCGGCGGCTCGGTCCGCGACGCCGAAGTCATCCAGGCCGCCGACCGCCTCGGCATCGCCATGGTCTTCACAGCAATGCGCCACTTCCGCCACTAACGGCAAGTCGCAGGTCAGACTGGTGCTTTTTTCAGGAGTACGGCTTCAACAATCAGTCTGGCGCTTTTTTTAAGGGTGCGGGCTTCAGCAATCAGTCTGGCGCTTTTTGAAGGGTGCAGGCTTCAGCAATCAGTCTGGCGCTTTTTTGAAGGGTACGGGCTTTAGCCCGTACATTAACCTCGCCAAAATGAGCGGGGCTTTAGCCCCCGAGGGAGGGGGTTCCTCAAGCACGAAGCCGTCAAGAAACAACTTCTCGTGCAATGGCGCCGGAATGGAAGCCACAATAGGACGACTGGGAGATTTCTTAGGCCGCTTGTGCGGTCTCGCGCCGCACGATCGTGCTCTTGATCTTCTTGCCGGCCTTTTGCTCGGCAAGGCGCAATTCGTATAGCTTTTGCAAATTGACCCACATCTCCGCCGAGGTCCCCAGCCATTGGCTCAGGCGCAGGGCCGTATCGGCGGTCAAGGCTCGCTGCCCCTTCAATATCTGATAAATCCGATTGGCCGGAACATGCAGAACCTCGGCAACTTCGGGTACGCTCATGCCCAAAGCGTCAAGCTCGTCAGCCAGAAATTTGCCGGGATGGATTGGTTCGCGCGCCATTTGTCCCCCTTAGGAATGGTAATCGCAAATCTCAATATTGAAAGGCCTTTCGTGCTCCTCCGGCCACTCAAAACAGACTCGCCATTGCTGGTTGATGCGAATACTAAACTGCCCTTTCCGGTCGCCGCCCAGCGCTTCAAAGCGGTTGCTGGGTAGCAGCATCAGGTCCATTGGCCTGAGGGCTGTCTCCAGAAGATCCAGCCGCCGCTCCGCCTGCTCCCGGAAGGCCTGAAACTCTCTGACTCGCTCCCCTGAGGCAAATCGCTCCGTGCGCTTGTCCCGATACTTCGGTCGAGCAGCCAACTTTTCCAGCCGGGCCATTCGCTACTATCGCAAAATTGACGCACCGCGTCAAGATAGATATGCATAGCCTCGGCGTCGCCATGGTTTTTACCAAAAATGCGCCACTTCCGCCACTAATCGAGTGGCCGGCCCCAAATCGCCCCCCCTTTGAAAACAAATCCCCCTCCGAATCGTCTGTACAATTAGTAGAGGCTGGCTCGTCGGCCAACCTCTGCGCTTCCTCAAGCCCGGTTTTCTGGCAGAAACGGTTCGGTATCCCCAGGATGATGAACAAAGACCTCAGTAAGTTTGCCCCGCGCATCGGCATTTCAGCCGCCTTACTGCTGCTCGCGGGCAGCGTAATGCTCTCGGCCCAGGCCCCGCAGCCGAACCCGGCCCCCACCCCCGCAGCCCCCACCCCCGCCGCTGCCCAGCCCAAGGCCGACCAGCCCGAACCCAACCATGCCGTCTCCTACTATCACGCCGGTCTAGCCGGTATGTACGAGGACGAAGCGATCAACGAAGGCCATCCCGACCAGGTCATTCGCGCCATCGAAGAGTACAAGCTCGCCCTCAACGCCGATCCCACCTCGCCGCAGTTGAACGACGAACTCGCCGAGCTCTACTTCCGCACCGGCCGCGTTCACGATGCCGAGGTCACCACCGGCAACCTCCTCAAGACCTCTCCCAACGACATCCCCGCGCACAAGCTGCTCGGTCGCATCCTCCTCCGTGAGCTGGGCGAGGGCCAAACCGCCGCCGCCCCGGCTGCTTCCAAAGATGCCCTCGAGAAAGCCATCGCCGAGTTTGAGAAGATCGTCGCTCTCGAACCTAAGACTGTCGAAGATCGACTCGTCCTCGGCCAGCTCTACACCGTCAAGCACGACCAGCAAAAGGCCGAAGAGGCCTTCAAGGCCGCCGCCGCCATTGAGCCGGACTCCGAGGAAGTCGTTCTGAATCTAGCCCGCCTTTACTCCGAAAGCGGCGACAACAAGCAAGCCGTTAAAGTCATCGAAGCCGTCCCCGTCGGGGATCGCTCGACCAAGATGGAGCTCACCCTCGGCTCCCTCTACGACCAGCTCAAGCAGCCCAAGGACGCCATCGCCGCCTACAAGCGCGCCGCCGATCAGGGTGCCGGAGACCCCCAGACCCTCGACGCCCTCGCCCAGGCGCTCATGAACGACAATCAGCTCGATGAGGCCCTCGCCCAGTACCGCGAACTTTCCGAGAATGACCCGGAAAACAGCGAGGCCCTGATTCACATCGCTGAGATTCTGCGCCGCAAGGGCAAGTTTGAAGACGCTCTCACCACCATCCGCAGAGCCCGCAAGCTCGACCCCACCTCCCTTGAGGCTGGCTTCAACGAGGGCATGGTCCTCGACGTTCTCGACCGTCTCGACGAAGCCGCGCAAACCTATCAGGCCATGGTCGACCTCACCTCCCACGCCAACGGCGCATACACCACCGAGGAGAAGAGCAACCGCGGCATCTTCCTCGAACGCCTCGGCGCAATCGATCTCGAACGCAACAAGACCGCCGAAGCGGTCGCAACCTACCAGAAGATGATCGACATGGGCGGTGACTCCGTGATCCGCGGCTATCAGGGCCAGGTGGACGCATACCGCGGCGCGCACGATTTCGACAAGGCCGTCGAAGTGGCCCGCAAGGCTGCTGCCTCTGACCCCAACAATCGCGACCTCAAGCTCATGCTGGCCGGCGAACTGGCTGACAACGGCAAGGCCGACGAAGGCCTCGCCATGGCCCGTTCGCTCCTCAAGGACTCCAGCGACGACCGCCCCATCTACCTCGCCATCGCGCAGATGAACCTCCGCCTCCGCCGCTGGAAGGACGCCGAAGACGCCCTCGCCAAAGCCGAGCCCCTCAGCACCAAAAAGGAAGACCGCACCTACCTCTACTTCATGCGCGGCGAACTGGCCGAGCGCCAAAAGCACTACGATGCCGCCGAACAGGCCTTCAAGCAGGTCCTCGAGCAGGAACCCGACAGCGCCATGGCCCTCAACTACTACGGCTACATGCTCGCCGACAAGGGAATCCGCCTTCAGGATGCGCTCAAAATGATTCGCAAGGCCGTCGATCAGGAGCCATGGAACGGCGCATATCTCGACTCGCTCGGCTGGGCCTACTTCAAGCTCGGCGAATACGAACTCGCCGAGGACAACCTCCGCCAGGCCGTCGAGCGCGACCAGACCGACCCCACCGTACACATGCACATGGGCGACCTCTACGAGAAGACCGGACGCATCCGTCTCGCCGCCGCCCAATGGCAGCTCGCACTCGACGAGTTCGCCAAGTCCTCACCTGCGGACATCGAGCAAAGCGACGTTGCCCGGGTGCAGAAGAAACTCGAAAGCGCAAGGGTCAAGCTCGCCAAACAGGACGACTCCGTCACTCCGTCCAAACCCGAGTAACCCATCGTGACTTCCACCGGCTCCGGCGACTGCATGAATCTGCCCCGCGAGATCGCTGTCCCCGGAGCCGGCGACCACCCGCTCGCAGCCCGCGCCAACCCCGAGCCCGCGCACGCCTACCGCTCCCCCTTCCTGCGCGACATCGGCCGCATCCTGCACGCCCGCGCATTCCGCCGCCTCGCCGGCAAAACCCAGGTCTTCACCCGCCTGCCCGACGCCCCTCCCCTCGACCACTTCCGCAGCCGCCTCACCCACACCCTTGAAGTCGCCCAGATCGCCCGCACCGCGGCCTCCGCCCTCGGCCTCAACGCCGAACTCGCCGAAGCCCTCGCCCTCTCGCACGACATCGGCCATCCCCCCTTCGGCCACGCCGGAGAGCGCGCCCTCGACCGCGCCCTCCACGCCCACGGTCTCGCCTTCGACCACAACCTCCACGCGCTGCGCATCGTCACCTGGTTTGAGGAGCGCAATCCTGCCTTCCGCGGCCTCAATCTCACCCTCGCCGTCCGCGAGGGCATCGTCAAGCACTCCCGCGACTACTCCCCAGCCCAGCATCCCGAGCTGGCCGGCTTCTTCCTCGACCAATTCCCGCCTCTCGAAGCCCAGCTCATCGACCTCGCCGACGAGATCGCCTATCTCACCGCCGACCTTGAAGACGGCCTCTACTCCGGCATCCTCTCTCTCGACGATGTCCTCGATGCCGTCCCCATCTTCCGCGCCTTTTATCAGGAAGCCCGCCGCAACTTCCCCAACGCAGCCCCGCGCCTCGCTGCCCGCGACGCCCTGCGCAGAATGCTCGACGCCCTCGTCACCGATATGCTCCACGAGGTCACCCGCCGCGTTCTGTCCTCAGGCATCCAAACCCTTGAAGATGTCCGAAACGCCCCCGCCCGCCTAGTCGCCCTCAGCGAACCGGTCGAGGCCATCCGCGCCTCAACCAAGGCCTTCCTCTACGACCATCTCTATAACTCCCCCGAGCTCAGCGACCTCCACGCCCACGCCGAAGCCGTAGTAGAAGGCCTCTTCGAAGTCCTGCTAGCCAACCCCGCCCTGCTCCCCGAGGACCACCAGGAAGAGATTCAAACCGAAGGCCTCGCCCGCACCGTAGCCGACTACATAGCCGGCATGACCGACAGCTACATCCAGCAGATGTGGTCCCGCCACACCCAACCCTGACCTCCCGCTACCTTCCAACGCGCTGTCATCTCGAACCCAGTGAGGGATCCTGCCCTGAAAACAGTCACGCAAGAACGCAGCCATGACCGCAAAACCCGCTGACTTGCTGACTCGCTAAGTGTGCGCGAGCACACGCTAACTTGCTGTCTTTGTCCCAAAAACAATTTTCATGGTGTTGTGTGGCGCCATGCGCCATGTAAGACTTCGGCAACTCATGCTGGGAACCCATCGCTCGGCCATGAGCTCCCGGAATCGGCCTGCCTCGGAATTCAGAATCCAGGCAGCGTGTCAGTGAGCCGCTTCCAAACCCAAGCCCGGAAGGGATTCGTTATCGCCTGGGTCGAGCGGACCGCCTCCTTGGGGAAGGTAGATGTCATCCTGGGCCAGCAACGCTTCGTAGATCGGTGTGTGCCGCCAGTGACGGGCAAGGGCGAAGGCGCTCATGTTCGCAATCATCAGGGGCAGAACCAGGCCATACCCGCCGGTCATCTCAAAAATGATCAATACCGAGGTCATCGGTGCGCGAACGATCCCGGCAAAAACAGCCCCCATCCCGACCACGGCAAACGCCCCGATCGAGTCAGCCGAGTGGTGGAACACGATCACATCCAGGTAGCCCACCGCGCCGCCCAGCATGGCGCCCATAAAGAGAGCAGGCGCAAAGATCCCGCCCGCACCGCCACTTGCGTAGGAACTGACTGTCGAAGCAAGCTTGAGAACGCAAAATACCGCCATGGCCGTCACCGTCATTTTGCCGGTGAGCGCCAGCGTGAGGGTCTTGTAGGGGTCGCCGGCGATGCCGTTGAGGTGGAACAGCGCCAACGCGACCACCGCCATGCCCCCTGTGGCCGCGCCGCCGATTGCCGGGTGCACCCAGCGCGGCACGCCGGTGAGCCGCCGGAACCAGCCACGAACCGCGAGCAGAGAATCGGTGAAGGCAACTGAAACAATGGCCGCCAACAGACCCAGCAGCGCATACCAGACCAGCGAAGAGGACTTGGTCAGTGCGTAGTTCCCCTGCACGTGAAACACGGGGTTTGAGCCTAGAATCGAGTGCTCGACTACAGCGGCAAGAGCGGCGGCCACAATGACACCGGAGAGCATGGTCTGATCCAGATCGCCGATCAGTTCCTCAAGGGTGAAGGTCACTGCGGCAATGGGCGCGTTAAAGGCCGCGGCTATGCCGGCAGCCATGCCCACGGAAGCCATCCGGCGCGAGTTCTTGGGGCCCAGCCGCGCCAGGCGGGCCAGCATGCTGCTGACGCCGGCACATACTTGCACCGTTGGCCCTTCAAGACCCAGCGAAGCGCCAGAGCCAATTTGAAGGGCGCACAGCACAAACTTGCCGATCGTTTCGCGCGCGGTGACCATACCGTACCGAAGCGTGTACGCCACCTTCACCTGAGGAATGCCGCTACCCGCCGCGGCGGGAGCGAAGAAGGTCAGGCCGACACCGGCGACCAGGCCGCCGATCGTCGGCGAAACGATGGTCCACCATATCCAGCTATGGCCCGATGCGGTATTGGCACGGTCGATGAACAGCGCTTCGAGCCCCATGATGCTCATGTGAAACGCCACGGCGGCCAGACCGCAGATGCCTCCGGCCAGAATGGTCACGGCCAGCAGACGTTGCCGCTCGCTGGGCATGCGGCGCAACAGCCAGGAGTAAAAACCTGCATACAATCCCTGAAAACCTGCCCAATAGCGGGATTCCGGCATTTCATTGCTGGTCGGGGAAGTCACAGCTCCAGTATAAAATCGGCGCGGGATGGATCGCACGGCTCCAAGATCGTCGGTCGAGCATAAATCGTGTTGCACAGGGATGATTGTGTAAAGGGCCGCTCTTTGCGAGAAGACTGCCAGGGAGCAACCGCGGTTCCTTCGGCTCAGCCTCACGGTGACAGATATCTTTCCGAGAGTGCTGGGCGGCTCTCCAGCAACCCGGAGTTTACTCTCAACAACTCCGCCACGGTTCCTCGCAACCGCGCAGCCCGCCCGGCCTCCGCAACGCAGGGAACAAAAAAATATCGAACCAGCTCATCCCCCGGTTGCCGATAATTTTCCAGATCCTGCGTATCCTGAAAGTAGCGCCGACTCCGCAAGAACGAGGCCACAAACCATGAAAGTATAAGTCCTTTAGATTCCGCACTTACGAAAAGCTTAGTCGATAAGTCTTTTCGTTTGATACTCTTACGAGATTAGGCCTCAAATTCGAGCATAACCTATACACCTAGTTGTTTCATACACTTGCAAAGTGTAGAGTGACAGGTTGCCGGTAATTTTCGAGTTCCGCGTATCCTGAAGCTAGCGCCGATTCCGCTCGTACGAGGCCACAAACCATGGAGACTATAAGTCCTTTAGATTCGGAACTTACGAAGAGCAACATCGGTAAGTCCTTTATTTTGATACTCTTATGCGATTAGGCCTCAAATTCAAGCATGCCATATAACCCTAGTTTTTTCATACACTTGCGAAGTGTAGAGTGACGGGTTGCCGGTAATTTTCGAGTTCCGCGTATCCTGAAGCTAGCGCCGATTCCGCTCGTACGAGGCCACAAACCATGGAGACTATAAGTCCTTTAGATTCGGAACTTACGAAACGATTAGCTGATAAGTCGTTTAGTTTGATACTCTTACGAGATTAGGGCTCAAGTTTAAGCATTGCGTATAAGCCTCGTTTTTTCATACACTTGCAAGGAGCATATCGACGGGCGGCCCTGCTCACGGGCTTCCATCCCAGCCACGAGTGAGATGCCCCGGTCCTGGCCGTTGGAAGCCGGAGAAACCTGGACCCAAACCCAACCGGAAAACCACCAGAGAAAAACCCACCCAAAGAAAAAGGGCCAGAGGCCGATAAGCCCCTGACCCCTGGTCCCTAGTCCCTAGTCCCTGTTCCCTGTTCCCTGTTCCCTGGTCCCTGTTCTCTGTTCCCTGTCCTACTGCACCATCTTCTGCGGCCGCAGCCGCCGCAACTCCATCGCGCAGGCCAACGCATTCTGGGCGTGAAGCCGCAGATTGTCCGAGGCCGCCCACAGCCAGAGCCGCGAAACCAGGTTCGGGTTCCGCGTTCCCGACTCCGGCCTTAGCCGCACCAGAATGTCGTTCTGCCCGGTAGCCGCCAGATTCGACGGCGAGTCCGTATCCTCAAGCAGCAGATCCAGATGGTCCCCGCCCAGGGCATCTTCCACCGCCACCCTCTCGACCGGCCGTTCCAACTCGACGGCAATCGCGAAGGTCTGCCCATGAAACACCGGCGCATGAATCACCTGGATCGCCAGCCCTCGCTCGCGACCGGCGGTGATCGCCTCAAAGTGCAGCCGGATGCGGGCCTCGGCCGCGGCCAGATTGACGGTCGAGTTCTCTCCCAGCCCGCCAAGCAGGTTATAGGCCACCTGCGTGTCGTAAATAGCCCGCGGCATCGACTGAAAGCTCAACAGGCTCACCGTCTGCTGATGCAGCTCGTCCATTGCCGCCTTGCCGAACTCGCTCGCCGGCAAGATCACCGTCGCCGCCGCAAAGCGCACCGGAGCAGCCTGCTTCAGCCGCTCCATCAACAAGGCCAGCGCCAGCGCCGCCGGATTCGCCGGCACAACCGCCGGTGTCAGCAGGTCGATCGGTCCGCTCTCGCCGCCCAGCCACGGAGCCCGAATCACGACTCCGCTCTCCAGGTCCAGCGCGCCCGACAGATCGATCACCGTTGAACCGGAGTCGGCCGCCTGCCGCCAGTGCTTTCGCGTCAGAGCCTCGGAGCCGCAGAAGAAGGTGAAGTCCGTGCCTTCGAACGTATCGGCGGCAACCGCCTGAATGAACGTGATCTCGTCGCCCACCTGGTCCAGTTGGCCCTGTGCATCCTCTTCGTCCACGAGCACAAAGTTAGCCTCTGCCAGGGGAGAATCCGACAGCACGTCCTTCAGTTCCTTACCCAGCAGCGAGGAAGCGCCGGCAATGGCAATCTTGTACAAGGGGAGTCCTTTCTTCCGGAACCATCGGGAAAAGGGCCGGTCTCAGGAGGGCTGTACGCCCTCGGGTTCCGCCCGGTCGCCCGTGCGTGGCTTCCTGCGCCTGCGCTTCCACGAGTAAGCCGCGCGCGCCCAGATCCCGGAGAACATGTAGATCAGTGCCATGATGAAGAACACGCTGTTCGAGAAACGGATCATGATGTAGAGCACAATAGCAATCAGAAACAGTACCTGAAACGGATGGGTGCGAGAGAAGTTGATCTCCTTGCCCGACCAGAACCGCCACGTGCTCACCATCAGAAATCCGGCCAGGCCCACCACGCAAATCCACGTACCCGCAACCCACCATGTCTCCACGGGATACCCGTAAAAGAAGTGGACGGTCGCGGCCAGCAGGCCTGCCGCGGCTGGAATCGGCATTCCCACAAAGTACTTCCGGTCCGGCCGGCCCGGATTGCGCGGCGTCGGATCGTGGCTGATGTTGAATCGAGCCAGCCGCGAGACACCGCCGATGAGGAACAGGAAGCATATGAACACACCGACCTGAACCAGGTGATGATGGAGCATGTCGTTCATCGAAGCCGGCAGGAAGTGGAAGCCCCAGATCATGGCCAGCAGGCTCGGCGCAACTCCGAACGTAATCGCGTCGGCCAGCGAGTCCAGTTCCTTGCCAAACTCGCTCACCGTGTTCGTCATCCGTGCAATGCGCCCGTCGAGCGAGTCAAACGGAATCGCGAGCAAAATCGCGACCGCGGCCCAGTCCAGACGTGTATGGGCATCGCCGTTCGCCACCAGCGAATCAATCGTCTGCGTAATCGAGTAGAAGCCCAGCCCGATATTGCCCGCCGTAAACAGCGACGGAAGCAGAAACATGCCCCGCCGCAGCCGCGCCTGGTTCCGCGCCCTGCTCTCTGCCGTGCCGAGATAGTTCATGCCCGGGGCCTATCCGGCATCGCAGCCAGTACGCTCGATCCGCCCTTGACCTTGTCGCCGACCTTCACCTGGAACACGGCTTCTGCCGGAACCACGACATCGACGCGCGATCCGAACTTGATCAGCCCAACGCGCTGGCCCCGCTCCAGCCGGTCGCCCTCTTTGTAGTGGAAGACAATCCTGCGCGCGATCAGCCCGGCGATCTGCTTAAAGGTAACTTCGAAACCGGCATCCGGTCCTTCGCCTCTAAGCGTGGCCGCATTCTGCTCGTTGCGCTCCGCCGAGGCCGGGTTCATCGCATTCAGATACAGGCCCTTTTTGTAGGCAACGCGGGTCAGCACGCCGCCGATGGGCGCGCGGTTCACATGCACGTTAAACACGCTCAGAAAGATGCTGATCCGTTGTCTGGCGCCTTCCGGCGTTTGGACCACAACGGTCTCCGTGACCTTCCCATCTCCGGGAGAGACAATAATCCCCTCGCCAGAAGGAATCTGACGAGGGGGATCGCGGAAGAACCAGAGAAAAAACACAGCCAAAGCCAGGGGCAGAATCGCCCAAGCCCACACGCCGGTGAGGCCGCCCAGAACCAGCGCCACCGCCACAAAACCAACCCCGTAAATGTAACCGTCGCGTACCATCGTCCCAACGATTATACGAGGCTGCCCGGGCACGCGCCATTCCTCAAGTCTCGGCACCGACGCACACTCAGCGTCGAGCCGCCCTCTTGGCCCATCTGCTCGCGAATGCCGCGAGCCCATGTATGCCGGAAGAGCTTACGCCACCGCGGGCGCGCGCCGTTCCAGTGCGAAGATCAGATCCTTGGCATGGAGCTTGAGCTTTTTGAGGCGGACCTCCTCCAACTGCTCGTCCACACTGAGATACGGCTTTTGAAGCAACTCTTCGAGCCGCTGAGCATAGCGTTGATGTTCTGCATGCAGACGATCCAACTCTGTGCTCAGCGCGGCATCCTGTACTTCGTCCATCCAGCACCTCCTTTTGTTAACCGAACATTCACTTATATCGCCGATACTACCTGTACCGCAAGCGGTAAGACGCCCGGAAAGTGACTTCCGGCTGTGGATAATGAAACTTCTTCACTCCGGCGCGCCGTTCTCCCGCT
>Ga0326728_10018627_pt1 | contig 13648 bp, 12 predicted proteins | sample MB3enrmetagenome_FD_207602 | JGI IMG/M metagenome (GOLD analysis project Ga0326728, IMG submission 207602) | Lab enriched peat soil microbial communities from McLean, Ithaca, NY, United States - MB31MN | ecosystem: Environmental > Terrestrial > Soil > Wetlands > Peat | place: USA: New York... | reverse complement strand
CCTGCCAAAGCAGTAAAAGTAGAAATTTTTTCAATGCGCGATAAATTACCCAGAAGTATTATTTCTAATGAGGATGGCATGGCGGCAATCAACACCATACCAACCCAAAGCTCTTGTTTACGAATCAGAAAAGCGCCTGCCAGAATAATGAAATTTCCCAAAACGAGATAATTCATTACGTTGCTCTTGATTGATGAATACAGAAGCGAACCGGGATGGCGGAAGAACCCGCGGGGAAATTTCAGCAACGTAATGGTTATAATTACCATCAATGCCGGTAGTATAAGCGTTTTGCCTGCCCGGAAGCCCTGTGGTAAAGTTATTCCGCAAATCAAAGCAATCAGAAAAATTAAATTAGAACGATTAAAAACAGAAGAGGATATAACCATATTTTTTACCTCTTGGAAGGTAATATTTTTTTAGCTCCGGAAATGAATAAGAGAAAACCGATATTCGAGATCACTATAGTTCCTCCGGCCGGTAAATTCAACAGAAAAGCCGTAATAATTCCGCAAATTACTGATAAAATAGAAAAAAATACAGCAGCAATGATGGTCATTCTAAAGCTCAAGGATAGCTGCAAGGCAGTTAAAGGAGGCAAAATCAGCATAGCCGAAACGAGCATGATGCCTGCGACTTTCATGGCTAAAACTGCAGCTACCGCCGTCAGCAGAAAGAGAATAGCATTAATTCGTCTTGTTTTAATACCCATTGTCCGGGCTAATTCTTCATCGAAAGTTACAGCAAAGAAATCATTATAGAAAATGATTACTATGGCTGTGACGGTGAGAAAAACGATAAAAGAGAGAATGAGTTCAATTCTTGTAACTGTGAGGATATTGCCGAAAAGGTAGCTGAATAAATCAATATTATAACCATTGGATAAACTTGCCAGAATAATACCCGCGGCGATGCCGACTGAAGAAACAACACCGATAGCCGCATCTCCCTGAATACGTTTGGAATGAGTCAATTTTAGAATGGCCAGAGATGAAGCCATTACAATAGGCAGGGCGGCCAATGTAATATATAGAGGGCTGACACCGAGAAACATTACGAAGGCAACACTACCGAAGGTAATGTGAGCAAGCCCGTCACCAATCAGAGAGAAACGGCGCAGGACAAGAAAAACTCCCAGTATGGAAGAAACTATAGCGATTAATATACCCGCTGCAAAGGCGCGTTGAACAAATTCATAATTAAATATCTCAGCCAGTCCCATTAAATATTGTTCTCCGTTTTTTCATGTTGATGACAAATCATATGCTGACTGGTTAATCCGAAAAAACCGGCCATATCGGGTGAAGCGCAGAAATTTTCGAATGTTCCGAAAAAGATTAATTTCTTGTCGAGATAAAGAAGATTGCGGGCGTATTGTCCTATAATGCTCGTATCATGCGTGACAAGAACAATAGTCGTACCGCTTTTGCGATTCATCTCACCGGTAAGAGAATAGAAAATATCTCTTGTTTCGGGATCAAGGGCAGTCGTTGGTTCATCGAAGATGAGCAAATCCGGTTGACTGATTAAAGCACGCGCCAGCATTATTCTTTGCTGTTCACCGTAAGAGAGTTCGCCGATCATGCGGGTGGAAAGATGCGCGATTCCCATCAGCTCGAGAGTTCGTTTTAAAGCTGTTGGATTTCTTTTTGTTACCCCCAATTGAACAATCTCTTCGACGGTACTGGGAAAATGATTATTCAATGCGTTTATCCGCTGGGGTAAATAACCGATTTTGTTCCATTGATTAAAAGAGGTTAGCGGCTGGCCAAAAACAGTAATGGTTCCCTTTTTGGGTTGAAGAATGCCCAGAATATTTTTTATAAGGGTGCTCTTTCCGGATCCATTAGGTCCGGCAATGCCCAGATAATCGCCTTTTTTCACAGCAAAGGAAATATTACTGATAACTTCCATGCCGTTATAACAGAAGGTTAGATGATCAACGTTGATTATATTTTCGGACATTTCATTCCTTTCTTTAAGTTAATCAGATTCTTCTCCATTAACGAAATAAAGGATTCACCGTTTTTCATATCCGCCTTACTGATATCATGTCCATTATTGAGTTTCAATAAACCGGCGCCTGTTTCTTTCGCAATTGTTTGGGCTAAACGTGGATTAATCATGCTTTCATAATAAACGTAATGTACATTTTCACTTTTTATTTGTTTAACCAAAGCAAATATCTTTTGTGGTGAAGGTTCCGCGTCAGCCAGTACATTATAAGCCGCAATATATTTTAAGTTATATCTTCTGGCCAGATAAGCAAAAGCCCAGTGCCCGGCATGCAAAATTATTTTTGTCTTGCACCCGTTTAATTCTGTGCGGTATCGCTGATCCATGTCCATCAATTTGAGCTTATAATTATGAGCGTTTTTCAAATAATAATCGCTGTTGCGCGAATCCTTTTTGATAAATGCTTCCGTAATATTATCCACCATTTTTTGGGCGTTATCCATATCCAGCCAGATATGCGGATCAAATTGGGAAACCTTTTCTTCCTGATTCCCTTCCTCTTCATTCAATGGCAATAAGAACGCTCCTTTTCCGGTTTCTATGGCCAGCATATTGGTGTTCTTCTCGGCGGCATTGATAATTTTGTATGCCCAATGTTCCATCTCAAAGTTGGTAAAGAGGAAAACATCTGTTTTGCTGACCTTAACTATATCTTCCGGCCTCAATTCGTAATGATGAGCATCTGTTCCCGGCGGCAAAAGCATAGTCACTTTAATTTTATCCCCGCCAATATTGCGTGCAAAGTCGTAAATTGGGAAAATTGTTGCAATGACTCTTAGTTTTTGATCTTCCCTGTTTGATTCTTTTGCCGGTTGACAGGACGAAAGAACAGTTAAAAAAAGCAGTAAGATCAGCATCACCTTTTTTGAATACATGATCATTTCTCATCCTTACAATATTGCTTTTGCGATTCAGGTTTGGTTGTATAACGGCAGTCTGAGCAAAGACCCGATATATTAATTTCGATGTGCTCAATGCTGCAATCACTTTTTGATAAAACTAACTCCGGCATTTTTATAAAAGGCTGTGGTGCCATACAAATAAATGCGCCGCAATTTCGGCAGTTGAAGTGAGGATGCATAGGATTTTCTAAAGCAGCCATTTCAAAATAATTGGCTCCGCCTGCTGATGTGATCTCCCGAATAATCCCGCGTCGTCTGAAAAGAGACAATATGCGATAAATAGTTACTTTATCAATACTTGCCTTGGTCCTCAGCGATTGACGTATAATATTTGCGCTCAGAGGTGCTGTTGCCTCGAGCAATATATTTAAAACAGCAAGGCGTTTTGATGTTTTAGAGATGCCGGCTTTTTGCAAAGTCAGCAGGGCATCTCTATTTTCTGTATTAGTCAGCATTTTCGTCTATTATCAAAAATGCAACCGAGTTGCAACAATTATCAATATAAAATAAGTACATGTTGACGAATTAAATTTATGTTATAAATTAAGACAGTAAATAAAGCACAATGATATAACAATTAAAGGAGAACTGCTTATGAAACCAATCGGGCCATTAATGTGGGAACACAGATTGATTGAAAAAATGCTGGTTTCAATGATGCGTCATATCGATCAGGTCGAAAAAACTAAGAAGGTTAATCCTCTTATAATCGATATGGTTGTCGATTTTGTCCATACATATGCTGACCGCACCCATCATGGAAAGGAAGAAGAAATATTGTTTCGCGATCTGGCCAAGAAAAATCTCACGCCCGAACTGAAGAAAACCATGCAGGAATTACTCGATGAACATATCTGGGGCAGAAAGACCACCGCAGCACTTGTTGCCGCCAAAGAAAAATACTTACAGGGCGATGAAGAAAAGATTCCCGAGATAATCTCTATTGCCCGGGAACTGGGCAACTTCTATCCAAAACACATAGAAAAGGAAGACAAGCGGTTCTTTTATCCCTGTCAGGAATACTTCAATAAAGACGAACAGGGAAAGATGCTCGCCGAATTCTTGGAATTTGACCGTAAAATGATTCATGAAAAATATAACAAAGTATACGATGAATATTCCAAACTCAGCTTATAGCGTAAAAATGTTTCACATATTGAGATTATGCCGATTCTAAATTAAAGATGATATCGGGGCGGCAAGGAGGAGGCGACGAGGCGTATATAAATATACGTTCCGGGAAGCCGACGACACTGCCAGCAAAGATAGCGCTTCAATTTAGAACCGGTGCTAATATCTCCAGCCCCAGAATCCAAACGCAAGAATATTCATGATGACCGGCACGGCGTAAATAATTCCCACAGTAGTCAATTTTGCCTTCATAGATTTCAGGCTGATTACTAAAATAGCAAAACAGAAAAAGTGGAAATAGCCGATAAGGAAGATCAGCCAGACGCCCTTAAAGGATAAACACCAGAATGGGTATTCCCAGACAAGCTCTCCGCCGATGTTGAGAAGACATTCGACAAAAACACAAAAGGCGCTGTAACCTATCGCCCAGAACCACTTTTCAGGGATGCCCAGTATTTTCTCTTTCGTGCTTTCGGATAATGTGTGGTAGTAAATAATGCCCATGATTAAAAACATAAACATGATTTCGATATTCCAGCCTACAAATGTCCGCAGAGCCGTATCGCCCGGCGTTGTCCAGACAGCGGAACGTTGTGTTAGAACCATAACCCAGCCATTCCATGTTTCGTTGAAGAAATCGACGCCAAAAATGGTTAATCCGGCCAGGATTGCGTTCCAGTTTTTTGCCTGGCGCGCTTCTTTTATTTCGCGTGTATAAATATAACAGACAATAGCCAATAGCGGAATGATATACCATTTGATCATCGAAAGATCCCTTAGCCCGTTCAATGCTTGTTGTGTTGCTGCTGTCATATAACCTCCTTGTCTGTTAAAAAATAAAATTGAAGATGTCAGTGAATCATTTGATGACGCTATTCATGTTGCCAGATTAAATTTATTATATTATAATATTCATGAATCAGGAAGAAATAATTTCCATTATTTTAATACCCGAATCCTATCTAAAGGAGAAAAAGGACATTTGGTATTTACCAGCAAGATAAAATTCGCCCTTATAATTCTATTAACCATTTTTATAATCGGCACTGTCGGTTTTCATTACATCGAAGGATGGAGTTTCCTGGACTCTTTTTATACTTGCATCACGACCTTGTCCACAGTGGGATATGGAGATTTCGCGCCGGAAACAACGGCAGGTAAGTTGTTTACGGTTTTTATAATAATTTTTGGCGTGGGGATGATGTTCTATTCGCTGGTTCTCATGGCGGAAACATTTATTGACGCGCGTCTGCGCGATTTATTGGGGAGGGGTAAATTGGAAAAAATGATCGAAAAAATGCATGACCATTATATTATTTGCGGCGGCGGCCGCATCGGTTTCTTGATTTGCCGTGAACTGATGGCGGGGAAAATACCTTGCCTGGTTATTGATAACAATCCCGAGGTGATTCAAAAGGCTCAGGACGAGGGTTTTGTCTACTGCAAGGGAGACGCGACACAGGATAAAGTTTTAATTGAAGCTGGCATCAAACGGGCTAAAGGTGTTGTTTGCGTGCTGCCGTCGGACGCGGAAAATCTTTATGTCATTTTAACGGCCAAAGAACTCAATCAACAAATATATATTATGGCCCGGTCCGAGGAAGAAGAATCAGAGCACAGGCTCCTTCGTGCCGGAGCGGATCGGGTTATGTCTCCTTATACGCTTGGCGGTGTTCGAATGGCTATGGCTATTTTGCGCCCGGCCATGCTGGATTTCATTGAAATTACCACCAGCCGGCAAAGTCTGGAGTTGCGCATGGAAGAAATCTCCGTATGTCAGGGATCACCGTTTATCTCTCAATCGCTGGAAGATTCAGGAATACGCAAGCGCTATGGGCTGATCATTGTCGCTGTAAAAAATGATTCAGGGAAAATGATTTTTAATCCTTTGGCCAATTATGTTATTGCTGAAGGCGACAGGTTAATCGCGATGGGCGAAGATGAGAACGTAAAAAAATTCGCTGAATCTTGTCTGGCATAAAGAAGGAGTGGATCATGAAGATAAAAAGATTGCGTTGGATATTAACAGGGGTGATGCTGTTTTCTGTTCTTAGTTTTTCGGGATGCGCCGGACCAGGTCTCTACAGTGTTAATATGTACTATGACGCGGATAGCGCCACTATTCCCGCGTATTTAAAAACTAATGTTAAAACATCCGATGCTGTTATTTCAGTAGCTGAATTTACCGATACGCGGCAGATTGACGACCGGCTTGTGATCGGGCGCGTGATAGAAAAAAACGACATGGACGTTTTAGTAATGCCCAAAAATATCAAGACAACTAAAGTTATAGCTAATGGCATTAAACAATACTTAAGAAAGGCCGGTTATAAAGTTGCCGATAAAATTGAACAATGGGATTTGAAGGAAGATACCATTCCGCAAAGGGATGGCAAAGTTCTTATAGGCGGCAATATAGAGGAACTGGAAATATATTGCCGGAGGGGGTTTCCTTCTAATTCTTATAAGGCCAGTATAAAATTAAACGTTGTTATTGCGGATGTGGCCAAAGGGAAAATATTGTATGAAAGCAAGGTGGAGGACAGCCTTTTGCAGGAATATTTCTGGTTTTCTGAGGAGCATCTTGGAGATCAGGCCAGTATTGTTCTCGGAAATGCCATTGAAAAACTTTTTGAAGATAAAGTTTTGGCCGAGAAGCTTAAGGAAGCTATCGCCAACTAGGATTATTGCTCCTGCAACATAATATAAGGGCTGTTGAAAAACGCTCATCTGCTGCGTTGTGCTGCAAACCGCACCGTTCAACGTATATCTAATACGCCTCGCAGTGCGGTTTTTGCACGTCTTGCATCTGAACATTTTTGAACAGCCCGGAAACGATGAATGCAAGGCTGTGAGTGACTAGATCACGCCTTCAGAAATGGCCATTCTATTGCTGCAAGTTTATTTCTGATCGGTGATCCCCAGGGATTCGCAGAGTATTTCCGCGGGATCCAGGGCGGGCAGACCGGAGAGGCCGCCAAGTTGCATACGGCAGGAACCGCAGTCCGCGACAATATCATTTGCTTTGGTTTTTCTGATTAATGAGACAGCTCTGTTGCCTAACTGAATTGCCGTTGACTCGTTGCTCTTTTTGAAGCCGTAACTGCCTGAGAGGCCGCAACAGGTGTCATCAAGAATCTCACATTCCAGACCGGGTATCAAAGACATAAGCTTTGCCGCCGGATAACCGATATTCAGCGCCCGGAGATGGCAGGGGATGTGATAGGCGATCCTGCGTCGCGTTTCTTTGAAGACAGGCTTGGCATATTCTTCATGGATGAGTTTAATGATGTATTCATGGACGTCGTAGCAGTTCTCGGCAATCTTTTTGCCCTGCGGGATTTCCAGAATACCGGGATAATCATGCAGCAGGCAAAGTCCGCAGGATGTACACGTATAAACTATATCGTAGCCCGCATCTATGTAATTGGATAATGAAGAGGCGTTTTTTTGCGCGAAATATTTGGCAAGGGCTAAATTTCCATTGCCCAGCGCGGGAAGTCCGCAGCACCACTGGGGCGGCAGGACAACATCCACATTCAGGGCGGAAAGTAAACGAATAATTTTTCTGCCGATGTCAGGGCGGTAGAAATTTATAAAACATCCATAAAAAAAGGCGACTTTTCTTGTCCTTTTGTTCAGGATTTTTTTCTCTTTACGCATTGTCCTGAAACGAAACTTCGGGAAGGGAATGTAAGTTGATATTCCCATTGCCCGAAAAGCTTTCTTTCCTATTTCAGCAGAAGCGATCATGTTCGCGATAGGGACGGTTAAAGAACCAAGGGCGCTCAAATAATAGTTATTGGCAAAAAGCAGATGCGCCGGTGTATGGGAATGTTCCAATCCATATCTCTGCTGGGCTTTGAGTATGATTTCGGCAGGTTCTACGCCGCATGGGCAGGCCATTTCACAGCGTTTGCACTGGCTGCATAAAAGAACCCATTCATCGTCGGCTTTTTCTCTGTCCGAACGGAATCGCTGGGCGTCCGGTCCCGCCTGCTTCGGTCCGGGAAACTCCGGGTTCACCCGGAATACGGGACAGTTTTCCACGCAAATTGTGCAGCGTATACAATGTTCATATTTCATTGGATAAGTACTCCGCGCAGGATTGCGCCGCCACATGAGCCGTCGCCAGCGCCAGGCCATGGCCGCAGCCGTTTTTTAGTATTTCGGTATTGGCGAGAATCCCGCCGCACACGAAAATATTCTCCCAGGGAGAATCAACGGGCCGTAAAGATAAATCAGCGATAATACCCGCTCTGCCAATGCCGTGGTTTAAAGAAAAATAATCATTATCGAACCATGTTTCCCGTGGTCCGTCAGTATGCACGGGAAGATTAAATACATTTTCAATGATTGCTTCGCGTGTCGCGGTAAGGCCGCCGCCGACAAATGAACCTGTGGCCAGAATAAAAGCCCGGGCATTAATGCTGTTAGGCCTTCCCGCGGAATGTGTTGCCACCGCTTCAATCAGCCTGCCCGCTTTTTCTGTCCCCTCGACCGGCCATGACCAGTATATCATGCCTCCTTTTTTGCGGAAATATCCTTTCAAAGCATTGAAAAGTCTTCTGCCCGGCATGGATGGCGGAATGGTCGGAATTTCAAAGACCGGCTTTCCCATCAGGATTGCTATGGTGTTGACGATTTCGGCGGCCGATTCCATGCCAATAACTGCGGGGAAGGCAATCTTATCTTCATCAATGTTTAGCTTCCCGAGCCAGATGATAAACTTTTCAAAAAATTCTTTTTCCTCAAAATGTGAAGCGATGCCCATGGTGCTGTAGACACCGGCGTCATATACTGAGAATTTAGTATTTTTGCGCCGGGATATGATGTAGCCGGGATAAAAATCCTTGAGACCTTTAAAGGTTACGATGTGAATGCTGTCCTTGTCGTCTTGAGGCGCCGTCTTCATGGTTAAGGGAACCAGACAGGAAGTTTTAAGCGTGCCCAGGGCGGAAAGTATAAAACGATTTTCTTCGGCAGTGCCCGCATAGGGAATTCCCATATCCATCATCGCCGTCTGAAAATTATTTAAAGCATCCCTGGTAATTTTTTCAGGCACAAGGTGGTAGGGATGCTCCGGCGGGAGATCATTAATGCCCGACAGAGGCTTATGATCACGTGAACAAACGTCAACGCAGCCGGTGGAAAGACAGGCTGTCGGTTCTCCCGTAGTGACGAGTGCGACTTTAAAACCGCGATCGGCAAGAAGGGCTCCGGCTGTCAGGCCTGCTACTCCTGCCCCTATGATAACGACATCGTATTCAATAACGCTCATTCGGGTTTCTCCATGGCAAGAATGCCCAGATAGATATATTCAACAAGCTGTTCTTCCCGGAGTTGATCTCCCCAGAGAGCGGGTCTTATGCCTCTGTAACGGCGCTGCAGGAATCCACGTAACATTTCCATAGACTGCTGGGGCGATATAACACTCATATCATTCATGATACCGAGAGCGCGAAAAGTGCAGAAACCGCCCTGGCACGGTCCCATGCCCAGACGCGTGCGGTGCTGAATATCTCCTACATTTCGTGTGCCGGTTTGCCTGATGATTCTTTCCACTTCCTGTCTTGTGACAAGTTCACATTCACAAACGATATTTTTCATGTCGGCAAGCCGTTTGGAAAGAGGATAACCGCTCAGTTCTTCCTGCCCATCCAATGGTATTTCCGCTGTTTCACACGATTTTTTGAGATTAAAAGAAGCCATGATCGTGTCAACCATCTTTTCCGCCATCAGCCGGAAAGTCGTGAGTTTTCCTCCCGCGATGCTGTACATGCCGTTTTCGTGGTTGATGATCTGAAAACCGCGGGATATTTCGTGGCTGTCCGCTTTCTTTGATTTAAGCAATGGCCTGACTCCCGAAAAAGCGCGGATAATGCGGGTGTTATTGAAATGAGGAATCATTTTCCCGGCTTCACTGATTATGGTATCCACTTCGGAAGATTCGGTAAGCAGTTGATCCGGATTGTCAATCGCCAGCGCGGTTGTGCCGGCCAGACAGACAGCTTCATTAGGCACTATGATGTCGCCATCTGACGGCTGTCTTAGCCTGTTTATCACCATATTGGTCAGACGGTGATTGGTAATGACCAGTGATCCCTTGACCAGAGTCATAGGCACTTCACTGCCGGCAAGAGAGGCGATCATATTAGCCCATGCGCCTGTCGCGTTGACTATGATGTTGGCATGGATTTCTCTGACTTCGCCTGTTGCCTGATCGACGGCTTTGATGCCCGTGCAGCGGCCGTGAGATTTGATAATTTCCGTTACTTTATGCCGTGTGAAGATAATGCCGCCCCGAAGCTGCGAAGTACGGATATTAAGCAGACAAAGGCGGAACGGATCAATGGAGCAATCGGGAACCTTGATTGCGTCTTCGATTTCCGGATTCAGGTTTGGAACCAGTTCAATAGCCCTGGTAGAAGAAATGACTTCGGTAGGAATGCCAACTTCTTCACAGCTTCTTAGAAATAGTTCCCTGAAGCGTTTGGAATCTCCAGGCAAACGCACGAACAATCCCCCTGTCTGTTCAACACATTTCCTGCCGATCCGTCTGAGGATAAGATTTTCTTCGTAACACTCCCTCGCGGCTATAGGATCGGTAACAGCATATCTGCTTCCGCTGTGGAGAAGACCATGACATGCGCCGGTTGCTCCGGCCGCGAAGTCGCCTTTTTCGATGAGGCAATGCGGTATTCCGCGCAAGGCCAGATCTCTGGCAATACCGCAGCCGGTCGCTCCACCGCCGATAATAATGACATCCGTTTTAATCATTTTATTATAATACCATTTTTAAATCTAAGATGATATCGCGGCGGCTAGGCTCCGGGCGACGAAGCGTATTACGCATACGTTCCGGGAAGCCGACAATGACGCCAACAAAGATAACGCTTAGATTCAGGAATGATCCTATTTTTCATCCTCCCAGTGCATCGCCCGTTTTACGGCCTTCTTCCAGTTATCATAGAGTTTCTTCCGTTTATCTTCGCTCATGCCCGGTGTAAATCTGCGATTTACTTTCCGTCGCTCGGCAATCATGGATTGATCCCTCCAAAAACCGACCGCCAGACCGGCAAGATAAGCCGCTCCCAGAGCAGTTGTTTCAATGATTTCAGGTCTCTCCACGGGAACACCAAGGATATCCGATTGGAATTGCATTAGGAAATTATTGGCACATGCGCCGCCGTCCACACGCAGTTCGCAAAGATCAATTCCGCATTCGCTGCGCATCAGTTCCAGAACATCTCTGGTCTGATAAGCAATGGATTCCAATGTCGCGCGGATAATGTGGTTTCTTGTGGTTCCTCTGGTTAACCCCAGAATTGACCCTCGCGCGTACATGTCCCAGTAAGGGGCGCCAAGGCCGACAAAGGCGGGAACTACATAAACGCCGAGAGAGTCTTCAACCTTTGTGGCAAAATACTCGCTATCTTTAGCATCATAGATTATTTTCATGCAGTCGCGCAACCACTGAATGGCGGCGCCGGCGATAAAAATGCTGCCTTCCAAAGCATATTCCACTTTATTGTTTACTCCCCATGCGATGGTGGTCAAAAGGCCATTTTTCGAATGAACAAGCTTTTCACCAGTCAGCATCAGCATAAAACAGCCTGTGCCATAGGTGTTTTTAACCATTCCCGGTGTGTAACAGGCCTGTCCGAACAGCGCCGCCTGCTGATCGCCGGCGTCTCCGGCAATAGGTATTTCCGCACCGAATATACGGGCATCTGTATTGCCGTAAACCGCGCTGGATGGCTTCACTTCCGGCAGCATAGACAAGGGGATATCGAGTTCTTTTAAAATTCTTTCATCCCATTTCAGGTCTTTGATATTATAAAGCATTGTGCGGGAAGCATTGCTGTAATCGGTAACATGTACTTTCCCGCGTGTTAAATTCCAGATTAACCAGGTATCAATATTACCGAACAGCAGATCGCCGTTTTGTGCCTTTTGCTTTGCTCCTTCAACATGATCCAGTATCCATTTCACTTTGGTTCCGGAAAAATAAGCATCCAGCACTAATCCGGTATTTTCCCTTATGTAGTCTTCCAATCCTCTGGCTTTAAGTTCGTCGCATATTCCCGCGGTGCGGCGGCACTGCCAGACAATAGCATTATAAACAGGTTTTCCCGTTTGTCTGTCCCATACAACCGTTGTTTCACGCTGATTGGTTATGCCGATGGCCGCTATTTCTTCAGGCGCAATGCCTGTCGTGGCCAGCATTTCGCTCACTACGCCGCTTTGCGATCCCCATATTTCCATCGGATCATGTTCCACCCATCCCGCTTTGGGATAGATTTGGGTAAATTCTTTCTGAACTGCTTTTACAACATTCCCTTCGTGGTCATAAAGGATGGCACGAGAACTGGTGGTTCCCTGATCAAGTGATAAGATATACGATTTCTTCATATTCGTGCTCCTAACATTAGGATATAGATGTTTCTGACGATGACATTACTATTACATAATGCTTTGTAATTGCAAATAAAAAAGAAGATATTGAACTATTTTTAATAAGATGTTATTAAAAACAATAACAATAAAGCGTTTGATGTATAAATTAACATTATCGGGGAAAAGTTACAATCCGTTGACAGAAAATTGCTCGGTAAGTACCTGTAAGAAAAAAGAAAAAAAATATCTTTCAATAAAATGAAAATAATTTAAATTTTTTCTTGACACAATCGTGAAGAGAGAGTAGAAACCCTTTTCTGTTCATCAGAATAAAGTGTTTGAATGCAGATTGAAATTTTCAATAAGTTCACCGATAGTATGATTCTTGGTTGTCGGACACTTCCAATTGTAACTGGTTGAACATTAAGGTTTTTGAAATTATTTTGACAAGAGAATCTGGATGCTTAGATTTTAAGTACAGAATCTTGATAGATGGCTCTTTGGAAATTGAATAGTGGGAAAATGAATTTGTGGGTCCTAATATAATTTTTTGAGATAACGCGAGAAAAAAGAAAGAGCAATCTTTCTTCTAGGATTAAAACTTGAGAGTTTGATCCTGGCTCAGAACAAACGCTGGCGGCGTGCCTAACACATGCAAGTCGTACGAGAAAGTCCGCTTCGGTGGATAAGTAAAGTGGCGCACGGGTGAGTAACGCGTGGATAATCTACCCTTAAGTCTGGAATAACTTATCGAAAGGTGAATTAATACCGGATAATATCCCGAATGCCTCGGCACTTGGGATCAAAGAAGGCCTCTGCTTGCAAGCTTTTGCTGAAGGATGAGTCCGCGTACCATTAGCTAGTTGGTAGGGTAATGGCCTACCAAGGTTATGATGGTTAGCTGGTCTGAGAGGATGATCAGCCACACTGGAACTGAGACACGGTCCAGACTCCTACGGGAGGCAGCAGTGAGGAATATTGCGCAATGGGGGCAACCCTGACGCAGCAACGCCGCGTGAGTGAGGAAGGTTTTCGGATTGTAAAGCTCTGTCGAGCGGAAAGAAATGCATGATGGCTAATATCCATCATGCTTGACGGTACCGCTAAAGGAAGCACCGGCTAACTCCGTGCCAGCAGCCGCGGTAATACGGGGGGTGCAAGCGTTGTTCGGAATCATTGGGCGTAAAGAGCGTGTAGGC
>Ga0326728_10018626_pt1 | contig 13648 bp, 9 predicted proteins | sample MB3enrmetagenome_FD_207602 | JGI IMG/M metagenome (GOLD analysis project Ga0326728, IMG submission 207602) | Lab enriched peat soil microbial communities from McLean, Ithaca, NY, United States - MB31MN | ecosystem: Environmental > Terrestrial > Soil > Wetlands > Peat | place: USA: New York... | reverse complement strand
ATCACTCCTGCTGCCTCGTCAGCTCCTTTCCCCCACCTCAAAATGTAGTGGAGACCTTCAGACTACGTTTACTGAAAGCAAAGGGTTTTCCAGCATCAGATGTGCCGAACTGCGAAGGTTCGGCTAACGCGAGTGTTTGGAGAAATGCAGTCGCACCCGCAACTGATCCAGTCCTACCTCGCCCCTTTTTGTTGACCATTATGTCCCTTTAATTATGCGCGGATGTATAGCTGTGCTTGATTGAAGCGTAGTCGTGGTGAAGGAGGTCGGCCGGTCTAGGATTAGCTACCCAGCGCGTCGCGCACAAACAGTCAGAATCAATCCGCCCGCAACGCCTGTAATGGCGAAATCGAACTCGCCCGGAACGCCGGAATCAGGGCCGCGGTGAGTGCCGAAGAACCGAGAACCAAAATCGCCAAAGCAATGATCATCGGATCGTATTGGTTGATTCCATAGAGTTGATTTCCTAAGAACCGTCCTGCCGCCAGCGCCAACGGTACGCCCAACAGCAGTCCAAAGGAAATCAGCACCAGCGCGCCGCGTAGAATCAATGCGAAGACGTCCCGGCGATCCGCGCCCAGCGCCATGCGCACCCCGATCTCACTCGTGCGGCTGCCCACGTTATAGGCGATCACGCCATAGACTCCGATCGAGGCCAGCATGAGCGCTAGAACTCCAAAAAGAGACGTAAGTCGCGCAATCAGCCGTTGCTGGGTGAACTGCCCGGCCACTTGCTCTCGCAAAGTGTGAATCGAAAGGATCGGCAGATTGGGATCGACCGACGCCATGGCTTGTTGCACCTGCTCGAAGGACAGGCTGGCTCCCGGCTTGGTCACAATGACAATGTCGCGCAGAAAATGCGAACTTGGGCTGACTTCAGCCCCATCCTTCGGCGAAAAGTCATGCTGTTCTCCGGGCAGAAAAAAGAACGGGCCGATCGGCTTGTCAATCTGATAAGTCAAATGGCGGGAGTCTTTGGCAATGCCTACGATCTCGTATACGCGCGATCCCATTTCATCGCGGCCGAAATACTTTCCGATCGGATCTTGATTCTTGAAAAACTTCCGCGCAAACGCTTCATTGATGACGGCCACGTGCCGTGACGTCGACGTATCCTCTTCAGTAATGCCGCGTCCTCTCAGGATCGGATTGCCGATGACGTCAGAGTATCCCGCGGTCACTCGATCCCAGAAAACAAAGTTGTCGTCGTTAGCACCTGGGTGCGGATGTCCGTCCGCCCAAACCTCGGCACCCCAGTTGTTGCCGCTTAGCGGTGAGTATATGGAGAGAGCCACCGCCGATACGCCTGGAATGCCTGTCAGCGTGTCATGGATGCGCCTGTAAACCGGCGTAAGTTGCTTTTGCCCATAATAACCGGCTAGCCTTGGGTCAAAGTTCACCACGATGCGCCGATCTGGATCGAATCCGAAATCCTGATGCTCGAGATGGTGCAGAGCCTCCGTGAGCAGTCCCGCCGCTGAGAGCAAAACAAGCGAGAGCGCAGCCTGCAATACCGCCAGCGTCTTCCGCGGGAGCGAGCCCGTGCGGGCCGTGGAGCGGCTGGCCCCGCGAAGGGCTTCGATCGGATCTACGCGGGTGGCCATCCATGCCGGAGCGATTCCAAACGCAACTCCGGTTACTAGCGAAATGCCGAAAGCAAACAGCAGCACCGGCACGGAAGGCGACGCGCTGATGGGTATGTCAGCCATGCCGCTAACTGAAGGAAAGGCAAAATGCAGAATAAGTCTCGTGCCTGCGAATGCGATCCCTAGACCCGCCGCGCCACCTAGTAGCGAGAGCAAAATGCTTTCAGTCAGGGCCTGTCTCACTAGTCGGGACGCTCGCGCCCCCAACGCCATGCTTAACGAGGTCTGCCGGCGCCGCTCCAGGCCGCGAACGAGCATGAGATTGGCCACGTTGGCGCAGACAATGAGCAGCACAAATCCCGAAACCATCATCAGGATCTGAAGCCAGTGCTCATATTCCTCGCGCATGCTGGTAATGCCGGCGCCGCCTGGGCTCAGGAACAGGGTCTGCTTGGGAAATCTCGCGCGATCGTTGGCGTTCATCTCGCCCCAGTGCGAGCGCAGCCACTGCTTGAGTTCCACGCGCATTTCAGCTTGGATCGACGCGGGCGTTGCGCCCGGCTGGATGCGGCCGATCAGATCTAACCAGGCACTGTCGGGTTTGCTTACCTCTTCACCTTCGGTGGCTATCGGCAGAAAGAAATCAGGGGGAATGCGCAGAGTGTCGCCGAAGAAGCCGGGCGGAGTGATTCCCACCACGGTAAATGGCTCGTCATCGAGATTGAAGACGCTGCCTATAACAGACGGATCCAATCCATACTTTTGCTGCCATAGCCGGTAGCTCATCACTGCGACGGGCGGAGCGCCGGCGCGATCATCGCTCGGGGTGAGCAGCCGTCCGGCGTACGCGTTGATGCCGAACATCGCGAAGTAATTGCCTGACACGTACTCGCCTGGGTAGCCTTGGGCTGCCTCCGAGCTGCCTGCGCGCCGGACGCCAAACAGATCCCAGGACGCCGCGAAGGCCGCCAATTCCGCAAACCCTTTGGTGTTGTCCCTGAAATGTTTGTACAAATCGTGCGAGACAAGGGAAAACTCGTTCTCTTGGCTGTACCCACCCCACCAACAGCAGCGACTTTCTTTGCCGAGTCGGTACAGTTCGTCAGGTTTCGCCACGGCCAGCGACCTCAAGATCACCGCGTGCACCAAGGTGAAAATGGAAGTTGTCGCGCCAATGCCCAGCGCCAGCGTCAGCACCGTGGTGATGGTGAACGCCGGGGCCTTTCGCAAACGCCGCAGCGCGTGACGCGTATCTTGCACCAGGGTTTCCAGAAATGCAAGACCCTGCTGCTCCCGATATTCTTCCTTGCAACCTTCCACCGTGCCAAACTTCAGCACGGCTTGGCGGCGTGCTTCAGCCGGTGACAACCCTAAGCGCAGGTTTTCCGCTGTTTGCAGAGCCAGGTGTTCCTCGAACTCTTCCCTCAATCGCTCCTCATTTTGCCGCCGTGTTGCTGTGGTAGCCAGCCGCCTGAGGAACCGCCGTAAAGCCCTCATCGCAGATCCTCCGCTTTCGCGGTGAAGAATCGGCCGATGATGGCTGCGGTTTGCTCCCAATCTCTCGTCTCGTCCTGGAGCTGTTTACGGCCGTCGCGAGTCAGCCGATAGAAGCGCGCCCTTCGGTTATTCTCTGAAGCACCCCATTCGGAGGCGATCGCACCTTCCTGCTCCAGCTTCAACAGCACGGGATACAGAGTGCCTTGATTTACCGTGAGCAAGTCCCCGCTGATCTGCTCGATGCGGCGGGCGATTCCGTAGCCGTGCAGCGGCCCCAACACATCGAGAGTCTTGAGCACCATCAAAGCCAACGTACCCTGCCGGACATCCGTCTTTTCTTTCATACGACTGTCTTTTTGGTTTCCAACAGGTAGAATATCACCGGTCATTTGGGAAAACAACAGGACAGCGAGGTCGCCGAGACTAGCGAGCGGCGGAAATTGCGTGCGGTGTCGTACTTTTGACGATCGGCAAAGCACTGACGGCAGCGAAGCTCGCAAGTAATTGATTTTCCTGCCTCAGCGTGGTGGCCCACAGGTTGCTCAAACCCCTCTGCCCAGGAGGAAAACGGATGGCTTTGCAGTCGTTCATATCGAGGGTCGCTACGTACCTGCCCAGTAACCCAGAAGTCGCACGAAATCGTGCCCAGGCTGCGGCTTTCGGCCAAATTGACGAACGCCGCTACCTTCGGTCCCCCATCAGCTCCCGCATCGAACTGGGCTGGCAAGACTCCAACGGCTGGAAGAAGCAGACGCAATCGCGCGGGGTCGATATGAGCAGCGCCGGGGCGTCGGTCCTCTCTCCGGAACCCATCGCCGTTGGCTGCCCGGTGTATCTGCATTCGAAGGAGCTCCAGCTCATGGGCGGCGCCATCGTCCGCCACTGCACCGAGCGGGGATCCAAGTTCCTCATCGGCATGGAATTTCAAGGCTCCCTCACCCGCTCCTTCTAAGCCGGTTCCGTTTCTGATCCCAAAAGGGTTACGATAGCGGAGTCTGCCGATCCGCCATTCGGGCCCTTAGCTCAGCGGTTAGAGCAGCGGACTCATAATCCGTTGGTCGAAGGTTCAAATCCTTCAGGGCCCACCAATCCCACTACCGCGTGGCCATTCGCGCAGTCGGCGTTCCTCACTCCACTACTCGCACCGGAGCGCTTCGTTCGGATCGATGCGCGTGGCCCGGCGCGCAGGCAGATAGTTGGCGGCCAGGGCCACCGCACCCAGGAAGAGAGCTGCGCCGGTGAAGACCAGCGGGTCGGTGGCGCTCACATGCACCAGCAGACTCGCGGCTAGCCGGGTGAAGGCAAGTGCTGCGACCAGTCCGATCGCCACGCCCGCGAGCGTCAGGCGCATGCCCCGCCGCACCACCAGCGCCAGGACGTCCGCGGGCCGCGCGCCGAGGGCCATGCGAATGCCGATTTCCCGCGTACGCTGCGCCACCGAGTATGCCGTCACGCTGTAGAGGCCAGTAGCCGCGAGCACCAGCGCGACCACGCCCAGCACGGCCAGCATGACCGCCGCCATTTTCTGCCCGAACAGCGAGGCACTGATGTATTCGGTCAGCGGCATCGCGTCGAAGATGACGATGCCGGGGTTGATGGAGCGGGCGGCGCTTCGCACCGTGGACATGGCCTGCTCCGGCTCGCCCGTGGTGCGCACCAGCAGGTTCACCGACGAGCCCATGAACGCCTGCCGGGACGGAGCGTAGAAGTATGGAGTCGCCGCTTCGTTCGGCGACACGTATTTGCTGTCTCTAGCGATGCCGGCAATCGTGAACCACCGGCCCCATACATGCACCCTGTGGCCGATGGCAGTGCGGTCGCCGAAAAAGTGCCGCGCAAACGTCTGGTTGACGATGATCACCGGCGGGGCGTTTTCGTCGTCGTGCCCGGTGAAGTCGCGGCCCTCGACGATCGGAATCCGCATAAGATCGAGGTAGCCGGGTCCCGCCACATTGCGGAAGATCTTCATGCTCTCTTTCACGCCTGGTACATAGCCTTCGACCTGCACGTCACCCCAGGGGTTGCCGGTGAAGTACAGCGGGACCACGTCGGCCCAGGAGACGCTGACAATGCCGGGCTGTGAGGCGAGACGATCGCGCAGCCTTTCACAGAACCGCAGCCGGTCCGGTGCGGAGTGGCCGGCCGCCGACAGCTCCAGATAGGCCACCAGCACGTTTCGGGGATTGAAGCCAGGGTTGATCTGGCGGGCCACCTGGAAGCTTTTGGCAAACAGGCCGGTGCCGATGATGGCCACTAATGCCAGCGCCACTTCCGAGACCACCAGCAGGCCGCGAGTGCGCTCGGAGCGCGCGCCTTCCCCTCCGCTCCGGCCGCCCTCCTTCAGCGCTTCGTTCAAGCCGGCGCGAGCGCTGTGGAGTGCCGGCGCGATGCCCGACATCACACACGCCGCCACGCACAGGAGAGTGGTGAAGGCGAGAATCTCGAAGTTCAGGGGGATGTCCAGCGACATGGGGATGTTGGCGCCGCGCGGCAGCAGATACCCGAGCGACTGGCTCATCCACATGGCCAAATAGGTGCCCGCCAGCGTTCCCATCGCCGCCAGGATCAGGCTTTCGCTGAGGAGTTGCCGCGCCAGCCGTGCGCGGCCTGCGCCAATGGCCATGCGCACGCTGAACTCCTTCCGCCGTGCGAGGGAGCGCGCCAGCAGCAGACTGGATACGTTGGCGCAGACAATCAGGAAAACCAGTCCGCACACAGCCATCAGAATACTCAGCGGGCCCGCCATCAGCGCCTGGCCTCCGAAGTGGCCCTGGCGGACGGGCAGCAGTGTGGCGCCGATGCCGGCGTTGGCGCGTGGGTCCGACTGCGCGATCTGGTGGGCGAGAGACGCGCATTCCGCACGGGCCTGCGCGAGGTGCACGCCGGGCTTCAGCCGCGCGACACCCATGAAGTAGCGCTTGCCGCGATCGTCCAACGCCCCTTCCGGAGCGATGTTGAACCGCGCTCCCATGGTGACGGGCGCCCAGATGGAGAGCGTCAAACCGGGCAAGCTGCCGCGGAATTCCGCTGGGGCGATGCCGATGACCGTCAGCGGCTGGCGGTTCAACACGACCGTGGTGCCGATGACGCGGGGATCACTATGGAAGCGGCTCTTCCAGAGGCCCTCGCCAATGACGGCCAGCGGGCACGCGTCCGCGTTATCGCCGCATTCTGCCTGGGAGAACATCCTGCCCCGCACTGGCTTCACGCCGAGCACAGCGAAGTAGTTGGCGGAGACCAGTTCGGCCCAGATGCGGTCGGCCTGTTCGCCTTCTCCGATGGTCATCGTCGCTGGGGTAGCCAAGGCGAGGGAGATCAGCTTCAGATGATCGCGGTGATCGCGGAAATCGAGGAAGGACGTGGGTAGGGCCACGCCGTCCGCAGCAACCGTCTCGAAGGTCGCCAGCTCCCCGCTGTTGGGGACGCCCGGGATGGGCCGCAGCAGCATCATGTCGGTCCAACTGAAGACGGTGGTGTTGACGGCGATGCCAATGGCCAGCGTGAGCGCGGCGACAGCGGTGAAGCCCGGGCTCCGCAGTGCCATGCGCAAGCCGTAGCGAAGGTCCTGAAAAAGAGTAGACATGCTTGCTCTCATTCCTCCCGCAGCGTCCGCATGGGATCCACCAGCGATGCCCGCCGGGCCGGCGCCCAGCTTGCCAGCACCGTGACAACGAGAAGTAACAGGGGAAGGACGGCGAAGACCCAGGGATCCAGCCGGTCGAATGAGACGAGGACGGACGACGTGGCCAGGCGGCAGGCGAAGAAGCTTGCCACCAGACCCACGGCAACGCCGGCCGCGCCGAGTGCGAGGCCCTGCCGCAGCACCATCCAGACCACCGTTCGCCGGTCCGCGCCAATAGCCATGCGGATACCAATCTCGCGCGTGCGCCGGCTCACCGAATAGGCCACCAGACCATAGAGACCCACCATGGCCAGAATCAGGCCCATCAGGCCCATGCCCGCCACTACCTGTGTGATGATGTTCGGCAGCTTCACAGCGCGCTGCGTGTAGAGCTCGTGCATGGTTCGAACGTCGAACACAGGCATGTCCGGATCGAGACTGCGCACCACATCGCGAAGCACCGGCGCGAGAGTTGCTGCGTCCTGGGCGTTTGACTCAGTCACGAGCGTCATCGTGGAACGCAGGTGCTGCCGGAAGGGCAGATAGACGAAATCCTGCGGAGGCTCCGCGATCCACGTGACCTTGGACGCCTTGGCGACACCCACGATCTCGATCAGAGGCCCCGTCGTTGTCCCCAGGTGGAGACGCTTGCCCACAGCGTTTCCTTTCGGCCAGCAGTGCTTCGCCGCGTATTCGTTCACCACCGCCACGAGCGGCGTCTTCTCGCGGTCCGACTCGAGGAAGCCGCGACCGGCCAGGATGGGGATTCCCATGGTGCCGAAGTAGCCATCACTGACGTAAGCGCCGAGTTCAGGGGGCGCCTTTTTGCCGCTGGACGGCTCGTGGCCCTCCGCCACAATGTCGATGCTGTCGAGTCCGGCCATCGGCACATTGGAGATAAGCGCCGCCGAGCGCACGCCCGGCGCGGAACGCGTTTTCTTGAGCAGATCGTCGTAAAACCGTCGCGCCTGATCTTCCGGGTAGTGAACCAGTTGCGTGTCGAAACTGGTCAGGAACAGATGATCGGTACGATAGCCGGGCCCGCCGGTTAATTCATCGCGGAAGCCCTGTACCAGAGAGGCCGCAACCGCCAGCAGAACCAGCGAGAGCGCTACTTGGCCCGACACAATCAGGTTGCGGCCCCACAGCCGCCGCTTGCCGCCAGTATCGGCGTCGGCCGCTTTGAGAGCCGGTACCAGGTTCGGGCGAGTTACGTGAAATGCAGGTGCCAGACCGAACAGCAGCGTGCTCGCCACCGAGACCACAAGCGTGAACAAAAGCACACGGTGGTCGACGCCGATGTCAAAGACCACCGGTATGTCGGAGGGAATCGGGACACGGCGCCAGAATGCCGCCATGGCATCCGCGACCGCCACGCCTCCCAGTCCGCCGGCCACCGCCACGAAAAGATTCTCCAAGAGAAGCTGGCGGATGAGAGCGCCGCGGCCGGCGCCAATGGCCAGACGCACCGCAATCTCGCGCGATCGGGCGCGCGCACGGCTCAGCAGCAGACCCGCGACATTAGCGCAGGCTACGATCAGAACGCACAGCCCCAGCGCGCCCAGCATGACCGACATGGCGATAATCGTTGGCCCCTGCTCGAAACGAAGTTGCAGCTCGGTCTCTACCGTGAGAAGCCGATCGCTGCTCTGCTGCCTATGCAGCTTTTGCAATCCCGGCGCGAGGGCCTCGATATCGGCCTTCGCCTGGTCCGCGCTAACGCCTGGCTTCAGCCGGCCCTTGACCATCAGCCCTCCGGCCTCGCGGTCGTGAAGGTAGTTCTTCAGCCCCATGCTCGGCGCCATGGCCAGAGGAACGAATACTGTGGGTCGCATTACGAGGTCGATGCCCGTGAAATGCTCAGGCGCCACGCCGATCACCGTGAGCTCGATCCCGTTCAGCCGGATCCTGGTGCCGAGAACGGATGGGCTGGTATTAAACTGGCTGACCCAGAAATCGTGGCCGAGAACGGCCACGGCATCGCGCCCCTCGACCTGATCCTCGTCGGAACGGAAAGCGCGGCCGAGCGCCGGTTGCACGCCCAGGACCCGGAAGAAGTTGCCGGAAACAAAATAGCCGAACTTCATGCGCGGCAAAGTGCTCGAGCCCGTGCTGAAGCCGAACTTCGAATAAGAAGCTGCCGCCAGGCCGTCGAACGTGCGGTTGTGATCGCGCAGATCGGCATAGTCCGGATAGGAAATGAGGGTGTTCGCGCCGAACGGCGCCGACTTCGCGGTGTTGATCGCGACCACACGGTCGGGTTCGGCGACGGGAAGCGGCCGAAGCAGAATCGCATCGGCGAAGCTGAACATGGCGGCAGTGGCGCCAATGCCCATGGCCATAGAACAGATGGCCACGGCGGTAAAGCCAGGGTCCTTGCGCAACACCCGGAAGGCGTGGTTGACAGATGTCATGGGACGCTCTCCGTTCTATGCAGATATTCGGACTCTAGAGTGCAATTATACTGCCGCGGTGCATTATCTGTATGTGTAATGAAACTAGCGTGTAGAATGTTCCAGTCCGTATCCGGCTGTTCGCTTTTGGGAACCCGCTGTCCGTTTCGCAGTCTGACTCAGCGCCTCGTGCGATTAAGTAGCCGTAAGGCCACGTGGCCAGGCTGCCCGTCAAAGTGCCTTGGCGTTCATATTCACTCGAATCGGCACGCGCCAGGTATGCGCCGATACTCGTCGCCTTCTTCCCAATTGATCGGACGGCTGGGTTATTGCAGGACAAGAAATCGATCGACCTCCTGAATAGCATCAGTCTGAACAAAATTCGCGTGGTTGTGGACGCCATCTTTGCGATGGATGTCGACACCGTTCCCTCCCGGGTCGACTCCGTTACATTCGACCAAACGAGTTCCGACGACTGGAAGGCAAAAAAAACATCACCGGCGTAATTCAAGGAGCGCTGCCGTCCACTGCCCAGGTGTTGATCGATGAGGCCACCAAAACTCGGCATCGGCGATCCGCAGATCGTGACCGCGCAATCCACCTCTGAGCAACTGCATTTCAGCGTCACGCTGTCGAAAGACGCACCCTCCTGCACTACCATGCATACCATTGTAAATAATATACTTAACTATCTATTCAACCAATACTTGACAATAACGCACTAAAGTTTAATAATGGCATTGTACTCAGCGGCAGCCATCGGCCCTGCTGCAAAGCCATTATCTATTTTTAGGAGGCTTCCCTAACATGGGCAAAATTATCGGCATCGACCTGGGCACGACCAACTCGGTCGTCGCCGTCATGGAGGCGGGACAACCGACAGTCATCGCCAATCAGGAGGGCGCGCGCACCACGCCGTCGGTCGTGGCGTTCACCAAGACCGGCGAACGGCTGGTGGGCCAAGTCGCCAAGCGCCAATCCATTACCAACCCGGAGAACACGGTTTTCTCCATCAAGCGCTTCATGGGGCGGCGCTATGAAGAAGTCAACGAAGAAATGAAGATGGTCCCCTACAAGGTCGTTCGCGGCGACAATGGAGATGCGCGCGTCGACATCAGCGGTAAGAAGTATTCCCCGCCCGAAATCTCGGCGATGATCCTCACCAAGCTGAAGGAAGCCGCCGAATCCTACCTGGGCGAAAAGATTACGCAGGCGGTGATCACCGTTCCCGCCTACTTTAATGACGCGCAGCGCCAGGCTACCAAAGACGCCGGCAAGATCGCCGGTCTCGAAGTGATGCGTATCATCAACGAGCCCACCGCCGCGGCGCTGGCCTACGGTCTCGATAAGAAGAAGAACGAAACCATTGCGGTCTACGACTTCGGCGGAGGCACGTTCGATATTTCGGTTCTCGAAGTAGGTGAAGGCGTGGTCGAGGTGAAGTCGACCAACGGCGATACGCACCTGGGCGGCGACAACATCGACCAGCGCATTATCGACTGGATTGTCACTGAGTTCAAGAAAGAGCAGGGCATCGACCTTTCGCGCGACCAGATGGCTCTCCAACGCCTCAAAGAAGCTTCTGAGAAGGCCAAGATGGAACTCTCGACGCTGCTCGAAGTCGAGATCAATCTGCCGTTCGTTACCGCCGATGCCACCGGCCCCAAGCATCTCATCATGAAGCTCACGCGCTCGCGCTTTGAGCAGATGGTGGAAGACATCTTGCAGCGCTCCGTCGGCCCGTGCAAACAGGCCCTGTCGGACGCCGGCGTGACGCCACAGCAAATCGATGAAGTCGTGCTGGTCGGCGGCCAGACGCGCATGCCGCGCATCCAGGCGCTGGTTCGCGAGCTGTTTGGCAAAGAGCCGCACAAGGGCGTGAACCCCGATGAAGTAGTCGCGGTAGGCGCTGCGGTGCAGGGCGGCGTGCTGGGCGGCGAAGTGAAGGACGTCCTGCTGCTCGATGTGACCCCGCTTTCGCTCGGCATCGAGACCCTCGGCGGCGTATTCACCAAGCTGATCGAGCGCAACACCACCATCCCGACGCGCAAGAGCGAAGTGTTTTCGACCGCCGCCGATAGCCAGACCTCGGTCGAGATCAAGGTCTTCCAGGGCGAGCGCGCCATGGCGAAGGACAACCGTCTGCTGGGCGTGTTCCAACTGGTGGGTATCCCGCCGGCTCCGCGCGGCATCCCGCAGATCGAGGTGACCTTCGACATTGACGCCAACGGCATCTTGAACGTTACGGCGAAGGACCGCGCCACCAACAACGAGCAGAAGATCACCATCACGTCGTCTTCCGGGCTTGCGAAGGACGAGGTCGAGAAGATGGCCAAGGACGCCGAAGCGCATGGCGCCGAAGACCGCAAGCAGCGTGACCAGATCGAAGCCCGCAATCGTGCGGATGCGATGGTCTACAACGTCGAGAAAACGTTGAAGGAGCACCGCTCCAAGATCAGCGACTCCGAGGCCAAAGACATCGAAGCCGCCATCGAAGAGACCAAGAAAGCGATGAGCGAAGGCGACGCCGACAAGCTCAACGCCGCCACAGACAAGCTGACGCAGGCGAGCCACAAGCTGGCCGAGGCCATGTACAAATCCGCGGGCCAGCCCGGCGCAGCAGGTGGCGCGGCCGGCGGCGGGGCAACCGGCAATGGATCCCCCGGCGGCCAACAGAAACCCAAAGACGATGTCGTCGACGCCGAGTTCGTGGACGTGGACGATAAAGACAAGAAGTAAGGTGCCAGGTGTCAGGTTCCAGGTGTTAGGGACACAGCAGGAGTCCCCTAGCACCTGGAACTTAGCACCTAAAACCTATGACCACCCCCAAACACGATTACTACGAAACCCTCAGTGTCCCGCGTAACGCCTCGGACGAGGACATCAAGAAATCCTACAGGAAACTCGCGCGTAAATTCCATCCCGATCTGAATCCCGGTGACAAGGTGTCCGAGGAGCGCTTCAAGAACGTGCAGGAAGCTTATGACGTGTTGAGCGATCCCAAGAAGCGGCAGATGTACGACCAGGTGGGATTCTATTCCGAGAACGGCGGCTATCCCGGCGCTGCGTCTCCAGGAGCCGGCGAGACGCCGCCCGGCATGGATTTCAACGGTTTCGATTTTTCGGAGTACTTCAACTCGCAGGCTGGCGCCGGTCGCGGCAAGGCGCGCCAAACCAGCAGCGGTGGCGGCGGATTTTCGGACATCTTCTCGCACCTGTTCCATCGCGGCGGCGCAGAGGAGACGGCCCATCAGCCGGAAAAAGGCGCGGACCTCGAGTACGCTCTCAACATTGATTTCTGGCAGGCCATCCGCGGCACCCAGGCCAAGCTCAACATCACGCGCCACGAAGTTTGTGGCACGTGCAACGGCTCGGGCACGGCGCCGGGCGGATCGGTCACGTGCCCGCAGTGCAACGGCACCGGCTCGGTCACGCAGATGGCCGGCGCCATGAAGTTCAACCTGAGCTGCCCGCGCTGCGGCGGGAAAGGTAAGCTGCAAAACGCCTGTCCCACCTGTCATGGCGATGGCCGCATCGCCGCCACCGAGACGGTCACCGTGAACATTCCCGCCGGAGCGCAGAACGGTTCCCGCCTGCGCGTCCCCGGCAAAGGCAACGCCGGCACGCAGGGCGCGCCCGCCGGAGACCTCTACATCACCACCCGCGTCGAGGAGCACCCGTTCTTCACGCGCAACGGCGATAACATCGAGATTCGCGTTCCTATCAGCGTCACCGAAGCCGGCCTGGGCGCCAAGATCGAGGTGCCCACCATCGACGGCCGCACGCTGCTGAAGATTCCGCCAGGAACGCCCAACGGCCGCAAGTTCCGGCTGAGCGAAAAGGGCGTGTTCAACGCGCGCAAGAACCAGCGTGGCGATCAGATTGTCGAAGTGGCGATCCAGGTTCCAAAGGTGCAGGATGAGCGCACCAAAGAAATCCTGCGTGAGCTCGGCAAGCTGCATCCCGAAGATCCGCGCGCGGACATTTGGGCGAAGGTGTAGTCATGGGCAAGAAGCGCTCGAAAGCGGCCTACATGATTTCGGCGGTGGCCGAGCAATACCAGCTCCATCCGCAAACGCTGCGGCTCTATGAGCGCGAGGGATTGCTGCTGCCGTCGCGCAGCGAGGGCAACACGCGCCTCTACACCGACGACGATCTCGAGCGTCTCGAAGTCATCCTGCACCTCACCCGCGACCTGGGCGTGAATCTCGCGGGCGTCGAAATCATTTTGAACATGCGCGAGAAGATGTCCGAGATGCAGCGCCAAATGGAAAGCTTCGTCTCCGGCCTGAACCACGAATTCGCCCTCCACGCCAGAGCCGCCGAGCCCGAGCCGAGGAACTCGCTCGTGCCAGTGATACAGGTAGGGCCGGGCAGGCGCAGGGCGTAGGTTTCAGGTGCTAGGTGTCTTTAGGTTCTTAAGCGAAAGATCTGAGAATCCATCTCTCACATCGTTCAGGCGGCTGCAAGCAGATCAACGACGCGTTGAATAGCGCAGTCCGCTCTGTAGTAGGCGGTCTCGATTTTGCTTGGCGGCTTGCAGCCTTCGT
>Ga0326728_10018625_pt1 | contig 13648 bp, 17 predicted proteins | sample MB3enrmetagenome_FD_207602 | JGI IMG/M metagenome (GOLD analysis project Ga0326728, IMG submission 207602) | Lab enriched peat soil microbial communities from McLean, Ithaca, NY, United States - MB31MN | ecosystem: Environmental > Terrestrial > Soil > Wetlands > Peat | place: USA: New York... | reverse complement strand
CCCATTGCTGAGGACTTGCAGTTCTCGCATCAGGGTGTACCTCCTCTGTGAGTTGGCGCTCCAAAGGAAAGTACACCCTTTTTTCTGCTCAAAAACCAAATTTACACAAAAGAATTTACGCTACCATGAAGAATGGCCTCAGGATTGCTCCTGCAGGCCGGGAACCCGGCAAACTGTATACTTTCTGACACAGTCGGAGCCTCTTCGGTCACAGAAGCCCTAGGACGCCCGGGGCCGCTCGGGCAGCCTGGCTACCCCCAGAACTGCCTCGAAAGGCTGGTTTTAAGGCCGCTACTGCCATTATTTGCGCATCTAGGAGCCGTCTGGGGGCCTCTCCGCCCGGGAGGAGGAGCCGCGAGTGCCCGGCCAGCCAGCCGCCCGAGCCGCAGACGCACCGGCACTCAGTCGAGATATGGGCTGCAGCAAGCTGTCTTGAGGTGGCTGGACTGGATCAATACAAAGGATGGAGGAGCTTGCCAAGGTGTAGAAGCGGTGTATAACAATAATAACGTGAAAAAGATCCGCATGAATGTCTTCCTCTTGGCGCGACAGATGAAGCGACTGGAGGAGGAAAGCAGAAAGACAGGCTCGTCGGTTGCGGAATTGATTCGACGAGCCATCGATGTGATGTATCCCGAGGAGGAAAAGAAAAAGGAGTAAGAAGTAAGCGGGAGCCGAAGCGATTGCAGTCGCAACGACCCCCTAACTCTCAGCACAACGGAGATGACCCGTCATGCCAAAAGCTATTCAGAGTGTAGTAGTCCCATCAGCACATAAAACCCCATCCGACCATTCTGCTGCGAAAGCGGCAACCCCTCCCGATCTAATTTTTGAAAACCATTTCTCTATCTTTTTGATTCGTCCTGTTTCCCCCGCTGGAAAAACTTGGCTCGACGAAAACGTCGGCGATGAAGAAACGCAGACGTGGGGCGGCGCAATTGTTTGCGAGCCGAGATATATCGACGCGATCGCCTACGGTGCCATTCAGGCGGGACTGGTGATATCGCAATGAAAACGAGTCCCGCAGGAGCACCGATCTTAACCGGCGACGGGCTGCAATCAGTTCGTAAACGCATCGAGGCCGAGTTTGCCAAAGCGAAAAATATCGGCCCGACCTCGTCAGTGCCGCCGAAGCCGAGTGTTCCAAGTCCTGATCTACGCACACTAGAAACTGCTGTCGCGCCGCGTCCCCGTCGCCCACTGGCTGAAATAGCGGTGCCAGTCCTGCGAGTGGCCGAAAGGCACTTTGAAAACGTCGTTTACCGGCATCCGCACCACCAAGGCGCGTATGTCGTGACCGCCCCAACAGAAACCGCCTACGAGTTGTTCGCTGCTGCGACAGAGGTCGTAGATGCGGTGTGCCCACAAGAAAAGAAAGCCGAAAGGCACGAGGTGACAACGGAATGAGCACTTACCTTGAACTCGACAAACAATTGCAGGGCCGTTGCCAGCAGTCCCGAAAACTTGAAAACAACACTTATCTCAAACGCCGTTGGGGCGGAACGATTGCCATCCTGCTGCACAATACAGATGTCCTGACATTCCACCCAGACGGCAAAATCGAGATCGACACTGGTGGCTATGACACCGTGACAACCCGGGACCGCGTCAACAGCTACCTGCCGAAACCGTGGAAGGTGTATGGCGAGCGTGGTGCCACTGTACTCTCAAACTTTCGGTGGCATTCAGATCGAAATAACAACTGGAAACACGCAGGCACTGTTGAAGTTCTCGTTGACCACTCTGCTGTCATTTATCCGGACGGCAAAGTCACCGGTAGGGATGCCGAAGCATACCGGCAAGCGATTCGGGATGAGGATAACCGCGTCAATCGGCTGCGCTCAAAACTGCGCCGATACGTCGCAGCAGCCCGTGAACACAGATGCCCAGTCCGGCTGACGATTGCGAAAATTCAAGCCGAAGAGAATGTCCAGATACGCTCCGCGATGATTATGGCCTTCGGATTCGATCGCTATATCGTCGAAAGCAAGGCCACCGTGCTTGATGAATTGCGCGAGTACAAGCTGGTCGAAATCCGATTGGACAACTGGAACAGCATGAAGGCACTGACAATGACGTGCCCATCAACGAATGCCCCGTATGTTCTAGCGTGTAATCCCCGCTGCACGACGGTCCCGCAGGCTTTGGATGAAATGTTTGGCGTCGAAAATTATCTCGAAAAACTTCAACAGGAGGCGTGATGAAAAACCTAATCAGACAGGGCGATTGTTTGTTCATTCCGATTCAGGAATCGGAACTGCATGAGTACCAACGCGAGCGCATGAAGCGGGACGAAAACGGCACGATCATGTTGGGTGAAAGCACCGGTCACGCGCATCGTGTCGCGGATCTCGCTGAAGCCGAAGTTCTGAAGATTGACGGCTTCCGCGAATCTGAAATCTACGTCCGGGTTGGCCCGAATGGTGTCAGCATCATTCACGAAGAGCATAAGACCGTCCAGCTTCGGCCCAACACGTTCTACAAGCTTCATGTCGCAAAGGAATACGACTATCTATCCAATCTGTCCCGGCCAGTGCGGGACTGAAGCGGAACACGCTTGAAGATTCAACTTAAGGATAGTGCAGCGAACAACTGATGTTTGAACTGCAACAACTCGTAAGCCGCATCGATCGGCAGGAGCCGGTCACAGTCGAGGAATATTTGCAGGCCTTTTTCTATGAAAATGCAAACAAAGACATCGGCTTCTGTGTCGTTTGCGGAGCGCATGGAGGCGCGAGAGGAGATCAGCATGCGGTTTGGTGCCGTCACGCTTCAATTATGGTTCTGCCCGACTGGCTTACAGTGTTCCGTCAACGCGAACAGGAGCCGCGAGTGGGGATGAGCGAATGATGCAGCCCGGCGATTATCTTGCGTACTACAAAGACGATTCTCCACGCCGTTGGTATGTGCGTGTGATCAAGATCTATCAGCCGTTCAGCAGCAAATTCTGGCATGTGATCGTTAACTCTGAGGAAGAACTGCAAAAGATCGGCTATGGCTTTTTCGAGTTTGGTTTGGGCAGCGCCTATCATCTTGCGTTGCGCTCAGTATCGCCGGATGAGTCACGACCGGTTTTGAGCATGTATCCAAAACAAAAACCATTCGACCCGGCAGATGAAGAGGTTTCTCGGACTCCTAAACGCGGCTCAAAGGACTGGGGAACGATCGCAGAGCTTCAAGCGAAAGGAATTCTATGATCAGGATTGCCATGATCAAGAATCTGAAAAGCGAATTGTTGATCAAAGCGTTCTTCGCCGAGGATGTAGAAGACGCACAGAGCGCAGCAGCGGATTGGGTCGCCAAAAATCTCGGGCGCGACGAGGATTTCAAGATCGTTTATCCGGAGCTTTGTTATCTGGTTGTGGACCATTACGTCGTGCATGACGCAACCTGTGCAAATCCCCCCGTGGTGCATTCACATGTCCTGTCCAACGAAGATCGTGAATTTCTAACTGGCTGTCTTATTCGCTGGGAAGATCTTGGGATTCAATGCTGCGGGCAAGGCCAGCATCCGAATGTTGTACCGGTCGACGAGGTAATCAAGAAGCTCGAAGATCTTCGAGATCGCGGAGACAAAAATGAGTAATCCGAATCCCGTGCTCATAAAACACTATCTAAAACTTCTGCTTAAAGCGTTGGAGGAAAAAGCTTTGCAGAAAAAGAAGCAGGAGCCGAAATAGGAGTTTCAAGTCACGGCGGCTGAAACTGGCAGTTCTTCGTGTAGGGATAGCTGCACGGTGACGCCAGCCCGGGCTATCGGGCAGTCGCCGTGAGTTGGTATTCAGGAAAGGGTTACGAATCCGTAGCAGCCGCCGGAATCCCGCGAACGGTGGTGAGATAATTGGAGGGGTGATGAAAAAAGAAACGTTAGCCAAACTTCTCCGCTCTCGCAAATTTCGCGCGTGGCATCCCCGGCACGTCGAAGGCATCCGATATAAAGTCGTCGCGAGAGAAGAGAAGAAACCCGGCGCGATTGCGGAGTTGTACGCTGAGCGGCACTACACCCCCGCCTCATTGGCCAAATTGTGGGGAGTGGACCCGGAGACCATTCGAAACATTTTCCGCAACGAGCCCGGCGTCCTGAAAATCGGAAACAGTGGTGCGAAGCGATCATATATCTCGCTACGCATTCCCGAATCTGTTGCTATCGCAGTACACCGAAAGCTGTCTGCCTGATGCTCATCACATATCGAAGGCACAACCCGCAAAAATGCCGTTTCACCTCCCGATCAGAGTTTCGGTGCAAGTGTCCCATCTGGGTTTCTGGCACAAAGGATGGGCACCGAATCCGTGAAGCATTGAAAATTCGAGATTGGAACCGCGCACAGGAATTAGTCAGAGAGTGGGATGTTGATGGCAAACGCCCGAAGAAAAGCACCCGCGCAACAATCGAAGACTGGCAGGACCAATTCTTACGGGACGCCGAAGCGCGGAATTTGAGTAGAGGAACATTGCGGTTGTACAAACTGCTATTCAGGCAGGTGCGAGAGTTTGCTGACGGACGCGGTATTCAGTTTGTCGATGAGCTGGATTTGACGGCTCTGACAGAGTTTCGCTCCAGTTGGAATATCAGCGCGTTGACAGCATCGAAGAAACTGGAGCGGCTCCGTAGCATATTCAAATTTGCCTTACAGCGGAAAATGGTAGAAGAGAATTACGCTATAGGTCTTACGGCTCCAAAGGTCAAACAAACCCCGACGTTGCCTTTTACAAAAGAAGAGATGGCACGGATACTCAAGGCGGCAGATGCCCCCGAGATGGATAAGAGAGTCAAAGCACTCATCCTGACAATGCGCCACTCTGGGTTGCGTATATCAGACGCTGCTACGCTCGCAGTGGACAGTCTGAAGGGCAACCGACTAAAACTGTATCAAGCCAAGACCGGGGAGCCTGTCAGCGTTCTGCTTCCTCAAGATGTCGTCAACACGCTCCGGGCAACACCCTGTACGAATCCAAAGTATTTCTTCTGGAGTGGTGCGTCGAGGCTGGAGACAGTGACTGGCTTCTGGCGTGAACGAATCTCCGATGTCTTGACGCTGGCAAAAGTCTCGGGGCACCCCCACAGATTTCGTGACACGTTTGCTGTTTCACTGCTGGATGGCGGAGCCTCGATTGAGTCAGTGAGTATTCTGCTGGGCCATCGGAGCATTCGTGTCACGGAGAAGCACTACAACCCGTGGGTTAAGACCCGGCAGGACGCCCTAGATCGCGCTGTTGAGAGTGCCACACGCTAGTGATTCTGTTGTACAAAACTGGTACAATTTTTTGAAAAACATCAAAATACAAGGGAAAATGTGGCGGAGGCGTGTGGAAGTCGAATCCACCATTCGGCCCGCGAAGGGCCGGATCGCCGGCTTTGAAGGCCGGGAAGGTCACCGGACCCCTTTCGCCCCCGTCGCAGCAAGGTCATCAGACTACAGAGCTTACTCAACGTACCCAACTTGTGGCTCATCTGCAACTGGCTGTGTCGGCCGCGAACGGTTCCCTGCCGAGCGGCTGACGGCTCTTTGGCAACCCCAAGGCTTTCTTCAGGGGCTTCCGCCAGAAATCGGCGGACGCAAAAGGCGCGAAAGCCCATTGGTTGCGAGAGTTCTACGCCGGGACCCTTCGAAGCTCAGGGTAAACTGAAGCCCCGGCCTCCTAAAGAAGAGACTTTTTCCGCAAGGTGTGCCCTACGCTCTGCGTAAGAAGTCATGCACTCCCAAGAGCCATTTGTGAGGTGGCTTCCAGCCAGAAGCTCGTCTTTCAGGACTATTCTGGTCGGGATTCCGCGTGTGCAGCTCATTCTTGTGACGAACCGCACAGTCCCGCGCCGCGCCGCACCTTGTATAATGTGATCGGACAAAGTAACTCGCTTTAGTCCGCTGTTCCCATCCTCGGTGCTTCGCTCCCGCCGATGTCGGGTGAGGGAATGTTGCAATGAAGTTTTGGGCTCGAAGGACGAGCTGGCTGATCTGTGGCTTGCTGGCTGCAGGATTCTTCCCGCCACGGAGTTCGCCATCTGGCGACGGCGCTCTCCGCACGCAAGCAACCGATATTGCCCAAAAACATTTGCTGGCTTTTGTCGCCGCCCCACTTCCCGGGAATCCCACCGCGCAAGGCGCTCCCTCGTTTTACGGCCCCGATAACCTTTATCAGTACATAGACGGCGGCGCCGATGTTTATCTGCTCTACGATTTCCAGGTTCTGCTGCACCAGGACCTCAAGAGCGGACAAGCCGAACTGACCGTGGACATTTTTGACATGGGCAACGCCGAAGACGCCTTCGGGATGTATGCGGCGGAGCGCGCGCCAGGCTACAGCTTTCTGGACATTGGCATCGAGGCCTACCGCAACGAGGGCATTCTGAATTTTCTGCAGGATCGTTACTACATCAAACTGGCGGGCTTTGGCCCCGGTTCGGACGATATCTTGGAGAAAATTGCGCGCGTCCTCTCGGAGAGGATTGCCGGGACACGGTCGTTCCCTCCCCTGCTGGATAAGCTTCCGCAAGAGCATCGCGTGAAACACTCGGAGCAGTTCACGCGCAAGGACCCGCTGGGCCACCCCTTTCTGAGCCCCGCGTACGTGGTGAGCTATAAACAAGGCGAGTTGGAGAGCAAGCTGCTGATTTCCGTGGCCAAGGATCCGGCGGAGGCGAAGACCAAGCTGGCATCCCTGACGAAATATTTTCGCGAGAGCGGCAAGTGCGAAGCTGCCCCCGATTTGGGCGATGGCGCAATTCAGGCCAGCAACACATTTGAGGGACGCGTGATTGCGATGGTGCAGGGCCGTTACTTGATCGTAGTTGTGAATCCCGGAGGCGATGCGTCGGCTTTACTGAACAAGACGGCACAGGATTTGAAGTGAGAGAAAGCGGCTCGATTTTCGTCGAATCGCAGACCAAGGAGCATCCATGAAAGACTGTCCCCGCAGAACATTCTTGAAGACGATGGCCCTGGGAGGCGCGGCGCTGGAACTTGGCCCCTTTGCGTGGGATGCGCTCGCGGCCTCGTCCGGCCCGGCGCTGAGCATCGCGCACTATCGCACGTCTCCGAAGGAACCCGACGGCATTTCCGAAGAATCGCAGCGCTTGACGCGGGAAGCGATTGCCGGGCTCGGCGGCATGCAGCGATTCGTGAATCGCGGAGACACGGTGTGGGTGAAACCGAACATCGGCTGGAACCGCAAGCCGGAACAAGCGGCCACCACCAATCCAGACGTTGTCTCAACCGTAGTTGCACTGTGTTACCAGGCTGGCGCGAAGCATGTGATCGTGAGCGACAACTCGTGCAACCCCGCCGTGACTTCCTTTGCACGCAGTGGAATCCAGGAAGCGGCGCAGAAGGCGGGCGCGGACTGCTTTGTGATGGACGATCGCAAATTCAAGAGCACCAAGCTGAACGGCAAGGTCCTGCCCGCTTGGGATGTGTATGCCGATGTGCTGGGCGTGAATAAATTCATCAATATTCCTATCGCCAAGCACCACGGGCTTTGCAAAGCGACGCTGGGAATCAAGAACCTGATGGGTGTGGTGGGAGGCGAGCGCAACCGCTTCCATCAGGACTTGGGCAATACGCTGGTGGACCTGGCGGCGTTTTTCCGCCCGAACCTCGTCGTGCTGGATGGCGTGCGTGTGCTCACGGCGAACGGCCCAACCGGCGGCAACCTGGCGGACGTGCAGCGCCGGGACTCCGTGGTTGCGGGAGTGGATCAGGTGGCGGTGGATTCGTTCGGCGCAACGCTGCTGGGCCTGAAGCCTCAGGACATCGGCTACATCGTGGAGGCCAGCAATCGCAAACTCGGTACGATGGATTTTGAATCCCTGAAACCGCGGCGAGCGGAATTGTAATCGCAGACTTAGCAACCGAGCCAATCCAAATGGAGAAAAAACACATTTCATGGCCAGTGTGGCTCCGCCGGGCGAGCCAGACAGGGTTCATGCTGCTGTTCCTCTATTTGTTTATTGAGGCGGCCTACCATCCCATCAACCGGCTCGGCGGCCGCGTCACTTTGTTCTTTGATCTCGACCCGCTGACGTTTCTCTCCGCCTGGATAGCTTCGCATCAGATTGCTTCATCCATGCTGCTTGCCCTGATCACGCTTGGGGCAACGATCATCTTCGGCCGTTGGTTCTGCGGCTGGGTGTGCCCCGTCGGCACACTGCACAACATGATGACCGCCTGGCGGAAATCGTCTGCCAAGGTGCGCCTAACCGTCGGCGGCTACACGAAATGGCAAAAATCAAAATACTATCTGCTTGGCGGCTTGCTGGTGACTTCCCTGTTTGGGCTGAATCTGGTGGGGTGGTTCGATCCGTTTTCGTTCTTCTACCGCAGCATGGCCATCGTGCTCTATCCCACGGCGAATGACGGCATAAAATCTCTTTTCACCTGGATTTATCAGGCCGATCCGGGCGTCGGCAAAGCCCGGCTCACCGTGGTGACCGAGCCCATCTATGAAGTGCTGCGGCGGCACGTTCTGGCTGCCTCTCAGCCACACTTCTACGGAACGTTCCTCATCGCGCTGATCTTTTTCGCCATCCTTCTGCTCAACCTCTATCGCGCGCGGTTCTGGTGTCGGTACATTTGTCCCCTGGGTGCGCTGCTCGGCGTTGCGGCCAAGAATCCCATTGTCCGGCTGCAACGCAACGACGAGGTCTGCAACAACTGCCGCCTCTGCGTTACGGACTGTCAGGGTGGGGCGAATCCGGATATAGCCGAAGGGTGGAAACCCTCGGAATGTTTCTACTGCTGGAATTGCCACGATACCTGCCCACTCCATGGCGTAACGTTTCGCGTGGACATCCCCGGCGCGAAGGGATTCACGGCGCCATTCCAGTGGCTGCGCAATTTCTTCCGCTCGCCGCGCCCGATGCCATTGGACTTGAAACGCCGATCGCTCTTGGTTTCGGGAGCCGCTGGCATTGGGGCTGTGCTCCTGGTGCGCACGAGCGCGATGGGCGAAGGACACGAATTCAATCCCGCGTTGATTCGGCCTCCCGGTGCAGTGGGCGAAGATGAATTCCTCTCCAAGTGCATTCGCTGCGGCGAGTGCATGAAAGTCTGCCCGACGAACGCCATCCATCCGGCCATGAGCGAAGGCGGGATGGCCGGCCTGTGGACTCCCGTGCTGAAAATGAGAATCGGCTACTGCGATTACGAGTGCACATTGTGTTCGCAGGCGTGCCCGACTCATGCCATTCAAAAGCTGATCGTGGAGGACAAGCAGAAGCTGCGGATCGGCACGGCGTTCTTCGATCGCAACCGCTGCTTGCCCTACGCCTCCGCGCGTTCCTGCATCGTGTGCGAAGAACACTGCCCGACGCCCAAGAAAGCGATTTGGTTCCAGGAAGTGCCGGTGATGACGCCGGACGGAAGTTATGCCACAGTGAAACAGCCGCGCTTGAATCCCGACCTCTGCATCGGCTGCGGAATCTGCGAAAACAAGTGCCCCATCAGCGACGAGCGCGGCGTGCGCATCACGAGCGTGGGCGAAACGCGCAATCCCAAAAATCAGATTTTCTTGCCGGACGCCTATTCCGGGTACGGCAGCGGCCAAAACTGAAAGTGATATTTCGAGGAGCCCACCATGAAAAACCAGAACGAGTGGAATCGCAGGGAGTTCATCGTCAAGCCGCTGGCTTTGGCCGGCGCCGCGGGAATCCTGGGGCGGGCTGATCTGCTCTTCGCCAATCCGCCGATGAGGACTACCGCCTCCAGTCCGGTCTTGCAGCGTACCCTCGGCAATACGGGCTTGACGCTCCCGATTGTCAGCATGGGAGTGATGAACGCGGACATCCCTGGACTCCTGCGGCGCGCCTACGAATTGGGCATACGCCACTATGACACCGCCGCCGGGTATCAACAGGGACGCAATGAGGAAATGGTCGGCCAGGTCATCAAGGATATGGGCGTTCGCGAAAAGGTGACGATTGCCACCAAGGAGGCTGTCCGGGACCATGATCGCGAGCTCAACACCGCGGACGGCAAGGCGCGCTTCATCGAACAGACGGAGAAAAGTCTGAAGCGGCTGCAGATGGATCACGTGGATATTTTGTTTTACCATTCGGTGGATTCCGTGGAATATGCGCACGCGGAAGGCCCGCTGGAAGCTTTGCGCACGCTGAAAAAAGAGGGCAAGACGCGCTTCATTGGGATTTCCACGCACAAGACGGTGGACGTTATTAGCGAGGCCATTCGGCTGAATATGTTCGATGTGGTGCTGGTCACGTTCAATTACACGATGGCGCACGATAACGCCATTTTGGGCACGATCGAGCGCGCGGCAAAGAACGGCATCGGCGTTATCGCCATGAAAACGCAAGCCGGCGGCAGCGTTCGTCCGGATTCTCACTTGCCGAAACCGCTTCCACGGGTGAGCCAGACCGCGCTGCTGAAGTGGGTGCTCAATCATGACTTTGTGACCACGGCGATTCCCGGCTTCAGTACCTACGAGCATCTGGAGCAGGACTTCTCCGTCGCCAACAATCTGGCTTACACCGAAGAGGAGAAAACATTTCTGGCGGACAAGAGCTTCGCGGCGCAGGCGGAATTTTGCCAGCAGTGCGGCGAGTGTCGCGAAGCTTGCCCCAAACAGGTGGAAGTCCCGGCATTGATGCGTTCGCACATGTACGCCCTGCAATACGGCAATACAGACATGGCGCGTACCATGCTTGCCGGAATTCCCGCGGGCAAAGGATTGGAAGCTTGCAGAATTTGCGATGCCTGCAGCGTGGCGTGCCGAAACTCCGTGCAAGTCGCCCGGAAAATCGGCGAACTTAAGGCGCTGACACGCGGGACTGCTTTTTCCGCCTAAGCAAACGTGTTAATGGGCGAATCTTACGGCTGTTGAAATTTCCTCATTTCACCGCTGAATCGCAGGCCCTTGCCCGACTCCCGCATTTTGCAATAGCGCAAATCGGGCGTCTGCCCCATAATCTCCCGGAACTGCCGGTCCGGCTCAAAATGTAGCCGGCACGGCAAACATTCGATCGGATGGGACAATGCTTTTTGCGACTGAAACCATTTCGGCCTCCCGGGCGTCAAACTGAAATCGGTCACCATGCGTGAGCTAGAATCATTGTCTTTTGCTAGGAGGCTCAATGCTTGCGACTGCCATTGATCGGCGTACTTTCTTGCGCGTTTCCGCGGTCAGCGGCGGCGGCTTCTTACTCGCCTGCCGCGTGCCCATTTTCTCGGACGTCCTTGCAGGCCAGGCGGCAGGGCCGCAGCCGCCCAGCCCCGCCTATGTTCCCACCGCATTTGTTCGCGTGGCGGCTGATGGAATTGTCACCATAACCGCCAAGAACCCCGAGGTCGGCCAGGGCGTCAAGACGCATCTCCCCATGCTCATCGCCGAGGAGTTCGACGTGGATTGGAAAGACGTCCGGATTGAGCAAGCCGATCTGGACGAAACGAAATATGGGCGGCAGGTCGCGGGGGGAAGCACGTCCACGCCCACGAACTGGGACCCGCTGCGCCGCGTCGGAGCCGCCTGCCGGCAGATGTTTGTGGCGGCCGCCGCGCAAACGTGGTCCGTGCCGGAATCGGAATGCGAAACTTCTTCCGGGCGAGTAATCCATACGGCTTCAAAACGCACTCTGACCTACGGCGCGCTGGCACAAAAAGCCGCGACCTTGGCGCCACCAGATCTGAACTCCGTCACGCTAAAAGACCCGAAGAATTACAAAATCATCGGCAAACCGATCACCGGTGTGGATGTCCCCTCCATCGTGAAGGGCAAGCCGATTTACAGCATCGACTTTCGCGTTCCTGGAATGCTGTGGGCCGTTTATGAAAAGTGTCCGGTGTTCGCAGGAAAAGTGGTGACTGCCAACGTCGAGGAAGTGAAGTCCTTGCCCGGAGTGCGGCAGGCGTTTGTGGTGGAAGGAACTGCCGAGCTTCTTGGCCTGCACAGCGGCGTGGCCATCCTCGCGGACACCTGGTGGCAGGCCAACTCCGCGCGTCAAAAGCTGCAGATCAAGTGGGACGAGGGCGCAACCGCGCAGCAGAGCAGCGAAGGATTCGCGCGCCGCGCCCTGGAGCTTTCCAAACAGGAGCCTGCCATCACGCTGCGCAAGGATGGCGACGCGGACGCCGCGTTGCGTTCCGCCGCGAAGATCGTCGAAGCCGCGTATGACTACCCGTTCCTGGCCCATGCGCCGATGGAACCCGAAAACTGCCTGGCGCATTTCCATGACGGAAAACTGGAATTCTGGTCGCCCAGCCAGACCCCCGAATCCGGCCGCATGCAGGTGGCCAAGGTGCTGGGGATTCCGCACGACGACATCATCGTGCACATGATGCGGGCGGGCGGTGGATTTGGGCGCCGCCTGACGAACGATTACATGCTCGAAGCGGCCGCCATCGCCAAGCGCGCAGGCGTGCCCGTGAAGCTGTTATGGACACGCGAGGACGATTTCCACCACGATCACTATCGCCCCGCGGGATTTCATTTCCTGAAAGGCGGATTGGACGCTTCCGGAAAAGTTGTCGCGTGGCGAAATCATTTCGTGACTTTCGGCGAGGGCGAGCAGTTTGCTCCCTCGGCGAACATTCCCGGCAATGAATTCCCGGGAACCTTTTTGCCGAATTTCTATTTTGGCGCGTCCCTGATGCCCCTGGGCGTGCCGACGTATGCTTTGCGCGCGCCGCGCAGCAATGCGTTTTCCTGGGTCTTCCAGTCGTTTACGGATGAACTCGCTCACGCCGCGGGCAAAGATCCCGTGGAGTTCCGGCTGGAGTTGCTGAGCCTGGCACGGGTGACCACGCCCGACGCAAAGCCAGACCCCTTCTCCGGCAATATGGACGCCGCACGAATGCAAGGGGTCGTGCGCCTGGTTGCGGAGAAATCCGGCTGGGGCAAGCGCACCTTGCCGAAAGGCACGGGGATGGGCGTGGCGTTCCAATTCTCGCATCGCGGCTATTTTGCGGAAGTCGTGGAGCTTAGCGTCGACGCCAAAAACGCGGTGAAGGTGAACAACGTGTGGGTGGCCGGGGACATCGGCAGCCAGATTATCAACCCCAGCAACGCGGATAATCAGGTGCGCGGCGCGGTCCTGGAAGGACTAAGCTCCGTGATGAGCTATGAAATCACCATCGACCGCGGGCGGGCGGTGCAGAGCAATTTCGACGACTATACGCCCTTGCGCATAGACCAGTTGCCCGCCGCGATTGAGGTGCATTTCCTGCGCACGGATAATCCTCCAACAGGATTGGGCGAGCCGGCGCTGCCGCCCGTTCTTCCAGCGGTGTGCAACGCCATCTTTGCGGCCACGGGCAAGCGCGTTCGTTCCCTGCCCCTGGCGAAACACGGCTATAGCTGGGCCTAAGCGGCACCCGCCGGCGGTGGTTGCGGGAACTACTCCCGCCTGCCGGGAAGATCTCCGTAAGGCTGTACAAAATTGAACAGATATAGGCTTTGGCAAAGACTAGGGTTAGAATGCAGTCAAAGAACTTAAGGAACGCCGGTGTAGAATGCCGGCTGCCTGGAGGAAATCCAGGCTCAGGAGACACTCAGATGCGACGACTTGGATACCTATTAACCCTTGTGGTGGCCATGATGTTCTGCGCCACCGCGGGCTTTGCGCAAGACGGAAAGTTGAAAATCAAGGTGATCCCGAAGCATGCCTATGTGTTTGTGGACGATAAAGCCATCCGCGACGGCA
>Ga0326728_10018622_pt1 | contig 13653 bp, 11 predicted proteins | sample MB3enrmetagenome_FD_207602 | JGI IMG/M metagenome (GOLD analysis project Ga0326728, IMG submission 207602) | Lab enriched peat soil microbial communities from McLean, Ithaca, NY, United States - MB31MN | ecosystem: Environmental > Terrestrial > Soil > Wetlands > Peat | place: USA: New York... | reverse complement strand
CCGAATCATCCGTTCCGCTGTAGACACCAACCATTGACACTTGCAGAGACACGAAATGGAAAGACGCTATCGCGGGCAACCTTTCGGCCACATTGGTTCACGTGTCTGCACGCTTTTACTCTTGTGCCGCTCTTCGCATCCGGACGTCCGGCTAAGGAGCGCTTTTATAGTGCTTTGGAGATACTAATCGCTGGATTACTAGCGGTCTTTTTCACTCACCGGGGCACACATGTGCGGTTTCAGACGCCAGGCTCAAGTTACTTGTATTCTCTCAGCGGTTTTGCTCCTTCTTACCGCAGGATGTGCGTCGGCGCAGAGCTTCCCTTCGCACACCGAGCTCAACCCGCAGACCGGCGGGTTTGACTTTCCCGCTCAGCTGCCGCTCTTTGCATCGCTTGCCGCCGATGCGAACGGTATCATAGCGAACGTCACCAAAGGCAACGTCTCCAATGCCAACGCATTGCTTGTCCACTACAACAGCACGATCAGCCGCATCACCTCTTCAGCGAACGCCACGCAACAGAACACGGTCATCGACGTCATGCACGCGTCACAGGATTCTTTCACACTTCTCATCGCCGATGCACAACGTTTCAACACGCTTAACGCGAGCGAAACCGGCCTCCTCGCGGCAGACCCGCGCGGCAACGCCTCCATCGCAAACGCGCTCGAGATGAAGGCGCTCAGCGACGCTCTCACAGGGCTTGGGGGGATCATCAACGGGCAGAACGCCGATATCTACAACGCTGCAATTCAAAATGGGCTTGACCTTGCTCCGTACGGGAACGCCACGGCGCTCTTTAGCGCGTACGCGGCGCTGGTCAACGGTCGCGTCGCCAACGTCACAGCGGCGGTTTCCGTGACCCCGACTCTGACGCTCACTGAGAGCGCGAATAACGCGACCTACGGAGACACGCTCGTGCTCGCGGGCAGCCTCCAGAGCAATCAAACGGGAGTGTCCAACGGCACGGTGGACGTGCACGTCGATAACGAGACTGTGGCAAGCGTGCCGACGACCGCGAATGGGTCGTACACGTATCAGCTCCCCATCACCACCGTCACGCCGGGCACACACGTCGCGTCCGCCCTATACGCGTCCGTCAACGCACCCTACACGCCCGCGCAAAGCGCGCCCGTCAACTTTTCGGTTGCCGCTTCGCCAGTGAACAACACGCTGAGCTTCCTGTCGCCCAGCATCGCTCTAGGCAGCAACGTGCAGGCGCGAGGCACGCTCACCACGGCGACTGGACCCGTTGCCAACGCTACGGTGGTCTTCTCCTTGGGCGGCCAGGATATCGCGAGCGCCCAGACCGATCAGAACGGCAGCTACTCGTTCTCCGTTTCATCCTTGCCGCTCTACGTGTCAGCTGTGCCCGGCGGCGTTACCGCCTATACGGTCTTTGACCCAAGCGGCCAACCGCTCGTGTCCGCCGCCAGCGCCGAAGCGCATGTGCCCGCCGATTTGACCGGGTTGTTCGGGATGATCGCTGGATTCGTACTCGTCGCGCTCCTTGTCGTCTTCCTATACCGCGGCCGCTACCTTCGATGGGCGCCCGTCGTAAAAGAAGAGGTGGCCCCGCCCGTTTTGCTGCCGGCGCCCGTTCCACCGCCGGCGAGGGAAGCACGGCCGATTGTCGTGCCGATTCTCCGCGCGCGGGTAACGGAAGCGCCACAACGGATCAGCGACTGGGACGAGGTTCTCGGAGAGGCCCGCGAAGCGTTTGAGCGTGCTGATGATGAGCATGCTACGAAAGCGCTGTTTGACGCCGCCGTGACGTCGCTCGCAGTCGTCGCACACGTTCGCATTCCCGCGCACATGACGCACTGGGAGAAGACCTGGGCCGTCAGCGCAGCCTTCCGTGATGCTGACCCGCGCCGCGCGCTGCGGCAGCTGACCATGGCGTACGAACTCGCCAACTTCGGTGACCGCACGCTCACGCAGTCGCAGCGCGAAGCCGCCTTGAACGCCTTTTCGTCCCTTCGCGGCCACGTCAGCGGCGCAGAGGAGAGCACGTGAAGCTGAGCTACGCGCTTATCGTGGCCATCGTCGTTGCCGCGCTCATCATCAGCGTGCCCCTCCTCAACACGACCAAGGAGGACTTCAGCACGTACAACACGGCGTGGAATGGCGCCTCGGACGCAAAGGCCCTCGCCTCCAACGACGGCTACGCGACGCGCTCCGTCTTTGCGCTCAGCGAGATCGGGACCTCGGGCGACGGCGTACTCTTCATGCTCAACCCGGTGAGCTCGGCGGGCTTCTCCACCAGTGACGCGAGCACCCTTCAGTCCTTCGTCCGAAACGGCGGCGTTCTCGTGCTCGCCAACGACTTTGGCAACGGCAACGCCGTGCTCAGCGGGCTCGGGGTTTTGGGTGAAGCGCGCTTCAACGGATCACTCCTCGAGGACAACGTGAGCAAGGGGGTCGACGCGGCGCACCCGCTCATCACGGACATCAACGCCTCGGGCCTCACCGCTAGCGTGCACATGCTTTACTTCAACTACGGGACGGTCCTCGACACCTCAGGCGCTAACGTCACGGTGCTCGCGCAGAGCGCGCCGACGAGCTACCTGTTGACGCCGACGGGCGGCAACGCGACAGTCAACGCGACCACTGGCGCGCACCCGGTCCTTGCCACGCTCGACTACGGCAACGGACGCATTGTCCTGCTCTCCGACCCGAGCGTGTTCATTAACAACATGCTCGGCCAGGCGGACAACCAGCAGCTCTTGACGAGCACGCTGGCGAACCTCACCGGCGGCAATACCGCCGTGCCGATTATGTTCGACGAGTCGCACCGCGCGTCCGCGCCCGTGTGGAGTCTCCTGTACGACCGCATCAACGCAAACGATACTGTAAAATACACCGTTGTCGTACTTGCTAGTGCGGCCTTTGTGATCGGCATCAACGCGAGCGCGCTTTTCAGGCGGCGGCGCAAGGACATGGGCCCCACGCCGGGTGACGTGCCCGTGAACGAGGAGGCCGTGATTACCGATATCGTCAGGACTCACCCCGAATGGCGCCGGGCGCGCGTGAAGGGGTTCCTGAAACAATTACAGCAACGGCGGAGGACACGGCGTGGCAATTGAAAGTGACTTCAACGGCTTCCCAAGGTCGCTCGACATCGACATGGTCGGCGACACGGCGCAACGCATTAAGGACGAGCTCCATCGCGCGATCGTGGGAAAAGATGACGTTATAGAAACACTGTTTTTGTGTCTTCTCGCTGAGGGGCACATCCTCGTTGAGGGCAACCCGGGCCTTGCCAAGACGACGATAACGAAGCTGTTCGCGCAGACGCTGGGGTGCACGTTCAACCGCCAGCAGTTCACGCCCGACCTGCTCCCTGCCGACATCACCGGGAGCTACGTGTTCGACCAGAAGACCAGCGAGTTCTACGTGCGTAAGGGGGGCATCTTCGCCAACATCGTCATGGTCGACGAGCTCAACCGCGCAACGCCACGCACGCAGTCAGCGCTCCTCGAGGCGATGGAAGAACGCCTCGTAACGATCGAGGGCACGACGTTCCCGCTCGAAAGGCCGTTTATGGTCCTGGCAACGCAAACGATGGTCAATCTCGAGGGCACCTTCCCCCTGCCTGAAGTGCAGCTTGACCGTTTCTACGTAAAAATGACGCTCGATTACCCGAGCACCGACGAGGAGCTCAAGATCCTGAACGTGAAACTGGCAGAAGCGCTCCCGATCGCCCAGGTCACCGACCGCGAGGCTATCCTCCGCATGATCGACGTCGTCAGAAACGTCTATGTCGATGAGAAGGTGCTCGAGTACATCAGGGACATCGTCGTCAGCACCCGCAACCACAAGGACCTCATGCTCGCGGCAAGCCCGCGGGCGTCGATCGCGCTGCTCGGCATGTCGAGGGTCCGCGCCGCGATACGCGGCCGGGATTACGTCATACCCGACGACGTCAAGGCGATCGCCTACGATGTGCTCAATCATCGCATGCTCATCTCTCCCGAGTCAGAGATCGAAGGCGTCACGCTCGAAGAGGTGATCGCCGCGATTCTTATGGAGGCGCGGCCCTCGCGCTGAGTACCAACGTACCAACGTGCTAAAATGCTAAAATGCTAAAATAACCACCCTCATAATCATGAAGACCACCCGTCTCACGGACCTCCTCCTCGCGCTTGCCGCGCTCTTCATCGCGCTCGGCGCGCTCCTCGACGCGTGGTTCTACGCCGGAGCCGGCTTCGCGCTCGCGCTCTATGTCGTCTGGCGCTTCCTCGCGTTCCGAGCGGCGATCGCGGCGCTCGACCTTGACGTACAGCGAAACGCGGACAAGGCAGTGGTGCGACGGGGCGGAACGGTCACCATCGACGTTGCCGTCTCGTCAGCGACGCCCGTCGAGGGGCGCTTTACCGATGTGCTGCCTCGCGGCGCCGAGCTCGTGGAAGGGACGAACAGCGCTGACCTCGCGCTGGCGGCAGGCCAGACGGCGACATGGCGGTATACGCTCGTGATGGCGAGCAGGCAGAGCGCGCAGGTCCAACGGGCAACCCTCACCATGACCAACGGCTTGTTTACGCACACGCTCGAACTGGGTGCCGCGGCCAGCGTGGTGCAGCAGGCTCCCTACGCCGTAAGCGTCGAAGGCGGGGCCGGCGGGCCGGGAGCGGCGCCCGGCGTGACGAGCGGCGCCGGCGGGCCTGGAGGGGCGCCTGGCGTGACGAGTGTGTCGGTCCAGTCGCTGTACCGCACGCGCCGCCTCGGCAGTGGACCGGACCTCTCACACATCCGCCCCTTCGCCGTGGGCGACCCGCTCAAGCGCATTCACTGGAAGGTGTCGGCGAGGCTCAACAAGCTCATGACAAAGGAGTTCCTCGCGGAGGTGGACGAGGCTGCAGGCGCAAGCGCAAGCGTCAGCATCATCATCGACCAGGGCGGCACGATGGCCCGCGGGCCTCCCGGCGCCACTGAGCTCGATTTTGCGGTCAACGTCGCAAGCTACGTCGTCAGGTCGGCGATCGCCAGGGGGAACCGGATCGGCCTCATTACCTATGACGACCAGGGGGTTGCCACGAGCCTCCCCGCTGACCTATCACTGCCGCACGCGTCGAGCGTCGTCCGCTCGCTCAACGAGATCGAGCCGGGCATTCCGCTGCGCCCCCCGCGCGCGAAGCTCGATGTGACGGGAGCCGACGTGGTGCGCGTCAAGCGGCACTTCGCGGCGACCGCAGACGACGAGAGCGACGAGGACATCAGGCACTTCCGGCACGTCGTCTCCTACATGTACGCGCACGGCGAGGGCTACCTGCGCAGCCTGAAGCGCGCTCCGGCATTCCGCGCGATAGCCGCCTCACTCAAGCGCGCACAGGGCCAATCGACCATCGTCATCGTTTCTGATCTCGAAAACGACTTCAGCCCGCTCACCGAGGGTGTCCGCCTCGCGACAAGCCGCGGGGCCCGCGTGTACGTCGTCGCGCTATTCTCGAAGATATTCGAGCAGTTCGCGGAGCCGCTTCTCTCGCTTGAGGATGTCTACCCGGCCTACGACGCACACCTGAGGCGGATACGCAAGCTCGAGCAGATCCCCCACGTGACGGTCATCGAGGCAAACACCGCAGAAACGCTGCAGCCCGCACTGCAGGAGGCGCGGATAACGTCATGAGCAGCATCACCCAGCCGGTCAAAGCGGCGCGTGCACACCCCTCTGGAGCCCTCTTTTTTATCTCCGTGCTCGCGCTCATCGCCCTCGACCTCGCACACCTCACCGTCGGGACGTTAGCGGGGGCAGCCGCTCTCGCGGCTTTTGCGGTGGCGTACACCACGCGATGGCATACGTCGAGCTTCGGCTTCTACGGGCTGGTAATCGCCGAACTGAGCGCCATCGGTCTGGGGGCGGATCTCGCCACCGTCGTGGCGTACCAGCTGTTGTGCCTGCTGCTGCTCACGTCGGTCATCGCGCCGTTTCCGCGCCTTCGAAAGCTCCGCACATACGCCATGCCCGCGCTGATGACGGCCATTGTTGCCGGCGCATCGCTCGCGCCCGGCATTGCTGCCGCGTACGCGAAGTGGCTCACGGTGGCTCAGGCGGCCGCGCTGTCAGGCGTCATCCTGTTCGGGGCGGCGCTCGCGCTCGCACGGCTACGCTGGTCGGCACTCGTGCACCGCCCTGCGGAGGCCTGACGTGGAAGCGACCGACGACCTTACCTCATATCGCCTTCGAAAGCGCATTCACGAGCTCGAAGCGGAGAACACGCGGTATCAGAAGAACCAGAACCTCGCGCGAAAGTGGGAATTCCGGATCACCGGCGTGGTCCTGCTCGCGATCGGGGCAGTGATAACACTGGTCGCGTACCCATCGTACAACGTGTCACCTAGCGCCAGCATCCTCATGATGGTCGGCATCGGCGCGCTGTTCGTCGGCGCGGTCACGGTGTTTCTCAACACGGAGCGTTTCATCAGCCAGAAGGTCGCTGAAGACCTTAACTTGAGCAGCGTCATCGTCGTTGATGACCTGCTGCGCGACCTTCGGGTGAAGAACCGGGGCGTGTATCTGCCGTCATCGATGACCGGCACGAACGTCAAGGTGTTCATACCACTCAGACGGGAGTACGAGGTGCCCGCAAAAGTGCACCTCACCGAAGACCGGGCGTTTTTGATCGACCTCGCCAACCCTGCACAGGAGGGCGTGCTGCTTAAGCCGCTCGGCTATCACTTGTTTGCACACACCACCCGCGACCTGAAGGTGGACTGGAGAGACGCCCGGACCGAAACGGAGGGCGCAGAGGAACCTCAGCAGGAACCGCAGGACACGCTCACCGACAAGCTGCACGACGTCCTCGTAAAAGGCCTGGAACTCGCCGACAAGGTGACTATCTCACACAGCGACGGCGAGCTCAGCGTGCGCCTCCACAACACGCCGTACATCGGAACGTGTCATTCCATCGGAGAAGAAGCCCCGCAAGTCTGCGAGCAGATCGGCTGCCCGCTATGCAGCATGATCGCGTGCATCTACACGGAATACGCCGACACCGCAAGCGTGCTTGAAGAGGCTCGCAGTGAAGGCAGCGACATCATCGTTCGGTGCACCGCGCTGGCCCGAGCGTAACGCGACACACTGGATCTATGGCCGATCGCGTGAGTTAGCGCGGCCCTCTGCACTTGCACATAACCCGGCAGTCCCGCTACTGAAAACCTTGATCGCTGCAGCTCTGGTGAGCTCCACGATCGGCCCGGAAAGCCTGGGGCCGTACATTTAGTCACTATCGGCAGTCATTTTTGCACCACACTAGGTCCAACCGCGGCTGTTAGCTCCTCTTTAGCTAATGCACCGAGCTGACGAGTCGAGGCCTGGTTGCCGTCAGGGCACCACGAGCTCTGTGTTTAGCTCCCTGCATCTAGTTCTAACGCGGTCTGGCCGCCGAGCGTAGGGTCAGAAGAGCTGTAGACGATCTGTGTGGCGCTGACATTTGCAGGAACCGAAAAAAGCACGTACAGGTCGCCGTGCTCCCCGGGCATTAAGGTGTAGTTTTTGAGTACGCTCGCGCTGCACCCCTGGTCGCATACCGCATTATTTGGATAATACGCGTTGCCGTCGCTGCCCACAAGCCGGAAATCGCTGAACCGAAAGGGCTCACTCACGTTTTGTGCGCTCGTTACGGTTACGTTTGCCATGAGGTACTTGCTCCCCTCTGGCGGCACAAGCGGAAAGTATTGGAGTGGTGCGTAGCTGCTATCGCTAATCCAAATATCGCTCGTTGTTGGACTGTTCACGTCAGACACGCCGTTCAAGCGGAGCGATACGTAGCCGTTGCCAATGGTTTGTCCTAAGGTTGCCTGCACAGCGCCTACGGGCGCCACGTAACGAATGTTATCTTGGGGGGAGCTTTGAAGCCCGCTGAGGAGTGCTGCCGCAACAACCGCAATTGCGCAAATGAGCACTGCTGCGAGCAGCGCGCGGGGAATTGCTCTCATTTTTGGTGTTTATCGGTAGATGAGGGTGGCGTGATAGTCGCCTTGTTCCTGAGCCGCCTGTCCAAGCCCTTGCGATACGAGTATGTGTGCTCCGACCGGCGCAGTGACGTTAGCAGAGACGGTGTACTCGTTAATCCCCGCCTGCTTCTGAACGCACAGATCGTACCGCCATCCCACACCCGACGCAGACAGCTGCGGTGGCAGCGTGTAGCTATAGGTTACGCTCGCGGTCGAATTTGCCGGAACGGTGATCAGCGAGGAAAACGTGGTGAACACTGAATAGTTGGAAACGAGCGCCCCTTGAAAACTGGGAGCCGTGCTATTCGTTGCGAACAACGTGGCGCCCGCAGGAACGAGGGCAGTGCTAAACACGGTATAGTTCCACCAGCACTGGTTATCATAGGCCACCGTAAGATGCGATATCTGGGAGCCGTCGCTCAGTATTTCAACGCTGTACGTGAGGCTTCTCTTCACGGCGAAATCGGCATACCGTGCGCCGAGATTTGCGTCAACGACCGAGATGTAGTCGCCCTGCGGCTTTGAGAGCGCGTCGTCAAAGCTGCTCAGCAAGGCGTTTCCTGGGACGTACAACAACACGTGTTTTTGATTGCCCATATCCCGCAAGGCGTTTAGTAACGCCACAGAGTTTTGCAGGCTTTCGTTGTGCAGCTGCGCGCTAATCTTGAACGCGAGCCCACTTATGAGGTGTGTCAGGGCGTTCCCGCTAGAAGAAATCTTCGTGGCGTAATGCAGACAATCGACCACGTTTCTGCTGGTAATTGTTTGGTTGTCGACCACGAGCGGCCCGGTTATCTGCATGATCTCGGCCAGCGCGGTAAAGTCCAGCGCAATCGTTCCATCCACCTTCCAGCCCAGCTCGTGTTGCACGCTCGATTCCATTATCGGGGCGAACGTCGCAAAGTCATACTGCACGTTTACGTCACTCCAGCTCAAGCTCGTGATATTAAAGAACTTGAGGAAGCTCTCTGGGCCGCTGACAGCCATGGTCATGTTGAACGGCGCGGTGTAGTGAGAATATACGGAGAACCCCGTAATCGAGCCATCTGAAACGTTTAATAAGCCTATGCACGCCATCGCCCCTCCGGTGTTCCGGATCTCCGTGTTGTCGCTGAGGATGACGAGATAGCTCTTCTCGCCGAGAAAGCCGAGCGAGTTCGCACTTTCGATGAGGGGAAATGCTATGGAGGCGAGCAGGATAAGCAGCACGGCTGAGATAACATAGATGCTCTTCCAAGAAGCGTCCGTCATGGTTCACCAGCGCTCGGACGTTGCGTGCGCGTCTGCATCACTAGTTCGATTTATTGTCCTTATCCTTTTCGCGACGTTCGTTCGGTGATGGTTGCGAGCACGGTTGGTTGCACATCGAAGCAACAGACAAGACATATATAGCGGCGCGCGCAAACATTGTCTAACGCAGTGGAGCATAGCGTTAAAACGCGCCCACACTGATCGGCGGCGAGAGACTTTGGTCACGTTCGCACCGCGAAGCTGGGCCTCACAGTAATCGAGAGACTCTCTGGTGAATCCAAGGGAGGTATTATGATGGAGAAGAAACCTATCGCAGCCCTGATTGCGGTAATTGCAGTTGTCATTGTCGCGGCCGCTGTCGCGTCCACTATGGGCCAAAGTGTCACTGTGAGTCAAACAAGCTCACCTCAAACGGGAGCGAACGCATTCCAGGTGACGCCCGCCAGTCTGGGAGTGAGCACGGACAATAGAGCCTTCGACCCCTATGGACCGACTGGCCAGCCCTTGCCGCCCGGAATGCCCCGCGTCGTGCTTTTCAACCTCACGTCGCCGCAAAACGGTTTTTGGGTTGAGAATGGAACGAACGGGACGTACTACGCGGTATGGGTGCTGAACAACACAGGTACGAAGAGCATCGACGCGCAGCCCTACGCGTGCCTTTGCGGCATGCTCGTAAACGGCCCGCGCGTCAACATGCAGCCGGGCCAGGTGCAGACCGTCCGCGTGAAATTTACGTGGACCGGACAGCTTCCGACTACGGCCTATGTCAACGTGCGCGAGTTCCAAGGCAGCAGCAACAACTTCTGGGTTGCATACAATCAGAACCAAAAGGTCAACCTGATAGTGAAGCCGTACACCGGCGGCAAGGTAACCGTCGGTGAGCCCTGAGTCTTTAGGCTCACCCGCCACTCTTCTTGCGTAGGAGTGCGCCAGTCGAGGCGCGGCCTTGTTTAGAAGTCGGGTACCGCAGCAGTTAAACGCATTTACAGCGCGCCCGGCACGTGGTCACTATCGAGCTAATGTGCCTCTTCTTCCAAGTCCCGGTCCCAGTTGATCAAGCCTTACTGACCCCGATCTCAGCGGCTATTGTTGCTAGTGGGAGCCCCTGACCCCGTAATTCCATAACCCATCAAGCGCTCTTTTATCTGCATATCTTTCACGTACGTATGTGTGAATGACGATTAGCTCTAATGTGCGATCTCCTCGAAGTCTCATCGTCCCATCGTGCACGACACGTGACGACGTTGACGCGCGAAACAATGGCGTGGCGACCTTAAGAAATCGTACGTATCCGCAAAAAATGAGATTCGGTGCGTGGCGCGTTCGTTCGAGTGCTTTTCACCAGATGAACTCCTGTGTCTTCGCCGTTATTGACATTTTATAAGGATATGAACATTTCGTGACAGCATGGATACCAGCGGGCAAGGTATATATAGCGTCTCTCAGAATTACAGGTAGCGAAAGTCACGGGAGTGTATTGCACTTCCAGCCATAGTCGCGTGAAGGCACGCCCCGATTTACTGTTCATTAAATGATTGAATGGCTTGATCCCAACGGATGAAGCGAGATAGGAAAAAAGTACATGAGAAAAGTAGTCTTTTCGGTATTGGCGCTATTCGTAGCACTTTCACTGTTCGCGGCGATGAATGTGTCGGCTGCCACCTCCGCTGCAACCGCGGCAACCGCGACCAGCAGCTGCGCAGCGACGACCTGCGCTCAGTGCACGAGCTGCAAGACCTCAACGTGCTGCAGTTCTCCGTGCCCCGTCACGTGTCCCACCGTGAGTACCACACCCTGCACGGCAGTCGCGTGCTGCGAATTGACCTCGTGCTGCCCTCAGCACGTCTTCCAACCGTACCACGTCTTCCAACCGTACAACATGGCGACTTGGTAAGTGCGAGCATACGGCAGCACTCTCTACCAGCCTTGAGCGAGCGGTGGGTAAACTATCTGATGTTTAACGCCTCAGAACGTTAACTCGAAAGCACTTTAGGTAGCTGTTGAAGTCAGCCGGTCGACGGAAAACGACAGTTTGTCGTTCGTCTCATTTTTTTAGTCATAACGTGACACATTAGTAGTACGTTGAACTGCTTTTTTGTTGACACAGGGGTTGTCCTCCTTTTTAGGCTGCAGCCTTCTTCACACAGGACGCATTTTTGGTTCGCGGCGACAGCATCCTTTCGCCGTGTCTTGTTCTCCTGTTCCGTTGCTCATCTCAAACTATGTCTGGCCATTTGACAGTTGAGAAGAACGTTTCCACACGCACACGGTGCTGGCGGACGCGCTCGTTTCGCCGGATCGGACAAAAGCACCTTACCCGCCTAACTCGGTCATTTCCGGCATAAGCGCGGATCTGCACGCTCATCTCGCTGTGTTGTTCGCGCTCTTATCGGGCTATTCGTCATCGTTCCAAAAACAGACGCAAAACCGTATCTTTTTATAAAACACCTTCGTACTTGTTGTGGGCAGCGAGCGCCTTTCAGGGTTTATGGCACCTGCTAACTAAGAACTCGGTGTGACTCTCATGACTCATTCCTTCAGCAAAGCGCGATTTGCATGCGTGGCCCTCTTTGTCGCGTTGTTGGTAACGGCTGGTTTTGCGGTGCTCTGCGGTTCGCCGTGCAATGGCGTGCTGACCGTTGCGGCACAGGCACCACCGGCCAACACAACGGTGGCGAACAACGTAATAGTGGCCCCTGGCAGCATATCGCTCGGCAGTACGGTGCACGCCACCGGGAACGCTACTGTTGGGACAAAACCACTTGCCAACGCGGCCGTGTCGCTCCACATGGGCGACGTGATTTTGGCAAACACCCAATCGAACGGCAACGGTGCGTATTCCTTCGCGGCTCCCGTCGGCATGTACTACTTTCCGGCAGCATTTTCGAACGGTGCCACGATCTACACCGTGGTTGAACCTGGTAATGCCTCTCTCACGAGCGCGCCGAGCGCAGTGACCACCGTTTCCGTCAATATGCTTCCGTTATACCTCATCATTGCTGCGGTCACCGCAGCGATCCTCATTGGGCTTTACCTCATCGCGCGGCGAATGCGCGGAAAAGCCGCGCTGCGGCTTCCCGGCAGGAGACACGCGAAACTGACCGAGCAAACGGTCAGCAAGCCGGCGCAAGCGTCGCGACCCGAAGCGAGCGCGCACGATCAACAGAAACTCGCAGGGGGAATTATGCCAGCTGCGGATGCCGCGGCGGAAACCTCGCCGCAGGAAGCGCCTGAATTAGCTTTTCCCGCCGAACGCGTGGCGCCACCCGTCGACGAGGAGCCACAAGCGGCGGAGCCACAACCGTCCGAATCGGAGGAGCAAGAAAGTGTCGCCGAAACGGGTCTGCTAAAAGACGCGCACGATCTTTTTGAGCACGGCAACGATCGGCAGGCGGTGAATGCGCTCTATGCTGCGGCACTAACGGCTCTCGCAACGACGCACGAGCTCACGATCGCGCCGAGCGCGACGCACTGGGAGAAATATTACGCCGTTAAAGCCGCTGTGCCGGACGTGCAAGCGCCCTTGCGCACGCTGACGGTCGTGTACGAGCGTGCCAACTATGCGGGCAAAGCGCTCACCGACGAGCAGCGCAATGCAGCGCTTGAGGCGTTTCGTGCCATCCAGGCACACGTCGAGGGCGCAAGAGAGCTTCTAAGTTGGGACTGACGTCGTTCAGAGCTTTTGACGCATTCGTTTGACGAGCTGTGGGGAGTTGTTTAGCACAAGGGCACGTGATTGAACACGGCGCGCTCATACAATCTCTTCCAGAAACGCTGTATAGTACGCTCGTACGCATTCTACGCGTCAGCTGGCGGCGCTGATCGTGTCGAGGCTCCCTGCGACCATCAGGAGCTACGAACTTCGGAAACGCGCCTGGGGGCAACGCTTCAGTACTATCGCAGGCGAGCATATGATAGGTCGTGCTGATAGCTCTGCACTTAGACGGCACGAGTGAGTATCACCATACCTCTCAACTCGCGTGCTTCATATAAGTTATAATTATTGATAACTTTGGACAACTTTTAAATACTTTAACAATACTTAAGTTTTGACGCACTAACGCGGAGAAAGTCTTCGCAGCGGTGGCCCGAATTCAAACGATCATGCGGAGCTTGACGCTGCTGAATTGAGCAACCGACACAACAAATCGGCGTGATCAAAAGGGGAAATCGTAGATGCCACGAACGATCTCACACGATCAGCGAACAAAAGAGGCGACAGAGACCGTAGCTGTCGTCATTCCGACGCTGAATGAGGAACGTTCAATCGGCAAGGTCATCGACGACGTGCCCGTTGCCGACCTCTTGACGAAGGGGCTCGAAACTGCCGTGTACGTGATCGACGGTCGATCCAGCGATAACACGAGGGAGATCGCCGTCGAAAAGGGTGCTACGATCATACTCGAAGAGCGGCAGGGAAAGGGATCAGCCATTCAAACGGCGTTTAA
>Ga0326728_10018621_pt1 | contig 13654 bp, 9 predicted proteins | sample MB3enrmetagenome_FD_207602 | JGI IMG/M metagenome (GOLD analysis project Ga0326728, IMG submission 207602) | Lab enriched peat soil microbial communities from McLean, Ithaca, NY, United States - MB31MN | ecosystem: Environmental > Terrestrial > Soil > Wetlands > Peat | place: USA: New York... | reverse complement strand
CTCGGGGCCTTCGAGCCTCAGCTCGTGGTCGTGGTCCGCGGAGGCGGTGCGAGGGGAGACCTCGCGGCGTTCGACTCGGAGCCGGTTGCCCGAGCGATTGCTGCGGCGCCGTTTCCCGTGTGGACCGGTATCGGGCACACCGGTGACCGCTCGGTCGCCGACGAAGTCGCGCATCAAGCGCTCGTTACTCCGACCCAATGCGGCGAGGCGGTCGTGGCGATGGTCGCCGCGTACCTCGAAGGCGTGGACCGGCGCGCACGACGTCTCGCGCAGCGCGTCGAGGTTCGGCTGAATCAAGCAGGACGGGAGCTCGGCGCTTCGTGTGCCTCGACGCGCCGAGCGGCCCGCCAGGCCCTCGAGCGGGCGTCTCTGAGCCTGCACAGCACACAAACGCGTATCGGCAACGCTGCACTGGTTGCGATCGAACGAAGCCAGGGACGCTTGGTCAACCGCGCCCAGAGATTGGCCGGCCCGTCGTCCCAACTCCTCGCTGCGCAAGGCCAGCACGTTGCCCATCAGCGCGAGCTGCTGCAGTTGCTCGATCCTAGGCACCAGCTGGAACGGGGTTGGACACTTACGCGCGACCAAGGCGGCAAAGTCGTGCGATCGTCGGCGTCGTTGCGGTTGGGTGAGAGGTTGATCACGATCTTTGCCGATGGCAGCGCAGGCTCGGTCGTCGACGAGATCCGACCGCCGGTGCAACGCCTGGTGGTCAAAGGCGAAACAGAAAGAGACGGAGGAATCCCATGAGGGCACCCGATCCCGCCACCGACTCCGTGGCGGTTGCCGATCTCGGTTACGCCGATGCTTCCGAAGAGCTTGACGCGATCATTGCTGAGCTCGAGGGCGGTGTCGTTGACGTTGACCTCCTCGAGGCCCGGCTGCGGCGAGCCGTCGAGATCGTCGAGGAGCTTGACCGCCGCATTCGTGGAGCCCGGGAGAGGGTCGGCTCACTCTTGCCGCGGCTCGAGGCGGTGAGCCAGGACTCGCCCCACGAGGACGAGGGCAGGTAGCCGTACCAACTCCGCTCAGGTCCGTTGTGACAGTCGGCGCGGGCGTGGCGGGACTTCGCGCCTGCGAAGCCCTCCGCCAACGAGGCTTCGGAGGACGTCTGAGACTGGTCGGCAGCGAGGATCGCCTACCGTACGACCGTCCGCCGCTGTCCAAGCAGCTGCTGGCGGGCACCTGGGACATCGACCGTTGCACTTTGAAGACCGCGGACGACCTCGATGCGCTCGGGATCGAGCTCGATCTCGGGTCGACTGCGGAGCGCCTCGACCTGGTGGAGCGCTCACTCACGCTCAGCGACGGCCGTCGTCTCGGATTCGACGGGCTGGTGATCGCGACCGGGGCGGCTGCGCGCCCGCTCCCAGGCATCACAGGGCGTCCGGGCGTAATGGTGCTACGTGACCTAGACGACGCGATCGCGCTGCGTGCTGTCATTTCTCACCCGGGCGCCCGGCTTGTCATCGCCGGGGCCGGCTTCATAGGCCTGGAGGTCGCTGCGACGGCCCGCGGCCTCGGTGCCGAGGTGGCGATCATTGAGCCCCTCGCAGTTCCCCTGGAACGGGCTGTGGGACCGGTCGTCGGCCAGGTTTGCGAGCTCCTGCACCGCGACCACGGCGTGGACCTCCGGCTCGGCAAGATGCTGGAAAGTGTCCAAGCCGGTGCGCAGCACAACTCGGGCGTGACGTGCCGGCTCAGTGACGGCACGAGCATCGAGGCGGACGCGTTGCTTGTTGCTGTGGGTGTGCTTCCGTCGACTTCGTGGCTCGAGGGATCTGGGCTCGACGCCGGTGAGGAAGGGCTCATGTGCGACGCGTCGCTCACCGCCGCTCCGGGCGTGGTGGCGGCCGGCGATCTCGTCCGGTGGCCACATCCGGTGACAGGCGAGTGCGTACGGGTCGAGCACCGTACGAACGCGGCCGAGCAAGGCGAGCACGCGGCCAAGAGCCTTCTTGCCGGTGATGGACTCCGTCCCGCGTTTGCTCCTGTCGCCTATGTCTGGTCGGACCAGTACGGTTGCAAGATCCAAGTGATCGGTACCCCTCAGCCGGCCGACGAGACCGTGGTGGTGGACGGGTCGTTGGAGGGGCTTTGTTTCCTCGTCTTGTTCGGACGCGGCGGGCGCCTGACGGGTGTCCTCGCGTTCAACCGACCCAAGCAACTGTTGGCCTACCGGCCCCTGCTCGAGAGGGGAGCGAGCTTCGTAGAGGCGTTGGCGCTCACACCGTCGTGAGCCGGCGGCCAGGACTTCTCCGGCTTGAGCCGCGGGCCGGATGCAGCCCGCTCACCACCTCCTCGACAAAGGCGCGAGTCGCGGCGTCCGGTTGGTAGTAGCCGTAAGCGGTGCGTTCGAGAAGTGCAGTCGCCACCGGGAGTGAGGCCGTCGCGGCTGGGCCCGCGCGCCACCTGCCGGAGGTGCCGAGTCGGGACGCGTATTCGCCGAGAGTCTCGGTCGGCCACCTTCTCAGTCCCCCAGCCGCGCCCCGGCGTTCGAGCTCGGCAGTGACCTGTCCCACCCAGCCCGTTGGACGCCTCCGCCGACGGCGCACTTCGAGAGCGACGAGCGTGCCGGCCGCCATCGCACCGAGGCCACCGCCGATCGGTGCCCACGGAAGGCTGGCGAGGCCATGTCCGATGTCGGAGAGCAGCACAGCGCCCGGGTCCGGTGGTGCCAGGGGAACCTGCGCAGTCGGATCGAAGTTCTGCCAACCAACTCCCGGGAACCACACCTGCACCCACGCGTGGGCATCCTTGGCCTGGATCTCGTAGAGGTCGCTCAGGGGATCGAAGGGTCCCGGCACGTACCCGATTGCCTCGCGGGTCGCTATGTTGAGCGTGCGGAGCATGACTGCGAGCGCTGTCGAGATCTGCTCGCAGTAGCCCACTCGAGAACCGAACAGGAACTGGTTGACGGCGTCCTGGCCGGGGAGCAGCGGCGGGATGTCGGTCGAGTATCGCACATGGTGACCCATCCAGGCCTCGAGAGCGGTCACCTTCGCATAGGTCGTCGTGGCTCGGGCCGCGCTCACGATCTGGCGGGCGAGGGCAGCCACGCGCGCGTAGCGTTCCGGAACGAGCGCGAGATCCGGCGCCAGAGCGGCCGGGAGCTGCGCGGACGAAAGAGGTGGGATCTTTGCGAGGGCGCTCGGTGTGAGCGCACTGTCAGCAGAGACCACCGTGTAGACGGTGCCCGGGGTCATCGCGATCGTGGATCGCATCGAGCCGTCGGCACCGACGACGAGCGAGTGTTCGGGGAAGTAGACCTGGGTCGGATCGGGGGTCGCGAACAACAGGTTCGCGATGGGTTGTGCCACGTAGAACGTCTGGATGTTGACTGGCCCGGACCCAAGCCCCTCGTCGAGCAGGCCCGGGACCGTCGGTTGACCTTGTACTCGAGCGAAGTAACTCAAGGCGGCACTCACCTGGAATGGCGACCCGGTCCTCAGCTGCATGATCCTGCTTGTCGCAGACGAACGTTTCCAGTCCTGGCCGTCCCATGTGTCGTAGGTCATCCCGAGGAAATAGCCAGGCCGGTCTGCCCGCACTCGCATGACCACTTGGTCGCCGAGCGTGCCGCGCAGCGCAGTGTCGAGCTCGCCCGCGAAGCCCAGGTAGCCGCCGACTCCGATTGCCCCACTCGCCTTTCCGGCCTGGGCGGGCTCGGTCGACTGGGCCCCGGTCCCGGTGATGCCACTGGGATCTGGAAGGGGAAGGTATGAGATGAGCGAAGAAGGCAGAGTGATCGCCTGAGCTGCTCGTGGCGTCGGCAGGAAGACCAAGAATCCTGCACCGGCCAGCACGATCACGAGGCCCGTGACGGCCAAAGAGCCGAGCGCAATGGGTCCGATTCCTCCAGTCATCGAACGCCACGAGCACCCGAGCGCGATGAGGCAAGCCCCGAGCCACACTGCGAGGTAGACGAGAAACCCGACCGAGACCGCCTGGGCCGCTCCGAGAGTGAGGAGACCGCCGGCAGCGGCGAGAGAGAAGAGCAGGTCCCGCCTGGCCGGCACGTCGAAGGAGTGAACGACCTGCACCCAGGTGAACAGGCCGGCGAGAGGGACCTCGATCGAGCTCAGCTGGCCGGAGTGGGCCGCGGCGAGGATCTGGAGAACGAAGGAGGCAAAGATGCCGAGCACAGCGACGGCGAGCACGATCTTGACCCACTGCCACGGCTTGGCACGCGTCAGGTAGGAGAACACCATGCCGGCCACAGTCCCCACCGATGCCAGGCCGGCGCTCAGGACAGACACTTCTCCCACCGCTGCGCACGCGAGGATGCCAGCCAGGACCGCGACCGCTGTCACGATCCGGAAGGTCACGGAATGCTCTGGTGGGAGAGGGGCGTTCGCGCGCCGGATCATCTCAACAAAGCCGATGCCCGAGCGGCCCGCAGCGCCCGAGCGGCCCGCATAGCCCGAGCGGCCCGCATAGCCCGAGCGGCCCGCTCGGCTCTTTGAGTAGGGGTCTGCCCGCACGCCGACCCGCCTAGCGCGCATCGACAGAGGCCACCGAGCGGGCGAGGCGGCGCCCGGCTGAGAGACGGTCGACCACAGGAGCGACGACCCTGCCGGTGACCTCGGTGGTCTCGAGCAGGACACGGCGACCGGCGCTCAATTGCGCCACGATCTCACCCATCGCCTCCTCGGCGAGCCGGTCGGCAGTGTCGAGGTCCCGAGGGAGATCGACGACCATCCGGATCGGGTTGTCAGTCTGGCTCTCTGACTCACGGACCATGAGGTCACCGGTGTGAGCGCTCGCATGCCAGTGCACGCGTCGCCGTCCGTCCCCGTGCTCGTAGGGGCGGACTCCCCGCAAGTCTCCGGTGAGCGTCGGGCGCGGGGACCCGTGACCTTCTTCCATCGTCAGTGTCCGGCGCAGTGCCGGACCCCCGTCGCGAAGCTGCGGTGCGACATACAGCGGACGGGTGAGCTCGACAACCTGGTCTCGTGACCACCACAGCAGGCCGAGGGGGGCGGCCGTTGCAAGCCGGACCGTCACCGTCGAGACGACCCCTCGTCGGTGCGGCACTATCACGAGGCGCGCGGGAATCTTTCGTGTCAACAGCAGGGGCATCCCTCCGGCCGATCGCGGGGTGCAGCGCATCGATCGATTCCCGACGACGTCAATTTCCACCGACGAGCCCGCGACTGCATCGTTGGGGGACATCTCGCAGATGAGCGTGAGCCCTGGAGCCGCAAACGCCGGGGCGACCAGGCCGAGAAGGAGCAAACCGGCAACCATCGCGCCCACGGTTTGCACCCATCCAGAGCCGCTCGCGTGCGCCACGCCAGCCCAGGACAACAGCAAGAGGGCCGTGCCGGCAACCGGCCTGAAGGCACGCTCTGGAAGTGCCAAATGACGGATGCGCTTGGTTGGCGCCGCCATTTCGCGCGTCCCGTTGGCCGCCGGGAGATGTTGGCCGGCGCGCCGCCGCATCACGGCCTCGGCGAGGGAACTCGCTCGAGGATCGCCCGCACGGCCGCGATCCCGGCATCGAAGGCGCCGACCGGAGAGGCATCGGTGACCAACCGATGAGCGAGCACGCTGCTGGCCACTGCTTTCACGTCGTCAGGAAGCACGAACCCCCGACCGGAGATCACGGCGTGTGCACGCGCGGCAGCGAGAAGGCCGATCGCCGCACGTGGGCTCGCACCGAGCCGGATCAGAGGGTCTGCCCGGCTCGCCCGCACCACGGCGACGGCATAGCTCGCGACCGCGGGCGTGACCGGCACGTCGGCGACGGCCGCCTGAGCAGCTGCCAGGCCGCTCGGCGTGCACACGGGCGAGAGCAACGCGAGCGATGGTTGCGCCCCGTGAGACAGAGCGAGCTTCGTCTCGGTCGTCTCGTCGGGGTAGCCCAGGCGTGTGGCGAGCAGAAAGCGATCCATCTGGCTTTCCACCAAAGGAAACGTGCCCGACTGATCGATCGGGTTCTGGGTCGCCAGCACGAGATGGGGCTCGGGCAAGGGCCACGACTCGCCGTCGACGGTGACTTGTCTCTCTTCCATCGCTTCGAGCAACGCCGCTTGGCTTCTAGGCGGGGTCCGGTTGAGTTCGTCGAAGAGAACTACGTGGGCAAAGACGGGTCCCGGCCGGAACTCCCAAGTTTCAGACGAGGCCGAGTAGATCGAGACTCCAGTGATGTCGGACGGGAGCAGGTCCGGGTGGCCTTGGATCCGGGCGAGGCGAGTACCGATGGAGACAGCCACCGCCTTTGCGAGCATGGTCTTGCCGACGCCCGGCACGTCTTCGATGAGGAGGTGTCCCCCCGCCAGCACTGCCGTCGTCGCCGCGACCACCGCGTCCGGGGTACCCAGGACGACGGCGTTCAGGTTCGCCTGGAGCGACTCCGCCAACTCGAGGGCGTCGTCGAGCGACGGGTTCACGGTCGCCTCCCTCAAGAGGGCATCGGTCGTCACGGAAATATCCTCACGCTGAGCGATAGTACTGCCACTTTGGGCACCGGCATTGCAACTTGCCCCGAAACGTGTCCACGCTCAGCCGCTTGCCCAAGCCGGGGCACCGAACGGCGAGGGCAGGCCGAGCTTCCCGGGGTTCAAGATGCCCCTGGGATCGAGCGCCATCTTGAGCTTCTTGAGCACCTCGAAGCCGGCGCCAAGGGCATCTGGCAGATAGGGCCCGCGAACAAGCCCGATGCCGTGGTGATGGCTGATCGAGCCACCGTTGGCCAAAGTGGCGCCGAGGCCCGCCTGCCAGCAACTCCGATAGAAGGCCTCCGCCCAGGCGTCGTCGCCGACATCGGGGCCCGAGCCTGCGAAAGTGAAGTAGAGGCAAGCGCCGTCGAGGTATGCATGTGACTGGTGGGCTGACGCTGCGATGGTGCCGGCCGTCTCCTGAAGCGCCGTCAGCGTCTGCTCGTAGATGATCGCGAGGGCGTCCCAAGGCGCGGCGATCTCGATCGTGTCGACGACGATCCCGGCGCGAATGACCGACTCGAGCACCGAAACGTCGTTGCGGTGGGCGAACCATTGCTCGACGAGGCCGACGTCGAGCGGCTCACCGGTCCTGCACTCCTGCGAGAGCACCGCCATCGCGCCGTCGACGATAAGGGCGTCACCTTCGTCGACGGCGATGAGGACATTGGTGTCGAGATCGTCGAAGCTTCGCTTCGACTCGGTCGAGTCGTAAAGACGCAGCACCGCGGGGGTTGCTCCGCGCTGGAGGGTTCGGCGGAGCGCCTCGAGGCCCTCGGCGAAGCTCGGGAACGCCCAAGCCGCGCGCCGTTGTTCGGGAGCGACCGGGTGCGCCCGGAGCCGGGCGGAGGTGATGACGCCGAGCGTTCCCTCGCTACCCACGAACACGCTCGTCAGGTCCGGGCCCATGGCCGAGCGCGGCCCGGCTCCTCGTCCGGCCAGTTGGCCCGTGCGCACGACAGTCCCGTCAGCAAGAACCACTTCAAGACCGGCGACCATGTCCTCGATCTTGCCGTAGCGGGTGGAGTACTGGCCCGCGCCGCGGCACGCGATAGATCCTCCAATGGTCGCCAGCGCGACGGATTGGGGCCAGTGTCCGATGGTCATCCCATGAACTGAGCGAAGCTCCCGTTCGAGATCGTCTCCGAAGGTGCCGGCCCGGACGTCGACGAGCGATGTCGCACTGCGAGCTTCGAGCACACCATCAAGACCGCAGCAGTCGAGGCTGACACCGCCGAAGATCGGGACGGCACCGCCGCAGACGCCGCTGCGGCCACCGGTGGCGGTGACGGGAATAGCGGCTTCGTTGCAGCATCGGAGCACGGCGGCGACTTCAGCGGTGTCGGCTGGCCGAGCGATCACCCCGGGCAGGGCAGGCACGGCACCCGAAAGCGCCCATCTCAGTGAGATGGGCCACCAGTCTCGGCCCGACTCGGCCAGGGAGTCCGGAGCAAGGTCGATGACGGCGCACGCGCCGGAGAGGCGTTCGAGAAAGCGGTCGTCGAGCGCGACATGGTCGCCGCCGAGCCGCTCTCGCGGTTTGCCGCTCCCGACGTCGACCGCGATCGGGGCTGGCACCGCCCTGCGTTTGTCGTGCACGAGAACTCAGGTCTCACAGCTCGGGAAGGCTTGGCCAGCAAGGGACTCGGCCGCTGCGAGGTCGTGTTGGCCGATGCGGGAGAATGCTGCCACCTCTTCGCGCGCCCGAGCAACGTCCCAGTCGAGCTCAGCCGCGAGCAGTTCAGCGGTCCGGACGGCCGCCGTGGCCGCGGATCGAGCGTCTAACAGGAGGGCACGGGTACGCCTTGACAGGACGTCCTCTACGCAGGTGGCCATTTCGAATCGCGCCGCGTAGACAACCTCCGCCTCGAGATTTGCAAGGTCCGCGACGAGGCGCTCACGAAGCTCCGGTCGATCGAAACAGAGGCCGAGCACCGCCATCGTCTCTCCTCCATAACGACGCTGGAGATGGTCCAGGACCTGTGCGTCGACACCGAACTTATCGGCGAGCTCGCGAACTTGCAGGGTGTTGACGGGTTCGCAGCCGCGAAGGCGCAAGTTCTTCGTGCGGCACGTCACGATGGCCGATCCGAGCTCGCGCTGGACAACGTCGACGGTGTCAGCCGCCATCTTGCGGTACGTGGTCAGCTTGCCCCCGGTGATCGAGACGAGACCGGACGCGGACCGCTGGACCTTGTGGCGCCTGGAGAGATCGGCTGTGCGTGCGCTGCGAGCTCGGCCGTGAGCGTCCGCCGTGGCGAGCAGGGGACGTAAGCCCGCCCAGCTCGCGGTCACGTCCTGCGGCTCGAGCGGGCATGATACGGCCGCGTTCACGGCGTTGAGAAGATAGGCGATGTCGCCTGGCTCGACGCGAGGGTCGTCCAACGGGCCTTCATAGTCGGTGTCGGTGGTTCCGACATAGGTGTGCCCGTCCCACGGCATGACGGTGATCGAGCGGCGGTCTTCCGGCACCGACAGCACTGTCGCGAGGTCACAGGGCAACTTGTCACGCGAGACCGTGAGATGGATTCCCTTGGCGGGGCGAATGGAGGCCGGGTGGGCCGCATCGTCGAGGTGGTGCAGCTCATCGGCCCACACGCCGGTCGCGTTGACGACGACCTTCGCTCGGACCTCGAGCACATCAGCGCAGGTGTCGGTTCCCGACGGTGGTTCCAGCCAGGCGCCGGAGCGAGGCTCGGCGACGGGCGCGACCCGTATGCCGGTCAGGTGAGATGTCTCATCGTGAACAAGGCCGACGACCGGGGCGTAGTTCACCGCGACGGCCGCGTACTCGAGGACGGCCGTTCGCAAGATGGCAAGGGTCAGCCGGGCGTCGTCGGCCCAGGCGTCGTAGTAGACGAATCCGGCAACGAGGCGGTCGGTGCGCAGCGTGGGCAAATGGGAGGCGATCTCCTCAGCGGTGATGCGATGATGACGTTTGCCGATGCGCCATCCACCGGCGAGGTCGTACACCCACAACGCAGTCGAGTACCCCCGCGCCGTTGCCCGGTCGAGCACTCCTCCCTCGCCGAAAAGAGGAACCAGGAGCGTAAGGGGTTCGACAAGGTGAGGCGCGTTCTGCAGCAGGCGACGCCGTTCGCTGAGGCTCTGGTGGACGAGGCCGAATTCACGCTGTTGGAGGTAGCGCAAGCCACCGTGCACCATCTTGGAGGACTTGGAGGATGTGCCAGACGCAAAGTCGTCACGTTCCACGAGCGCGGTACGCAACCCCCGCGAGGCCGCGTCCAACGCGACGCCGGCTCCGGTGATCCCTCCGCCCACGACGACGACATCGAAGCTCTCGTTGGCCAGCCTGGACAGAGCGACGTCACGGTCGAACATGGTCGCTGGTCTCTTCATCAAGGCACCGTCCCGACAGCCTGTCACAAACTGCCACAAGCCGACGAAAAGACCGGATCGCCGGGAGATCGTCGGTATCGGCGGTCGGTGCCCCAACTTCGTCCAAGTACTGGCCAGAACGCGATCAAGCACACGTTCTTCGCTTTCGGACGATTTGCCTGTCAAGGTGAAGCCCTTGCAGGCCGAAGATTGAAAGGACGATTGGCACCGCTGTCGGTCACAGTTGGTTGTGCCGGAGCATGCGAGTTGTTGACAGTTTCGTTACGATCATCCATAATCGAGATTTCGGTCGGCTGACCCGCTGGCGTACGACAAGAGCGCCGCTGCCGCCGACCGGTCTCCTGCAAATCGATCTCGCCGCGGCAAATCGGCGTCGACGGTCGACAGACGACGAAAGTGAACCGGGATGAAAGCCAGTTGGCGCCAGCGAGCCGCATGCCGAGGGGTTGACCCAGACATCTTCTACCCTGTGTCAGATGACGACTCGGAAGAGGCGAAGGCGGTGTGCGCGTCGTGCTCGGTTCGCCAGGCATGTCTCGAGTATTCACTTGCCGCACGCGAACGTGAAGGCGTGTGGGGCGGGCTCACCGAGCGCGAGCGTCGCCGGATCGTCCGCCAGCACCGCAAGTCCGCCTGAGGCTTCTCGGCTATCTGTTGGCTGCGGAGACGAAGGCGCGAAAGCGTCGCGGCACGCAACTGGCAGGTTCAGGGTTGTCCGAGTCCGGAGCCGGCAGCGAGGTCGTGGGCATCTAACAGGTCGAGCTGAACGCCATCGTGTGAGGTGTGCTCGACGGCGACGTGTGGCGGGACTGAGGCGTTGACGGTGGCCACTTTCGAAAGCATCGGCGGATGGCCAGCGATTCTCGGAAGAGTTCTCAACCGGCAGGATCTGACGGCGGAGGAGGCTTCTGCAGCTCTCGACGACGTGCTCGAGGGCAACGCGACCGCGGCACAGATCGCCGCTTTCGTAGCCGGCCTGCGAACCAAGGGCGAGACCGTGGAGGAGATGACCGGCCTTGTGCGAGCAATGCGGGCTCACGGCGAGAGCCTCGAAGTCGGAGTCGAGGTCGTGGACACCTGCGGTACCGGAGGGGACCGTAGCGGCACGATCAATGTCTCCACGCTCAGCGCGCTCGTGGTAGCCGGCGCAGGTGCGGTCGTCTGCAAGCACGGTGGACGTGCGGCTTCGTCGCTTGCTGGCTCGGCCGACGTGCTCGAGGCCCTCGGCGTGGTCATCGACCTCGGCCCCGAAGGGGTGCGACGATGCATAGACGAAGCCGGGATCGGCTTTTGCTTTGCTCCGCGATTTCATCCGACGATGCGTTTCGCGGCGCCGGTGCGCCGTGAGCTCGGCGTCACAACAGTTTTCAACTTCGTTGGCCCGCTCGTGAATCCTGCGGGGGCGACACGTCAGCTCGTCGGCGTATCCGATCCGGCGATGGCCGACAAGATGCTTGACGTGCTCGAGATCTTCGGTTCGGTGCACGCGATGGTGGTCTTTGGTCACGACGGTCTCGACGAACTGTCGACCACGGCACCATCGACCCTGATCGAGTCGGTGCGGGAACAGGACGGAACCTGTCGCCGCCGTCGTTTGGAGATCGAGCCGGCCTCGCTCGGTCTGAAGCGTGCCGCGCTCGGCGATCTGGTTGGCGGCGACGCGGTGCGAAACGCGCAATTGGGACTGCAATTGTTGGACGGTGAGCGCGGTCCGAGGCGCGACCTGGTGTGCTTGAACGCCGCGGCGGCGCTTGTTGTGGCAGGTCTTGCCGACGATCTCGCCGACGGCTTCGAGATCGCCAGTGCGGCCATCGAGGACGGGAACGCCCGAAGCGTGCTCGATCGGCTCGTGGCCGTGTCGAACGCCGCTGCCGAGGTTGACTTCGACTGAGGGCGCGCACCCGGCCATAGAGTTGGTCGAGAGCGCACAGCGGATTCGGAGCGAAAGGGGCCGTGCGTGTTGCGGGAGCAGCCCGGGCTTTCCAACTCGAACCCGATCAGACCTCACCCTCCCACTGACCGGGGGACGATCGCCGCAGCGGGCGTGATCGGGGCGATGGTCATCGCCGGCGTTGTGACCATCGTCATCTACTTGATCCTTCTCGTCACGATCTCCAGGCAGTGGTAACTGTGCAACTGGCGCGACATCATGTGCGCCGGTCGCTGTTGGTCGGAACGGTGGGTTCCGCCTGTATCACGATCGGGTCGAGCCAGTCGTTTTCACCGTTCGCCGAGCACTCGAGCGGCGCGTGGTTCTTTCAGCTAAGCCTTGGTCACCGCCTCGGAGCTGATGACCGGCGGTTCCTCGGGGTGCTGCTCGTCTACGCGGGTGTCATCTTGTTGCTTGGCTCGTGGTACGCGCTCCTGCGGAGATGCCGAGACGGGAGACCAGGGGGTCGGCCACAGCTAGGTGAGCTTGCGATCACGCTCGCCGCGTGGGCAGGACCACTGCTTCTCGTCGCCCCGCTGTTCAGCCATGACGCCTATTCGTACGCTGCTCAAGGCGCGATGCTCAGCAAGGGGATCAGCCCGTATCGATACGGGGCGGCCGCGCTGCACGGCGGCCCCTTCCTGAGCCACGTCGACCCGATCTGGCGAAACACGATTGCTCCTTATGGCCCCGGCTGGGAACGCGTCGTCGAGGGCTTCGTTCTCGTCACGGGTCACGGCCTGCTCGGCACCTTGGTCCTCCTGAGAGCCACGTCGCTGCTGTGTCTGGCGGTTCTTGCTTGGGGTATCCCGACATTGGCGAAGTCGATAGGCCACGATCCCGTACAAGCGTTCAGCTGGGCAGTCCTGAACCCGTTGGTTCTTTTGACGCTTCTTGGAGGGATGCACAACGACGTCGTAATGATCGCCCTTGTCGTCACCGGTCTCGTTGCTTCTCAGCGAGGCCACCCCCTGCTCGGCACGATTGCCTGCGCGCTTGGTGCCGAGGTGAAGCTACCGGCCCTGCTCGCCGTCGTGTTCATCGGCTGGTGGTCGAGCGAAGGGCGGCGCCCGGTCGAGCGGGGTATCCGTACTGCCACGTGCGTTGTGATCGGCGCCCTCGTGCTGATCTTGCTGAGCTTCGCGAGCGGGCTCGGGTGGGGCTGGATCCACGCAGCGGTCACGCCTGGCAAGGTCATCTCCTGGCTAGACCCGCTCACTGCGGTCGGGCTCGTGCTTTCACACATGACTCATGCCGTAGGGCTAGGTGCGCACCGGGCAGCCTGGACGGCTGCTGCGCGCGCTGCCGGTTTGATCGCGGCAGCCGCCATAGCGATCGTGATGCTGTTTCGCTCGGACCGCCGTTACTGGCCTGAAGATCTCGGAGTGAGCTTCCTCGCGCTGGCGATCCTCGGACCCGTAGTCTGGCCGTGGTACGAGACGTGGGGCATCCTTCTGATGTCGACGGCAGCGGGCCGCTTCCAGTGCTGGAAGCGGGCGTTGATCATCGGCTTGTCCGCTCTGGGCTGTGTCGCCGACTTCCCAAGCGCCAAGATCGCGTTCGGAGGCTCGCCAGTGTTGGTTGCCACCGGCTGGGCCGTCCTGGTGATCGGGGCGGCAGGGTACCTCTGCTTCGGCGTGGCTCGGCCAGCACTTAGGTCCTGAGGTCGGTCGCACCTCAGTATTGGGGGGTCCTTACGTTGCGTGTTCGGAGCCGTCACGCGTGCAACACGCGCTCAAGAGCACGCCTCGTCTTGTCAGCAGGGCCTCGGGTTCCAGGGTTCAGGCAAGTGCTTGGGGTTGTCGAATACCACCTGGTTCTCGGGGGTCGTGATCGCGCTTGGCGCCAAGGTGGTCGTGCCCGGCTGGGTCGTCGCGGTGACGGAGGTGCCCGTCCTGGTCGAGCTGACCGGCGACCCGAT
>Ga0326728_10018620_pt1 | contig 13655 bp, 15 predicted proteins | sample MB3enrmetagenome_FD_207602 | JGI IMG/M metagenome (GOLD analysis project Ga0326728, IMG submission 207602) | Lab enriched peat soil microbial communities from McLean, Ithaca, NY, United States - MB31MN | ecosystem: Environmental > Terrestrial > Soil > Wetlands > Peat | place: USA: New York... | reverse complement strand
AAGCCTCGCCTCGAGGTGCGCGTGAGCCTGGATTTTCTGGAGACGGAGCACGTGCTGCATGAGACGGAGGGCGCGACGTCGAGGCGTCACGCATCGTTGCCTCATAATTATGTTACCGAGCCGCACCATCGCATCGAGATTTACCGCAAGCTGGCGCAGGCCGGGGAGAAGCCGCTGCTGGACGCCCTGCAAAAGGAATTGCGCGACCGGTTCGGTCCGCTGCCGCCGCCGGTGGAGCTTCTCCTGGCCGTGGCGGAACTGAAAATCCTCGCCGCTGCGAAAGACGTTTCCAGCATCGAGGTGGAAGACGACAAATTGAAACTCGTCCGGGCCGGAGACTTTATCACCCTGGGCGGCAAGTTCCCGCGTCTGACGAAGAAAGAGCCGGCTGCCCGGCTCAAGGAAATCAAACGGCTGTTGCTGGCGATTTGACATTTCACCCGTCGCCCGCTGCTGCTACGATTTCCCGCGTGACCAACCGTGCCCTAAAAAATCCTTGCTCGTGAAAGCCCTTGCGATGTCCCTCCTGACGGCCTTCGTTCTCGCGGCTTTTTTGACGCCCGCCATCGCCGGGGAATTGAAAGCCGGCGACCCCGTTCCAGCATTCGCGGCCAACGATCAGTTTGGCAAGGAGTACAAGTTTGAGCCGGGCCCGCGCTTCCTGTTGCTGGGCTTTGACATGGGCGCCAGCAAGCAGGCCAATCTCAGCCTCGCCGCTCTTGGCGCCGGCTGGCTGGAGAAGCGGCAGGCGGTTTATGTGCTGGATATCCACACCATGCCGGCGGTGGCGCGGTTCTTCGCGCTGCCCAAGATGCGGAAATATCCGCAACGGATCGTGCTGATGTCAGACGAACAGGCGCTGGCGGTTTTTCCGCGCACACCCGGAAAAATCACGGTCATGGTTCTGGCCCCGGATGGGAAAGTTCGTGAGGTCCGCTATTGGAAGCCAACGGAACCGCTCGATGGCATCCTGAAGTGAAACGCTGGTTGAAACCCCCATTGACGCCGCAACGAGGTGGGGTACATTACTGTCAAAAGGAGGAAGATTATGATGAAAATAAATTGTTGGCCGCGACCGGTGTTTGTCTTTGCCTCGGCCTGGATATTGGCGGCGGGCTGCGCCACGGAAACGGACCAGTCCTTCAATGCGCACTTCAACCAGAACCTGCCCGCTGCGCCCAAATATGCGGTGGAAAATGTGAACGATCATCGCTTCAAGATCGTCATGGACCAGGGCAGGCCCATGCAGGATGATCCGGGCCGGGTCACCTACATGAAACAGGCCGTCTCGGTCGTGGCGGAGGACGAAGCCCATCGGCGCGGCTGGGCCAATTGGGACATGAATTACATAGAACAACGCGATCAAGGCTGGATGCTCATTCTCGTGGCCGAAGTCACCCGGAAGCCCGCGCTCAATGTGACCCCCATCCAGCCGACACCGCCTTCGGGGCCATAACGGGGAACAGGAACCGGACAGGTATTGACCGCCCGCTTGCTACTTCACTGCATCCAAAAAATCCTCTAATTCCACGCCGCCATCTCGCAAAGCGCCTTTGAGCGTGTAACGATCCACTTCGTCGTGAAAAGGAAAGACGATGCGTCGGCCATCAGGATGCTGCATTTTTACATGGCTTCCGTGGCGATGAATCTCGGCAAATCCAAGTCGTTGCAAGGCCGCCACCACTTGCCGTCCTGCCAGCAGCGGCAGTTTCATACCATCATTTCGACGACCTCGCGCTCGTCGTTCAGGGTCAATTCATCTGGCGATGGTTCAAGGTACAGGTCTATGGCTTCACGGATGTTTTTCAATGCCTCGTCGCGCGTCTTGCCTTGTGACCAGCAACTCTTCAGCGACGGACAATGAGCCACGAAATAGCCATCCTCGCCATGTTCCACAACAATTTTCAAAGTCATATCATTAATGTGCGGTTTTTCCCTGCAAACTCAAGCCGAAAGCCGAAAACTTGCCATGAGGGGCAAACGTGCGCTAAAGTAAAACCGTGACGCAGAAAAGAACAAAACCGTTGAGCATCGAACAGCTTTGGGCTTACGAAGCAAAGCATCCTGTCATTTTCGCCGCGCCCCGAGCGCTGGCCGAGGCCCGGCTGATTGTTGATTTGGGACGGGCGAAACGGACTCGCCGCCGTCACGTGCCGGATGGTGCGAGACGCAAGCTCGCGGCAGCCTGATTTAATCCCGCAGATTTTGAAGGCGCTGCGGCGAGGCTCCTTCCACCTTAACGTCAAGGTCATCGTAGGAATCATGGCTGTTATTACGCTGCTTTTATGATGCTTTGCTCGACATATAAGGGTAAAGCATCATGTATGAGGTGTTCCACCAGACGCCCGACTTGGAAAACCGGCCGCCCTATGCTCGTTCAGGGTTCGACGAACACCGGCATGCCAATCCATACCAGCTTGAGCAGATACGCGGCGTCCCAATTGGCCAGCCGGAAACAGCCGTGTGATTCGGTGCGGCCGATCTGTTCGGGATTGGGGCTGCCATGGATGCCGTAGCCCGGCCTATCCAGGCCGATCCAGGCGACGCCCACCGGGTTTTTGGGGCCGGCCGGTATGACCAGCTTGTGGCCGATGGCCTGCGCTTCCGCCGATTCCGGGAATATCTCCGGATTGAACGTGTAGTTGGGATTGGGCGCCACCACGGCCACATGCAATTCACCCACCGGGCGCTTTTCCACTTTGGCGGCGATGCTGCAAGGGAAATGCGCGATGAGATTGGTTTCCGTATCGAATGCCTCCAGGAACCGGGCCGACAGATGAATCACCACATAAGCCGCGCGGTCGGCGGGAGGCGGGTAATCCGCAGCGGGCACTTTCAGGACGGTCCCGGCCGCCACGCGCGCCCAATCCACTCCCGGATTCAGCTTTTCAATGAGCGCCGTATGGGCGTGCGACTTCTCGGCGACCAGTTCCAGGATGGTTTCATAATCCAGCGCGGTTTGCCGCGATTTTTCCAGCCATGTTTTGCCGAGCGGCTGCAATCGCGCCAGATCATTGCTGCTGACCACGTAATCCGTTAACACCGGTTCGTCGAGCTTGAGATTGGACTGGGTGTTGGTGTCGAAGGCCCGGGTTTGCGGAAGTTTTTCCAAGGCTTGAAAAACCGCCAGCGCGGTGCGCGTTTGGGAACCCATGGCTCCGTCAATGCAACCCGGTGAAATGACGCGGCGCGCCAAAGCCACTTGCGCTTCCAGCAGGCTGGCCGCCGGACGCGGAAATTCCATAGGACCGGGTTCTTTGACGGGAGCGGACAGGATGGCCGGAACGGCGTTTGAAACACCCGGCACGGGGATTTCGTTGGTCGGCACCGCCGTGGCCGGTCCGGAAACATCCGGAGTTCTTTCCACCAGCACCAGGGAGGGAATGACCTGATGTCTGGCGGGCTCATGCGCGGCCGGAGGGGCCGGCTTGGAGGACGGGCCGTGCCTCTGCCGCCACCACAGCCATGCCGTGCCCGCAATAATGGCGAGCAACAACAGGGCGGCTAAAAAATCTCCGGCCCGGCTGCGGCGTTTGGATGAGGCGGCTTCCAGTTTGGACACCGCGTCATTAAGCCAGAACTGCGCGAAAAACGAAGTGCGAAATCGGGGGGGACGGGATTCGACAGGATGAACAGGATGGACAGGATTCAGCAGAACTGTCCCGCTGAGGCGGCCTATTTCAGGTCCAGCAGCGCATCGCCAATGATACGGACGGCGGATTCGCAGCCCGTCCGGCTGGTATTGATGATGAGATGATAAAGCAGCGGGTCGTTGATGTTGGCGTGGAAATAAGTCTTCACATAGCGCGTGCGGGCCTGCTCTTCTTCGAGACAAAAGCGGCGCGCTTCGGAGAGGGTCTTGTGGTCGTCGCGGCAGATGCGTTCAATGCGGTCGTCCAAGGGCGCCATCAGGCGCACATGGAGGACGTGCGGGAGTTTGGCGGTGACGATGTTTCCGGCACGGCCAACCAGGATGGCGCTGCCCAGTTCCGCGAGTTGCAGCATCGTTTCGGCGGACTGCGTGACCACCGTTTGCGCGGGGGGATGCACGCCAAAAATGTCCGCGAGCGTGTCCTCGACCCGCGAAGCCCGGTCCTCGGGAAGAAACTTGGCGAGATACTTGGGCAGGTTGTGGTCGGCCAGCACCTTTTCCATCAGTTCCCGGTCAAAAACAGTCCATCGCGCCGTGTCGTCCGGGAGCCGTTCCTGAAGGTAATGTGCGAGTTTTTCGGCGATCACCAAGGCCCCGCAGCCCGCCTGGCGGGAGATGGTCACGGCGCGCCGGAGGCGGGGCGCCTCCAAGGTGGGGGCGGACCTGTGACTGTTCACGAATCGTTCCAAGCTTGCGTCCATCATAAGTTACCTCATCTGGTTTTCTGTCCGGTCGCTTGCAGCAACATACGCCCGCCGATGGCATCGTGGCAAGGGGGCCTGGAACGATTTGACGAAGCCTAATGATAAAGGTTAGAGCCCTTTTTTGCGGGCTGAACCCGCCCTGCCATCCTCCATCCTCCATCCTCTATGCTCTATCCTCGGTTTTATCCCGCTCCCGCTTCAGCATGTCGTTGTACGCGGTGGCGATTTGATCCACCAACGGCGAGGGCGCGACCGGCAGGCCGTCCAGCGAAGCCACCGGCACGATGCCCAGCGCGCTTTGGGTTACGAACAGGCCCGCGGCATTGCGCAGCATGTCCGGTTTGATGACGCGCTTGTTGGTTTGGAGCCCGAGCGACTGGCAGATTTCAAGCACCACGGCGCGGGTGATGCCCGGCAGCACTCCGCGGCCCGAAGGCACGGTGCAGACGCTGTCGTGATAGACCCAGAACAGGTTTCCGCCGGCGGTCTCGGCGACTTCGCCATTGGTATTAAGCAGCAGCGCCTCGTCCGCGCCTTTGGCCTCCGCCTCGGCCCGCGCCAGAACATTGAGGATGCGGCTGGTGGATTTGAAGGACGAGAGGCTGTCGCTCGCCGGAATGCGGAAAGAGGAGGTGACCATGCTCCATTGCAGCGGTTCCTCCGGCGAATGGGGCGGCAGCGGATGCAGGGTCAGCGCCAGGGTGGGGTGTTCCGAAGCTTTCGGCGAGTAGCCCCGCGGGCCCGGCCCGCGCGTGAGGGTGATGCGCAAAACGGCCTCGGTCAGCCCGTTTTTTTGGATCAGTTCCCCTGCGAATTCCTGGATTTGCCTCGCCGCGAAGGGGAGCTTGATCTGGAAAAATTCCGCGCCGCGTGTCAGCCGGTCCAAATGCTGCGCCAGGCGGAAGGGCCTGCCATAGGCCACCCGGATGGTTTCAAACAAGCCGTCGCCCAGCAGAAATCCGCGATCGTTCACTGGCACGACCGCGTCGGCCTCAGGCAAAAAGCGTCCGTTGAGAAAAACGATCATGGGGCACTTGCATCCTATCTGGTCAAGTGATAGCCGATGGCGGTCGCCGCCGCGAGCAGAAAATGGCCTCAAAACAGGGTGGACTCCTCATCCACGGTTTCCATTGACCCGCTGGTGCGGCTGCGCGACTCTTTTGCGATGTCGGCCCCGTCTCCGGTATTGATTCTGCCGTTCATTCTGCTGCTGGCGGCCATGGCGCTGGCACCGGTGATCGCGCCGCAATGGTGGCTGCGGCATTACCCCAAAGTCTCGTTTGGTCTTGGCGGCATGACGGTTGCGGTTTATGTCTTCTTTCTGCACGACCTGGCCAGTCTGGGGCACGCGGCCCACGAATACGCCGGCTTTATCGCACTAATTGGCTCGCTCTATGTGATTGCGGGCGGCATACGGATCGAAATGCCCGGCCCGGCCACCCCGGCGGTCAATGCGCTGTTCCTGTTTGCCGGGGCGGTGGCGGCCAACGTGCTCGGCACCACCGGCGCGGCCATGCTGCTGATCCGCCCGTGGATACAAATGAACCAAGGCCGGGTGGCCGCGTACCATATCGCCTTTTTCATCTTCCTGGTGGCCAATGTCGGCGGTTGTTTGACGCCCATCGGGGATCCGCCGCTGTTTCTGGGATATCTACAGGGCGTTCCATTTTGGTGGGTGGCTCGAAAATGCTGGCCCATGTGGGCGACAGGCACCGGCCTGTTGCTGGCCATCTTTTTTTTCCTGGACCAACGCGCCTGGAAAAAATGGCAAAAAAACGGCGGCCAGCTTCCTCCACCGGCTGAAAGGCGGGAACGGAAACAGCCCTCGATCATGGGGCTGTCCAATTTGTTTTTTTTGGCGATGGTGGTGGGCGCAGTGTTCATCAACCATCCGCCTTTTTTGCGCGAGGGCCTGATGGTTCTCGCCGCCCTCGGCTCGTATTACACGACCAACAAGGCGCATCACCGGGCCAATCAGTTCAGCTTTCATCCCCTCGTGGAAGTTGCGGTGCTCTTTGCCGGCGTATTCGCCACGATGATTCCGGCATTGGTATTGCTGGACCATCGCGCGGCGGAAATCCTGGGCCCGCGTCCGGGACCGGGAATTTTCTACTGGGGCGCCGGCTGCCTTTCGGCAGTGCTCGACAACGCTCCAACCTATCTGGGCTTTCTCAGCGCGCTATTTGGCGTCGCCGGAGCGAATGAAGTGAGTGACTTGCTGGGGCAAAGGCCCGATTTTTTGGCGGCCATCAGCATTGGGGCCGTCTTTTTTGGCGCCGCCACGTACATTGGAAACGGCCCGAACTTCATGGTAAAAGCCATCGCCGAACAACGTGGAGTGCCCATGCCGTCATTCACCGGGTTTCTTCTCAAATACTCGCTGCTGGCGCTGCTGCCGGTGCTGGTGGCGGTCTGGCTCCTCTTTTTCCGTGATTGATTCGCCGTTACAATTGTGAAACATTTCTGCCTGAGTTGGTCTCGTTTTAACAAACCAGGGCATTGGCTTGAGGACAATTTATAACATTCTATTCATTTTGTGTTTTTGGGTGGCCTCACCGTACTACTTTTGGCGGCTTCGGCGCCGGCCGACGGACTGGACCACGGGCTTCGGTCAACGCTTCGCCAGTTATGATCCCTCGATAAAGCAGGCCCTGACCAATCGCCAGATTATCTGGATTCATGCGGTGAGCGTGGGTGAAGCCGCCCTGTGCACCCAGCTTATCCAGGCGCTGGAGCCTTGTGTGCCCAACGCGAAAATTGTGGTGTCCTGCACCACCACCACCGGCATGGCCGAGTACCGCCGCAAACTGCCCAGCCGCATCACCAAAATTTACTATCCCCTTGACCGCCGGAAATATGTCCGGCGCGCCCTGGCCACCGTCAATCCCGTGGCCATCATTCTGCTGGAAGCGGAAATCTGGCCCAATTTCCTCTGGCGGGCGGAATCTTTACGCATCCCCGTCTTTTTGGCCAATGCCCGCCTCTCGGACCGTTCTTTTCCCCGGTACAAGCGCTTTGGCTGGCTGTTCCGTCCGCTCTTTGCCTCCCTGGCGGGCGTCAGTTGCCAGAGCGAGGAAGACGCCCTGCGCCTGCGCGAGGTGGGCTGCCGTCCCGAACGGGTGCATGTCGTGGGCAATCTCAAATTCGATTCATCCGCCTTGACCGAGAGGCGCGATTTGGACGCGCGGGCCATGCTCCGGCAGGTCGGCGTCCCGGATGACGCGCCGGTGCTGGTGGCCGGAAGCACCCACGACGGCGAGGAACTGCTGCTGGCGGACATCGCCTCCCGGCTGCGGCAAAAATTTCCGAAGCTCTTTCTCATTCTGGTGCCCCGGCACTTTGAACGGTGCGGCGACCTCGGCCAGAAACTCAAGGCCAAAGGCGTCAGGTTCATGTTTCGCAGCGCGGTCTTTGCGGACACACAGCTGGAACCCGGCGCGGTGGATTGCCTGCTGGTGAACACGACCGGCGAACTGAAATTTTTTTACGAACCCGCGTCGGTCGTTTTCGTGGGCAAGAGTTTGACGGCCATCGGCGGGCAAAATCCCATTGAACCGGCGGCGCTGGGCAAGCCGGTGGTGTTTGGCCCGCACATGGAAAACTTCAAGGAAATCTCGCGCCTGCTGGCCGCCAAAAAGGCCGCGGTGCAGGTCAAAAATGCGGCGCAACTGGAACGGGTGCTGGGCGAATTGCTGGAGCAGCCCGCCGTGCGCGCGGAACTCGGCCGGCACGCGTTGGAAGTGGTGGCGGAGAACCAGGGAGCCGTCCAACGCACGGTGACCATGATTTTGCCCGAACTGGCCCGGCGCGACATGTACCTCGCGGGCGAGGATTGAAAGCGGTAAGCCGTCGGCGCGACGCCGACGAGAATATGCGGAACGCGTGCGCTACGTTCCATCTTAGCGCGAACGGTTCTGCGCAGTGGCTACGACGGCGCGCACGGAGTGACGCGCCCTGCCTGCCGCATACGGCTGCTTGGTTTCGGAGCCAACTTTAGCTAATTTTGCTTACTGGGCGGGGGTCCAAGAAGGATCCGGGTCGTAAGCAGACATGGCCCCGGCAATTTTAGCCGTCTCGGGCCCGAGGTTCTTCTGATAGACCTTGCCCTGCTGGTTGACGATGAAGGTCATCACGCCGGTGTTTTCCCATTCCGCCGGCCACGCGACCAGCGCGAATCCGGCAATCATCCGGCCATTGATAAGGTAGTTGTATTTGCCGCCCGGCGCATGCCTGCCTTGCCGGGTCAGAATTTTGAAATAATAGCCGTGGTAAGGCGCCGTTTGGTCGTTCATCATGGTCGCGCTGCGGTGATAGCCTTCCACGCGCGCCTGCGCCACCAGCGGCCCAAGGGGACTCAATTCCTCGCCCTCTTTGGCCGGCCAAAAAAGGCCGTCGTGTGTGCCGGACGTGCTGTGGAGGAATTGTGCGTAGGCCAGCACGCCGTCGCCCATGCGGTCCTGGCTGGCGTACTCGCGTTGGGCATTCACATAAGCGCGGCAGACGTCAATCGCCCCCAGTTCGTCCATGCCGATGCGGCGACGGAGAACTTCCTCCCTGCCTGCCTCGGTGTCGAAGTGCCATTGGCCGTCCTGCTTTACCAGCGGAATGGGAAACGGCCAGGCGTCCGCGCCCAAATCCAGTGTGAGGTCGGAATCGGAATTGGTGGCCAACTGCACCTTCTCTGTCAGGCGTTGGACAAACCGCTTGAAGCTCTCGGTGGCCTGCACGACATCCGGCGAAACCAATTCATGTCCTTGAGGGCCAAAGATGGCGTGCAGGGCGTTTGTGTCATGGCTCGTCGCCGCCTGTTTCAAGGCGTCCACGGCTTCGGCGGGTGAACTGAAGGTTTGTTCCCCCGCGGCCTGCAAGCGCCCGGGCAACGCCAGCGCGAGCAGGGTCACAACCGCGACCCCGCGGACGCATTTGAACCAGGAAAATGGATGTGTTTTCATCGGCTGTAAAAAATCTTATGGAGGCAATGAGCCTCAACGCCTGGGCGAACCGCCGCCGTGACTGACGCCGCCGGCGCCGCCACCACCGGAGGAGGGAGCCGGTCTTGATTCCGGTGCGGGCGCCGAATGAACCTCCGGCGCGGGACGGGTCACGGCCGGCATGCTCTGTTGGCCGCGCTCGCTGTAGGCCCGGGCCTCCTGCGAACTTTGAATGCCGATAAAAGCGCCGTTCGATGCGGGGTTATGGATCGGTTCGTTATGTTGAACCGCCGCCGGCACGGGCCGGTTTTGGACTGCCGGTTGGCGGACTGGTGTTTGCCCGACTGCGGGTTGCCGGATTTCCGGTTGTCGGACCACCGTTTGCCTTGGCGCCGCGAATCCCAATTGATTGTTCCAGCCGCGGTCGCCTCCGCCAGCGCGTGCGTTCCCCGGATGGTTTTCCGGATGCCAGACTTCCGTCTGTCGGGCCAGGAAGGCATTGTGCTCGGCGGGACCCTGACGCCACCAACCCTCGGGCGGCGCATGGTCGCGGCCCCAGACAACCAGATGGTGGTGGTGCCAGTCAAAGTCGCCATCCAGCCAGATGCCAATCGGGCAGCCCACGCCAAAGGTAATGCCAAAACCAGCCTGATAATAAACCTCGTCCGGCTGATAGACCGGCACATAGATCGTGTCCGGGTCGGCGGGAAGAATTTCAATCTCTCCGCCGTCATTGATGACCTGCTGGTCCGGCGAGGATTGCAGGTTGCCCAGATTGTAAGCGGACAGGCGCAATTGCTGGATGGCATCCATGACGTCCTGCTGTTGATTGAGAAACGCCTGTCCCAGTTGCGTTGTCCAACCGAGATTCTGGTCCATCCATTGCAAAACTTGCGGATACCGGGCGAGCGCCTGGACGCTGGGGTCCCACGGCTGCTGGTCCAAGGCATTGGGGTCTCCGCCGCCGCTGACGTAGCGGTCCGCCATGACAATCTCGGTGGGAAAAGTGGACGCCGGCAGGATTTGCGCGATCAGCGGGTCGGGATAAAGCGCGACGGGCCCCAGCAACTGGCTCAGTTGCGCCGCATCCAACGGCTGATAGGCGGACATTGGCGGCGGAACCGCCTCTTGCGCGCACACGTTCAGCGACGGGCCGGCCAGCGCGAGCAATAAGATGATTGTTTTGAAGATTTTTTCCATCGGCGTCTCAGGGAACTTGCACCTCACTCTCCAATCGCGCAAGCGGAACTTGAAAGATTCACGCTGGCTTGAATCCGCGCGACGGACCGGGACCCGGCAAGGCCGGGTCACGACGGCGGCTGTGCGGCTCCGGAAACCGGAAGGGCAAATGAAAAAATCGCGCCCCGGCCGGCCTCGCTGCGCACGGCGATCCTTCCGCCGTGGTCCTCGACAATTTTCTTGCAGATGGACAACCCCAGGCCGGTGCCCTGCTCCTTGCCATGCGTCACGAACGGCTGAAATAACTTGTCCGCCACCTCCGGCGCAATCCCCGGACCGGTGTCTTCAATCTCGGTGACGACCTCGCCGCGCTTCAATTCAAACCGCAAAATAATCGCGCCGCCGCCGGGCATGGCGTCCGTGGCATTGTGAACCAGATTGAAAAACACGCGGCTCAGGCGGCGCGGGTCTAGCGGCACGGGCACGGACGGCGGGGCGTTCTCCAGATGGATGCGCGCGGACTTCGCCTCGGCCTCGGCGTTGAGGTCTGGAACCAGGTCCAGCACAAAAGCGCCGTAGTCGCCGGGCTGCGGGGCCACGCTCTGGCGGCCGCCCTTCGTAAAGATGAGGATGTCGCCCACCATGTCGTTGATGCGTTCGACCTGTTTGCGGATGCGGCGGTGCGCCTGGGCCCGGGCCTCCGGGCTGGTTCCCGGCAGCTCGAGCATCTCCGCGGAAAGACTGATGATGCCCAGGGGGTTTTTCAGGTCGTGGACGATGCTTTGCGCAAAGCGGCCAATGACCGCCAGGCTCTCCGCTTGAATCAATTCCTGCACGTGCAGGCGGTTGAAGTCACGGAGACGATGGCTGATTTGCTGGAGCAGCGAAAAAGCCAGCCCCGGCGACCGTTGAATGAACGTCAGCAGTTCCCCGCGCGGCACAAAAAAAACTTCCGTGTCCACCGCCGCCGAGGCCGTGGCCGAGCGTGGACGATGCTCGATGATGGCCATTTCGCCGAAAACCTCGCCCGGCCCCAGCCTGGAAAAGACGCGGCGCACGTCCTTGCCGGCGGAAATTTCCACCAGGCCGGTTTTGACAAAATAAACGCCATCGCCCGCCGCGCCCTCCTGAAAAATTTCCTGGCCGGCGGCGAACCGGCGTTCCTGGGTGATGATGTGAAGCGCCTGCAATTCATTGCGGTTCATCAAGCGGAACAGCGGGATGGATTCCAGCGTCATCACAGCGTCACTTTAAGGAAAAAGCGGCCTTCGTAAAGGCGGAACGCAGGCCGGGGCGCCGGCGGGTGTTTTTCAGCGCATTTGAACGGCTATGCGGTAAAAATGCGAAAATTTACTTCACATGAATGATTTTTCATGTTTTTTCGCTCAAAGATTGACAAATCGTTTCTCAACTGTAACATTGACTCATTCGGGTAGCAGTACGTTTCTTCAGCGGGGTTCCCCACCCCCACCTCCTTGGCGTCTGCTGCCCGGATTTTTCTATTTCTACCCCTCCCGCCCTGGCCCAAACCGGTTCCACAAAAATGGAAATGCGCGCAAAACTTGGAACTTAAGACTTGAAACGTCCGTCCGCATTTCATATTTTCAGTTCCCCCTTCGCGGGGGTGTAGCTCAATTGGTTAGAGCGCTGCCCTGTCACGGCAGAGGTTACGGGTTCGAGCCCCGCCACTCCCGCCATTATTTTATGCCGTTTTGTTAAGTGTTCGACTTTTGGGGGCAAATTAGGGACAATTGGGGCGTGTAGATCAAGGAATTGCCCCTTGGTTCAACGCTCCATTGTCATCCAGATGTTTTAGGCAAGCGGATTAATAACTTCCAAACCCAACGGCTCCAACAATTTGAAATGAGCCATGTTGTTCGTGGCGATCCCGTGACCGGCAGCAAGGCATTGGGCGGCAATCAGGGAATCTTCACAGGAAATCGTGCGCCGCTCATTTTTCAGAAAGGCGGCAATGCGTTTCCACTGGACGAGGCTTTCCAGCGTGACGTGTTCAATGGCTTCGGAAAACAGGCTTTCGGTTTCCGCCACGCGGGCGGACAGGATTTCCTTGTGGCTTTCGGGCGCGATTTCAACGCCGTAACGCATTTCCGCAATGCTCACACTGCTGATGAAGCTGTCGGCCTCATTGGTCTTCAACCATTTTTCCAGCCTGGCGGGCAGGTGTTTTTTGTGCGCGAGGGAAATGATGTCCGTGTCAATCAGCCAGCTCATTTGAAGGGCAGGTGATGGCGTTCAACTTTGGGGAACGGCATTGCCTGCCGCTTCAAGTGCGCCAGCAACCCGGACGCGCCGCGCCGTTTCTGTACACGGGGGGTGATGATCAGGCTTTGGCGTCCGTCATTCAAGGGGCGAACATCGCAAGGCCCGCCGTGCGCGAGGCCGGCGAGTTTCCGCCAGCTTGCCGGGAACTGGGCCTGCCCTTTTTCAGTGACGGTGATGGTTTCCAAGTCTCGCATCTAATGTAATCATTCATTACTTTTTAGCCGGTGTCAAATATGGATTCCGTTCACTGGCTCAATTTTCCGCCGCCGTGTAATCCAGCCACGACCTGGACACGGGACGCGGCGGCGTTGCTGCCAATTCCGCCCGCTTGTTCAACAAACGGGTGACGCCGGGCCGTTCCTGGTCACGAACATTGGCTTTTCTCCGGATTCGAGCCCCGCCACTCCCGCCATTATTATTGGCCCACCACGAAAAGCACTGGTTTGACGACGTCATCCAGATTTGCCATGCGGCTTTCCAGCGATGCTAAAGCCAATCCGTGCCTACGGGCCAAGTGGAGCAAGTAAGCATCCGTCCATTGCCGATGCCCCTGCATGGAATGCAGTCCCAAGTCCGTGAACGGCGCATCATCAGGCAAAAAAACGTGCCCCTCGACAGAGGTATATTCGCGCAGTTTGGCTTGGGCCTCCGACATTGTCAGGCGCGGTGGCTGCTCTTCCTTCCGTTCGGTTTTCCATGGCCGCGTAGCGAAGCGCAGAAAGCCGCCCTGCGTCATCGGCGTCGTGTAAAAACGCTCCAACCCCTCCACAAAACTCCGCGCCGGCCCGTGCATGATATGGTCGGCAAAGACCGATGCGATGACCACATTCACATCCAACAATGCCTCAATCGGAGTCGATGGCATCGTTGATTTCCTCTTGCGTGATGGTCTTGCCTGTGGCGGAT
>Ga0326728_10018619_pt1 | contig 13655 bp, 8 predicted proteins | sample MB3enrmetagenome_FD_207602 | JGI IMG/M metagenome (GOLD analysis project Ga0326728, IMG submission 207602) | Lab enriched peat soil microbial communities from McLean, Ithaca, NY, United States - MB31MN | ecosystem: Environmental > Terrestrial > Soil > Wetlands > Peat | place: USA: New York... | reverse complement strand
TGTTTTTTTTGCTTATTTTACAAGCGCGAGCGGTGAGTGCCGCGGGGCCGCCCCGTCTGCGGAGAAGGGGCGGGCCGCGCCGGACTTTTGGTTTGTCCTAAAGCTATGCCGATACGAATCAATCTACTGGCCGAGGCTCAAGCCGCCGCGGAATTGCGGCGGAAAAACCCGATCAAGCGCGGGATATGGATTGGCGGCTTTTTGGTGTGCCTGGTCGTTCTTTGGATTGCCGACCTGCAACTGGACATCTTTTTCGACAAACACGATTACAGCAGCGTCGAATCGGACTGGAAAAGCAAAATGACCAAATACTCCACCGTGACCAATGAGCAGGTCAAAACGGGGGAAGTGGAGCGGAAGCTGGCGCAATTGGATTATTTGTCCACCAACCGTTTCCTGTGGGCGCCGGTTCTCAATGCCCTGCAAAAAACCATGGTCGATCACGTCCAGGTCACCCGGTTGCGGGGTGAGCAGGCCTATGTCAAGGAAGAGGGTCGTGACATTGGCAGCGGATCCAGCCGCAAGCACATGCCGGGGGCGATGATCGAGAAAGTCAGCCTGAGCATCGAGGCAAAAGACTTGAAGCCCGGCGAGCAGAACTACACCAAGTACAAGGAGAATCTTTGCACGTTTGACTTCTTTGCCAATCGTCTGCAGAGGCGCGACGGCTTTGTCATGGATGGAATCCTCGGCCCGCTCACGGTGGACCCGGTGGATCCGAGCAAGGAATTTGTCACCTTTACGCTGGCATCGCATTTTCCGGAGGCGCGCCGCAGTGAATAAACTTACCAAAACCCAGCGCGATCAATTGCTCCTCATTGCCGGCGGCACGGTCGCGCTCATGGGCCTTTTGTGGTACTTCGGCGTCACCGCCATGCAGGACGAACTGGCCGCCACCCGGCGGAAATCCGCGGAGATGCGGCAAAAACTGCGTGACGCGGAGGCGTTGATGCGGCGGGAAGATGAAATCAGCGCGACGTTGCGCAGCCGCAGCGAGCTTCTGGCCCGGCGCGAAGCGGGGCTGGCGCCGGATCGGGACGCCTACGCCTGGCTGATCAACACGGTGAACGGCTTCATCCAGTCGCGCAAGGGAGTCAATATTGACACCTACAGCCAGCCTGAAATCAGCGATGTGGGGATCATCCCGAAATTTCCCTACCGCTGGGCCACCTTTCATCTCAAGGGCACGGGATACTACCATGATTTCGGCAGGTTCTTCGCCGATTTCGAGAATGCCTTTCCGTATTTTCGCATTCAGAACCTGAACATCTCGGCCAATTCCGGGGCGGGCATGGAAGCCGAAAAACTGAGTGTCACCTTCGACCTTGTGGCGCCTGTCGCCAGCAGCGGCCCGGACATAAAATGAATTTCTTCACAACATGCCGTCGCGGCGCGCAAGTTCCCGCCCTGGGCGGGCTGTTTTTGGCGCTTGTCATCGCGGCAGGATGCGGCCCGAAGGCGCCGCCGCCGCCATCCAAGCCCAGCACCGAGGCCCCCAAAACGAACGCCGTGGCGGCCGCGCAGACCAATCTTTCCGACCAATACACGTCTGTTTTTGAGGATCTGCCTCCGCAAAAAGGCAGGGACCCGTTCTTTCCCGCTTCCCACCGCCGCGACCCGGCACCCGAGGCCGTTGCCGAGGCAAACCCAAATGCGCCGGTGGAACCGGTGCTTTCGCTCAGGGCGGTCATCCCCGGCAAGCACAGCCAGGCGGTGATCAACCATGAGATTTTTGAGGTGGGGGAAGTGCAATCGGTCCGCGTCCCCAACGGCCATGTGCGGGTCCGGTGCATCGACATCGGCAGCAACTATGTGCTGATCCAGGTGACTGGGGAAGCTGAACCCAAAAAATTAATGATGGAGCAAAAAAAGAATTGACGCCGCATGAACATCCTCTCCTTCAAACAAAGGATCAAGACCGCTTCAGCCATATGAAAACCGAGAATATATTTGCGCTCATCGTGGTTGTCCTCGCGCCCTGCCTGGCAACCGTCGCCCAAACACCCGCCCCACCCACGGCGCCCCTCCCAACCGCTCCCGCGCCCAGCGGGACTACGTCCGGTCCGGGCGACACCCTCGCCAAACCATCCGAACCATCCGTCGTCGCGCATGGCACGGGCACCGAGCAACCCGCGGCCGAGGTCATCTCCCTGACCAATGAGCTTGGCGACGAAATTCTGGATCCGGTGACCTTTGACGGCATCCCATTGCCCGACGCAGTCCGGGCGCTGGCCCTCCAGGCCGGACTCAACATTCAGTTTGACCCCAGGCTCCTTAACACCGTCGGCCCCGATGGCCGTTCCATTCCCATTACGCCGCCGACCATAACCGAAAAATGGAAAAGGGTGACGGCCAAGCAGGCCCTGACCTCGCTGTTGGAAAACTGGGGCTGGCAATTGGTCATGGATCCCCGCAGCCCGATCGGGCGCATCACGGCCAAAGACCCCACCGCCCTGGAACCTTTGGTGACCACCGTCATTCAGTTGGAGTACAGCATTCCGACCAATATCATCATCGAAGTTCAACCCACGTTGTCCAGCCGCAGTTCGATCATCAGCGACCCGCGCACCCACAAATTGATCATCCGGACAACCGAAAGAGAACTGCCCGGCGTTCAGGCGCTCATCGCCAAGCTGGACACCTCCACACGCCAGGTGTTGATCGAGGCCAAAATCGTTGAAACACAGAAGGACATCGGTTCGGCCAAAGGCATCGATTGGAGCGGCACACTGGCCAACCAGCATGTCAGCTTCGGCAACGGCCTGACCTCGGGAAGCATCGGATCGACCAACATCATCTACACCAGCCCCGGCGGATCGACAACGCTGCCGGGCGGCACCACCATTCCCACCGCCAGTGGCGGGCTGATTTCTGCGACGACCAACATCACCTCCATGACGACCTCGATTCTGGGATCGCAAGGGTCGGGCGGTTTCTCGATGAACACGGCTCAGGGCTTGAGTCCGGCCACGGCCTTTCTGAACGCCGATGGAGTTTCAGCGGTGCTGTCCTTTCTCAACAGCGATTCCGACACAAAGACGATTAACTTTCCCCGCACGGTGGCGCTGGACGGGGTCCAAACTGAATTGATGGTCGTGGAGAATATTCCCATATTTGAACAACAGCAAAGCGCCCCGGCCGCCGGCGCCGTCGCCGGCCTGGCCACCGTCCTGCCCAATTACGACAAGAAAGTGGAAGGCACCATCCTCAATGAAGTGGGCACCAAACTGACCGTGCTTCCGCGCATCGCCGGCCCCACCAATGTCCTGATGGACTTGAGGCCCGAAATCTCCTCGCAGGATGGATCGCTCTCCGAGGTTCTCAATGGGCAAACCAGCAGCGCCCCCGTTTTTGCCCGGCGCAGGATTACGACTCAAGCCCTCGTGCCCAGCAGCTACACCCTGGTGCTGGGCGGTTTGGAACAAGATATTGACAACAAGACCTACACCAAGGTGCCCATCCTGGGCGATCTGCCGGGGATTGGCTACGCTTTCCGCAGCGATAATAAAACCCGCACGAAGGATAACATTTTGATTTTTGTCACACCCACCATTATCAGCGACAGCGATTTTCAAGCGGGCCATTCGCACTTCTTGAAATCAAAGGCCGCCCCGCCATCCCCCGAGGAAGGCCCTTGGGACAGCGGCAAGCCCTACGATTGGACCAAACCGAGCACGGCCGTAACCCCATCCTATCAACCCTGACCCATTTTTTATGAGCATGATGCGAACAAATCGGGCCTGTAGCGGAAAATTTGATCCACATTGGCGCGGAGGGCTGGCGGGCCTTGCCCTGCTGGCCTTCGTTTCGGTTTCGCCGGGACAGGTCTCGGTCGAAACCATTGGTGGCGGAGTCCGGGTGGAGTGCGGTTCCAGCTCCGGATTTGTCGCCGGAAACACGTGGACGCAAGCTCAATTCAACCAGCCGTATGCCACCGCGTTGGATTCGGAGGGCGACCTTTGGGTTGCCGACCTGAACAACGCCGACGTGGAGGAGGTCACCCAGGCGGGCAATCGCACCTCAAGCACCACCTATGAATACGCCTCGGGCAGCAACAAACATCCGTTCCCCAATGTGATCGGCGTCGCCGTCGATTCAGCCAACGACCTGTACGTGCTGACCACAACGACTCTTTCCGAGTATGAGGACGTTATCGAGTCCTTTCCAGATTTGAATCTCGTGTTGCCTCTTGAGCTCAGCGTCTTTTCGTCCTCGCCAGCCACGGCCATGGCCGTGGTCAACGACGCCAACACGAATATTTACATCTCATTCACCAACAGTTCCGGCGGCGCCATTATACGGATTCCCCAGCCCTATACCGGCGCGTACAGCACCGTGGTGGCCAACTACCCCTTTGCCCCCTCCGGCCTGGCCATGCGGGAGGATGGGCGGCTGGCGGTCAGCGACACTCTCAGCAACGCGATTTATGTCGTGACCACCAACAGCCATTCCATTCCGCAGTGGATCACCGGCGGCCCCGGACTGGGAATCGGCGGCAGCTCCGGACCGGGATTTACCAATGGCGCGCCGGGTTACGCCAGATTCAATCAACCCCGCGGCATCGCGGCTTCGGGCGACGGCCGCATGGTGGTGTGCGATACGATGAACAACTATTTGCGCCTGATCGATACCAATAACAATACCACGACGCTTTACGGCACGCCCAGCAATGTTTGGACAAAGACTTGCTGCAATTGCAACCCGGCGCTGTACGCGGGCTGGGTGGACGGAACGGCGGGAAACACCAGCACCAGCGCTTCGGGCCGCGAGCCGGTCAGTGTCACCATCTCGTCGAACGGCGTTCTTTTTGTGACGGAGCTTTATTATAATCTCATCCGGGCCGTGACAGGCAGCGGGCTGACGCCGGTAACTACCATCAGTTCAATCAGTTCTTCAACCAATCTCCCGGAGATAACCACGCTGGCGGCGAGCGACATCACGGCGACTGGCGGGACTCTGAATGCAAGCAATGGCATTCCGGCCACCGTTTACTTCGAATGGGGCACCACCACCAACTACACCAACTACACGCCTCCGGTTGTGTACACCAACCTGACCGGCATCGTGGTTTCTGCGACGCTGACCGGCTTGCAGCCTGACATACCCATACACTACCAGGCGGTGGCGTACAACAACGCGGGGACCACCGACGGCGGCGACCGCCAGTTCACCCCGGCCGCAGCGTCTTCGTCGTCGAATCAATTGGGCTTTGCCTACAGCCCTTCCGCCGGCATCGGTGCGACGCCTTTCATCCCGATCGTTTTGGATTTGCAAAGCGGCAGCGTGGTCACGTCGCTGCAATTCCTTGTTGAGGTGACACCGAATGGGGGGGCGCCCCCGATATCGTCATTGAGCATGTTGCAGATAACGTCAAATGACTTTGTCCAGCTAACCGGCCCCGCGCCGGGCAATGCCCCGGTCAGCTTCCAGCTCACTTCTTACGATAATGGCCAGGAGTTGCTCGTTTTCGCCGGCCCTGGATCGGGATTGAACATGCAGAGTTCCGGCGTGGTGGGGCTGTTGACATTTCAGATTCCCTCCACCGCCAGCGTGGGCCAGACTTATAATCTTAACGTGCTTTATCCTTCCGGCTCGGTCTCAAACATAGGAGCGATGACCAACCTTTTGACGGTAGCCGATATCCCCTATCTTGCGGGGGATTCCGCGCCAGCCAATGGCTACAACGCGGGGGAATTTGGCGATGGCGTTTTGGACGATGACGATGTCGTTAACGCCATCTATGCTTCCATGGGCGTGCGCATGCCTCCCTTGTCCAGCGATGCCTATAACGCCATGTGTGTCCTGCCGCAACTGCCAGGATCGGGATTCATAAACAATGGCCTCCCACCGATTAACAACGCGGATTGGAATGAGATCCTGCTGCGGTCGGAGGGTTTGGATACGCCCAATTGGATTCGCTTTTGGACCAACGGAGGCGTTCTCTTCGGCGAGGCAATCAACACTCCTGCCGGGCTTCCCGGCGATCCCTTTGTTGCCGCTGTGCAGGGGGCCGGCTCCCCGCCCGGATTGGTCTGGCTGTGCCAGGCTTCGATTGGCGCCGGCACGGTGGCCAATCTCATCCCCGGCAATACTTGCTCCCTGCCAGTCTATGCCAACGTGCTGCCGGACTACAGCCTTCCAAGCCTGCAATTCCGGGCCATCGTTTCTCCAAATGGCAACGCGCCTCCGGTGGGCCAGGTTCAATTCAACCCGGCCACAGGCATTCCCGGCCCGCCGTTTTCTTCTTTCGGCCTGTCGTCCAATGACATCCTCATCGCGTGGGGATCGGGCGCTTTCCCAACGCCGCTGCAAAACAGCAATAACCTTGGCACTATAAGCTTTCAAATTCCGACCAACGCCCAAGTCGGACAATCCTATGCCGTGCATTTTTCATATGTCGATGGCTCGGACGGCACCAACGATTACGCGATGGAGAGTTTCCCCGGTTGCGCCTGGGTGCTCTCGCCCGCGCTGCAACCGGCGTCGATCACCTCCGACGAATGGAAGCTGCATTTCTTTGGCAGCCTGACCAACAGCCTCGCCGGCGATGAAGTGGACGCCGATGGGGACGGAGCGCCCAATTGGCAGGAGTATCTGGCGGGCACGGATCCCACCAACCCCCTCTCCGTCTTTGCGTTTGGCAGCGCGGGCATCTCCACCAGTGGCGCAAGCGGGGTCGCCTTGAGCTGGCTGACGGCGCCGGCCAAGACTTACATTCTGGAATCGATTCCGGCCCTTGGGGGAGGAAGCTGGACGGCCATCAACACGAACACGGGCGATGGCTACACCTATCAATTCATTCAATCCAAACCCACCGGTAATGCGCAATTCTATCGCATCCTTCTACAGCCATGAACACTAAAGTCAACAGTTCGATCCTCTTTACATCCGGCAGACTGCTTGTCGCCGGCCTGGTGGCGATGGCCATTCTGGGGGCGCGGCTTCAAGCCCAGTATGTCTCCACCGTCTCTACCAACGGCCTGTCCAATCCTTCCGGCGTGACGGTGGATGCCAATGGCAACGTTTATGTTACTGACACGGACAACAACCGCATTGTTGAGCTTGTTTCCGGCGGCACAAATGTGACAACGCTGGCCGGGGGGGACGGGCCGCAAGCCTATGGAACGAACAATGGCGTTGGCGCCGCCGCGCGCTTTTATCAACCGCAGGGGATTGTTTATGACGCCAACCGCGGCGGACTCGTGGTGGCCGACCAATACAATCAACTGCTTCGCCTTGTTTGGCTCACGAATGGAGTGGGTGTTGTGTCAAATCTTGCCGGTGTTTACAGCCGATATGGCGGGTTCGCCAATGGGCCGGCAAATTCGGCGCAATTCTCCTATCCCGATGCCATTGCGCTCGATAACGCGGGAAACCTGTACATCTCCGAATGGGGAAACAACGACATTCGCGTGCTTTACACCAACAATACGGTATCGAATCTTCCCGTTGTCGGCTACACATTCGATGCGCCTTCCGCGGTCGCGCTGGACCCCAACACCAACGTCTGGGTGGCTGACTCCGGCCATAACCTGATTTGCATGATCAGCAACGGAGTTGTGCAGGTCATGGCGGGAAATGGAAGCGCCGGCACCAACGATTCCCTGGTCGCAACCAATGCGGAGTTCAGCCTGCCCAGCGGACTTTTTTGGGACACTAATAACAATATCCTGGTGATCAGCGACACGCTCAATGACACCATCCGCAGCCTGTTTTTGACAAATAATTACCTGGGCGTGCCGGGCTACGCAGTCCGAACCATTGCCGGCATACCGGGCATACACGGATTTGTCGATGGAGCGCTTGGCACGGCCGAATTCTTCCACCCCTACGGTCTGTGCGCTGACTTGAGTGCCTCGGGGTATTACGTTGTGGACTCAGGCAACAACGCCTTGCGCGTATTGCAACCCACCGAGCCGCCGCCGCCGCCGATACCTGTTCCGAACCCGGCCATCGGGTTTGTTACCTTTCCTTTGGTCAACGGTGTTCCGAGCGCGCAGTTTAATGCGATTACCGCGCAGATCTCCATATTTAACAACCCTGTGGACCTGGCCATTGAACAATTGGACCCCACCGTGGAAACGTATATGAGCTACGGCGCGACGGGGACTTATATCACACCGCCAGGCACAAACACGGCGCATGTGTCGGCTTTCACTCAGGACGATGTCGGGATCCAATCGTTTCCTGGTTTGGATATACCCATCATGCCGGCCCTGACTTTGGAAACCATCAGCGAGGCCGCGGGGCGCCCCTCCAGCGCCGCTCTCAGTGTCGAAATTGAGTTTGTCACATCCAATCCGAATATCATCGGCAACGATGCCGCCGACATTGTCCTGGACGACGCCACCGCCAGCGCGGTGATGTATTATACTCTGGACGGTTCGTCCCCGACCAACGACGGCAGCAACGGGACCGGCCCCATTGCCAGCGGAACAACACTGACCCTCAACCTCATCAGCAATGTCACTCTTCTGACGGTCAGGGCGTTCGCGGACGGTTTTGCGCCCAGCGACTTTGTCACCGAATCGCTCTCCATCTCCAATGATGTGGGCAACCAACTCACCTTCGGATTTTCCAGCGGCGCGGCTTCCACCAAGTACATCACCGCTCCCGGCCGGTACTACTTTGCCCCCGTAACGCTGACTGAACTGCCCGACACCACCATCTACACATTGCAGTTTGATTTGACAGAGTCGGGGACTAATTATCCCGTGGGCACAAACACTTGGGGCTTTCAGTCCTGTATGACGTGGCCAAATACGAACGGGTATTACGTTCCCATCCCCCCCGATATCGTCAATCCCGTAAGCCTGGGCTCGACAAATTTCACGCTCCTCCCCACCGGGTATATAACAACAAATGACTTGCTGGAGCTTGCTTGGATTACACTTCCCCCCCAAACCAATTTATACCCCACGACTACACAGGATCTTACCCAGACTTCCGGGCTGTGGGGTTATGGATTTTCAGAAGCGGAAGATCAGGTGCTTGTCGGCGCATTCTCATTCCTGACTCCAGTCAAGAATGCAGTCGGAAACACCTATACGCTCCAGGCCAGTTTGCCTTCCGCCTCAACGTTTGGTCCGAGGTCTGGACCAGCAGGCGAGCCGACAGATGTCTTCATCCAAGCGCCGACGAATGGTCCGCCCGGCGTCGGCTCCATCAATGCGCTTAAGACAGTCACGGTGACCAACAGCGTTTCATATCTTGTCGGTGACGTTTATCCTTACAGTTGGCTCAATGCCGGTGAATTCGGCGACTGGAACTTGCAGAACGATGATGTTCTTACAACCTATATAGCTGCCGTTGGTTCAACTGAGGGGCCTTACAACGTTCCTCCCGTTCAAAGCGATTACTATGACGCGATGGACTCGGCGAACAGCACAACTATTCCTTACGATGCCGACGACAGCGCCATTAATCTCATGACCAATGGTGATGGCATCCTGGCGGTCAACGACGTGTATGTGACCTTGAGGCGCTCGCAGTCCACGAACCTCATTTGGTGGATCCGCACCTGGTCCAACGGCAATCTCACCGTCTCGCCTTTTACCAACTTTGCCTCACCCGCCATCCTGTCGGAGGCGTCTAATATTGTTCAAAGCCAGGCCTCCCCCGCGGTCACCCCGCGGAACATTACCGTTGCGGCGGACCAGGTTCAATCCGGCGGCAACCTCTCGGTGCAGGTGCCGATTCGGGTTTTGGCCGCCGATCCCATTTATCCGATCCGCGTCGTGATGCTCAACGTCGAAATTGATCCCCTGGACGGGTCTCCACCCATTACCAGTGCGATTTCTTTTACGACTGGTACCAATCTTTCGTCGAAGCCCCTGTCCTCGTCGCAAGGCCCCAACAACTATGCCTCCGCCTGGCTGGATTCGACTGTTTCCGGCGTCAGCGGAACCAACATCATTGGCACCCTGTCCGTGACGCTGCCGTCCAATGTCACATCCAACTCCGCCTGGCTCGTCCATTTCGATCATTTCTCCGCCTCGCCCAATGGCCTCGCCCTCTTTAAGTCCACGGTGCAGAACGGCTTGATTACCGTCGGAGACCGGAGCGGCTCCAGTTGGGGCGACGGCATTCCCGATTCCTGGCGACTGCTTTGGTTCGGCACGGTGTCCAATGCGCTCTCCGCCGCCGATGCCGATCCGGACGGGGATGGCGCCTCCAACTGGGAGGAATATGTGGCCGGAACAAATCCGCTGGACGCCGCCTCTGTGTTTGAGTTTCTGCCGGGCAGCTCACTCGCCCCGTCGAACTTCACGCTGCAATGGTCGTCTGTCGTCAATAAATCTTACACCATACAATCCTCACCCAGCATCTCCCCGGGGAACTGGACAACGCTGGCCGGCAAAATTTTGGGCAATGGCCAAACCATGCAGTGGACGGACACCAACGCGAAGGGCCAGGCGCAGTTTTACCGCGCTCTGGTGCAATAGGGGTTGATTTCAAATTTGAAATTTGAAATTTGAAATTTATTGGATGGCCAGCGCCTGTTTGATTTGGAATTTCTCGACGCGTTTGCGCAACGTGGCCCGGGTGACGCCCAGCAGTTTGGCCGCCTGCACCTGATTGCCATTGGTTTCCAACAGGGCCTGAATGATCAATTCGCGTTCCACGGCCGGAAGCACTTTCAGGCCCTCCTGTTCCCGCGCCCATTGAAAGAGCCTCCGGCTCAGGGCCGCCAGGTCCGACGGCTTCTCCCCGGCCGGGGCGGGGCCGGGCGCGCCCGCGGGAAGGGGCGGGCTTTCGGCGGCGGGCGGAACCCCGCTGGAAATCAGCGCCGGCAAATCGCCGGGCAGGATCACGTCGCCCTTGGCCATGACCACGGCGCGTTGCATGACATTCTCCAACTCGCGCACGTTGCCCGGCCAGTGAAACCGCTCCAGCATCTCCACCGCCGACGGCAGAATGGATTTGGGCGGACGGTTCTGCGCTTGGGCAAACTTTTTCAAAAAATAGTTGACGAGCAGCGCAATGTCATCCCGCCGCTCCCGCAAGGGCGGGATGTGGATGCGCACCACGTTGAGCCGGTAAAACAAATCCTCCCGAAACTCGCGGGCCGCCACCGCTTGTTCCAGGCGCTTGTGCGTGGCGGCGATGACCCGCACATCGACCTTGATGGGTTGATTGCCGCCCACCCGCTCGAAGGAACCGGACTGGAGCACCCGCAGGATTTTCGCCTGGGTGGCCAGCGACATGTCGCCAATCTCATCCAGAAAGATCGTGCCGCCGTCGCACTGCTCGAATTTCCCGATGCGCTGGGCGGCGGCGCCGGTGAACGCGCCCTTTTCATGTCCGAACAATTCGCTTTCCAGCAGGTTCTCCGGGATGGCGGCGCAGTTGATGGCCAGAAAGGTCGATTCGCTGCGTTTGCTGTGATGGTAAATGGCCCGGGCGACCAATTCCTTGCCCGTGCCGCTTTCCCCGGTGATCAAGGCGGTGGCGTCGCTGGCCGCCAATTGGCCGATGACCTTGAAGACCTCCTGCATCGCTTCGCTGCGGCCGATGATCTCCTGGTCATAGTCTTCCGATTCCAGCAGCGGTTGATAGGAAACCATCTGCCGCATGTCGCGCGCCGCCTTGAGGGCGTTGAGCACGATTTGTTTGAGCCGGGGCACATCGAACGGCTTGAGCAGGTAATCGTAGGCGCCCAATTTCATGGCTTCGATGGCGGTTTGAGTCGTCCCGTAAGCCGTCATCATGATGACCATTTGTTTGGCGTCCATCTGGCGCAATCGCCGCAGCGTTTCCAGCCCGCTCATCCCGCCCATGCGCACATCCATGATGACCAGGTCCGGTTTGAGCCGCGCCAGGATTTTCAACCCCTCCTCGCCGCTGTTGGCCGTGGTCAGTTCGATGTCAGCCTGGTCGAAGATGCGGCGGAAGGAATACTGCACGTCCGCCTCGTCATCAATCAAAAGCACTTTATCCATATGCTGTGCCAGAACGATAAACGCCCCGCGCCGGGATTGCAGTGTTTTTTTTGCCCTGTTTGCTTGACGGGCGCAAATCAACGTGAGGAGCGCGTGTGTCTCGCGCGCCGTGTTTGGCGTCCCGCCAAACATATCTTTGCCTGGAAGCGCGGTTCCAAGCGTGCCAATCAGAAACGCCGTGTGGCGTCACCGGCAAAAACATTTAGGGAGACTGCCAGAATGATCGCAACAAACCGCCCTCGGACACCTGCCGTCGATTCGCTATAACCCGCTTTTGCGAACACTGGATTTTGGAAATACGTTTGCCCTGTATTGGATGGTCCACAGCGGCGATAAGCCGCACATTATCCAAGGTTTAAAGACGGCTGCGGGAGCAGCGTTGAATTCGTCAGCCGTTGCAAGGCAAGTTCCAGCCACGTATCGGTGAAAAGCTTCTGCTTGCGCTGGGCGGCACTTCGACCGCCCGGCCAATGCGCTAAACCTGCGCGCATTGCTGCCACTGTTGCGGCGCGTTTTTCCCGATTCAACAACCAATCGACCGTCGCTAAAAGTTCCATTCCGAGCGGAGACTCGAATCCGTCTATTACATCGGCAGTGCGTTCTAAGGCGGGCAGATATTTGCGCGCACCGCGGCTGAACAGAAATTCCCGAACACTTTCAAACTTAGAATCCTCAAACCAAATCGGTTCAAGCGGCCCGGCGTCCGCCAAACGTTTCTCGCAATGAAGGTAACTGCCGTCCAGTCCATCCAATAGATGGCGCAAATTATCCGCATAAGGGCCGTACCTGTTGGCCTCGAACGTCAGTCTAAGCGGATTTTCTAAATGCAGGCCGTTAATCGTTCGCTGGAGAAACCACGCCAATTTCTGAACTTCAAGATTTGTGCATTGAATACCAAGGATTGAATAGCGACGCACCAATTCGGCAATCATCGCACGGGATGGCGTCAACTCGTCCAAACCATCGCGCTTGGCGACGTTCTGGTACGCGGCGGTTGGTGAGAACACAATGACATTCACATTGTTAAGTTGCGACAGCGCGGCCTCGATGGCCGAGCGGACTTGACTCCATTCCAATCCGCCATTACCGCAGCCTAAGGGCGGTAAAGCAATGGATTTGATGTGCTTATTCTCGATGACACGTTGCAAATCTGCCAAGCCGTCCCGAATCCACTCAAGCTTGGAGGGATGCCGCCAGTGTTTCTTGGTGGGAAAATTGATTATCCAGCGCGGGCCGTTAAGCGCGCGGTTCTCAGTGACGAACATCCGTCCAACACGTACTTCTCCCTCTTTGCACGCGGCCTCGTACGCGGCTGAGTTGGCCGGAAAAGCCTCGCGGAACATCAAGGCGATTCCCTTGCCCATAACACCGACCTCGTTGACGGTGTTGACCAACGCCTCGGTTTGGGCGTCCAGCAAATTGCCTGTAGTGTAGCTAATCATCAGAAATAACAATCCGGCTTAACCACAACCTGCAACGATTGCCCCCGTTTCTCAACGTCAGCCTGCAATGCAGTCTTTTGTGCGTTTCCGTAGCACATGATGCCCGAAAGACCGGTTATAGGCAAGCACCGATAGACGAGCGCCTCGGCCTGATAACGCTCGAATTTTCCGGGGTCGCTTACGTCGCGTTTGAAATCCCGATTTTGCAGCAAATCCCACGGAATGCGGTTAAGTTGCGCGAGGTCGGAAAAAAAGCTGGCCATTTGCAAAT
>Ga0326728_10018618_pt1 | contig 13655 bp, 10 predicted proteins | sample MB3enrmetagenome_FD_207602 | JGI IMG/M metagenome (GOLD analysis project Ga0326728, IMG submission 207602) | Lab enriched peat soil microbial communities from McLean, Ithaca, NY, United States - MB31MN | ecosystem: Environmental > Terrestrial > Soil > Wetlands > Peat | place: USA: New York... | reverse complement strand
AGGCGGATCGGGCGGGCCGGGGCTTTTGATCTCGCAGGCATTACCAACACAGCGGGGTGCCCCATTCTTGCGCGTTTTTGCGCAAGAGTGGGATTCCACGTCAGCATGGAGCTAGGGATTTTGCAGTCGGATTGCTTTAATCTACTCGTGAACCGGGGACAGACGGAACGCCCAATTCTCGGCGAGTGAAAATTGGTGGACGTCCCGCATGTCCGCAGTTTTTCGTGTCAGCCCATTTTCCAATAGCAGCGGCGAAGCAGGCGTTCGCGGCCCGAGCATGCATTATCAGGTAGCTCTAAATTGCAATCCTGAGGTTTCGTGTAAAATCCTTTTAAGAGTTGAGAAAGACCCGTAGTATCATTACGTGTATGAAGTTGGCCCTCACAACCCCGCTTGGTCAGCTCTACGAAGCCGACTGCCTAGACTTTCTAAAAAGCATTGAATCAGACACGGTCCACACATTTTTTGCTGATCCGCCTTTCAATTTGGGCAAGGCGTATGGCAAGAAAGGATCCGACAATATCTCAGAGAGGCAGTACTTAGCATGGAGCAAAGCCTGGCTCGACGAGGCCGTTCGCATTCTAGCCCCCGGTGGCGCGCTGTTTGTTTACAACCTTCCGAAGTGGCTGATATCGTACGGGGCACATCTAAATTCGAAAGCCGACCTTTCGTTCAAGCACTGGGTCGCGATTGACAAAGCCCATAGCCTACCTATCCCGAACCGTCTATCCCCCAGCCACTATGGGATGCTCTACTTCATCAAAGGCAAGCGACCACGCGTGTTCGAGAGAGACGCCGTCCGAATTCCCATTGTCGTGTGCCGACACTGCGGAAGAGACATTAAGGACTATGGCGGCCACAAGAAATACCTCAATCCGAAGGGGCTTAATCTGAGCGACGTGTGGGATGATATTCCGCCTGTTCGACACCGGAAATATAAATACAGAGTTCCCAACGAACTGGCACCTCAGATCATCGAGAGGGTGATACTTCTGACGACCCGTGAGGAAGATGTGATCTGCGATCCGTTTGTCGGTGGGGGGACCACCGCCCTCGTGGCGGAGCGTCTGAATCGCCGTTGGATATGTGCGGACTTAAACACTGTCTCCGCAGCAGTTCGGCGCTTAACGGACCTGGAAAACGGCTGCCATCCAGAATGGAGGAGTTCGTCCAAGACTCGTCTCCCCTTGAGAGATCAAGCCGCAAAAACCCTACCGCTTTTTCGTTGACGCCCTTTTCCGCCGAGTCGGTAGTGCCCCTCTTTTGCTGTTGCCGTCTGCTCCCACTGGAATAAAATCACGCAGGTCGGTGCTCTTGAAAACCTCGTCGTACTCCACTTCCACAACGGCCAACAAGCCGCGATCAACCAGACTCCCCACCCGGTTCCAGAAATAAAAGTACGGCTGTAGCTCGCGAATGTTTCCGATACGATCCGTGAGATGCGGGTACAGAAACCTTGAGGGGACGATGAGGACACCTGCATCCACGACGCCCCCCATAAGCGAGAGACACATCTTATTCAGCGAACGATGCGAAGAGGAAATGTTGCCCGTCTCCCACTCCACGACAGTCCTGAAGTTCGATTTCGTCTGAAACCAAAAATCAAAATCGCCCACACTTTCGTTAAGCGCCTCTGTTTTGATCTCCTCCAGTTCCTTCGCCGTGGGGGTTGGAAACTTACTGAAGACCTCCAGGCTGCTCTCTCGTAGTTTCTTAAAAAATGGCGCAAGACTACACGATTCTTCGCACGTCCACCCCTTCATCCAGCGTCGGAACTGATCGCGTAGAGGCCCCACCCCGTTCCGCAGCGTCTTCGCCTTTTTGTTGCCCAGCCTCTTCACGACCTGAGTCTTCCCATTTGCGTCGATGTACTCGGCCCCGGGCTTTAGAGCAACGATCCTAGGAATGCGGAAGGCATGGACTCTGTCTTCGTCTGGCCACCTCATTGACCTGATTGCGTTCAATATTGCCCCGTGCGCTTCGGTCCAGTCTTTGCGCTTGGAGGTTTGTCCAGAATCGAACAATAAGTAAGTATTGTTGAGCTTCACCGGGTGCCCTCCTTCTCGATGCTGAAAAGCTCGGCGACGGGAAGCCCGAGAGCGCGGGCGAGATTCTCGATGTTTTCGAAGGATGGAGCGTTAATACCCCGTTCGATCAGGCTCAAAAAATCGACTGAAATTTTTGCTTTTTCCGCAAGTCGTTCTTGGGTGAGATTTGCGTTTCGGCGCAGGTCTCGCACCCGCTTCCCAAATCGAACGCGCAGACTCTTCTGAGTTTTCTTGGGGGTCACGCGATGATTGTTACCGTAGTATTGCTACGAGTACACCGAGCGACATTACGGGCTGAAGGGTGGCCCTCCAATCTCTGCTTGGGCGGGTCTTTTGACTTTTTTTCATCCCATCCAAGCCGCGGGCGTACAGGCGGGCGGCCCAGACCTTTGATCTGGGGGGAATCCGGGTCCGGGCAATCCGAGCACCGACGGGACATTCCTCAATACGCCCTCACCGACAGAAGAGAAGTCTCTTGACTTAAGCAAGCCCGAATCCCCACAATAGAACTATCCCTCCACGGAAATGGATGGCTCTTCCGCCCTGGCGGGGAATAAGTTAACTTATTTGAAATGAAGACTTTGGCAGGATCACGAGAGCTAAGTCGTTGATTATAAAGTATCGCCCGCCGGAGCCACACAAGTAACTCATTTATTTTGAAGACTTTGACTCCAAATCTAGCGGAATCAATACTTTGCCCTTAGGTCTATGATTCTAATAGACCGGGGGAGGGGGGAGGGGTACCCGCTCGCGCACATACAGCCTCCGGAATCGCCGTTCAACCCCGCTTTTCGTCCGACCGCTGTTGTAAATTGGAAGCATTGCGGGTCGCGGTGGTCGAATAAGAATTGAAACTCTTTGCGAATGGGACAACTCTCAACACAGCCAGCACCCGGGCCGCCGGAAACGCTCCGGCCCGACACGGAAAATGACGACAAAATTCCTCCGTTCGAAAGCGTCCGGCGCAAGTTCAAGGAGTTGGAGCGGAACGCCCATGGACTGTGGCAGGTGCTCAAGGCCCTTGCATCCACCGATCATCCTCTGCTTGCCCACTTGATTCCCATGCGCCGCTGCAATCTGGCGTGTACCTACTGCAACGAGTTCGATAATTTCTCCAAGCCCGTGCCCATCGAGTTGATGCTGCGGCGTGTCGACAAGCTCAAAGAACTGGGCACATCGGTCGTCACCATCAGCGGTGGAGAGCCGCTGCTGCATCCTGAACTCGATGCCATCATTCATCGCATGCGCGAGTGCCGCGTCGTTTCCGGACTGATCACGAACGGATACCTGCTGACCGCCGACCGCATTCGTCGCCTGAATCACGCGGGCCTCGAGTGGCTGCAGATCTCAATTGACAACGTGAATCCGGACCAGGTCTCGAAGAAGAGCCTGAAAGTACTCGACCGCAAGCTGCAACTATTAGCCGAGCATGCCGAGTTTCACGTCAACATCAACTCCGTGGTCGGAGGCGGCGTGAGCAATCCCCAGGATGCCCTCACCATCGGCCGCCGCGCACTTGATCTTGGCTTCAGCTCGACTGTCGGCATTATTCACGATGGCTCCGGCCAGTTGCAGCCGCTGAACGATGAAGAACGCAGCGTTTATCACGAGATGAAAAATCTCGAAAAACGCAGCTTTACCCGCATCAATTCCTTCCAGGACAATATCGCGCTCGGTCGCCCCAACCAGTGGCGCTGCCGCGCGGGGGCCCGCTATCTCTACATCTGCGAGGACGGATTGGTGCACTACTGCTCGCAGCAGCGCGGCTACCCGGGTATCCCGCTTGAAAAGTATTCGGTAAGCGATCTGCGGCGCGAGTTCCTGACCGAAAAACCCTGCGCCCCTCATTGCACCGTCTCATGCGTGCATCAGGTGTCGATTCTCGACTCATGGCGCTCACCGCAACACCCAGCAACGGCGTCCGAGCCCGCCAGCAGCCTGGTGCAGATCCAGTAGCAGTATTTAGTTGCTAGTAGCTAGTTGCTAGTATCGAGCCCCTAACGCCTGCTGTCCCAGAACGCTTCCGTCACTAGCAACTAATAACTAGCAACTAGCCACTGCTTCTAGAACGTCGTCGCCACCGTGAACCGGAACGTCTTCCGCGGCTCGCGCAACGTATAGGTCGAACTCAAACTGTCCTTGGTGAGTTGATAGGTGTAGAGGCCCGCGCCCAGGTTTTGGCAGGTTGGCGATTTTGGGTCATAGAGAGAGCAATAGGGGAACATTGACCGCGTAATCGCGATCGGCGCAGTAGCGGTGTCGTTCAGCCGCAGCGCATTATAGGCGTAGTAAATGCGGAAAGGAGCGTTAACCACGGGCAGCATCACCTGCAATTCCATCCCCGTTGACATCCGTGGCACCCAGTTCGTGCCCGGCACCGGCCGCAGGTATTGCGAAATATTCAAGGCCGACCCGCGCGTCGCATAGGCCGGGTTACATGTGAAGCCCGCGGTCAGCACCGGGCACCCGAAGTAGGCGCTGAGCAGGTTGTCGTACTGCGTCGGATTAATCTGCAACTGGGAATTGCGCAGAATCGCCACCGTGCCCGCATCGACAAAAGGAGCAACCGCCACCGGACCCGCAATCGTGTACCGATATTCCAGATTACCGTTTAATGCCAAATCGCCACCGGGTGTAACCAGTTGCGAATAGGGAATCGGAATGTTGTAGCAGTTCGAAACGCACGAGTTCCCGTTGGTCCCCACTCCGAAATTGGGGTTGGCCGGGACGAAACTGTTATCCGGGTTTCGCAATGCCACCGTCTGCACGCTTGGCAGATAGGCGATCGGAGAAACCGTCCGGATGTCGAACCCGCGCAAATCGTTTTCTCCGCCCAGGTACGCTCGTTCAAACGGAGGCGCGACCACACTGCCAAAGCCCGTGATGAACGACCCCTGTACGTTATACCCGATCGTATTGCGGCGCTTTTGCACCGGGACGAACTGCTTGTACTGAACGATAGGCCGGAAACTGTTTACCGTGCCCCCCAGGCCGGCAATCTCAGCCCCAACGAAAAGGCTCTTGCCCTTGTGGGGAGCATACGCGGCGTCGAGCGTGTTCATCGTAAAGCTGGGAGTGATCTTGCTGGTGATAATGCCATTCAGCGCATTCGGACCCGTGACGCCGCTGAAGTTCAGGTTGTCAAACAGCAGTTTGGAGGCGCTGCTCACCGCGATCAGTGACGACCGGTCGAAAGCGTAACTGATGCCGAATCGCTTGAGCGTACGCCGCAACGGATAACTCACGCTGAGCGAGAATCCAGTGCTCGATTGCGAGTAATTCTGCAGGTTCTGCAGATAGTTGTTCGGCAGATTCAGGTTTTGCCCCGACAGAATCGCGTATTGGCGCGCCTGGTTATAATTCGTCTTCCTCAGATAGACATTGAACCCCGTTTGGATGGGACGGTCGAGAAAATAGGGCTCCGTAAATCCGAGCATCACGTCACGCTGATAAGCCCCAAGGCTCGCTTGCACCGATAGCGTTTCCCCCAGTCCCAGGAAGTTGTTGGTGCTGTAATTAACGCCAACAAACGCCCCCGCCAGTCCGCTGATGCCTCCCTGCAACCCGATGCTGTTCTTGCCCTTTTCGTGCACCTTCAGCGTCAGGTCCACGCTGGCGTTTTTCTCGTCCAGATGCCGGTCGGTGGTGGTGGGATCGTCCGGCTTCAATTGCTCGAAGTAGCCAAGTTGGTTCAGCCGCAGCAGGCTGAATTCCCAGAGCCGCGAGTTATAGATTTGCCCTTCTTCGAGCACGATTTCGCGCCGGATGACTTTGTCCCGCGTCGTGGTATTGCCCTGGAACTCGATGCGCCGCACATAGAACTGCTTGCCTTCGTCCACATCGATGATCAGATTCACCACTTTTTTTTCATCGTCGAAACTCGTATCCGGGACGGACGTAAAGTTGATATACCCGGCTTCGCCGTAAGCTTTGCGGATGTTCTCCAGCCCTTTGGCCACTTTTTCCCGGCTGAAGATGTCGCCGTCCTTGATGGGGAACAGGTTTCGCAACGCCACCGTGTTGGTAATAGCTTTGTTGTTCTTGAAGGTGATCGAGCCCAGACGATAGCGCGCGCCCTCTTCGATCGGCATGGTGATATCCACCGCTTTTCCGGCCCCCGACTGCAGCAGCGGAACGTGTGGACCGGTATGGCCCGTGTCGTGAATATCGGTTTTAGGGTCTTCGACCAGCACCTTGAAGTAGCCGCGATTCTGGTACTCGGCGCGCACCCGTTCCGTATCTTCATCCAGTTTCGTGGCGTCGTAGGTCTTGGCGAAAATGTTCTCCAGGAAGATCGAGTGCGGTATCCCGATCGGCTTCAGGTTCTTCATGGACGCGCGCAACACGCGATCGCCGATGTGTTTGTTGCCGCGGAAGCGAATCCTGCCAACCTTGACCTTCGGCCCTTCCTTGATCACGAATGTGATTCCAACCGCCGCCGGCGGTATCGGACGCACCTCGGTGCGGATGGTGGCGAATTGCCGCCCGTGCTCGGAGAGCAAATCCTTGATGACGACTTCCGCCTTCTTGATCTTCGTTGGATCGTACTGGCTCTCCACCGACAGCGAGACCTTGCGGTCCTTGAAACGATCAAGCACGTCGCTGGTGGAAACCGCGCTCAGGCCGGTGTAGTTGATCTCGCGGATCGTCGGACGTTCCTTCACATATATATGAAGGATCCAGCCCTTGGCGCTTTGTTCCCGTTCAAATCGAATGTCCTCGAAGTAGCCCGTGTTCCACAGCGCGTTGAAGTCTCGTTCCAGCGCAGCGGTGTCAAACACATCTCCCACCTTGCTGAAGATTCGCGCCTTGACAGTGTCGGCGGGGATGCGGCGGTTGCCATGAATCTGGATGCCGACGATCAGATCTTCCTGCCCGAATGCCGGCGCCACCAGCAGCACAAACACGGCCAGGCATAGGAAATGAAGAAGGAAGCAATTGCGCCGTCGTCCTTGCCGGAAAATCAAACGCCCAGCCCTCGTCGCCCCGCCCGTGTCGCGGCCGAGGTGCGGGGCTCGCACAGGGATATCCTGATCATGCCGTTGAATTGCAACTACCTCGAAAAAAGAGTGTTAGGAAAACGGTAATTATACGGTAGAGCGCGGAAACCGTCCAAGGTGAGAGAGCAGGATTCTCCCGCGCGCGTCACGCCCCAAAAAGGTTCCACCTCAACACAGACGGGAATCGAGCGCCGCCGCGTTGCCCGCGGCGCAAGTTTATTCTGCCCTCGCGGTTCATCCTGATACTCTGGCTGGCGGCATCGTCACGGGAGGAGCGCGATGTGGAAATGGAAAAAATTTCTGCGCCGTCACATGCGGATCTTCATGAACCTCTGGCCGCCGTTCCTGGCCGCGGGAATCCGCGTGAAGCGGCTCGATCCTGATTGGAAGCGAATTGATGTCGAGATGAAACTGCGCCTCTGGAATTCCAACTACGTCGGCACGCACTACGGCGGCTCGCTCTACTCCATGGCCGATCCTTTCTATATGCTCATGCTGATCGAAAACCTCGGACGCGACTACATCGTCTGGGACAAATCGGCCAGCATCCGATTCCGCAAGCCCGGCAAAGGAACCGTGGCTGTCAGCTTTCAGCTGACCGATGACGATATAGCCCAAATCCGCGCGGCGCTTCAGAGCGAAGAGAAACTTGACCGCACATTCCTGGCTGAGATCAAGGATGAATCCGGGACGGTCGTCGCTGAGGTGCAGAAGGTTGTGCACATCCGGAAGAGGTTGAGGAGGGAAGAAAACGCGAAAGGTGGGGAGGGATGATGGCTCCAGCTTGGGTGATTTATGCAGACGTTATTGTACGTACGATAAGACCAACAAAAATATTTTTGGGATGAGCAGGATTTTGGCTTTTTGGCGGATTGGAGGGTTGGGGCGCGGAGTGGGCGTTTTGAGGATGGTCTGGGCAAGCTATAGATAGGTCGCGAGTTAGATTCGACTTGGGAAAAATGGAGCAGTGGGGTTCGGAGAGCGGTTTCTTCAAAGTGACAGGGTCGGGTGTCAAGAGGGGTTTTTCGGGGGGTGCTGCTGGTTTTTCCCGTTTTGGGAAGGAACATGGATGGGGGGATGGAGGTGGTGGTGGGGGATCGGAAGTCAAAGTCCCCGCCCTTCGCTTCGCGATAGGACAGGCCGGCCGTCGCTGAGCCGACGTCGTTTGCTTTCGTCGAAGCAGTTCAGGCATGATCTGCTCATGAAGACGATTTCAGTGTCAGGTCTGCTGGCCGAAACCCTCCAGGGCGAAGCACATTACTGGGTTGGCGTCGATCTCGGAGTGGATGATACAGGCAGGATCGTCAGCGTCTCGCCGTCGCTGCTTCCGGGGCCGCGACCGTGGCCGCCGACCGGCGATTACAGGCTGGTGTACTTTTACGCTGGCGAGCAGCGAGTGGAACAGGTGCACATCAGAGCTAGCACGTGGCAACAAGCAGCGCTTGGCGCGATCTAGTTATGCAGTGGTTCCAATATCTCATCGCGCCGCTGATCGCGGGTACTGTCGCCGCATTTGCGAGCACCTATCTGACGGCTCGGTTCTCCTTCAGTCGCTTCGTGCAAGAGCAGTGGTGGCAGGCGCGCCGCGAGGCCTACGAGTCGATCATCCGTGCACTGTCGGAGATCATTTTCGACAGCCATAGCGAGTTTGTCAGACTTCGCACTAGCGGCGAAATCATTCCGCCAAAGGCACCCGACCGAGAGAAGGAACTGACCTGGAATTTGCAAGAGATTGCCTCGGGTGGGGCGTACATCGTGTCAAACAAGACTGTCGCCACGGTTGAGGATCTGCTGAAGAAACTGAGCGGTCCGAACGATGGCGAGGCTGATACGTTTAAGAAAGCATACGATGACGCCAGCAGGGCACTGCAAGTGATCAAAGCCGAGGCGCACCACCACTTAGGAGTGAAATGAAAAAACCCCAAACCCCGGCTTTTCACGGCGGGTGTGTGGCGAACCCACAATCTCCACTCTCGGGCCACTGATCAAGGTTCTCTACTAAATCCGATTACCCTCAACTCAACTATCGCCTCCATTCTAAGGCTCGCACCTGCGGACGTAACCCACTGGTGAGAGTTTTGTGGTTCGTCAGCGCGTATCTCGTTTCCGTCCCTGTCGTGGGTCAGGTAGTAGTGTACAGCCCGCTCGCCTTCCTCCGAATGGCCTGCTGTAATGGACTTCGCTAGGCCGGGCGGGATGCTTTGATTGCAGAAGACATCCTGGAAATCCATGACTGTCTTCGAGGCATCGTAGTAGATGATGCGCACTTCGATGTTTGAAATTGTGAATGGTAATTTGTTGGTCGAACGAAATTCATAGCCCGCGCCCCAAACGTAACCGGGATTTACAAACTTGAAATTACTGATGACAACTCCGGATTCAACGCGCGTAGCTAACCCATCAACTATCGACCTCTCAGGTTGATTGCTTTGCCCCGATTGCCCTAAAGAGGTAACCGAGATCTTTTTGGATGCGGAGGTCCAGAGTTTGGAAAGGTAGGAAACAGGCACCGCCAAGTTGAGGTTTTGTCCCTCGCTAAACGTCGCCTCGGCAATGCCAACTACGGCGCCAGTGGAGTCCATGACCGGCCCCCCACTGCTTCCGGGAGAAATCGGTGCGGTCATTTGCAGAATCGAGTCTGTGTCCACGGACCTTATGCCACTGATAATCCCCTCAGAAAAAGTTGCCTCAAGGCCCAAAGGGTTTCCCACAACGTATACCTTGTCGCCGACAACGGGATTGGCGTCCGATCCAAGTCGAAGAGATGGCGCGATGCCGCTCACCTTGAGAAGGGCTAGATCATTGCGGTAGTTGATGCCAACCGTCCCTGCGATCTGTAGCTTGTGGGTGTCGCCAACCAGCTTCGCCGTCCCGCTATGGGCACCTTCAATCACATGAGCATTTGTTGCGATAACGGAGTCTGCGACAAAAAATCCGCTCCCTAGGCTAATAGGCTGACCGTTTGAGTCGTTCATCTCGAGGATGACGACAGACTTGAATGCGGATTGTGCGATATCGCGAGCTGATTGTGCGAAGCAAAGACACGAGGTCCAAAGGACAACTGTAGCTACGCCAAGAAGGTTCATCTGCTCCTCGCTTTATCTGAAACATCCTACTCCAGACGCGACGGGTGGCCAGGTTTTGATCTCGCGGGCGGGTTCAGGCGCGACGACGAAGCGTAGGATGGATTGCCAACTTCTTGCGCTCGCTTGCAGTCCAATGCGACTCGATCTCTGCCACGTCCTCTTCCCCGTCTGCTGATACCCTTTGAGTCCCCAGGGCGTGAATGGAGACTAGGACTGGTCTCATCAATAGTCTTAGTGGAGAGAGCATTGGCCCTCAGGGGCTAAAGCCCTCATTGTTGCTGGCTTCTCGCGGCACGGCTGAAGCCGTGCCCTTCCCCAAACCATTTATGAGACCAGTTCCAGGCGCGTTCCGTGTTATCGCGCACGGCTGAAGCCGTGCCCTTCCGCAAACCATTTATTAGGCCCGCGCTAGTCTGGCTCGGTGACCACGCAGGGCAACGGGAGAATGCCTTGATGCTGCACCGGAAGCATCGGGTGAGTAGGGGTCCTTCGACTCCGCGCTGCTACGCTTCGCTCACAGCGCTCCGCTCAGGATGACACATCTTCCGGTTGATGGGCGGGTGGCCCGTAGCGAGGCGAAGGGCGGGTTCAGGCGCGACGACTAACCGTAGGATGGATTGTCGGCTTCTCGCGCTTGCTTGCTGTCCAATGCGACTCGATCTCTGCTACGCCCTCTTCCCCGTCTGCCGATAGCGTTTGAGTCCCCAGGGCATGAATGAAGACTAGAACTGGTCTCATCAATAGTCTTAGTGGAGAGAGCATTGGCCCTCAGGGGCTAAAGCCCTCATTGTTGCTGGCTTCTAGCGGCACGGCTGAAGCCGTGCCCTTCCACAAACCATTTGGGAGACCAGTTGCAGGCGCGTTCGGTGTTATCGCGCGGTGATGATCGAAGCGTGGAATTGTTCGTTTTTCGGCGGGGCATGAAAGTCCCCGCCCTTCGCTTCGCGATAGGGCGGGGCAGCCACTTATATTGGTCATTTCGGCGAGATCAAAGGCTGGGCGACCCGTCGGTTGTGGAATCCCACTCATCGCAAAAGGCGCGATAGCGGCGCAAGAGATCCTTCGCTCTGCTCAGGATAACGGCTGCGGGCTCCCGCTTCGCTCACGCCCGCAAAACGCCGTTACTTGAACTCCAGCACTTCTTTTTCTTTCGCCTTGCTCATCTCTTCCATCTTTTTGATTTCGTCGTCGGTTAGCTTTTGAATTTCTTCGAGGGCGCGCTTTTCGTCGTCTTCGGTGATCTTCTTGTCTTTCATCGTTTTCTTGATGGCATCGTTGCCGTCGCGGCGCACGTTGCGGATTGCGGTGCGATGTTCTTCAAGGATCCGGTGCAGATGCTTCACCATCTCCTTGCGGCGCTCTTCGGTCAATGCTGGAACCGGGACGCGGATCACCTTGCCGTCGTTCATTGGATTCAGGCCGAGATCGGCGGCGCGGATGGCCTTCTCGATACTCTGCATTGCCGAGGGATCGAATGGCTGCACCGTGATCATCTGCGGCTCCGGCGCGTGAATGGTTGCAATCTGGTTGAGCGGCATTTGCGAGCCGTAGTAATCGACTGAAACGGTGTCGAGCATATGAACGTTGGCGCGTCCGGTGCGCGTGGCCGCCATTTCGCGGCGGAAGTCTTCGACTGCTTTATCCATTCGGGTCTTAAGCTGAACGTAGGTTTCTTTGAGGGCAGGATTCGCGGCCATTGTGGCTTGTGCCATAAGCAGGCTCCGAGACGAAGGGACTGAAAACGCTAGATTATAAACCTGCGCCGCCGGAATGTCCGCTGGAAGCGATCCGCGGTGGGGGTGATTTCAAAGGAAGCGAGCCAGACGCGCGACTCTTGCGTCGCAAAAACCGCGACGCACCGCCCACCCCACCACGCCAAAACCGGGCGTGCTGGGGGCCCCGGGTTCGCGCGGCTCGCCCAGATCCTTCGCTGCGCAAAAACGCTTGCTCAGGATGACAATTCAATCGGGATGACAATTCAAATTGAGCCACTACCCGATGCGCTGCCGAATCCGCGCCATTAACGCCTCGGTCGCCGGAACTTTCAGCCCATGGCGAGCGGCGGCGCGCACGATGGCTCCGCCAATCGCATCCAACTCGGGCGCGCGTCCATGATCCACGTCCTTCTGCATGGAGCTGCGCATGGCCGCAGGCGATTTCCTGATCAATGGCAATAACGCTTCGGCATCCACTTTTGCGCCCTCAGCCTGTCCCGCAGCACAGGTCTCGCGCACGCATTGCTCGAGCTGCCGCCAGGTTTCCGGGTTCGCGACCACTTCGCCGATGGGTTTGTCGAAAGCCGTCGTCGCCAGCGCGAAAGGACCGAGAAAGACCAGCTTGCTCCACATGAGCGTGGTTTCGTCGTCGATGAACTTGCAGGTGAATCCGATGTTGCGCAGTTGATCGGTTACTCCCTGCAGCAGGCTGCGGCCTCGGCTTGAGATGTTGAGCACCAAAAACGGAGAGCGATGGACGAAATGGCCCACACTCACGCGCTCCATCTCGCCGGCGATCGTTGCTGCAATCACACGGTCGTTGCCCGGTTGGTGCGCGCCGAACTTTGCTCGCAGCACTGCTAGGTGATCGAGTCCGTTGAGCAGCGGGACGACGGCGCCGATGGCTGCGGCATTGGGAATGGAATTTAACGCCGCCTGTAGTTGAGTCGCCTTGAGGGTGATCCAGAGCACGTCCGTGGGAGGGACCGTCGCCGCCCAATTGACAGTGGCAGTCCAATTTCCAAAGGTGCTTTCGAGTTGAATCTGTGGCGGATGATCGGTGGTTGATTCGGGCCGGACGTTTGCCCGGACGACGAGCGTGACTTCCTCGCCCGCGTGAGCGAGGCAAGCCGCCATCATTCCACCTACTCCGCCGGCGCCGAGAATTGCGTGTCGCATGGATACTTGAGCGTTTCCCCTGTTGATGTAGAGTGTGGGCCCTCAGCGGCTAAAGAGTGTGCGTGAGAACTGGGCCGTCCCTCCGGGACTTGAATCGTTCGTTCCACGTTACCCCGCGCTGAAGCGCGGGGCTAAGGTGGATCGTCCCTGCGGGACTGGAATCTGCCGGGATTTGGTCCGCCTTATTCCGCGAAATTTAGTTCTCACGCACACTCTAAAGCCGCGATACGGTTGCGGCGTTTACGGCACGACTAGAAGAGGCTGCGGAAAAAGTCGTTGCGCTGGCCACGAGCGCCCTCAGGCGCTAAAGCGCAAATCAATTTTCAGCGACCTAGCGGCACGACCGAGGTCGTGCCCTTCCCGTTCGTGCCCAATTCCAGAGTTTTTTCGCAACCTCTGGAAGTCGTGCCCTTCCCGTTCGTGCCTAATTCCAGAGTTTTTTCGCAACCTCTGGAAGTCGTGCCCTTCCCGTTCGTGCCCAATTCCAGAGTTTTTTCGCAATCTCTGGAGGTCGTGCCCTTCCCGTTCGTGCCCAATTCCAGAGTTTTTTCGCAACCTCTTGAATTCGTGCCCTTCCCGTTCGTGCCCAATTCCAGAGTTATTTCGATACCACTTGAAGTCGTGACC
>Ga0326728_10018617_pt1 | contig 13657 bp, 12 predicted proteins | sample MB3enrmetagenome_FD_207602 | JGI IMG/M metagenome (GOLD analysis project Ga0326728, IMG submission 207602) | Lab enriched peat soil microbial communities from McLean, Ithaca, NY, United States - MB31MN | ecosystem: Environmental > Terrestrial > Soil > Wetlands > Peat | place: USA: New York... | reverse complement strand
CTTTGTCTCTTCACCGAAGCCCGGTATACGAGAAACCCGTCCCAGGCCGATCTCAATTCGGCTTTTCAGGATCATCCCTTCTCGCTGGAACACTTCCCCGCCGGCTCCTTCGGAAGAAGCGCAGCCTACGCGAGGTGGCACAATGGCCCGATGGATTGAAAAACAGCGGAACATAATCGACTTCACCCTCTCTGCGCTCCTCCGCAGGAAAGGGAAAAACATCAGCCTTCTGGTCGTCTACACGATTGTCGTCTTTACGCTGGCCTCTGCCATCTTTTTCACTCACGCCATGAAGGAGGAGGCTTCCCTCATACTTCGGGGCACCCCGGAGATGGTGGTGCAGCGCCTCATGGCAGGAAGGCATGAGCTCATACCCCCCGCGTATGGCCGGGTTATCTCGGGGATCAGAGGCGTGACTGCGGTAGAGGGCCGCCTTTGGGGATATTACTACGACCCCGTTGTCGGGGCAAATTACACACTCATGGTCCCAAGGCAGGCGCCGCCCCCTGAAGGATCGATCGTCATAGGGAAAGGCCTGTCGCGGCAGAGGCAGGTCTACGAGGGAGATATGCTCTCCTTCCGGGCTCACGACGGCCGGCCGCGAAGCTTCGTGGTTCAGGGTATCCTGTCCCCTGAATCGGAGCTTGTATCGGCGGACCTCATCCTCATATCCGAAAAGGGCTTCAGGGACTTCTTCGGCCTGCCCCGGCCATACGTCACCGATCTCGCCGTCTCCGTGAAAAATCCCCAGGAGCTTGTGACCATCGCCCGGAAGATCTCCGAGATCCTGCCCGAGACCCGGCCTATCATCAGGGATGAAATGACGCGCACTTACGACGCAGTCTTCGATTGGCGAGGCGGCATGGTAGTCGTCCTGTTCATGACGAGCCTGCTCGCGTTCGCAATCCTCGCCTGGGACAAGGCTTCCGGCATCAGCGCGGAAGAGCGGAGGGAGATAGGCATACTGAAGGCCATCGGTTGGGAGACGTCGGACGTGATCCTCATGAAGGTTTGGGAAGGCTTGGTCGTATCACTCCTTTCTTTCCTTTTAGGCATAGTCTTCGCCTATTTCCATGTGTTCTCAGGGTCGGCATTCCTCTTTGCCCAGGCCCTCAAGGGATGGTCGACCCTCTATCCGGTTTTTCGGCTCGCCCCGTTCGTGGGCCTTGCGCAGGTGGCCTTGCTCTTCTTCCTTACCGTGGTTCCGTACACGGTGGCTACCATGTTGCCGTCGTGGAAAAGCGCCGTCGTCGACCCCGACGCGGTCATGAGGGCATAGCGTGATCCGCCTCGATAGCGTCAAAAAGGGCTTCAATACGGGCAGCCTCAACGAATTCATTGCCGTACAGGACGCGAGTCTTTCCATAGGGGAGCGACGGATCACCGTGTTGAAGGGACCGAGCGGGTCAGGCAAGACGACGCTTCTCAGCCTCATCGGGTGCATGGCAAGGCCCACATCGGGCAGGATATTCCTTCGGGGCACCGAGGGCAGCATCGGCAGTCTCACCTTTGACGGCATGTCCGAGGTCGAGGTAACGAGCCTGCCGGAGCGCTTTCTGACGGAGATACGGCGGAGGACCTTCGGGTTCATCTTTCAGCAGTTTAACCTCGTGAGAGGAATCACCGCATTGGAGAACGTCATGCTGCCCGCCTATCCCCTAGGCGAAAAACATGGTCTGACGAAGGCCCGGGCCGTTTCGATACTTGAACATTTCGGGCTGGAGGACCGGGCATCCGCCAGGGTCGAATGGCTCTCCGGAGGGGAAACTCAACGGGTAGCCATTGCCAGGGCGCTCATGAACGACCCGCCCGTTATCATCGCCGACGAACCCACTGCCCATCTGGACAGCGCCTTATCCAGCGAACTCATGGACACTTTCGGCCGCCTGAAGTCCGAGGGGAAGACCGTCATTATCGCCAGCCATGATCCTCTCGTCTTCGAATCGGCGGCCGTTGACCGGGTCATATCCGTAAAAGACGGCAGGATCGAGCAAGCGCCATCCATGGACAGGGCGTGCTTCGAAGGGGAGGCCCCGACAGCAAGGCCGCGGGAGGGAATGATATTGGCCCCTATGGATGCGGCATGATCCTTCAGCCCACGGTTATCTCCCTTCTCCTCATATGCCTCGTAAACACTGCCATGGTGCTCGGCTCTGCAGGCTGCGCCATCCCTATCTTGAGACGATGGGATATCCGTAGCGGAAGCGAGGAGCAGCTTCTGTTGGAAAGAAGGACCTACCTTGTCTCCATGATGCTTTCCTACGTCCTCGCCCTGGAGGTCGGGTCATTCTTTCTTTTCATTTATGCCGCCGATAGCCTCCATCCCCTTTTCACGGGAGCCATGTGCGCCGCCGGCACATTCAACGCGGACGGCTATGGCTACCCGGCCCTGCTTCTGAAGATCGTAGGTCTCATGCTGGCCGGGCTCTGGCTGATCCTCAACTTTGTCGACAGCAGGGCCCACGACTACCCTCTCATTCGTGTGAAATATAGCCTCCTCCTTCTCCTTGCGCCTATGGCTACCGCCGAAGGCGCAGTTGAGACTGCCTTTTTCATCGGCCTGAAAGGCAATATGATCACCTCGTGCTGCAGGAGCCTCTTCGAGAGCGGCGGCAGAGGCGTTGCGGCACAGATGGCAAGCGTGCCGGTCAGGGTCGCCACGCCCGCATTCTTTGCGAGCCTTGCAGCCACTTTCGCGTCAGGCCATTTTTATCAGATCACAAAAAGGGGGGCTTATCTTTTTTCCTTGGTAAGCTCGGCCAACTTCATCGTGTCGGCTGTTGCGCTCATATCATTCATCTCCCTCTACTTCTACGAGCTTCCTAACCACCATTGCCCCTTCTGTATTCTCCAGAAGGCTTACTGGTATGTGGGTTATCCGCTGTATGGGAGCCTCCTGGCCGGCGGCGTGTCGGGGCTCGGCGTCGGTGTGCTTGCATGTTTGAGAAAGACGGGAAGTCTGTCGAGGATACTGCCCCGCGTTCAGCGCAGGCTTGCCTCTGTGTGCCTTGCGTCTTACGCCCTGTTCGCCGCAATTTCAGTGTGGGAGATGCTCTTCTCCAGGTTGACCTTACGATGAAGACTGACGGATCCGGTACAGGCTGCCCCGCGAAGAATGCGGGAAATGGAAGCATAAAAGACGAAAAGAGGAGGATTCAAGCATGAAGAAGAATGTTGGTTTCGCGGGTTTCATTCTGGTTTTTGTCGCACTCGGCGTGTTCGGTGTTACGGCTCCCGGCGAGTGCGCCTCCCCCTACAAGGACGTGATCAAGATCGGCCACTTCGGCGCCCTGTGCGAAGCGCCCTTCTTCATAGCGGACGAAAAGGGATTCTTCAAAAAGGAAGGGCTCACCGTGGAGCTTCTCAAGGGTGACGACGCCATCAACAGGGACGGAATCACGATGGGCAAGATCCAGGTCACCGACGGTGTGCTCCAGGCGTGGATAAAGCCGCTGGAGCAGGGTCTCGACGTGAGGTTCACCCTGGGCATCCATTCCGGATGCATGAGCACTATCGTGTCGGCCGGCTCGCCCTTCAAGAGCTTCAAAGACCTGAAAGGGAAGCGGATCGGGGTGAGCGGCATCATCGGCGGGGGTCCCATGAACTATGCCTTTCGCGTAGCCTTCCACGAGGGTCTGGACCCGAGACGCGATTTCGAATGGAAAGCCTACCCTCCGCCAGTGCTCTTTGCTGCCCTGGAAAGGGGTGAGATCGATGCTGCCGTCACCGGTGACACCCTCAATTTCATCCCCATCAAGGCCGGGAAAGCCCGTCTCATCTCGATGATGGCGACCGACCAGTTTTCCAAAGACGAGTATTGCTGCCTCCTGGTCTTCAATACCGCCTTCTTCAAGGAGCACCCCGAGGTTGCCGCGGCCGTGACACGGGCCGTCTACAACGCGGCCCAATGGATACACGACCATAAGGACGAGGCGGTGAGGATACTCGTCGAAAAGCAGTACATTCTCGGTACGGTGGCCTTGAACCGTGAGATATTCGAGCATTACAGCTATGTGCCGAGCGCTGCGGGTGGGGAAAAGGACTTCCGCAAAGCGATAAGGGAGTTCAAGCAGGTAGGCCTGACGAGCAGCGACCTGGATGAGAACAAGCTCGTGGAAAGGACATACGTTAAGCTGACCGGGATCAAATAGCACACAATTGACCGAAAGAGAGGTGGATAATGACAGAAAATCGGATTCCCGAGGACAGAATGACCCCCAAGGAAAGGATTGCCGCGGTAATAGCGGGAAGGCCTTTTGACAGGATCCCCTGCATCCCGTCTCTAGGAGAGCACGCGGCGCTTGTGATCAACATCAAGGTCTCGGAGTACCACCTCTCCTCGAAGCTCATGGCCCGGGCACAGATCGAAGCGTACCGGACTTATGGGCACGATGGGGTCGGCGTGGGGCCGGGCCATCAGGGTGTCGCGGAGGCCGCGGGGAGCCGCCTCGCCTTTCCCGATTATGGCACTCCCTACGTCGCCGATTGCGCGGTAAAGGAGCCGGTCGACCTGTCCCGCCTTTCGGTGCCCGACCCCCACAGGGACGGAAGGCTGCCCATCTTCCTTGAGGCGATCGAGACGCTCCTTGAGGAAGTGGGAGAGGAAAGCCCGGTGTCGTTGACCCTTGGTGGTCCGCTCTCGACGGCCTCGAGCCTCAGGGGCACGGAAGCGCTCATGCGAGACCTCTACAATGACCCGGAGTTCGCCCATCGGCTGCTCTCCTTCAGTGTCGAGGCGACGCTCCCCTTCGTGCGGGAGGTTGCAAAGCTGGGGGGGGGCATCGGCATCGTCGACCCCGTTTCGTCGGGAAGCCTCATCAGCGCATCCCAGTTCCAGCAATTCGCGTTTCCCTACACAAAGAGTCTGATCGACGAGATCAGGAAAGTGGCAAAGCCGCCGACACTCCACATTTGCGGCAACACGAGCAAAATTTGGAACGAGATGGTGGAAGCGGGTCCGGGCGCCCTAAGCCTAGACAATGTGATCGACCTTGAAGCGGCAAAGAGGGCGGTGGGAGACAGGGTTGTCATCTCCGGGAATGTCCGGCCTTCGGAAACGATGCTCTTCGGGACACCCGCCCTGGTCGAAGAGAACGTCAAGGAGTGTCTGAGAAAGGCGTACGACAGTCCGAAAGGCTACATCCTGGCACTGGGCTGCGCCTTGCCCATCCGCACTCCGCCGGAGAACATTCATGCCCTGGTAGGGGCGGCAAAGAGATTGGGGAGATATCCGTACGATCCTGAACTGTTTGGGTGACGGACAAATGGCGTATCAGCATATAAAGTCTACTAACATTATCGTATTTATGACCGTTTACTGCCCCCCCCTGCGCTGCCGTTATCTGCGCCGATAAGCCGTAAATAGAGCGCAGGAACTCCCGTAAGTATGGTGCAGATTTATCTTGACAAACATTATGAACAACAGGTAAATATATACAGTACTATTTCTATAGTGTTACTTCTAAGCACTTTATGTTATTGAACGGTCGGCCGTCGACGAGACAGACAGCAAAAGGAGGCTATCAGGATGAGTGACAAAGAACGGCTTTTCCAGGATCTATCCGACGCCGTTGTTGCAATGGACGCGGATCGGGCCGTCGATCTCGCCAAACAGGTCATTGCGGAGCACGTGGATGCGTACGAAGCCATAGAAAAAGGCTTGTCTCATGGCATGGAGAGGGCGGGACGTCTCTTCGAAGAAGAGGAGTACTTTGTTCCGGAGCTGCTCATGTGCTCCGACGCCATGTATGCGGGTCTCGATCTCCTCAAGCCCCACCTCAAACAGACGGAAGAAGGTCACCGGCGCAAGGTAGTCATAGGCGTCATAGAAGGGGATACCCACGACATCGGGAAGAACCTCGTCCGTATCATGACGGAGACCGGGGGCTTCGAGATCTATGACCTTGGACGGGACGTGCCCGCCCCGCAGTTCGTCGATAAGGCAAGGGAGGTAGATGCGGACATTATCGCCATCTCTACCCTCATGACCACCACCATGCAGGGTATGGCCGAGGTCATCGGCCTGTTGAAGGCGGCTGGCGTGAGGGACCGCTTCAAGGTGATCGTGGGAGGAGGACCCGTGTCGGCTGCCTTTGCAGACCGCATCGGGGCTGACGGTTATGCGGCCAGCGCCGGTGCAGCCGTGAAGCTGGCGCGCAGGCTGGTAGGCGAGGAGACGGCAGCGGATCGCGAGAGGGCTTATGCGTGACAGGCTCACACCCCTGGAGCGGCTGGATAGCTACGGGAGAGGTGAAGATATTGACAGGTTGCCCTGCGTCCCTATCGTGGGCAATACGGCTGCCCGCGTGATAGGTGCAAAGGTCTCCGAACTGAGGAACAACGGGAGCCTCCTTGCCGAGGCTCACGTGGCTGCTTACAGGCTCTTCGGGTACGATAACATACGCATCTTTACCGACCTTTACACGCAGGCAGAGGCCATGGGGGCCGGCATCGTCACCCCTCCCGACGAAACGGCCTACCTGGACTCTCCTGCGATAAACGACATCTCAGACGTGGAACGGCTGCGCCCGGCTGACCCCGGCCGGGACGGGTGCTTGCCCGAGCACTTGTTGGCGACAAGGATCGCCGTCCGGGAGGTGGGCCAGGAAGTGCCGGTCGCGGTCGGCCTCACGGCGCCTTTCACGAATGCCTCCTTTCTCGTGGGTACGGAAACACTCGTGCGTCTTACCTATAACGACCCTGCTGCCGTGCATCGTCTCTGCGAGGTCTCCCTGGAGACGAACCTGCGCTTCGCTCGGGCCATAATAGATGCGGGGGCATCTCCAAGCCTCACCGACCCCATGTCGTCGTCGACGGTGATCAGTCCCGCCCAGTTCAGGCAGTTTTCGTTTCCGTATCTGAAACGGCTTGTCGAGTTCATCCACGGGCTGGGGAAGAAGGTCACCCTCCACATCTGCGGAAGGACGAACAAGATATGGGAGGACATGGCGGCGGCAGGGGCAGACTGCATCAGCATCGACAACCAGATAGATCTGGCCGACGCCCGGCAGAAGGTGGGCGCTCGGGTCAGGCTTATGGGCAACGTGGACCCAACGGAGGTGATGCTCCAGGGCAACCCTCAAGACGTGCGGCGCGCCGTCAGACAATGCGTGGCCAAGGCGTGGCCGGCGCCGAAGGGCTACATCGTGGCCTCCGGCTGCAGCCTGCCCACGGAAACGCCGGTCAGTAATATCCACGCCATGCTCGACGCGGTGAGGGAAATAGGCTTCCCCGTTACAGACGAAAAACTCCGGGAGATAAGCTGATGGAAGCACTTAGCCCCAAAGAGCGTCTCCTCAACGTGTTGCGGAAGGAGCCTGATCCGGTCGATCGGCCGCCCGTGATCTGCCCCGGAGGCATGATGAACGCAGCCATCGTCGAGATCATGGAGCGGACGGGTCATACCCTTCCGGCTGGCCACCAGGATGCCGGCCTCATGGCACAGATAGCCCTCGACGTCCAGGAGCAGACGGGCTTCGAGAACTTCGGTCTCCCCTTCTGCATGACCGTCGAAGCAGAAGTCCTGGGCAGCACTATCAACCTCGGCAGCCTGACCTGCGAGCCGAAGATTGCCAAAGAGGCCTACCCGTCCGTGACTGCAGTGGAGATGCGGAACGTGGTGACGGCGGCCGGGTCGGGGAGAATCAACACGGTTCTCGAGGCCATCCGCATGCTTTCCCAATCCCATCCCCACATCCCTGCCATCGGGACACTCACCGGCCCCATCAGTCTCGCCGCGTCCCTCGTCGATCCCATCACCTTTTACAAGGAGCTGCGGAAAAAGCCGGAGCGGAGTCACGGGGTGGTCGATTACGTGAGCGAGCTTCTCGGCGTCTTCGGAGAGTTGATGGTAGAGCACGGCGCAGCCTGCGTGGCCATAGCGGACCCAAGCGCGACGGGCGAGATCCTCGGCCCCCATCTCTTCAAGGAATACGCGGTGAAGTACATAAACCGGATCGCGGACCGGGTGCACATTGCGGGCGCGCCGGTGATCCTTCACATTTGCGGCGACATGAACGCCGTAAAGCGCCTTCTGCCGATCTTAAGGGTAGACGCGATCAGCACGGACGCTGTAGTCAACCTGTCGCGACTCAAGGAAGAGTTCCCCTCCCTTGTTACCATGGGCAATGTGAGCACCTATCTCCTCGAATTCGGCGAGGCGGAGAAAGTGGAGGCCACAGCCATTCGGCTGGTGGAGGACGGTGTAAATATCATCGCCCCTGCCTGCGGCCTCTCCACCTCCACGCGCCTGGAACTGATCCAAGCCATGACAAGGGTCGTGAAGGAGAGTAGTCGTCATGCCTAGGGTCTTCTTTCTTCCCTCGCACGTATCCGTGGACGTGGAGCCGGGGGAGACCATCCTCGATGCGGCACGAAAGGCCGCCATCACCCTCGAATCCCCCTGCGACGGCACGGGGACCTGCGGAAAGTGCAAGGTCACCCTGCCCGGCCGGAACATAGAGGCATTGCCGGTCGATGGCACGGGCAAGGTCTCCGCGGAGGAACAAGCTGCCGGGGTCGTCCTTGCCTGCCAAACGAGGGTTTGGGGAGAGACGATTGTCGAGATCGCCGCCGAATGGCAAAACAAATCCGTTAAGGTGCTCGAAACAGGGGTGAGTGCGGCGATAGAGGTTGACCCCTTCGTGAGAAAGGCATTTCTCGCGGCAACCCGGACGACTGCCGTCTATGGCGGGCTCCGGTTGCTCGGATGCGAAGCGGGCGACACCAGGGAACGCCTTTTTGGGGCAGTCATCGACATCGGAACAACGACTCTGGTCGCCACCCTCGTCGATCTGAACGACGGTAGAGAGGTGGCCACTGCTTCCGCCCTCAACCCCCAGACCCTCCACGGCCAGGATGTGCTTTCCCGCATAAGACTCGCCTCGGAAAAGGACGGCCTTGCCCTTCTCTACAACCTCTTCATTATGGAAGCAGACCGCCTGATAGGAGAGATATGCGCGCAGGCGGGAGCCGACAGGAGAAACATCTACGAGATCGTATACAGCGGCAACACCGCGATGCTCCACCTTGCCACGAACACAGACCCCTCACACCTGGGCAGGTATCCCTACACCCCGGCACTCCGGGGCGGGCATTACCTGGGCATCCCCCATGAAGGAGGTCTTCACATTGCCGGCCACGGCGTCATTTACCTCCCACCTATCATCTCCGGTTTCGTTGGTGCCGATATCACTTCAGGGGTACTCGCAACGAGGCTCCATGAACGCAAAGGCATCACACTTTTCATCGATATCGGCACCAACGGGGAGATGGTCATCGCCAGAGACGGATTTCTGACCGCCTCTTCTACCGCCGCGGGACCCGCCTTCGAAGGCATGAACATCACCTTCGGCATGAGGGCGGGGGACGGGGCCATCGAGTCATTCGAGGTGAACGGAGGCGGCGAGCCGGCTATCGGCGGCATCGGAGGAGGACCATGGACCGGCATTTGCGGCAGCGGTCTCCTCGATGTAGTGGGGGAACTGGTGGCACACCATGTCATCGACGGAAGTGGCCGCCTCGCCCATCCCAACCACGGGAGTCTTGCCCGTGCCCTCGGGCAAAGGCTTGTCCTTCGGTCAGGGAAGCCTGTCTTTCGCCTGAGTGACACCATTTACCTTTCTCAGGGCGATGTCAGGCAGGTGCAGCTCGCCAAAGGCGCCATCAGGACCGGCATCGAATACCTCCTCCGCCACACTGGAGTCGGACCGGCAGAAGTGGACGAAGTCCTCATCGCAGGCGCATTCGGCTTTCATCTGAGGGAGAAAAACCTACTGGCCATCGGCCTTTTGCCCGAACCGTTCCGGGGAAAGGTCAACTTTGTCGGAAACACGTCTAAAACAGGAGGCGTTGCCTTTCTCTTGAACAAGGGATACAGGGCGGAGATGGAAAAGGTCGTGGAAGCCGTCCAAACCATAGAACTGGCAAACTACAAGGATTTTGACAGGACCTTCGTCAATTTCCTCCGTTTTTAGGAGAAGACACGTGAAAGGAACAAAGCAACAGACAAACTGCCTCAGTTGTGGCGTTCTCAACTGCTTCAGGCAAGAAGGGAAATTCCCGCAGTTCTGCCTTACGGAGAAGCTCGACAAGGGGGAGCTGACGGAAGTGATCGATCTCTACCGCAACGGCTCCCCTGATTCCAAGGTGGCTCTGGCCGCCGCGGAGATCGAGGGCAAGTACTACGGCAGACTCACCCGGGTGGAGGAGATCGTAGCATTCGCTAGGGCTATAGGGGCAAAAAAGATCGGCATCGCCGCTTGCGTCGGCCTGTCGGCCGAAGCGCGCACCTTCGCGAGGATACTCGACGCGAAGGGCCTCCAAGGTTACGGCGTAATCTGCAAGGTGGGATCCGTCGATAAAAACGAGATCGGCATCCCTGAAGACCTGAAGGTACAGCCGGGCAGCCATGAGGCCCTGTGCAATCCCATTATGCAGGCAAAACTCCTCAACAAGCAAAAGACCGGTCTCAACGTGATAATAGGGCTTTGCGTGGGTCATGACTCACTTTTCACCAAGTATTCGAAGGCCCTCGTTACGACCCTCATCGCGAAGGACCGGGTCCTCGGTCACAACCCGGCGGCGGCGCTCTACACGAGCGGTTTCTATTACAAAAGGCTTCTCGGCAAGGATGGATCGAATTAACCAGCAATAACTGCACAGGAGGCAGAGTCATGAAAAGGTTGTACCGGAGAATCATAGGGGTCCTCGCGTTTGCGGCCATAGCAGTCTTCTTGGCGGCGCCCCAGGGGAATGCCGCGGACAAGGACCTCAAGAAGTTCAATGTCGGCTATCTCGCCTCAACCGGCCATGCCATGTATTTCATCGCCAAAGAGAGGGGGTATTTCGAGCAGGAAGGACTGGACGTACAGCTCTTTCTGTTCACGAACTCCGGCGAGGGGATGAACGCCATCGCTTCAGGCAAACTCGATGCCGGTTCGTTCGGCACGGCACCACCCCTCGTCTTCATCGACAAGGGTGTGGACCTCACCATCTTCGGGGGCCAGATGTCGGAAGGGCACGGGATCGTCGCGAAGCCGGAGAAGGCCGAACAGTTCAAGAACTTGAAGAACTACGTTGGGAAGACGATTGCCACGGTCCGGCTCTCCACGGGTGACGTGGTCTTCCGGGGCGGCCTCCACAGCGCCGGCGTCGACTGGAAGAACCAGGTGACCATCAAGGAGCTCGATTCGCCGGGCGCAGTCCTTGAAGCAGTGAAGAAGGGGAGCGTCGACGCAGGTATTCTGTGGCCTCCCTTCCTCACCGTCGCGGAACAGCAGGGTCTGAAGGTCGCATTGAGATCGGGGGACGTACTCCCCAGCCACACGTGCTGCCGCCAGGTTGCTCTCACAAGTAAGGTCAAGGCCAGCGAGGGCGACTACGTCAAGTTCGTCCGGGCGTTGATCAAGGCTCATGCCTTCTACAAATCGAACCCGGATGAGACGGTCGACATTACGGCCAAATATGTGAAGATCGACAAAGCCATTCTGAAGAAAGATCTCTATAACGGTAACCTTTATCTGAGCCCCGATCCGGAGAAGTCCTCGATCCTCTCCTTCTGGAGCTACATGAACAGGGCAGAGTACGTGACGTCAACGGCGAAGATCGAGCCTCACATCAGCACGGAGATATTCAGGAAGGCCCTTGAAAGCGTTATCATCGAGTACCCAGGGGAAAGAGACTTCAAGGCGCTCAAGGCAAGTTTCAAAGCATAGGACAGGTGGGGGAATGGACGACACAGCAGCCGAAAGGGCGCTGTCGGGATCGTGCCGGCGGACGCAGGTGTTGGCAGGGACGAAGGAGGGGGACAGACGGATGGTCCGTTTCCGGCTCAAGAAACTGGTGACAGCGCCCAATATCTCGTGCGCCGCCGTCCTCGGCCTTCAGTTCGTGCCGGACCGTAGACCGGATCAGTGGGTCCTTCTTTTCCAGGGCCTCCTGGTGCTCCTTGAGGTGCTCTATCTCGCATATGCCATTTTCGGCAGGGAGAAAGAGAGGGTTCAGACAGCGGGCGATCTGCTCGCACTCGTCTTCCTCCTCGCCGGCACGTGGCAGCTCCTGACCGTCAAGCTGGCTCTCCTTGACAAAATGCTCTTCCCCTCTCCGGCCGCCGTGCTCGATCTCTTTATCAAGGAGGCCCCGGCGGCACTCAAGGGGGCCGTAGGTTCCCTCGAGATCCTCCTCGTCGGCTACGGATGCGCCCTTCTTACGGCTGTCCCTCTGGGGCTGATCGCGGGCTGGGTCGGCAGGCTGAGGAGAACCGTCACCCCCATAACCAGGGTGCTCGGCCCGATACCTCCGACTGTCTACATCCCCTATGCCATCGTCATGCTGCCGACCTTTAAGCTTTCGTCCATGTTCGTCATCTTCGTCGGCGCTTTTTGGCCCGTCTTCATCAACACCTTGAACGGGGTACACGCAATCGAAAGCCGGCTGATCGACTCCGCGCGGGTCTTGAGGCTCGACCACCGCACCATGATCACGAAAGTGATCTTCCCCGGGACGCTTCCCTCAATAGTCACGGGGGCCACCATAGGGCTGGCCATGTCGTTCATCCTGCTCACCGCCGCAGAGATGATCGGTGCCACGTCGGGTCTCGGCTGGTGGGTAAAGTATTTTTCCGATTTCGCGGATTATCCGCGGGTCATCGTCGGTATCCTCTATACCGGCGTTGTAGTCACCGCAATCATGTTCGGATTCGACAAGGCGGAAAAACATCTGCTCAGGTGGCGCCAATAGCCGCCGCACGACATAAAAAGATGAAACGACAAGGAGGAACACCGAATGGCTAAAATAAGCGAGAACATAACAGAATTGATCGGAAGGACGCCCCTTCTGCGACTGCACAAGATCACCGCGGGAATCCCCGCGGACATAGTGGTAAAGATAGAGTCCTTCAACCCGGCGGGCAGTGTCAAAGACCGCATCGGCTATGCAATGATCAAGGATGCTGAGGAGAAGGGGCTCATCAAGAAGGATACGGTCATCATCGAGCCGACGAGCGGCAACACGGGTATCGCCCTCGCCTTCGTGGCAGCGGCAAGGGGTTACCGTCTGATCCTGACCATGCCGGACACCATGAGCATCGAGCGGCGCAACCTGCTCAAGGCATATGGCGCCGAGCTGGTCCTCACTCCGGGAGCGGAGCGCATGCCCGGGGCTATAAGGAAAGCCGAGGAGCTGGCAAGCCAGATACCCAATTCCTTCGTTCCCCAACAGTTCAAGAATCCCGCCAACCCGGAGATACACCGGGCCACAACGGCAGAAGAAATATGGGAGGATACGGACGGTAAGGTCGATATCGTCATCTCTGGAGTCGGCACCGGAGGGACGGTAACGGGTGTCGCCGAGGTAATAAAACCTCGAAAGCCCGGGTTTCTGGCCATCGCCGTCGAGCCCCATGAATCTCCCGTTCTCTCGGGAGGGGTGCCCGGTCCCCACCAGATCCAAGGCATAGGCGCTGGATTCGTGCCGGACGTGCTCAACCTCAAAATCGTAGACGAGATCTTCAAGGTAAAGAACGGAGAAGCCCTGGAGACCGCCCGGAGTCTCGCCCGTGACGAGGGTCTGCTCGTGGGCATCTCCTCCGGTGCCGCGGCTTTCGCCGCTCTGCAGCTTGGACGGCGAAGCGAAAACAAGGGAAAGCTCATCGTCGCCA
>Ga0326728_10018616_pt1 | contig 13657 bp, 12 predicted proteins | sample MB3enrmetagenome_FD_207602 | JGI IMG/M metagenome (GOLD analysis project Ga0326728, IMG submission 207602) | Lab enriched peat soil microbial communities from McLean, Ithaca, NY, United States - MB31MN | ecosystem: Environmental > Terrestrial > Soil > Wetlands > Peat | place: USA: New York... | reverse complement strand
CCCGCCCTACCGTGGACACCTAGAACCCCCGTGCCCAAAAGTGCTGGCCCACAAAATTCCGCTTCCGTTCGCCGTACACGCGTGCCCAATGTATCGCGCTCTTTCCTTTGATATACCCGATGACCGGCGACACCGCATGCTTGGGCGGTATCGCAATCATCATATGCACCTGGTCCGGCATCCGATGTCCTTCTTCGACCCGACTCTCTTTCTGTCCCGCCAACTGACGGAACACTTCCCCCAAATGCCTCCGCAATTCCTTGCACAATACCTTCCGTCGGCACTTCGGGATAAATACTACATAGTATTTGCACTCCCACTTCGTAGGGTTTAGGCTTCTGATCTCCTCCATCGTGGATCTCCTTTGCGTGTGCTTTGGCGGCTCACGCCGAGGAGTTTCCGCGATGGACTCCCGGATCTGTCAAACTCTTTCTGCCTCCCCGGCAAAGCCGGGGGGTCTCCTTTAGGCGCTAGCCACAGCAGACAGGGAGCCACCGCCGACCGGGTACTTGTACATGTTGACACCGAACAGGCCCACGACCAGCTTGTCAATTCACGGCTGGCGTATGTCTCCGTCTCGCGCGGCCGAGACGATGCGCAGATATACACCAACGACGTGGGGAGATTGGGCGAACAGTTGAGCCGGGACGTTTCGAAGCATTCCGCATTGGAAACCGAGCATGACAGTTGCGGCGGTCGTCAAGATAATACCAGGGAAACGGGGGAACACCATGCAGGAGGCGAATCGCATGGCCACGGAGAGGGGTACGGCATGGAGCATTAAATTAGTGGCTTCCCCCTCTGAGTATTTGCACCTTTTCTGCCCGCTGCCTCTATTGCTTCGTTTATCCCCGTTCATAGGTCAAGATCGATGCCCACCCTCCCGGTGTTGGGATTGAAGTTCTCGCAAAACCTCCATACCACACATCCCGTCAGGGTGAACGTCCTTGCTCAGCTCTTTTCACGTCGCCAATCGCGATTCTTGGGTCTCAGCTTTTGGTGTCAGCCTTTGGGCGCGGTCCACCCCGCTTGTGCTAGAATTCGCGCGGAGTAAATCAGGCCGCCGATTGCCGGTATCTTCTTGGTCGGGCCGGAGTCCATTATGGAAATTCTGGTCAACGGGGAACGACCATGAGCCGTGGACGAATTTTGGAAGTAGTTCTGACGATGCTCGGCGCAGTGTTGCTGCTCATTGCAGCGGTCGGCAAGCACTCCTACGGCTTTTACATGGTGCTCCGGCTTGTCATCACAGTTGGTGCAGTTTATTGGGCGTGGAGGGCATACAAAGCGCGCCTACGTGGGTGGGCATGGGCCTTTGTGGCTGTGGCGCTTCTCTTGAACCCATTCTTGCCGATTCGGATGCAACGCGCACAGTGGCAGTCAATCGACCTTTGGCTGGGCATTCTCTCAATCGGATGGTCTGGATACTGGCTATTCCGCAAGCAGACGCGGGCGTCACAGCGGCAAACACTGATTAGCTTGCAGGACGGCCAAGCGTACAAGTGGCCGGGAAATGGGGCTTATCAGAAAGTCGGAACCTCGGCGGGTGAAACAGCAGCATCTGCCGGCGCCAGAGCCGCAAGTCCGAGGGGAATTCCGTCCGCAAAAGGATGGGAGACGGGTTGGACGCTGTACATGGTTGTTTGGACGGCAGTGTGTCTGCTCTTGGGCGGAGGCTTTTTCCTGCCGGTATCTTCGCTGGATCCCAGCCTGGTTGTGATTGTTGTGTTCGTCATGATACCTGCTGGTCTCCAAGCATGGGAGACGGATTGGTCGCTATACAGGATTGCTTGGACGGCAGTGTGTCTGCTCTTGGGCGGAGGCCTTTCTCTGGCGGTATCTTCGTCGGATTCCGGTTTGGGTTTGATTGTTTTATCCGCCATGGCATTTGGTGGTTTCGCATCGGCTGTATTGCTTTGGTCTCGTGCAATCAGCAAGGTCCTGTCCAAAATCGGAGTTGCAACTCTCGCAAGGCAGGCTACGGTAGCTGGTTGTCTAATCGTATGTGCAATTCATGCGCTCAATTCAGTCGGCAGCCTCGCAGCCCGATCATCAACTCACGAGACCCAGTTGGGAACGAGTGTATCCGGCACGAGTGCTCCGCTTCGCAAGGCGGCTGAACAAGGTGATGCCGACGCGCAGTACAACCTGGGGGTTTTGTACTACGAGGAGTGGAAGGGCCAAGGCGTGCGCAGGGACGACACGCAAGCAGCGTTTTGGTGTCGAAGGATCAGGGCATGGAGGGAATGGATCAACTCTGCTGACCCCTATAACCAGCACTACACTCAAGCGGTGTTTTGGTTCCGCAAGGCGGCTGAGCAGGGCGACGCCGACGCGCAAGACGCCCTCGGGAACTTATACTACGACGGCCACGGCCCGCTTAGTATGCATGTTTTCATGCACGGGCGCTATGCTCAGGCTGCGCTTTGGTACCGCAAGGCGGCTGAGCAGGGCGACACTGACGCAGAATACAGTCTTGGCATGATGTACGAGGATGGCCAGGGCGTGCCGCAAGATGACACCCAAGCTGCAGCGTGGCTTCGGAAGGCGGCTGAACAGGGCGACGCCGACGCGCAATGGTCGCTCGGGGGTCTGTACCTCCACGGCCAAGGCGTGCCCCGGAGCTACGCAGAAGCCTATTTCTGGTACGATCTGGCGGCTGCTGGCGAGCTTGACGCCTCGGACTCGAAACAAGTTGCGAAGTATCGAGACGAAGCCGCATCTCACCTGACGCCAGCCGATCTATCCCGTGAACAGGAACGGGCGCGAAAGTGGTTTGAGGCACACCCAACGAAGCCACGATGACCGAAGCGTCTGTTCCGCGCAATAGGGGGGTACGAATGCTCAACAAGGACACTGAACCCTGGAACGGCGGGTACGCTCTAACGGGGAAGCGGAAGCGCCGGATGGCCATCTCCGTATTCGGCACGGCGTTCCTGGTGTTCTTCGGGGTCGGATTCTCGATTCCGGTGGATGTCCACAGTCCCGCTCCTTTGAAGCTGACAAACGCGCCGGCTGGCGCAGAGCGCTAGCTCTGCGTTTGGCCAGTTGTCGTGCTTCAACACCGCAGAGCTTCGCTCTGCGCCAGCCACGGAGTGCAGATGGGGCCCTGAATCGTGCTAACATGAGCTGGAGCACGGATACAGCCCATTTTGGCGTGAGACGGCAATTTCAAGGGCGTGTTCGGTGTCAGCGAGCAGAGGATAGGTCCGATGATCGAGTGGAGGCGAAGAGATGCCTTTGTTGGGGTTTTTGACATTCTGGGTTTCAAAAATCTGATTGGACAGACGGACCAGGAATTTCCACGGGCGATGTTGACGGGGCGGCTTGATGATCTTCTACGAACGTTGGATGATCAGAATGTGATAGAACTGGGACAGGTGGAGTGCATGGTCTTCTCTGATACGATTGCGATTTTTGCACCCGACCTTGGCGGCGATAGTCCATTGCGTTCTTACGGATGGTTCAGTCTTCTATGTACAAGACTCATCACGAAGTCTGTCGAAATCCGATTGCCCCTGAGAGGGGCAATAAGCGTTGGAACCGCCTTCACTTCAACTTCTCCGGTGATAATCCTTGGCCCGTCTTTCCTTGAAGCGCATCAATATTGCGAGGATCAGGATTGGATCGGACTTCTACTGACTCCTTCGGCCACCCTGAAGTTTTTGCAGGCTGAGTTTCACCCTATTCGTGCTGACTTTGTTTCTGACAACATCCCTTTAAGGAAGATGCCATCGGAGAATGTAATGGCTTATCGCTTCCAGAATGGGATGTCGAATTATTCAAGCCCATTACTGCCAGTCCTCGACGAGATGAGGTGTTTGGCACCGAGCTGCGCCAAAGAGAAGTACACCAGAACAATAGGCTTCATCGAAAGCCATTATAGGTATACAAGCTAATCTGGTTATTAAAAGAAAGGCCGGCTGGCGCAGAGCGCTAGCTCTGCGTATGGCCAGTTGTCGTGCTTCAACACCGCAGAGCTTCGCTCTGCGCCAGCCACGTTATGCGACAGTCTGTGTCATTTTGTCCAATTATCCTGCAGGGGCCATCTTAGCAATTGTCTCAACAATCTTACCACTCATAATGACGATATAAAGAATGAACTCTGTATTCGTTGAGTTTTCTAATTTAAAACCAGCAAGGTTGGTCGCCATTACCGCGTCGGGCCAAGGCCCAAGCGAAATGTTGAAATGCCTTCCGGTACGTTTTCCGATGGGCGGATATTGGACCATTGAATCAAGTAGTCGCTTCATTATTTCTGGCCGATACCACGACTGTTTAGAGAACTCGCGTTGAAGCATGAGAGAAATCCGCCCCCACGATTCCGGTGGAAACTTTGATTCAACAACTTTCATAGCCAACCAACTGAGGTAGGTTGCGTAGACCATCATGAACAGCCCGCGCTCGTCAACCGGCAAACATTTGCATTCGTCCGCGACTTCAGGTGCAAGGAGATCGTAAACTACAACCCACGCTACCGCCTCACAATAGTCATCATCGCTTGCAGGAGCCATGCCCACGGACGCACGCAGTTTGTTGTATTCAGTCACTGCCCTGCCAGTGGATTTAATGAACTTATCCTTTTTCTTAAATGGCCATATCATCATGTCCCCCTACGCTTCACATAACCATTGTCAGGGAACGTCTTCCCTCCTAGGGTGACTATATTAAATCGTATTGCCCACAAGCAGGGTAGCGCAGAGTTTGTGCCTTTCAAACTCTGCGGTTCTTTATTTGAGGCAGGCGTAGCGCGGACCTCCGCTTTTGGGGTCCGCGGCTCTTACTTCGCAATGACGATGAATCGCAAGGAAGAGCACCTACCCTCGGGTTTGGGTGCGTGAGTCGAGGTAAGAACCGCAGACCTCAAAGGCGGAGGTCTGCGCTACGTTTGCTGTTCGGGTCATTCGGGAATTGGCACGGTCTGCTTGAGATGGGTTCGGTTGAAAGTGTCCCCAATCTCCACCACCAACCGGCGGGTGACGCATCCGGAGGCTTTGAGCTTGGCCCCTTCCCCGTACATTGATTCGAGGAGCTTCTTCCCTTCCTCGTCTACAAAGGTGACGTCGGTGAGGTCCACCCAGAGGCGGCCATCGGTGGGGTCAGAGGCGACGGACCGCCAGGCCCGTTCCAGTTCGCCGACCCATGCGCCGGTGAGGCGACCCATCACTCGGAGGGTGGTGGCTCGGGGGGTCTTGTCGATCGTGATTCGCAGCATTGGCTCTCTTTTAATTTCGCACTTGCCGCACCAAGAAGCGGAAAAAGCAAGTCAAAAGGCAAAATGCAAAAGTCAAAAGGCAAAACCGACGGGATTCCGGCTTGTGCGGGAACGTCGGAGAGGCAAATCGTAAAACCCACAGGTCTCCCGGTGATGAGGCAGTGACAATCCGGTTTTGACTTTTGACTTTTGCATTTTGCCTTTTGACTTGCTTTTCTTCCTACTTCCCTCCCGCCCCACTCCCTGGAGCGCCACTTCCCTGCCCGGCGACCTGGGGCAGCTTGGAGACGTCCCACCCGCCGCCCAGGGCTTTGATCAGAAGGACGGCTGAGTTCATGCGGCGGGTGAGGAGATCGACCGCCGTTCGCTCGTTGTTCAGGGCAGCGCTTTGGGCGGTGATGACCTCGAGATAAGTCACCAGTCCGCCCTTGTAACGGTTCGTGGAAAGCGCAAGGGAGAGTTCGGCGGACTGGACGGCTTGACTCTGCTTCCTGCTCTCCTCATCGAGAATGCGCAGCCCCGCCAGGTTGTCCTCCACCTCCTGGAAAGCGGTGAGAACGTTCTGGCGATACGAAGCCACATTCTGATCGTACGCAGCCCAGGCTTGGTCGGTGAAGGCGCGGCGGCGGCCGGCATCGTACAGCGTCTCGAGCAGCGTCGGGCCCACGGCAAAAAGGTGGCTGGGCCAGGCAAACCAGTTGGTAATCGAGTCCCCTTCGAGCCCGGCCGCGGCGCTGAGAGTGAGTGTGGGATAAAAGGCCGTCTTGGCGATGCCGATTTGGGCGTTGGCGGCCGCCATGCGCCGTTCCGCCGCGGCAATATCCGGCCGGCGCTGCAACAAATCGGACGGAACCCCGGCCGGAATCTGGGGCGGGGGCGTATCCAGCGGGGAGACGGGAATCGCGAAGGTCGATGCCGGCTGGCCTACTAGAGCGGCAATGGCGTGTTCAAATTGGGCGCGCTGCACGCCCACGTCGATGGCCTGCGCCTGGGTGGTTTCAAGCTGCGTCGCCGCTTGTGCCACCTCCACTTTGGCCGCGAGGCCGCCCGCGTAGCGGTTGGTGGTCAGGTCCAGAGCTTTCTGGTAGGCCACCACGGTGGAGTCCAGCAACTGCTTCTGCGCATCCAGTCCGCGCAACGCAAAGTGGTCGGCAGCCAGTTCGGCGTGAATGCTCAGCCGGGCGGTTTCCAAGTCTGCCGCGCTGGCTTGGGCGCTGGCCGTGGCGGCTTCAATGGTGCGATGGATGCGCCCCCATGCATCCACCTCATAAGAAAGGTCGAAGGGCAATACGTAGTCACCCTCCGTTTGGCCATATTTGGGGCCGGCGTTGGGAGCGTTCTTGGAGAATTGTTCCCCCGTGATGTAGGGACCGGCGCTCACCGTCGGGTACAAACCCGAGCGATTGATGCGGATCAGGTCGCGCGCCTGGCGAAATTGCGCCTCGGCGATTTTCAGGTTTTGGTTTGAAACGTCAACGCGCTCCTCCAGCGCATTCAACTGCGGGTCGTTGAAGATTTCCCACCATTTCCCGCGCAACACCTGGTCCTGCGGCTGGGACGGTTTCCATTCGCTCTGCGGCCCGGCGCTGGGCGCAAGCTCCTTGTAAGCCGGCGGCGTCGGAACCGCGGGCTTCGCATACTTGGGCCCGGGGGTGCAGGCGCTGAACCAGCCAAGGGCGGCGGTCAGGAAGGCGGCGGCCCAAACGTTGACGGTGTGCGTAAGAGCGATGGCATGTCCCCATTTCGAGTTGGGATGCGGCCCGCTAAATGCCGATTCGACGCTCTGGAGGTTCAAGAATTCAGACAAAATGTTCACTTCCCTTTTGGAATGCGCCAACGGGCCATGTCCTTTCTGCCGGCAGGACCCGCGCCGGTTTTTGCGCCGAAGGATATTGCCAAGCTTGAAGATGACATTTTGTCCCCGTCTTCATTTCATGGGTACAGCTATCATGGTCTTTAATGGTTTGTCCACCATCGCCCCATCGCTCGGCATGCAAAAACCATCGCACAACTTCTGATAGCTCGAACCTGACTTGAAATCCTACTCTCCGCCCCAAGAACCGGAGCCTGGGGTAGCGCTGCGAACCTCCTGCCCATCCACCAGCGAATCGGGCGGGTTCGTGATCACCTTTTCGTTTCCGTCGAGGCCCGACACCACCTCGACTTCCGTCCCGAAGTCCCTGCCCAGGGTTATCGGAATCAGGGAGGCGTGACCATTGCGAACCACTCCGACGCGCAAGCCTTCCGAACGAAAGATCAGGCTGGTGACCGGGATGACGACGGTCGCGGCGGCGGAGGGAAGCTTCAAATGGACTTCGGCATAAGCGCCGGGCAGGATTTCTCCCGTCGGGTTGGCAACATCCACTTCCACGAGCAAGGTGCGGGACGCCTGGTCAATGGCCTCGGCGTTCCGCACCAGCTTGCCGGGAAAGCGGCGTCCAGGAAACTGCGGCATGGTCAGATAGGACTGAACGCCCGGCACCGCCGCGGGTGAGTAAATCTGCGGCACATTCACATAAACACGCAGGGTGTTAATGGCCGCGACATGAAACAATTCCTTAGCGCCGCTGCCGCTGCCGGAATCGATGAGCTGGCCGATATCGGTTTTGCGCTCGGTCAGCACCCCGTCGAAAGGCGCATAGACCTTTTCGAAAGATTGTAGTTGTTCCAGGCGCTTCACGTTGTCCGTAGCAGAGTCCACCATAGCCTTCTTGGCGTGCGCGTCACCCACGGCGTTGTCAACATCCTGCTTGGCGACGGAATCGCTTTTCAACAGGAACTCATAGCGCGCGGCGGTGGTCTGCGCCAAATCGTAGTTGGCCTTCGCCGTTGCCAGTTCCGCCCGCGCCTGCTGGAGTTGCTGATCCAACTCGGGAGTATCGATTTCCGCCAGAAGCTGGCCGTCCTTAACCCGGCCGCCGATATCCACATACCAGCGTTTCAGGTAGCCGCTGGTTCGCGCGTAAATCGGCGCGTCGATGAAGGCCTGGATGTTTCCCGGCAATACGATTTCCTCCTGTGGCGCGCCACGCTTGGGTTGAGCGAGAGAAACCGCGGGCACGGCGAGATCCTGGGTGTCGGCTTTGACCTCGGCCGCGGCGCGGACACGCGTGGCGACGCCCCGGTAGACCACGGCGCCCGCGACGACCAAGAGGACCACCAGCCCGAAGATGACTTTGCCTACCCCGGAGGATCGCGGGGTCTGGTCCGGCACGCCGGGACCTTCGCCCTGTCCCTCATGGGTTTCAATGTCAAGACTATCCGCAGCTTTCATTAACTCCTCCAAGACGTGGACTCAGGCTTCCACCCTCCCCAAAGGGGAGGAATATCATTAGCCGTAGATGGAACCTACGGGCAGGGCCCACAACAAAAAGCGTGTCTAGCTCGAAGGGGTCGAACCACTTCTAAACCAATTCAGTCAAACCTCATTCAACCCCTTCGGGGTTGGCAAACTTTCTGGGGGGCATCGTTTCCGTGGGTTTCACCCACGGCTAATGACATTCGACCTCTTCGAGGTCGCCGCCTTCTGCCTACCGCTGACTGACTGCTGCCTTCCGTCGCCCGTGGACAACGCTGAACACGGTGGGCACAAAGAACAGCGTGGCGATGGTGGCAAAAAGCAGGCCGCCGATCACCGCCCGGCCCAGGGGAGCGTTTTGCTCGCCGCCCTCACCCAGGCCCAGGGCCATGGGCACCATGCCGATAATCATGGCCAGCGCCGTCATGATGACGGGGCGAAAACGCGTGAATCCCGCTTCCAGGGCCGCCGTCGTGGCATTCACGCCTTCTTCCAATTGTTCTTTGGCAAAACTCACCACCAGAATACTGTTGGAGGTAGCCACCCCCACGCACATGATGGCGCCGATCATAGCCGGCACGCTGAAGGTAGTGTGGGTGGCGAACAGGAACCAGAGAATCCCCGCGAGGCCGGTCGGCAGAGCCGAAATAATGATCAGCGGGTCCAGCCACGACTGGAAGTTCACCACGATCAAGAGATAAACCAGCACGATCGAGAAGACCAGCCCCGCCAGCAGTCCCGAGAAGGACGAGCGCATGGTATCAATCTGCCCGCGCACGATGGTCCGCGAGCCGCGCGGCAGACCGTTCTGGCTCGCCCCCACAATGCGGTCGAGGTCTCGAGCTACACCCCCCAAGTCCCTGCCCTGCACCGCGCCGTAAATGTTGACGACGGGTTGAACGTTATAATGCGAAACTGCGGCCAGCGATGCCCCGCGGCTGATCGAAGCAAGATTCCCCAGAATCTGGGGTGGAGCGCCGGTGGAACTCGATATAGGAATGTTTTGAAGATCCTGGAGCGAGTCCACGCGGTACTGCGGCGTTTGCGTGGTGATGCTATAACTGACGCCGGTCCGCGGGTCCAACCAGAAGGTGGGAGCAGTCTGGAAGCTCCCACTTAGGGAAATCAGCATGTCGCTGGCGACGTCGCGGGGCGTAAATCCCACCTGCGCCGTGCGGGTTCGGTCAATGTCAACCTGAAGGCGGGGCAGGTTGAAGGGTTCCTGGATGCGCAAGTCCACCGCGCCGGGAATGTATTTGAGTTTGCGCATCAGGCCCTCGGCGAATCGCCGGTTGGCAATCAGGTTTTGGCCTACCACCTGGACATTGATGGGCGCCGGGAGGCCAAAATTCAGAATCTGGCTGACCATGTCCGAGGGTAGGACGTAGAACGTTACGCCGGGGTATTCCTGAGCCAATTTGAGCCGCAATCTGCGGACGTACTCGGCCGTGGGGTGATGTTCCGGCGACAGCGCGACCATGATGTCAGCATCTCCGGTGCCGATGGGAGCGGAGTTGCTGTAGGCAAGATTCACGCTGCTGTACGGCAAGCCGATGTTATCGATAATGCTGACGACTTCCTGGGGAGGAATTGCTTGGCGAATGGAATTCTCCACCATATCGCAAAGATGCGCCGTTTCTTCAATGCGGGTTCCCGTGGGCGCCCGCAGGTGCAGGGTGAACTGACCACTGTCAACCTTGGGGAAAAAGTCCTGGCCGATCCACGGAATCAGCAAAAAGGAAAGCGCGGCGGCGCTCAATACCCCGAACGCCAGCCAGGCGCGATGGTGCAGGCAGGTGGCGAGCCCACGTTTGTAATTTCCGCGCCAGCGCTCGAAGGCGTGCTCAAATCGGATTTGCAGGCGCGCCAAAAGATGGCGCTGGGCCTCAGCTTCCAGATTCTGCGCGTCGTGCTCGTGGCCGCGGAGCAGGTATCGCGCCATGGTCGGCACCAAGGTCCGGGACAGCAGGTAAGACGCCAGCATGGCGAAGCTTACCGCCTCCGCTAGGGGGATAAAGAGGTGGCGGGCGACCCCGGTCAGGAAAAACATGGGCACGAAAACAATACAGATGGCGAGGGTCGAGACAAAGGCCGGGACGGCAATCTGCGACGCACCATCTAGAATCGCCACCAGGATTTCCTTATTCATGGCGATGTTACGGTTGATGTTTTCGACTTCGACCGTGGCGTCATCCACCAGAATCCCCACCGCTAAAGCGAATCCCCCTAACGTCATGATGTTGATGGTTTCGCCGAGCGCACTGAGCACCACCAGGGAGGTTAGGATGGAAAGCGGTATAGAGACGGCGATAATGATGGTGCTCCGCCAGCTCCCTAAGAATAGCAGAATCATCGCCGCGGTGAGGAGAGCGGCAATCAGCGCTTCCCTTACTACGCCGTTGATGGCAGCCCTCACAAAGATGGACTGGTCATTTAGATAGTGGATTTGCAATTGCGGCGGCAAACCCTTCTGAATGAGCGGCAGCTCTGCTTTGATCTTGGAGATGATATCCAGAGTCGAGGCATTCCCGGTTTTCATCGCCGTCATCAATGCCGCCCGTTGGCCGTTGACGCGCACGATGTTGGTCTGGGGCGGGAAACCATCGCGCACATAGGCGACGTCGCGGATGTAAATTACCGTGTTACCGGAGGTTTTCACTGGTAAATCATTGAGTTCTACTGTAGTTAGCGGGCTGCCGTTGGTCTCAACGTCATACTCATAGGGGCCGATTTTGGAAGTCCCGGAAGGAAGAATCAGGTTCTGAGCGCTGATAGCATTCACCACATCGAGGGGTGAGAGCCCCTTGGCCTGCATGGCGGCAGTGTTAAGGTCCACCTGCACCTGGCGTTGCTTTCCCCCGAAAGGCCACGGTATGGCGGCGCCTTCCACGTCGGCCAGTTGGACGCGGATGAAGTTCGCTCCCAAGTCAAACAGCCGCTGCTCCGAAAGCCCTTGTCCGGAAAGTCCCAATTGCAGAATGGGTACCGTGGATGCGCTGTACTGCATAATAAACGGAGGGGTGCTGCCGGGCGGGAATTGCCGAAGCTGGGTCTGCGACATTGCCGTCACCTGGCTCATGGCCATGGCAATGTTGGCGCCCGGCTGGAAGAAAATCTTGATCATGGCGGTGCCATTCAGTGTTTCGGACTCGATGTGCTCAATGTCATTCACCGTCAAGGTGAGGGAACGTTGGTTGATGACCGCGATTCGGTTCGCCATCTGGTCAGCAGAAAGGCCCTGGTAGCTCCACAGGACGGTTACCACCGGGATGTTGATGTTGGGGAAGATATCCTTGGGGGTGCGAATGATGGAAAGCGCCCCTAGAATCATGATGACGATCGCCATCACGATGAAGGTGTAGGGCCGTCGTAAGGCTAATCGGACTATCCACATAAAAGACAGTAGGCGGTAAGCAGAAGGCAGTAGGCAGCAAACCCTTTCGGGTCCTGCTCATGCATCTTAAATACCCGGTCTTACCTCTCGCGAAACCACATGGTAGGAGCGAAGTTGGCGTATTGACGACAAGATTCGCTGCCACCCCATCCTTTAGGTGGCATTTGTATTTCCAATCTCTGATTTCTTGATTCAGTTTTCTAAGCTATTTAAATTACATGACTTATGTATTGATTGGCAATCAGGATCTGACTTCTTTAGAGGATTATTGGATAGAATTGACGTCAAAATATTGACGCATTGACGCCTTTACGTCAGCTTGCTCATGGCCGGCTGCCCTGAAAATGGCTGTGCGGAAAGCACCTTGGAGTGGGGCTTCAAAGGAAATCACCACAGGTTTCCATGAGCGTGCGGCTCGCCACTGTAAAACGTCTCGTAGGGGCTGGGCTTGCCCTGCCCTCAAAGTTTGTATGGTGTATGGAACGAGGGCAGGGCAAGCCCAGCCCCTACGAGACGTGCTAATTGTTTGCGAAAAAAACAAGAAATTACGACCTTGTTTTACAGAGGTCCCGGAGAACAGGCGGAGAAATGTCTGCCCTGCACCAAGCAAGGAACCATGATCTTTGCCCGAGCAAGCCGAAGGCTTCTTCTCCGTGATCTCCGTGTCTCCGTGGTGAATCTTTTCTGCGCAACAGAAGAACGCAGGGCCCAGCAGCGCTGGGCCGAGGCCGAACGCCGTTCGGCCCTACGTTGCGTATGCCGCCGTGCCGGTGCCGCCGGAAGCGCAGCAAAAACCTGTAGCGCCGGGCTTGAGCCCGGCACGTGCTGACGTAGCGGCGAGTTTACCTCGCCATGGCGGCGTCCCGATAGGATGGGGACGGTTCCGCCGCCGCTACGCGTGCTGACCTCCAGGGCGGCACTACGACAGGGGCCGAAACCAGTCGCGCCTCGGCCGGGAGCCCGGCAAAACCCTAACCAGGAGCAGGTCGGTAACCTGGTGCGGGACGGATTCGGAGACGAGTCGGGCGCCAAGCTGATCGAGCAGCGCGGGATTGATTTTGCCCCCGGCGGGGTCATTGTCAATGGAAAGGAGATCGCCCCTGTCAGCGTTCGTACACCTCGCGCCGGTGCCCTATGCGCGTGACACTAATAAGTTTTGCCGCGTCGTCGATGATGTACACCACGCGCCAATCACCGACCCGGACGCGCCACTGATCTTTGTAGCCTTTCAACTTTTTGCATCCTGCGGGCCGTGGTGTATCGCCGAGAGAGTACATTTTCTTAAGGGCACGTGCCAGCACCTTGTCCGGGAGCGCTTCCAGTTCCTTCCGTGCCGAAGGTTTAACCTCAATGGAGTAACTACTCACGCAGCCGTCCGCGCTTTACGAGGTCCGCTTTGATCGTTTCCAGCGGTATCCCCTTTTCGTTGCGGCGCGATTCCGAAATCAACCCGTCCCAAAAATCCTCTAGCACCGCGCCGTATTTTTTTAGGTTGATTTGAACGGCCACCTTACGGCCCTTCTCATCGGTTACGAACTGGATTCCGGTCATAGGCTGTGCTCTCCTTCAGTTCCTATTGTCAATCTAGTTTTGCCACCTCTCCCTGTCAACCCAATAGTACAACCCAAGAATCGCGATTGAGCGATGGCAGGGCGTTCTGGAGATAGTGGAAAGGTCGGTTGCCGCGAGCCGTGGGCTGTCAGGAGCAGGTCGCGACTCAATTCCGCTTAAGACTCAAGGGTCCATGGGG